>Ga0105242_10002530_pt1 | contig 14346 bp, 13 predicted proteins | sample KBSM24metaG_FD_81521 | JGI IMG/M metagenome (GOLD analysis project Ga0105242, IMG submission 81521) | Miscanthus rhizosphere microbial communities from Kellogg Biological Station, Michigan, USA - KBS M2-4 metaG | ecosystem: Host-associated > Plants > Roots > Rhizosphere > Soil | place...
ACGTGCTGCCGACCGCCGGCGGTGCGCGCCACTCTGCTGGCCTCTCCGTCTCACGGTTCCTCAAGCTGCTCACCTTCCAGCGCATCGACCGGGCTGCAACCCCGCTGGTCGCCAACGCGGTCGACGTGATCTCCGCCTATGAGGGCATGGAGGGGCACCGCGCGACTGCGACCTTGCGCCTGAGCAGCTATGCGGATCGAAGTGACTGAAACACCTGTGCGTCCCTGCTGGGGACCAGACCCTTGGGGGCCCGTGCAATGAAGGAAACAGTGGGGAGCGAGGAAGCGATATGACAGCGCTACTCGAAGCCATAGGGATCTGTAAGAACTACGGCCACGTCGAAGTGCTTCGCGAGGTCGACTTCGCGGTCAACGCCGGCGAGGTCACGGCTCTCATCGGTGACAACGGTGCGGGAAAGAGCACTTTGGTGAAGATCCTGTCCGGCACCATTCCGCTGGACCGGGGCACGATCCTGCTCGAGGGAAAGCCGATCACGATGTCGTCTCCCACCGCCGCCCGCGATCTGGGGATCGAGACCGTGTACCAGGACCTGGCCCTTGCGCCGGAACTGGGGCCGGCGGAGAACACCTTCGCCGGTCGCGAGATCCTCAAATCAGGCATCCTCGGCAAGCTGGGTGTTCTGGACAAGAAGGCAATGCGGCAGCAGGCCGGCGAGGCCTTCACGTCGATGGGTACGGACGTCAAGGATCTCGACGCCCCCGTCGGCGCCTTGAGCGGTGGCCAGAAGCAGAGCGTCGCTATCTGCCGCTCGGTGATGTGGGCGGACAAGGTGATCTTCATGGACGAGCCCACCGCGGCGCTCGGCGTGCGCCAGACCGGCAAGGTGCTCGAGCTCGTTCGTCGGGTCGCTGATCGGGGCGTCGGGGTCGTGCTGATCAGTCACAACATGCCGGAGGTGCTCGAGGTGGCCGACAGCATCCAGGTGCTCCGCCTCGGAAGACGGGTCGCCCAATACCGCGGCGCAGACGCGACGGTTGAGATGTTGGTCGGAGCGATGACTGGAGCGCTCGATGTAGCAAACACGGGCACAGGGGCGGGTGCGCCATGAGCCGTACCGACGCCCCGAACTCGACGACTGAAGTCACTGCGGGCCCTCCACCATCGACCAGCACGGGGATGGATCCGACTGCCGCCGCCGTGCTGCCACCCCGACGGCCCGCCTGGAGACGCGCCGTCGCCACGTCGCCGTTCTACATGGGCTGCGTGCTGCTCGCCATGATCGTGATCTTCTCCATCATGAAGCCCGACTCGTTCTCGACGGTCGCCAACGTCCGCAACATCACGCTCGATGTCGCGATGCTCCAGGTGATGGCTGTGGGCATGACCTTCGTCATCGTCGCCGGGGGATTCGACATCTCGATCAGTTCGATCCTCGTGTTCTCCGGCGTGGTCGCTGCCAAGTTCATGGAGAACAGGGCCGACAACTGGGGGACGGTGATCCTCGGCGCGATCATCTGCGTTCTCTGCGGCACAGCCTGGGGTCTCTTCAATGGCGTGTGCATCGCCAAGCTGAAAGTGCCACCGCTGATCACCACGCTGGGAACCCTCGGTGCGGCACTGGGCGCGGCTCAGCTGATCACCGACGGCAGCGATGTGCGCACGGTGCCGCGGACGATGTTCGTGATCAGTCGTTACCGGCCGTTCGGCTTGAGCTGGCTGGTGTGGGTGGCCATCTTCGTCACGATCGTCTTCGGTCTGATCCTGGCGTTCACCCGCTACGGCAGGCACACCTATCTCATCGGATCCAACATCGAGTCGGCACGCCGGGCCGGCATCAAGGTGGACCGTCACGTCATGAGCCTCTACGCCCTCAACGGGTCGCTTGCCGGGCTGGCAGGCATGGTCTCGTTGACGCGATTCTCGACGACGACCATCAGCGGCCACAGCCAGGATGCACTGCAGGTCATCACCGGTGTCGTGCTCGGCGGCACCAGCGTGTTCGGCGGCGTCGGCACGGTGCTGGGCACGGCGATCGGCATCTTGATCCCTGCGGTGTTGACGAACGGCTTCGTCGTATTGAACTTCCAACCGTTCGGTCAGCAGATCGTGATCGGTGGAGTGCTCATCGCCGCCGTCTACGTCGACCAGCTGAGGCGCCGGCGGCGCGATCGCATCTAGTTCCCGTCCATCCACCAATCACCCACCCACACACAAACAACACACAACAGCGTGACAATCCACAAGGGGAGAACAATCACCATGCACATCGGAACCAAGAAGTATTCGCTGCTCGCAGCGAGTGTCCTACTGGTCGTTGCCGCAGCTTGCGGCAGCGACAACAAGGCATCCGACGCCACAACAGCGGCGCCAGCTGCGACCACGGCCGGCACCGCCGCACCTGCAGCGACCACGGCTGGAACCGATGCGCCGGCAACAAGTGCCGCGACTGCCGGGACCGCAGGGGCCGCGACCGGCGCTGCGCCCGCCGGCATGAAGGTCGTCTACGTCCCGGGCCTGACTGGTAACCCGTTCTACAACACCGTCGCCTGCGGTGCCCAGAAGAAGGCCGACGAGCTCGGTATCGACTTCACGTATCAAGGTGCGCCCGAGTTCGACGTCGCCAAGCAGTCGGCGATCGTCAGCGCCCTCGTCGGTGAGAAGCCCGACGCGATCATGATCTCGGTCACTGATCCCGACGCGATGATCCCGCCGTTGCAGGAGGCCAAGGACGCCGGCATCGACATCATCGGCATCGACGGCGACCTCTCGGACACCTCGATCCTGTCGACCAACATCCAGTCGGACAACCACGAAGGCGGGACGCTGGCAGCCAAGTCGCTCGTCGAAGCCGTCGGCGAGGACGTCGGGGGCGACGTGCTCGGGCTGAGCAACAACCCCGGAAGCCCGATCGGCGAGCAGCGCGAGAAGGGGTTCACCGATGAGCTCGCCAAGCACCCGAAGTTCAAGTACCTCGGCACGCAGTTCACCAACAACCAGCAAGCGGATGCCGCGACCATCGTGTCGACAACCGCGTCGTCGAATGCCAATCTGGTGGGCGTGTACACGATGGCGACCAACAACACCGAGGGCGCCGTGACGGGATTGCGCGAAGCCGACAAGACCGTCGACGACGTCAAGATCGTCGGCTACGACGTCTCGGCTCCGATCCTCACGGCGCTGGAAGCAGGCGACATCACCGGGTTGGTGGTCCAATACCCGTTCGGCGCCGGGCAGAAAGGCGTGGAGACAGCGGTCGCGCTGGCCAACGGCGAAACCGTGGATCGCAATCAAAAGACCGACTTCGTGTTCGCCACGCCCGCCAACGTCGCCTCGGAGGAAGTCCAGAAGTTCATCTACAAGCTGGACTGCGCCTGATGCCCGAGGGAGCGGCCGTCGAGTCATCCAAGTCGAGTCTTGAGCCGTCTGCTCCCGCGAACACTGGGAAGGGGGTGGCGTCGAACGGCGCCACCCCTTATCTCGTGGGCGGCGCACAGCGCAACGCCACCAGTTCGGTCGACCGGGTCATGCCGAAGGACTTCTCGATCGCGTTCGAGATCGGCAACGGTGCGACCAAGCCAGGTGTCGAGCGTGGACCGCGCAAGCACTCGATGAAGGGTTTCGAGGACACGTATGTCGACATCGTCGACTACATCATCCGCATCACCCACCGAATCTGGGAAGACCAGGACGTCGGCTACATCTACGACACCTACTCACCGTCGTGCCGGGTGTACGACGACGGCGGGCCACGCCACGGCATCGAGCAGATGGTCGCCGGCACGATTCAACGAATCAACGCCTTTCCCGACATGCGTCATTACGCCGACGAGGTCATCTGGGCCGGCAACGACGAACAGGGTTTCGTCACGTCGCACCGTGCCCTCAACATCGGCTACCACACCGGGCACTGGCGTTGGGGCCCACCGACCGGCCGCAAGGTGAACTCGTGGGTCATCGCCAACTGCGTGATCGGTGACAACGAGATCTACGAGGAGTGGGTTCTCTACAACCTCGCCGCCCAGTTGTCGCAGCTCGGCATCGATGTCGCTGCCGCAGCCAAGGCACACGGAAACGCAGGCGCCCTCGCCCCACTCACCGAACGCGAGATCACCGAGGTTCATCGACTGCAGGGCGGCCAGAAGCCGCTTCCGTATCCCCGGTACGAGGGGCGCGGGTTCAGCGTCGACCACTTCATCCGTCAGCTCTTCCATGACACGTTCAACCGACGCGACCTCAGCGCCATCGACAGGGCGTACGCACCCAACGTGCGTTGGTACGGAACCACCAACCGCACCGGCTACGGCCGCTCCGACGTGCGGGCGATGGCCCGAAGCCTGTTGGCAACGTTTCCGGACCTCGGCTTGCAGGTCGACGAGGTCTACTGGATGGGCAACGATGACGAGGGCTATCGCGTGTCGGTCCGCTGGACCGCGCTCGGCACCCATCGCGGATGGTCCCTGTACGGCGATCCGACCGGCCGGCGGGTGCACATCTGGGGTCTGCAACAGATGTACATCGAACGTGGTGAGATCGTCGAGGACTGGATGTTGTTCAACGAGTTCGACGTCCTCGCCCAGCTTCTGAAAGACGATCCGGCACCGTTGATCTCGTGATGGTCCGGGTGACCTGCTGCCAATTGTCGCCGCGCATCGGGGACCTGGCGGCCAACGTCGAGTTGTCGACTGCAGCCGTGCGGACCGCGGTCGCCGCCGGCGCGGATGTGGTGGTACTGCCCGAACTGGTGACCTCCGGCTACGTGTTCGAATCGGTCGACGAGGTCGCCGGCACTGCGATCACTCCTGCACATGCAGTGTTCGAAAGATGGTCCAACGCGGCTGCCCAAACTCGCGGAGCGGGCTGCGTGGTGATCGGAGGGTTCTGTGAACACGGTGCCGGCGATGTCTTCTACAACAGCGCCGCAGTCGTCGACGCGTCAGGCGTTCGCGTCGTGTACCGCAAGACGCATCTCTGGGATCGCGAGAAGCTGTGGTTTCGTGCAGGGGACATCCTGCCGCCGGTCGTCGACACAGCGGCAGGGAGGATCGGGGTGGCGATCTGCTATGACCTCGAGTTCCCCGAGGTGACCCGGCACCTCGCCCTCGCTGACGCCGATCTGGTTGCCGTCCCAACCAACTGGCCTCTGGTCGAGCGGCCCGCCGGAGAACGTCCGCCCGAGGTCGTCATCGCGATGGCTGCGGCCCGCGTCAACCGCATGGCAATCGCCTGTTGTGATCGCGCAGGGACCGAGCGGGGACAGGAGTGGACGAGCGCCACCACGATCATCGGCTTCGACGGTTGGCCGGTGGCCACCAGCGGCCCCGACCAGATGGCGACTGCCGACCTCGACTTGGCGGCCGCCCGCGACAAGCGGCTCACGGATCTCGCTGACGTCTTCGGCGACCGGCGCGTCGATCTCTACGCCTCGACGATGGATGGCGTCGACTCTTGATCCAGAGCTCGACGTCGAGTCACGCCGTCGGAACGCTGTGCTGGATCAAGGACCACGGAGCAAGGTAGCCGTTGGCGTCGACGCCGAGGTCACGACCCTTCGCTTCGCCCACGACCTCCGGCGCCCACTCGAGCCGGGTACGGCCGTCGCCGCCGTTGATCACCAGTATCTCGGCATCGTCGTCGTCGGAGACGTTGACGATCGAGCGCCAGGCGCCAGGCGGCACGGAAAGCGTGTCGTGCACCCCGAGACGCACCCCGATGGGATCGTCATGATTCACAGTGACCTCCCATTCGCCGCTCACCACGATCAACACCTGTGACTCCTGGTGCCGATGCAGCAACATGCCTTCTCCGCGCCGGGCGCGCAGGACCGCAACGTTGAAGCCGTGTGGATTGAACACGCGGGGTTCCTGCGACCGATCCTCTGTCATTCCATAGCCGATCACGAGTGCAAGGCGAGCTCCCCCTCCGGGTACCACGCAGCACAGCAACGCCCGGTCGGAGAACCGGCGGTCTTCGTTGGTGGTCACGCGTCGACGCATCTCGTCGCTCGTCACGGCCCGCATCGCGCTGACCTGTGCTGAGGTCATCGGCGTGACCAGCTCGGTGTCGTCGGTCAACAGATCGCCGGCAACGGTGTCGATCAACTGGTTCCCAACCGTGAGATGCAGCCCGTGACCGTCGGCCTGGCGGAGCACGTTCGGCTCCCAGATCAATCCGCCGGTGTGGTCCTGACCGAGGATCGTGAAGATGAAGTTGTCGCCGTCACCGCCCACATTCGTGAAACCGCGAAAGACCCACGTGGGCACGGAGATGATGTCACCCGGCCCGCCGACGTACTCGCCCTCGATCTCCTCACGACCCCAACGGAACTCGTACTGCCCGGCGACAACGATGAACACCTCGGCGGTGAAGTGCATGTGCAACGAGTTGTTGACTCCGGGTGGCATCGACGCACCACCGAGCTGAAAGCCGTGCGGGATCTCGAGGTTGATGAACTGCTCTGTCTCCGACACGCCCGAGCCGATGATGGCGTAGTTGAGCTTTCTCTCGGAGCCCGGTGTGCGACAGTCGATGAACGCGTTCTCCGCGGCGACGAGGTCGGATCGGCGAATGGTGCGCTGGCCGATTTCATCCCGTCCGACTTTGACGACGGGTGGTAGACGAGGCGAGTCGGTCAGCATGAAGGCCCTTCTGAGTGCCGGATTGCTTAGTCTTACATACGTATGCAGACTTGGCAAGCGAATGACCGCACCGGCGAGTGCAGGGTGTCGAAGCGGGCGTTTGTCTATCATGTCCAAGGGATGGGTCGTCACGGAACTAGCCAACCGCAATGAGCGTGACCAGCCATGACGTTGCTCGATTGGCGGGTGTCTCACAGGCCACGGTGTCGCGGGCCTTACGAGGCGACGCGAGGGTGACCTCCGAAACGCAGGCTCGTGTCCGTGAAGCGGCGACCGTATTGGGATACGTCCGCAGCGACCTCGGACGCGGACTGTCGACCCGGGCCACGCATCGCGTCGCCCTGGTCGCCGAGTTGGAGAACACGCTGTACCACCAGCTGATGGGGCCGATCCACGACGAGCTCGTCCAGCGCAGCTACGGGATGGTGCTGCTCTCCGAAGATGGGGACGAAGGAGCGCTCCACGAGCGCCTTCTCGACCGATCGGTCGACGGCGCGATCTTGATGACGACACGTCTCACATCGTCCCTACCGTATGAGTTGTCGCGACGGGACCTTCCGTTCGTGTTCCTGAATCGAGTCGGTGGTTTCGTCGACGTACCGAGCGTCACCGCCGACAACTTCGGGGGCGCACGGGCGGCGGGCGAACTCCTGATCGGCCTCGGTCACACCCGGATCGGTGCCATCGTCGGACCCGCCGACACCAGCACGGCGCGCGACCGGGAAGCCGGTTTTCGCGCGGCGCTCGACGATGCGGGCATCGCACTTCCACGAACGCTCCTGGTCAGACGAGAGTACGACGAAGCCAGCGGCAGGCTCGGTCTGCAGGCAATGCTCGACACCGGCAAACCACCCACCGCGATTTTCTGCGCCAACGACTTCATCGCGATCGGCGTGCTCAATCGGGCGATGGAGCGCGGTATCGCCATTCCCGACGACCTCGCCGTGGTCGGATTCGACGACATCGACATGGCCGGCTGGCCGGCGTTCCAACTCACCACGGTGAGCAATCCACTGATGGACATGGCGCGTTGCGCCGCCGGCATGCTGATCGACCTGATCGAGCGACGAGACATCAACCCACACCAGGTGTTTCCGACAGAACTCGTGCTGCGCCGAACCCACAGCGTCTGAGCATCTGCGTGAGGGCGCGCCCCCCCGGCGAGGTTGTGGTACCACACGTTCAACAGTGACGTCATTCCAGGTCGCTGAGCAGTGCCCGAACGCTGGCTGCCGAGTCGCGGTGAAGCGCCAGAGCGGCCAGCTGTTTCGCCTTGTTGGCCGAAGTCGAGCGGATCGCGTCCTTGATGGCCGGGATGGCCCGTGGAGTCATGCTGAGCTCGCGAACGCCGAGACCAACCAGAAGGACCGCCGCAGCGGGAGTGGCGGCCATCTCGCCGCAGACAGCGACTCGGGCCCGCGAGGTTGCCGCATTGGCGACTTCGGCAATGAGGTGCAGGACCGATGGGTCCAGCGAATCGGCCAGCGCAGCGACGTCGGCGTTGCCGCGCTCGGCGGCAAGTGTGTACTGGGTCAAGTCGTTGGTTCCGATGCTGAGCAGGTCGACGAGCGCGGCGGCGGCTCGGGCGTGGAGCGCGAACCCCGGCACCTCAGCCATGGCCCCGACCTCGAACCCGGGCGGCAGATCTCCCGAAGGCGACCCGACCTCGGTCGCTGCCTCTGCGAGCAGTGCGCGCGCGGCGCGCAGCTCATCGATGGTGGTGACCATCGGGAAGAGCACCGTGATCGGATGCTGCATGCCGGCCCGGACGAGTGCGCGCAGCTGTTGTTTGAACATCGCCGGCTCGTGGAGGCTCAGCCGCAGGCCCCGACGGCCGAGGAATGGGTTGGCCTCGGGAGACGCAACGAGGTAGGGGACTGGCTTGTCGCCGCCGACGTCGAGCGTGCGCACGGTGAGCCGGCGGTCGCCGAGGGCATCGGCGATCGACAGATAGGCGGCGAGCTGTTCGTCCTCATCGGGCGGCCGGGCGCGATCGAGGAAGAGGAATTCGGTGCGGAGCAGGCCAACCCCGTCGGCACCATGGAGCACCGCTTGGACGGCGTCATCGCGGCACGCGATGTTGGCGACGACCTCGATTGCAACGCCGTCGGTGGTGATCGCCGGTCGGCTCGCGGCCTCGAGCAGAGTGCGGGAGTGCCGCCGCTGCCCGGCCGACCTGTCGTTGTGCAGCTGCACGACGGTGGGATCCGGGTCGATCACGACGACGCCGTCGGTTCCATCGACGAGGATCGTGACGCCGTCGGGAATCTGGAGTACGCCAACACCAGCGCCGACCACAGCGGGGATGCCGAGAGCGCGGGCGAGGATGGCGCCGTGGGAGAGTGGGCTGCCGGCCGCGATCACAATGCCGAGCACTTTGCTGGGGTCGAGTCGCGCAGCCTGAGTTGGCGTGAGGTCGTCGGTCACGACAATGCCGGCGAGCGTGGCGGTGGGCTCGACCGTGTGACCGCGCAGTTCGGCCAGCACTTGGTCACCAACCGCCCGAACATCACCCGCACGGGCCTGCAGGTACGGATCGGTGAGTTGGGCGAATCGGCCGGCGAGCGCTTCGACCGCATCGCGCCAGGCGTGCTCGGCCGTGACGCGGTGTTCGGCAATGGCTTGGAAAGCGGTACCGACGAGTTCGTCGTCGTCGAGGAGGAGCAGATGGGCATCGAAGATCTCGGCCTCACGCTCGCCGGCCGTGGTGGCGACGTGATCTCGGGTGGAGCTCAGCTCGGCCCGCACGGCTTCGCACGCGGCGTGAAGCCGTTCCCCTTCCGCAGCCGGAGTAGCGGCAGTCTTTTCCAGAGGGACAGAGTTCGTGGCCGGTAGCGAGACCTTCGGCCCGATGCCGAGGCCGGGCGAGGCCGCCGTCGGACCCGACCCGTTGACATCGCGGACCGAGCCGAGCGCAGTGACGGGCTCGTCGAAGTTCCGCCGCACGAGAGCGGCGATGGCAGCGAGCGCTTCGCGCGATTGGCGCCCGGAGGCGTAGACCTCGATCTGATCACCGCTCGGTACGCCGAGGGTCGAGAGCGCGCTGACGCTGCGGCCGCTCACCCTGGGCCCTCCGGTGGTGTGGTTGCGTACGGTGACGTCGGCGTCGAAGCGGCGAACGGTCTCGACGAACCGGGCCGCCGGTCGCGCGTGGAGACCGTGTTCGTTGTGCACGGTGAGTTCGATGCTGGCACCGATTCCGGTAGCGAGACCGTTGTCGGCCACCTCGGTGGCCTCGATGCCGAGCAACTTGGTCTTGATCTGTCCGGCTTGTGAGGCGTCGGCGGCAACCTCGTCCAACGGTGCCCCGGCGGCTGCGAGGGCGACCGCGGCGACGAGGCCTTCGACGATGGGACCGTCGGAGAGCACGATGCGGCAGTCGCCTGTGTCACCGCGCAGCTCGAGGGCCAGCTCTGCGCTCAGCACGGCGCTGCCGAGGTCCATGAGGACGAGCACACCGTCTGCAGAAGCGACGAGGTCGATGGCTTCTTTCACTCGTGCGGCGTCGGTGCCGAGTACATGACCGTCGAGGCCGGCGGCGACCTCGATCGGTGGCGGTGTGCCGCGCACCATTTGAAGGGCGAGCTCGACCGCTGCGTCCGCCAACCGTCGGCTGTGGGAAACGATGACGATTCCGACCATGGTCCGCTCAGTTCCCGAACGCGGCCGCAGCGGCTTCGAACAGCAAGGCTGCGGAAGTCGCACCGGGATCCTGATGGCCGGCACTGCGCTCGCCGAGGTAGCTGGCGCGCCCCTTGCGGGCAACCATTGGAACAGTGTCGTCGCGACCGCGGGCGGCCGCCCGAGATGCCGCGCTGAAGGCCTCACCAGGCGACGAACCCGCACCAACTGCGGTTTCGAGCGCTTCGAGGGCGGGGTGCAAGCTGTCGAACATGGTCTTGTCGCCGAGCTCGGGCTTGCCCCGGGCGACGAGTCCTTCGACCCCGGCACGGCATGCCTTCACCACATCGTCTGGCGACAGGGCGACGCTGGGTCCACACGCGCTGGCGAACCGGAGGAAGAAGGTTCCGTAGAGCGGGCCACTGGCGCCACCGATGCTGCTCACCAGCGTCATACCGACCAGCTTGAACAGCTCGTCCGCCGCGCCGGGGGGCGCGGCGTCGAGCTTGCCGAGGACTGCCTGCATGCCGCGGTCCATGTTGATGCCGTGGTCGGCGTCTCCGATGGCCGAGTCGAGCTCGGTGAGATGAGCGCGATTCTCAGCAATGAGGTCGGCGAATCGACGGACCCAGGCCTCCAGCTGGGTGACCGTCACGACGTCGGTGGCCACAGCTCACATCCCCCACCGCAATGCCGGGGTGCAAACCGGCGCATCCCACAGCCTGACCAACTCGTCATCGAGTTTGAGCAGCGTGATCGAGCATCCGGCCATTTCCAACGACGTGATGTACGGCCCAACCAGTGAGCGTTCGATGCTGATGCCGTGGCCGGTGAGGATTCGGGAGACTTCGGCGAACATGACGTACAGCTCGAGGAGCGGCGTACCGCCCATGCCGTTGACGAAGGCCAGCACGGCGTCGCCTCGTTCGTACGGAAGGTCGGTCACGATCGGTTCGAGCAGCCGCTCGGCGATTGCGGCAGCGGTGCCCAGCGGCTCGCGGTAGCGGCCAGGTTCACCGTGAATTCCGATGCCGATCTCCATCTCGGTGTCAGCGAGCTCGAAGGTCGGTTTGCCGGCGGCCGGCACGGTGCACGACGTGAGCGCCACACCCATGGTGCGACCGGCGCCGTTGACCTTGCGGGCGATGGCTGCCACCGACGCCAGGTCCGCGCCGGCCTCGGCGGCGGCGCCACAGATCTTCTCCAACAAGACGGTGACTCCGACTCCCCGACGCCCCGCGGTGTAGAGGCTGTCGGCAACGGCAACGTCGTCATTGGTGACGATGGTTTCGACTTTGACACCGGCGTCCTCGCCGGCCATCTCGGCGGCCATCTCGAAGTTCAAGATGTCGCCGGTGTAGTTCTTGACGATGTGCAGCACGCCGGCACCGGCGTCGACGAGCTTCGTGGCTTCGTACATCTGATCCGGTGTCGGGGACGTGAACACCTCACCGGCGCAAGCGGCGTCGAGCATGCCGACGCCGACAAAGCCGCCGTGGAGTGGCTCGTGTCCCGAACCTCCGCCGGAAATGAGACCGACCTTGCCCGTGATGGGTGAGTTGGCTCGATAGATCACCTTGTGATCGTGGTCGACCCGCAGCTCGGGGTGCGCGGCCGCGATTCCTGCCAGGGCGTCGGTGACAACGGTCGTGGGTTGATTGATCAGCTTCTTCATGGTGCGATTCTCCCGTGTTGATCTTGACGCTCAGACGACCGACTCGGCAACGAGCGAGTCAGGGATGTAGTTCTCGGTCATGAAGTCGGCCTTTCGGTCGAGCTTCGTGCGGGCGATCGTCGTGTACACAACGGCCGCGACCACGCCTGCGGACAGCTCGGCGGCGACGTAGACCGGCAGCTGTGCCCAGTGGACGGTCCCCCCGAACGCTTGCAGCACCAGCATCGGGCCGATCACGCGAGCCGGGTTGATCGCGGCAGCCGTTGCCGGCGCGACCGGGATGATGGCGGCGAAGACGACCAGACCGATCGCGACGCCCGCGAAGCCAGAAGCTGCTTTGCGGTGAATGACGCCGAAGATCACGAAGACCAAGATGAACGTGCCGACGAACTCGGCGCAGAAACCTTGCACGTTCCCAACGCCCAACGACCGGTTGAACGACGCCACGCCGAGGCCGACCTCGTGTGCCTTCGAGCCGAGCGCACCCACGATCGCCAGCGCACCGATGGTGGCTCCGACGACTTGTGCGGCGATGTATCCGGGGACTTCCTTCCAGGGAAACTTTCCGGAGACGGCCAACCCGAGCGTGACCGCCGGATTGATGTGGTTGCCGGATACGTGCCCAAGCGCGTACACGGTTGCGATGACGACGGTGCCGAACGCGAAGGAGATGACGCCGAGATCCGCCATCGTGAATGGTGCATCCCCGTTGACGATCAAGGTAGCCGGCACGGCGCCGACTCCGATGAAGACGAGCAACGCGGTCCCCAGCACCTCAGCCGCCAACTTCTGCGGCCTGGTGTTTTCATCCATGACTACCCCCAAGGTGTTGTTGGACTCCTCGGCAGAAAGTCGAAGAGTATTCGATAATGTCGAATGAGTGTCGAGAATATTCTTCTGATACGGTGTCGTCAAGAGATCTCTTCAAGAAAGTTCGGCAAATGATCCAAAGCGTTGACAGATCCGTGCGCATCCTGCTGGCGCTCCAAGCAGCCCGTCGCCTCTGTCTCAGCGACCTCGCTGCCCGTCTCGACCTGCCGAACTCCACCGTGCACGGCATCTTGCGAACGCTCGCCGCCCATGGCATGGTCGAACAGGAACCGGGATCGCTTCGCTACATGCTCGGCCCTGCGGTGCTGCGGCTCAGCAGCGTCTATCTCGACAGCCTCGACTTCCGCAGCCGCGCCCTGAAGTGGGCCGAAGAGCTGTCGCGACGAACCGGCGCTTCCGTGCGAGCGGGCGTCCTCCTACTCGACGACGTCATCGTGGTGCATCACGAGCCGCGCCCGGACGGAAGCCGGCAGATGCCCGAAGTCGGTTTTGTCATCCCCGCGCACGCCAGCGCGCTCGGTAAGGCCCTGCTCGCTTTCCAGCCGTATGCCCACGGCCCGGCCACGCCGCTTCGCAGCATGACCGGCGAGACCATCGTCGACCCCGGGCAACTCGCCGAACATCTCGCCGAGGTCGCCCGCACGGGGGTCGCGACTGAGCACGACGAGGCCGTCCTCGGTGAGTCCAGTCTCGCCGCCCCTATTTTCGACAACACAGGCGCGGCCGTCGGCGCGATCGCGGTTGTGTTGCAGTCGTCGGAATGGCCGCCCCCGTCGGCGCTGCACGACGACGTACGCGAAGCAGCGCGCAACATCTCCCGGGAGCTCGGCGCAGCGGGCTGGCCCGTCTACGCAGTCGACACCGAACCCGCGACGAGCGCGTAAACCCGGTGCGCGGCACGCCGACCTGCCGGCGATGCCGTCGCTCTCCCGCCTTTAGCCGACGAGCTCGTGGACGTCGCTGACCGGCTCGGCCTGCTCGTCGAATTGGTAATGAGCCCGCCGACGATGTCGCGGAGTGTGCACCTGGATGCACTTCAGTCGATCCTTGTGTAACGCGTTGCGGTCGGTCGGTGACTGTTGTAGGACCGCTGTGTCCGGAAAGGGGATTCCTCGGCAGCACGGTGTGGTCACCGACCGGTGAGCGAAAGGAAGAGATATGGATCTGAGCAACGACGAGCCATTGGCTGGACTTCTAGAGGAAGCGGCCGAGACTCATCACCATGTGTTTCGCATCACCCAGGGTGCCGATGACGATTGGGCGTCGTGGTACGCGGACTGGTTGCTCGACCTGTCCGAACTTCCTGAGATGCTCGCGGTGCGCCCGGTCCGCAGTCACCTCGTGCATGCACTCGTGCAACTCGATCGAGAATACGCGTCCAGCGGGTCGAAGGATCCATGGCCGACGTACTATGCCCGACGGCTACGTGAACAGTTCGGTTCTGCGTAGACAACAGATTCGTCTGTAACGCGCGGCCCACGAGCGAAGACGGTGTGAGTACGGAACCTGCCGTAGCGCTGCAAAGCGTTGATCGACATGGTTGCTGCGGGAAGCATGCACGTGCGTCACGACGATGGGACGGAGCTCGAGATCGGACCCGGCGACGCCTACGTGATCGAGCCC
>Ga0105242_10002531_pt1 | contig 14346 bp, 7 predicted proteins | sample KBSM24metaG_FD_81521 | JGI IMG/M metagenome (GOLD analysis project Ga0105242, IMG submission 81521) | Miscanthus rhizosphere microbial communities from Kellogg Biological Station, Michigan, USA - KBS M2-4 metaG | ecosystem: Host-associated > Plants > Roots > Rhizosphere > Soil | place: Michigan...
AACGTGATCGATGGCCGCCTGTACGGCGTGCCGTGGTATGTCGACACGCGCCTGCTGTTCTACCGCACCGACCTGTTGGCCAAGGCCGGCTTCGATCATGCGCCACGCGACTGGGACGAGTGGCGCCGCGCCATGGCGGCGATCAAGGCGCAGGGCGGGGCGGAGAAATACTCCATCTTCCTGCCGCTCAACGAGTTCGAGCCGTTGCTCGGCCTGGCGCTGCAGCAGTCCGATCCGCTGCTCCGCGACAACGGCACGCGCGGCAACTTCGAAAGCGCCGGATTCCGCCGCGCGCTGGCGTTCTACGTCGAGATGTTCCGCAGCGACTGGGCGCCGCCGATGAGCAACATGCAGATCTCCAACGTCTGGGATGAATTCGCGCGCGGCTTCTTCGCGTTCTACATCACCGGACCGTGGAACATCGGCGAGTTCAAGCGCCGCGTGCCGCAGATCGCCGGCCAGTGGAGCACGGCGCCGCTGCCGGGATTCGAAGGCCAAGGCGGCGGCGCGGCCGGCGGTTCGAGTTTCGCGATCTTCCGCAGTTCGGCGCACAAGCAGGTCGCGTGGGAACTCGCCGAGTTTCTGTCCGCGGTCGAGCAGCAGCAGAAATTCTACGAACTGACCGGTGATCTGCCGCCGCGGCGCAGCGTCTGGACCTATCCTGCGCTGGCCGGCGATGTCTATTCGAAAGCGTTCCATGAGCAACTCGAACACGTCACTCCGTCGCCGAAGGTACCGGAATGGGAGCGCATCGCGCAGGAGATGCGCCTGATGGCCGAGCGCGTGATCCGCGGCGGCGTGCCGATCGACACGGCGCTGAAGGATTTCGACGCGAAGACCGACGAGATCCTGGCCAAGCGCCGCGCGCTGCTGGCCGACCGGAGCAAGCCATGAGCACGCAGCGCACGGCCTGGACGTTCGTCACGCCGGCCCTGCTGGTGATCGGCGTGTTCTTCGGCCTGCCGGTGCTGGCTGCGCTCTTGTTGAGTCTGACCGACTTCGACCTGTATGCGCTGGCCGACATCCGCAACCTGCGCTTCATCGGCCTGGCCAACTACATCGACGTGCTGCAGGCGCCGCTGTTCTGGAAGTCGCTGCTCAACACCAGCTACTTCGTCGTCGTCGGCGTGCCGCTGTCGATCGCCGCCTCGCTCGGCGCCGCGCTGCTGCTGAATTCGCCGCTGGCGCGCGCCAAGGGCCTGTTCCGCACGGCGCTGTTCGCGCCGGTCGTGACCACCGTCGTCGCCGTCGCTCTGATCTGGAAATACCTGTTCCACACGCGCTATGGGCTGATCAACTACACGCTGGCGCATTTCGGCATCGAGCCGATCGACTGGCTCGGCGACCCGCACTACTCGATGCCGGCGATCATCATCTTCGCCGTATGGAAGAACTTCGGCTACAACATGATCATCATCCTGGCCGGACTTCAAGGCATTCCGACCGAACTATACGAGGCCGCGCGCATCGACGGCGCGTCGGCCTGGCGCCAGTTCCGCCACATCACGCTGCCGTCGCTCAAGCCGGTATTGCTGCTGGTCGCCATCATTACCATGGCCGGCTACTTCCAGCTGTTTGCCGAGCCCTACGTCATGACGCTCGGCAATCCGCTGCAGAGCACCTACAGCGTCCTGTACTACATGTACGAGGAAGGCTTCATGTGGTGGAGCCTCGGTCGCGCGTCGGCGATCGCGTTCCTGCTGTTCGCGCTGATCCTCGTCGCCACGCGTGTGCTGCTGCGCGTGGCGCGGCGTGGTGGAGAAGAGGCATGAATCCGCGCCTTGCCGCCGCAGTCGTCAACGGCGTGTTGATCGCGGTCAGCGCGATCGTCCTGTTTCCGCTGTTGTGGATGCTGTCGGTGTCGTTCATGCAGGCCGGCGAGGCGAATGCGTTTCCGCCGCCGCTGCTGCCGGGGCACGCCACGCTGGCGAACTACGAGGCACTGTTCGCGCGCGCCGGCATGGGTCGCTACCTGGCCAACAGCCTGGCCATCGCCACGGCGATGACACTGCTGTCGCTCGCTTTCAACCTCAGCGCCGGCTACGCGTTCGCCAAACTGCAGTTCGCCGGGCGCGAGCGGCTGTTCGCGACGCTGCTCGGCGCGCTGCTGATTCCGGCGCAGGTGGCGATGATTCCGCTGTTTCTGCTCATGAAGTGGCTGCATCTGGTCAACAGCTACGGCGGCGTGATCGTGCCCGGCATGGCCGGCGTATTCGGCATCTATCTGGTGCGCCAGTACGCCCGCTCGATTCCGGACGAACTGCTCGAGGCAGCACGCATCGACGGCGCCGGCGAGTGGAAGATCTTCCTGCGCATCGTGCTGCCGCTGCTCAAGCCGATCGTCGTGACGCTGGCGATCTTCACGTTCCTGGCCAGCTGGAACGATTTCATGTGGCCGCTGATCGTCCTCAGCGACCAGCATTGGCAGACCGCGCCGGTCGCGCTCGCCGCGCTGTCGCGCGAACACGTGCAGGACAACGAATTGATGATGGCCGGATCGGTGGTAACTATAGTGCCGGTGCTGGTACTGTTCCTCCTGCTGCAACGGCATTACATTCAGGGCCTACTTCTGGGGAGTGTGAAGGGATGAAAGCGCGCGCGTGCCTTCCTTTTTCGTCATTCCGGCGGCTCTCGACAGCGGAGCTGGTCAAGCCGGAATCGAGCTCTCCGTCATTCCCGCGCAAAGGCTTGTTTACGCGCGGCTCGTGCCGCACGCCCTCCGGGCCATTCGCTGCGCGAATGTTCGCTCTGGCATCCTGCCTCCGCAGTCCGGCTTTCGCCGGAATGACACGTTACGCGTTCCTGCTGGTGTGCTCCATGCAATACGCCGTCGCCGCTGGGCCGTCCGAGCGCGTGCTCGACAATTTCGATTCGCCTGCCGCGTGGCACGTGCAGCATACCGACGACGTCAGCGCGACGCTGCAGGGCGCCGACGGCAAGACCGGCAAGGCGCTGCGCATGGATTTCAATTTCACCGACGCGCACGGGCAGCCGATCAACGGCTACGCCACCGCCCGGCGCGCACTTCCGCTCGACCTGCCCGACAACTTCGAACTGAGTTTCTGGATCCGCGGCGAAGCGGGAGTCAATGCGTTCCAGTTCAAACTCGTCGATGCGAGCGGCGACAACGTCTGGTGGTACAACCGACCCGACTTCGAATTGAGCCACGACTGGCAGCAGATCCGCGTGCGCCGGCGCCAGATCGAATTCGCCTGGGGACCGACGACCGACCACACGCTGCGCCATGCCGCCTCGATCGAGTTCGTCGTCAGCTCCGGCCGCGATGGCGGCAAGGGTTCGGTTTACATCGACGACCTCGTGCTGCGCGAACTGCCGCCGCCCGACAAGTCGCCGGCGCAGGTGCGCGTGACGGCGACGTCGGCGCTGAAGGATGCGCCGGCGTCCGCGGCAATGGACGGCGATGCGCAGAGCGAGTGGCGCAGCGATCCGTCGCGCGGGCCGGCGCAGCAGCTCGATATCGACCTGGGCAAACCGCGCGAGGTCGGCGGTTTCGTTCTGCACTGGCAATACGGCGAACACGCGACCGCGTGGACGCACGAGGAATCGGTCGACGGCAAGCAGTGGTCTTCCTGCGCCGGCCAGCGCGAGCGCCTCGGCGACCTCGACCTGTTTACCGTCTGCGATAACGAGTTGCGTTACCTGCGCCTGAAGCTGACGGCCGACGAAGGGCACGGCTATGGCATGCACGAAATCGAAGTCAAGGACGCCGGCTGGGGCGCGACGCAGAGTTCGTTCTATCAGGACATCGCAAAACGGGTCACGCGCGGCAGCCTTCCGCGCGGTTTCGTCGAGCAGCCCTACTGGACGATCGTCGGCGTCGACGGTGCCGCGGGAGCGGCGCTGTTTTCCGAGGACGGCGCAATCGAACCGCGCAAGGGCGGCTGGTCGATCGAACCGTTCGTGACCGTCGACGGCGCGCGCCTGACCTGGGCGGACGTGAGACTGGAGCAGTCCCTGGCCGACGGCTACCTGCCGCTGCCGGAAGTCGATTGGACCAGCGCCAAGGTCAAACTGGAGATCGAGGCGTTCGGCCGCGGCACGAGTTCGGCGCCGCAGGTCGTGACGCGCTATCGCCTGCACAACACGACCGGCGAGCCGCTCGAGGCGACACTTCGGCTCGCCATTCGCCCGTTCCAGGTCAACCCGCCGACGCAGTTCCTCAATTCTCCCGGCGGCTTCAGCGCGATCACGAACCTGCGTCTGGACGGCACACGCCTCGACGTCAACGATTCGGCGTTGTGGCTGTCGGCGCCGCCCGTCGCATTCGTACCGCTGGGCGTCGACGCCCAGGAGTTGCCCGGGCGCGTGCCGGCCGCGGCGGGCACCGCGCTGGTGCTGCACGACGACTTCGGCCATGCGTCCGGCGCACTTGTATACAAATTAAAATTGCCTGCGCAGGGCGAGCGTGAAGTCGATGTCGTTGCGCCGCTGACCAAGACGGCCGCAGCATCCGCGCCCAGCGGCATGAACGCAGAAGGCTGGGCCGAGCAGGAGCGCAACGGCGTCGAAGATTCGTGGCGCGGCCGGCTCGAACGCGTGCAGTTGACGGTGCCGCGGCAGGCGCAGCGCATCGTCGACGCGGTGCGCACGGCGCAGGCGCACATGCTGCTGTCGCGCGACGGTCCGGCGCTGCGGCCCGGCACGCGCTCGTATGCGCGCTCGTGGATCCGCGACGGCGCGATGATCGCCGACGCGCTGCTGCGGCTCGGCGAGATCGAGGCCGTGCGTGACTACGTCAACTGGTATGCGCCGCACCAGTTCGCCAACGGCAAGGTGCCGTGCTGCGTCGACCATCGCGGTTCCGATCCGGTACCGGAGAACGACAGCCACGGCCAGCTGATCCATGCGATTGCCCAGCTGTATCGCTATGGCGGCGATCGCGCGCAACTGCAAAAGAACTGGCCGCACATCGAAGCGGCGATCGCCTATATGGACAGCCTGCGTGCCGGCGAAACGGGCGCGGCGAATGCCGCATTCAAAGGTCTCATGCCGGCATCGATCAGCCACGAGGGCTATTCGGCAAAGCCGATGCACTCGTACTGGGACGACTTCTGGGCGCTGACCGGCTACAAGGACGCTGCCGAAATGGCGCAGGTGCTCGGCAACGCCGAAGCGGTGGCACGCATCGGCCTGGCGCGCGATGAATTCGAGCGCGACGTGCAGGCGTCGATCGCCGCTGCCGTGCAGCAGCGCTCGATCGATTTCATTCCCGGCAGCGCCGAGCTCGGCGATTTCGACGCGACCTCGACCACGATCGCCTTGTCACCGGCCGGCGAATCGGACGATCTGCCGCAGGAACTGCTGCGCAACACGTTCGAGCGCTACTGGCGCAACTTTGCCGCGCGCGCCAGTGGCGGCGAGTCCTGGAACGACTACACGCCGTACGAGTGGCGCACGGTCAGCACTTTCGTGCGCCTGGGCCAGCGCGATCGCGCGCAGGCCGCGATCGACTTCTTCTTCACCAGCGGCGCGCGGCCGGCGGAATGGAACCAGTGGGCCGAGGTGGTGCGGCGCGATCCGCGACAGTCGGGCTTCATCGGCGACATGCCGCACGCCTGGGTCGCCTCCGACTTCGTGCGCTCCGCGCTCGACCTGTTCGCCTACGAGCGCGCCGAGGACAAGTCGATCGTGCTCGCGGCCGGCATACCGGCGCAATGGATCGACGGCGCCGGCATTGCCGTCGACCATCTGCGCACCCCGTATGGAGAATTGAGCTATGCGCTCAAGCGCAGCGGCAAGCGCATCGAGCTTCGTGTCGCCGGTGCTGCCGCGCCGCCGGGCGGATTCGTGTTTGCCGGACCGTTCGCCTCGGGCGCAAGCGTGTCCATCAATGACGGACCCGCCTCCGATTCCAGTGAAAAAGTGCGCTTTGCCAAGGCGCCTGCGACGGTCGTGATCGTGGAGTGACGGCGGATCGTCCGGCCCGCGGCTTCAGAGGTTTTCCACGTGCACGAGCCCGGCGCGCAGGCACAACGCCACGGCTTCGCTGCGGCTTTCCAGGCCGAGCTTGCCCAGGATGTTCTTCACGTGCGACTTGACGGTCTCGGGTGTGATGTCGAGCTCGGCGCTGATCTTCTCGTTGGTCAGACCGCGCGCCATCCACAGCAGGACCTCGCGTTCCCGGCCGGTGAGTTCGAGCGCGTTCGGCGCCTGCTCCGCCTTGCGGCCGACCGACGGCGGCACGTAGCGGCCACCCGCCGCAACCATCCGGATGGCAGACAGCAACTCGGTGCGGCCGCTGTCCTTGAACAAATACGCGTGCGCTCCGGCCACGAGCGCTCGGTTGATGTCGTCGCCACCGGTCCGCGTGGTCAGGACGACGTAATGGCTTCCGGGGGCGATTTTCTTCAGCGCGGCGATCAGGTCGATCCCATTCATGTCCGGCAACGACAGATCGACGAGCACGACGCCGGGACGAAAGCGTTGGAACATCTCGCAGGCTTCGCGCGCGTCTGCGGCTTCCCCGACGAGCTGAAGATCGGGCTGGTCGGAAATGATCGCGACGAGGCCGGAGCGCACGATCGGGTGGTCGTCCACGACGAGCACGCGAATTGGACGCGGTTCGGTCGAGGTCACGCGTGATGTCTCCTGCCGGCGAAGCGAGACGGAAGCCCGCGCAGAAGGTTCCGGCGCGGGACCGCCACACGAATGCACGTGCCGACCCCGGGTGAGCTTTCGATCTTCATCTCGGCGCGCAGTGCATCCGCTCGCCGGCGCATGCCGGCCAGGCCGAATCCGCGGTCGCTGCTCGCCGGGCTTGCGCAGGCATCGAATCCGCGGCCGTCATCGGTGATCGTCAAGGTGACCTGGGTGAACCGATAGCCCAGCAGCACCTCGACATTGGCGGCCTCGCCGTGGTGCAACGCGTTCGACACCGCTTCCTGCGCGATGCGCACGACGTTCTGCTCGATGAAGGGATTGGCGATCCACGCTTTGCCGCTGGCGGCGATCGTCAGTTTCGTTTCGTAACCGTAGACGATCTGCTCGCATGCCGACTGGATCGACGTCATCAGGCTGCTCACGCTCGGCGGCGCGGAGTGCAGATTCCACACCGACCGACGCGCCTCGGTCAGACTTTTGCCGGCGACCTCGCGGGCGAGGCGCAAATGCGAGACCGCCAGGTCCGGCGCGCGCTGCAACCGCCCCAGCGCCGCCTCGATCTGAACCGAAATCGCGGTAAAGCCCTGGGCCAGGCTGTCATGGATCTCGCCGGCGATGCGCCGGCGTTCGTCGGCCACAGCGGTTTCCATGCGCAGCCAGCGAATGCGCAGGTGATGCAGAAGCCACAATATCAGTCCGCCGAGAAGCGCCATCGAGGCGAGGAACCACCCGGTCTGGTAGAACAGCGGCGCGACGTCAAAATCCACGGCGGCGGTCAGGCTGCTCCAATCGTCGAGTTCGCGTCGCGCCTGCACTTCGAAGCGGTGCGGGCCCGGCGGCACGTTGATGTAGCGAGCAACCCGTTCGTTGCCGACGTACGACCATGCGTCGTCGACGTTGCTCAATCTGTAGCGGAACTGCAATGCGCTCCCCGAAATGAGATCCGGCGCGGTGTAGCGTATTTCCAGCCGCGAGATCTTCGCCGGCAGTCGTAGTTCGCCGGCGGTAAACGCGGCGGCTGTTTCATTCGCACGCACGTCTTCGATGAGCGGCTGCAGGGGCCGCAAGTCGCGCTGGATGTGCTTCGGATCGACGACGGCGACGCCGAGGCTGGTGACGAACCACAAGCGCCCGTCCGCACCGCGCCACGAGACGGGTTGAGTGCCCGACACGGTCTCGGCGATTCGCAAGCCGTCGGCCTCGCCGAATCTCATGACGTCGAAGCGTTGACGCCTGCCCGTCGCGATCTCGTCGACCTGCGCATGCGGGATGGTGACAATGCCGTTGTTCGAACCCAGCCACAGGTCACCGTTTTCGCCAGCCACTATGCTGTTGATCGTGTCGTCAGGCAGACCTTGCTCGCGGCCGTAGCGCGTCACCATGCCGCGTTCCACGCGCCACAATCCGCACGACATCGTGCCGATCCAGAGCCGGTTGCGTTCGTCTTCGTGCAGCGACGTAACCGGGCAGTTCGAGACCGCAGCGTCGCCGAGCGGACTGGTGTCGAGTTCACCGCCACGAATGCTCCACAGACCCACGTTCGTGCCGATCCAGAGGGTCCCGTGCGAATCCTCGGCAATGGCGTTGATGTAGTTGGCCTCTCGGTTGTCGCCATGGTTGAAGTAGCGCAGCCCGTCGGACGAGTTCCAGGCGAGGCCGCCGCCGTTCGTGCCGACCCAGAGTTGCCCTCGCGCGTCGACCAGAACGGCGCTCACGCTGTTGCTGACGAGCGGAGGCTTGAGCGCCATCGTGCCGTCGATTTTCCCCTGACGTAGGTGCGCGACGACGTTGCCGCGCAGGCCGATCCACAATCCACCAAGACGATCGTCGGCCAACGCGGCGGCGTGGTTGTTGGGCAGACCGTCCGCTGTTGAATACCGACGGACGCTCGCTCCGCTCAGTCGGGTCAGCCCGCTGGTCGTTCCGATCCAGACGTCCCCGGAGGATTCCGCGAGCACCGACAGCGCAGCGTCGCCGGCAAGGCCGTCGCTCTCGGTCAGCGAATCGAAACTGCCGTCGTGCAGGCGAAGCAGTCCGCGTCCCAGCGTGCCGAGCCACAGGCTCCCGGCGCTGTCTTCGTACAAGACTTCGAAGCGCAGCTTGTCGAACGCATGATCGGTGATGTCGCCTGCTCCCGGCCTTGTGCGGATGCGGAAAAGGCCGTGCGTGTCGCTGGCAAACCAGAGCGTTCCTTCACGGTCTTCGTGAATGGCGCGGATACGTTCGGCGGTCGGCACACCTGGCGGCCACCAGGCATCGAAGCGTTTGCCGTCCCAATTGAAGATCATTGGCGCGCTGCCCAGCACCATCAACTGCCCGCTTCTGCGTGTGAACACGCGCACGACGTCTTGTCCGGCGATACCGTCCGCTTGCGAGAACCGCTCGATGCGGTCGTTGCGCAGTCGATGCAGGCGGTTGCGCGCGACGATCCACAGCGATCCGTCGTGATCAATCGCAAGGTCGGTGACGAGGCTGCTCTCGAGGCCATCGTGTTGGTCGTAACTACGCACGACATGCCCGGAGGCGATGTGCGCCAGCCCGCCAGCGCCTCCGACCCAGATGCTGCCGTCTCCGGCGCGCAACCCACAGAACACACGTGTGACTTGCAGGCCATCCTTCGCCGTGATCGGCACAAATATGCCGTCGGCGTGGCGCGTGAGCAAACCGCTCTGGCTGCCGACCCACAAGGCGTGCTCGGCGTCCTCGACGAGCATCGTGACATAGTCGGCGCGCAGCAACGGCGTGTTCACGTGATCGAACACGGTGAAATGCAGTCCGTCGAATCGGGCCAAGCCTTCCTGCGTCCCGACCCACAGATAGCCGTCGGACGTTTCCAGTAGCGCCTCGATCGCGAGTTCGGGGAGGCCGTCGCCGGTACGCCAGGTATCGATGACAAGATGATCGATTGGCCGTTCCGGACGCAACGCGTGCGCGGCGGCAGACAGCGCAAGCAATGCCAGCAGGGCAGCGCAGCGAAAGACGGGCCATGTCCGGATCGCGAGCATCCGTCTCATTCTATTAGGCCCGGGACAGGTCAGCATCCCTCGTTCGAGGGAGCATTGCAGGGCCGCGCGCACACCATGCTCCCTCGAAGAGAGCGTGCGGCCGTCCCTCTAAACAGGGTTTCGGGAAGCGAAGCGATTTGGCATCAATGGCGGGTCCAATTCCAGGTCCGAGTATGCGCAAGGTACGTCAGGTACGGTTCCAGTTTCCGGCGGCGTTCATCGAACTCGTGCGCGCACTCGGCGCCGACTGCGGCAAACGCGACATTGCCGGTGCGCTGTCGCTACCGCTGAGCACGGTCTACCGCTGGAGCGCAGCGCCGCCGGCGCCGCCGGTCGATTTCGCGACGGGCTGGACACGGCGGGCCGATCCCGCCACAGCCCGTTCTGTCGCGGCGCTCGTGGCCGCGTGTGAGGCCGATGGGCTCGATGTTCGCGGGCCGATAGCGCGCCTGGCTCCGCGACTGGCGGGTTCCACGACTGGCGAAGCCGACGCGTTCCGATGCCGGGTGCGCAATTTTCTTGCGCAGTTCGCCAGCCACTTGCCGGCCGACCGAGCGGCACCGCCGCAGGAGCGTCTGGTGCGGGCGAAAGGCGAAATCGACGCGCGCTATTTCACGCGCCTGTCCTGCGAATCCCTGGCGTGCATCGCAGGCATGTCGAAGTTCAACTTCATCCGCTCCTTTCGCGCGGCGTTCGGAGTCTCGCCGTACCGCTATCTCATCCTGGTCCGGGTAGATCACGCCAAGCACATGCTCGCGCTCACCCATCAGCCGCTGCCGGTAGTCGCGGCGAGTGTCGGTTTTGCCTCGGCCTCGTCGTTGGTCCGCGCGTTCAGGCGCTTCGTCGGTGCCAGTCCGGGTCACTTTCTGTGCCGGCGCACGCTGAGCGCGTGCAACGGCGACGCCGTGTCGGCGCTGAACGCGCCGGTCGCTTGTGTCAAGACGTCCTGCTGCCCCTAAAGAGGCACCCGAACCCTCTCCGTTCTGGGGTTTCGGCCAAGATTTCTTTAACGCAACCTTAGCTTGCTCATCCCGGATCGAATCGTTCGCATTCCGGGCGGAGAACATGTCCCGAATTCCATTCAAACCATCGTTGGAGAAGGTAATGAGACTCGAAGTGAATCGACTTTCATCGGCAGTGCGCCTGGCCATTTCGCTCGGCGCGATCAGCGCGACCAGCTGGGTCTCTGCCGTTGCACAACAGGCCACTTCGCAGAACACCGAATCGCTCGAAACCATCGTTGTCACCGGATCGAACATCCGTCGCGTCGACATCGAAACGGCAAACCCCGTCGTCACGATCGACCGCGCGCAAATCCAGGCCTCGGGCAAGGTCAATCTCGGCGACCTTGTTCAGGATCTGCCGTCCGTCGCCGGCAAAGCCATGAACCCGCAGGTCAACAACGGCGGTGGCGGAATTGCCGGCGTGTCTCTGCGCGGCTTGGGTTCCAACCGCACGTTGCTGCTGATCAACGGCCATCGTATTCCGTTCCAGCTGCAGGATCTCAACCTGCTGCCGATCGCCATCGTCGAACGCATCGAGGTGCTGAACAACGGCGCCTCGGCAGTCTACGGTTCCGATGCCATCGGCGGCGTCGTCAACATCATCACGCGCACCAGTTATCAGGGCGCAGAATTCGGCGCCGACTACGGTATTTCCGACCGGGACGACGGTCAGCGCCGCGCGGTCCACGCGATCCTGGGCCACGCGACCGACAAGGGCGGCATCGTCGTCGGCATTCAGTACGACAAGCAGGACCCGATCTCCGCGGCCAATCGCGATTTCTCGAAGAATGCCCAATACATCTACAACTCCCGCATCAACACGCACGCCGGTTCGTCGCGCACGCCAGGCGGCCGATTCTTCGTGCCGTCGGACTCGTCGATCGCGAAACAACTGGGCTGCACATCGGTGACGCTATCCGGCAACCAGCTGCCGACCCAGACGACGGCGCCGATCGCGAGCGACTTCCGCTGTTACAAGAGCGCCACGGACGGATTCAATTTCCAGGCAGTCGGCAACTACAACCTGATCCCGAACGAGCGCACCGGCTTGTTCGTGCTCGGCAACTACAAGCTTACCGACGGCGTCGAAGCCTACGCCGAGCTGCTCTACCACAAAATGGTGGCACACACGCAGTTTGCTCCCTATCCGTTCGATCTCGTTTCGAACAGCCTCGTCGTGCCGGCCAACCAGTACTACAACCCGTTCGGTGTCACGTTCGGCAACAATGGCGCGTCGAGCACGATCGCGATGCGCTTGAGTTCGATCGGCGATCGGGGCACGAAACTCGCAACTACGACCGAGCTGGGCAACTTCGGTCTTAAGGGCAACGTCGGTGACACGAGCTGGAACTGGGACGCGCACATAAGTTACGGCAAACTCACCCTCGAGTCGCAGCTGCTCAACTACCTCAACATCGGCCAGATCACTCCCGACTTCGGCTGTACGACGGCGCCGGGTGTCGGGGACTGCATACCGATCGACATTTTCAATCAGAGCGATCCGACCACACGCGCCATCTTCGACGGCGCAAAGATCAACCCATTCCTGTCCACGTTGTATCAAATGAAAACCGCTGAAGCCTCGGCCAACGGCGCGCTGTTCAGCCTGCCGGCCGGCGATGTCCAGGCGGCGCTAGGCGCCAGCTATCGGAAGGAATATCTCAACGGCCAGGTTGACCCGCTGATCAACACGAGTTACAGCACCGACGCTGCCGGTAATCCGCAGCTGATCTGCGCGGGACCGAGTTCGATCTGCTCGTCGCCGGCACAGGGCGGCTTCGACGTGAAGGAAGCCTATGCAGAGCTGCTGATCCCGATCTTCAAGGAAATGCCGTTTGCCCGTGCGCTGAACGTCGACCTCGGCGACCGTTGGTCGAAATACAGCAATTTCGGCAGTACCAACAACTGGAAGGCGGCGATTGAGTGGCGTCCAATCGACGACCTGCTGTTGCGCGCCACGGTGTCGAAGGTGTTCCGTGCGCCGACACCGACCAATCTGTTCGCCGGTCCCGCTCAGGACGCGCCCGTTGCAACCGATCCGTGCGCAAACAACCCGGCCGCCGCAAGCAACAAGGCCTGCCAGGGCTACAGCGTGCCGCCGCAGATTTTCTCGCAGCTCACCGGTTTCGTGATGGGTTCGCAGTTCGCTGGCGAGCACGGCCTCAGCAGCGCAGTGCTGGAGCCGGAATTCGGCAAATCGTTCGATTACGGTTTCGTCTACGATCCGAGTTGGCTGCAGGGCTTCTCGTTCAACGCGGATTACTTCCGCATCCTGCTCGATAATCTGATTGTCTCCGGCGCTGGCACCGCGCAGACTATCGTTACCTCATGCTTCAACACGCAGGGCCCGATCTGCTCGAACATCTTCCGCTTCTCCGACGGCTCGATCAAATTCGTCGTCGAGAGCGCGTTCAACTCAGGCAACCTCGTCGACCAGGGGTTCGATATCGGCGCGCATTACCGCGTGCCGGAAACGCCGTGGGGCAATTTTCGGATCGGCTTCGATACCACGTACATCGAGAAATACAACGTCAGCCAGCCCGGGTTCACCCAGCATCTGGCCGGGCATTTCGACAAAACCTTCGGCAATTTTGCCCGCGTTCGCGCTCTCGCGACCTTGGACTGGAACACGGGGCCGTGGAGCGCCAACTGGACAACGCGCTACATCGGTCCGATCAAGGTCGGTTACGTCAACGCGGGACTCGGGCCGTCCGGCGTCGAACCGGGCACCCTGTCCGATCCGTACAACCCAAACCCGATCGGCCCGGTCCTGCACTTTCCATCGGTCACCTACAGCAACTTCTCGGTCGCCTACAATTTCGAATCGATCAACACGATCGTTCAGATCGGCGTCGACAACCTGTTCGACCGTCAACCACCGGTCCTGTATGAAAACAACGTGGTCAACGCCAATACCGACGTCAACACGTACGACACCGCCGGACGGTTCTATCGGGCCAGCGTGACAATGAAGTTCTGACAGGGTTCTGGCGCGGATCGATCGGGGCATGCGCGCATGGGGCGCCAAGTAGAATCGCAAGGCGCCCTAGACCCCGTCCAGCGCTGCCCCGTTGGTCGCAATGACCCGTGAATAGTGTCTGGCGCTCGCCTTTGGCGTGCGCTTCTGCGTGGCGAAGTCGACGTGGACGATGCCGAAGCGCTTGGAGAAGCCGAGCGACCACTCGAGATTGTCGAGCAGCGACCAGGCCATGTAGCCGCGCACGTCGCAGCCCTGCGCGATCGCCGCATGCACGGCGCGCAGGTGCTTTTTCTGGTAATTGACGCGCAGCGGATCGTCGATGACGCCGTCTTCGGCGACCGGCGGATCGTAGAACGCCGAACCATTCTCGGTGATGTACACCGGCGGATTGCCGTAGCGCTGCTTGACCCAGAGCAGCGTGTCGGTGAGGCCTTGCGGAAACACTTCCCAGCCGGTCTCGGTATAGGTCGCGTGCTGTTTCACCGATGCGACCTTGAGCGGATAGTTGGCTGCATCGTGACGCGTGACGTTGCGCGTGTAGTAGTTCACGCCGAGAAAGTCGGTCGGCTGCTTGATCAGATCCAGGTCCGCCGCCGGCCACTCCGGCCAGGCGTCGCCGAAGATGTCCTTCATCTCGTCCGGGTACTTGCCGAAGAAGACCGGGTCGAGGTACTGGCGGTTCATGTACGCATCGGCGCGCGCGACAGCGGCAAGATCTTCGGCACTCTGCGATGCC
>Ga0105242_10002535_pt1 | contig 14337 bp, 11 predicted proteins | sample KBSM24metaG_FD_81521 | JGI IMG/M metagenome (GOLD analysis project Ga0105242, IMG submission 81521) | Miscanthus rhizosphere microbial communities from Kellogg Biological Station, Michigan, USA - KBS M2-4 metaG | ecosystem: Host-associated > Plants > Roots > Rhizosphere > Soil | place...
ATTTTGGTAAGCATTTCGCTTCCCTGCCGTCTGTTCACCTCAATAACGGCATCGACGATCAATGACTCTGAACCGAAATGGCGCGCTACGGAAGCCAGTGCCCTCGTGTCTTTCGGGAAACACGATCCTCCAAAACCCGGACCAGGATGGAGAAACTTGCTACCGATTCGTTTGTCCATGCCGATACCACGAGCGACGTCATGCACGTCACAACCAATCCTTTCACAAAGATTGGCAATCTCATTGATGAATGAAACCTTGGTGGCGAGAAATGCGTTGGCCGCGTATTTCGTGAGTTCAGCGGCTTCCAGTGAAGTAATCACAAACGGAGCTTCGATCAGATAGAGTGGACGATACAAGTCTTTCATGATCGCCACGGCTTCTTCGTCTCGACTACCTATCACGACCCGATCAGGGCGCATGAAATCGCTTATTGCTGCACCTTCGCGCAAGAACTCAGGATTCGACACCACACCAAAATTTGAGCGTGACTTTTTACGTTCGTTGATAAGTTTACGAATGTGTTCGCCAGTTCCGATCGGGACAGTCGACTTGGTAACGACTACCTTATAGTCGTTCATGTAGTCTGCTACTGAACATGCAGCAGCTTCGACGAAACTGAGATCCGGAGATCCATCAGGCTTAGGAGGAGTTCCAACCGCGAGGAAGATAACAAGTGCTTGTTCGATAGCTTCAGCAACGTTGGTCGTAAATCTCAAGCGCCCTGCTTGAGCATTCTTAGACACGATTTGTTCCAACCCTGGTTCGTAAATGGGCATTATGCCCTTGATGAGACTCTCAATTTTTCCGGCATCAATATCAACACAAGTTACGTCAACACCGAACTCGGCGAAGCAGGCTCCTGTTACAAGACCGACATAGCCGGTACCAATCACCGCAATATGCATTTAAGAGATTACCCTGGGGCCCTTTCTGGATCACCTTACAATCAAAACCTTGCGGGCCGCACGATTCCAAGATCGCGTGACCCGCAAGGTCGATTAGGTGACTGTAGCGCTAACGAGTGCCACAGTCGTATTTGATTGACTCAATTGACGGAACTACTTGGTGGGGCTAACCACCGTGACGGAACCGTCGAAGTTAAGATCGTTGTTATGGGTTGTGGCCCAGATAACTGCCGCAACTGCGCCACCGACAGCCAAGAGCAACACGGCTAAGGCACCGCCACTCATGCCACCGTCGTCGTCCTTATCCTGCGGATTCGGCGTTCCAGCCATTGCACTCTCGCCTGCGGCAATCTGCTTGACAGTGCCGCCGCTGCGAAATTGTGCTAAGCCAGCTTCTGTTGAAATTGAAGTGCGACCACGAGATGCATTGACCGTAAATGAGGTGGCTTTGGTGCCATCAACTACGACCGTTCCATCTTTAGTGGTTAGATTCACTGAAACACCAGTGAGTGTGGAAACATGAGCGCTACCAGTTTCGAGCATTGCGTTAATGCTGTTGTCTGAAAAGGTCAGACGGAGATTGCTATTGGCTGAGAGCTCAACTCGCCCCAACTTGCCAATGCTCACTGATGCGCTGCTCTGATCCGCAGTGCTGATTGTTGAATCTGAGAACAAGGTGCCGCCGGAAATCACTTTCTGTCCGTTCACGGTAACCTGTCCTGAGACCGACAATTCACCTGATGCCTTTGCACCAGGAGCGGCCAAAACCACCATTGAGTAAACACTCAACACGGCAACCGCTACACAGACCGCGATGAACTTGCGGCTCCAAGTTTTGCTAGTCATTAACTTTCCTCCCGTATAGTGAAACAAATAAGTCTTTAGTGCGGGCCGCGACGGCCTAACAGTCGTGGGAAAACCAGTGCAAAAAACCAGTCTTCGTTAGCTACTCGGTGCGAAGGCTTCTAAACTTCAAACAATATGGGCCACAAAGCTGCTAACACTTTGCATTTATTACACGAATAGAAGCCCTCTGTCAACAATCATTTGGCCTGAGTTTGCCACGAAACTGTGCTTTTTTCGGGTAGTTGAAGCAGCTATCACCGCCCTGACATTCGATCCGGATATTTCTCACGTTCGCGGCGTGGCGGACTAAGGTACTACTCTTCGGCTCCGATTAACCGTCTTAGGATCAACTTCCTGGGTGCCTACTTCCTTTTTCACACTCAGCGAGCTTTTTTCCGTAGCTTCGGCTTGTTCGTAAGGATCGAGGCGGGCAAACATGTAAAACAACTCACCGGATCGTACTGTGCCCAGGAATCTAAAAGTATTCTTGATCACTTCACCAACCTTGAAGCTGTTCGCCAACCGAGGTCGCTCAAATAGGAGGCCGGATTCGTCCAGTGTCACCGCTTCCAATTCGGGCAGATAATCATTGTGCGATTCTCTCGCCAAACGAACGGCCATTTGCCTTAGAGCCTTGATTCGGTTCGAGTTCCGGCGGTAGTAGGTTGAGCTTATTTCGCGTCGACTAGCGCGATCATCGACAACTTCCTGTTCATTTCGAAGGTAGCCTAAATAGGCCCGAACGACAGGTCCGAATTCGTCAGGAGAGTAAGTGCCTCCCTGGGCCGAAAGAGAGATTGGAACCAAAAGAATGGCAATCAAAGCCAGGGTTAGTTTTGCCGCAATTGTTGGCATTTGATGGGCCTGACCGTCAGACAAGTATGATAATTTCCTTATGTCGCGGGATTATAACAGCTAAATTGCGGACAAAATTGCGCCTATCTTTCGGCAATGTTACATTGATCTTCGATTTCAGTGAAAGCATCAATGGCTTCGCCAGAACTCCCAGACTCAACCCGAAACAACAGAGTGGCGCTTGGCGTTTGCGGAGGAATCGCCGCCTACAAGGCCGCTGAAGTCCTCCGTGGCCTTCAACGTTCAGGCTGCTCTGTCCGCGTGGCGATGACAAGACGCGCCTGCGAGTTCGTCCAGCCGCTTACTTTTCGCGCGTTGTCAGGCTCCCACGTTATCGTCGACGATTACGCACCGGACAATCCCGATCCAATCGCGCACATCACCTTCTCGCAGTCCGTAGACCTACTGATCGTTGCGCCCGCGACTGCCAACATCCTCGCTAAATTTGCCAACGGTATTGCAGACGACTTTTTGACCTCAACTTATCTTGCCTGCACGAGCCCGGTCCTGGTAGCACCAGCCATGAACACTTCAATGTGGCAACACGCCGCTACTCAGCGGAACTTGACGCAACTTCGCGCCGACGGTGTTCACATTGTAGAACCCGATGCAGGTGAAATGGCTTGTGGCACAATCGGCCCCGGACGGCTGAGTGAGCCTGACCGAATTGTTGCGGCGGCTCTAGAGATACTGAGTCAACCAATCAGCGGTGATCTGAACGGTGAACGGTTTCTGATCACGGTTGGCGCGACGCGCGAGGAGATCGATCCAGTCAGATTTATTTCAAACCGATCATCAGGAAAGATGGGGTTCGCACTGGCTGACGCCGCATACCATCGTGGGGCTCAGGTAGTTGCGATTGCCGGAACGACAAGCGTTGAGCCACCAAGAGGAGTTACGGTAATTAGAGTGAATTCCGCACAAGAGATGTCGTCGGCGGTACTCCAGGAAATTGACAAGGCAACGGTCTTCGTTGGTGCAGCTGCAGTTGCTGATTACAAGCCATCGAATCGAACAGATCAGAAGATAAAAAAACACTCAGCTTCGCTAACCCTGGAACTTGAACGTACCCCCGACATTCTTGCTCAAGTTTCATCCAATCGAAATGAGGGCACACTTGTTATCGGATTTGCAGCCGAAACTGAAAACGTCCTTTCTCACGCTGAATCAAAACTACGTTCCAAACACCTTGATGCGATCGTTGCAAACGACATCACTCGACCTGACTCAGGATTTGATTCGAACAACAACGCAGTTACGATCCTGACAGCTGCGAACCTAGTGTCTCCCCTGGAGCTGCCATTGATGTCGAAAGCAGATACAGCTAATCGCATTCTTGATGTTATCGTTCGACTTCGCTCTGAGAAGACAAGGGCCAAAACCTCATCGAACTGAACATGAATTCTAAGATTGACCATATGGATTCCGCAGAACTTCAGGACCTGATTAACAAAACTAAAAAGCAGCTACTTCATCTCCAATCACTTGGTGTTGAAGGAATCCAATTGACACAAGCTGCGAGTCCTCCGCCCGTTATGAAGCCTGCCAAAGTTAATGCTGCAACTGCCGCGTCAAAACCAACGCCTTCGACCGCGAGTGCAAACAGTGCTACCAAGTCCACCTTGGAAAGTCTCTTTGTTACAAGGGCTACAGAACCAGAGAGGCTGAAGGCAACAGGGGAAACTTTCGACGATATTCATCTTGATATAGGAAACTGCACCCGGTGTCCGCTTCATCGCGACAGAACCAATATTTGCCACACTGAAGGGAACCGCAATGCTCGACTGATGTTCGTCGGCGAGGCGCCCGGTGCTGACGAAGACATGCAAGCGCGTCCATTTGTCGGTCGAGCCGGACAACTGTTAACAAAGATTATCGAGGCTATCGGACTGAAGCGCGAGGAAGTGCTAATTGGCAACGTCAATCGATGTCGACCACCAGGGAATCGCGCGCCGATGCCCGACGAAGCTGCGGCGTGCAAACCGTTTCTGTTGCGTGAAATTGCGGCCGCTCAGCCAGAAGTCATCGTTGTCATGGGCAACACCGCCATGAAGAATCTGCTGGACACTCGCGAAGGAATCACTCGACTGCGTGGCATTTTTCAAGACTATAAAGGCATAAAGGTGATGCCGACGTTTCACCCGGCCTACCTCCTTCGCGATCCATCAAAGAAGCGCGAGACCTGGGAAGATTTGAAGAAGGTCCGCGACTATCTCGATAGCACAGCCAAAAACAAATGAACGTCGCGGCTGTCGTCACTGATGTTTTTGCGTTAACTTCTTCCCCGTGCTGAACGATTCAGGAACTGCAGTATTAGCTCAACCTCACGATGAAGCATCAACTTCGGCAACTCCTTATGTCGAAGTCGCTGTTCCGTTACACGTAAACAAGACTTTCATCTACCGTCTGCCGGAGCGCTCAACGAATGCCCAGGTAGGCGCTCGCATCCTTGTACCCTTAGGTCGCAACCTGGTGGTTGGCTACGCTGTTGCCCTTCACAAACATCTTCCATTTGACATCGGCTTGGCCGAATCAGAAATCAAAGAAGCCGGAAATGTAGTTGATGAAGTACCCATTTGTACTCCAGAAATCCTGAACATTACGCGATGGGTTTCCGAGTATTACGCTTCGCCGTGGGGTGAAGTCATCAAAGCTGCCCTGCCGCCTGGTATCAGCCCTTCCATTTTTGAGTTCATTAGTCTTACCGAAAAAGGAAAGGTCGAACTGCAGCAGCGTCCGAATGATGAAACGTTGACGCGAACGATACTCAAGTACTTATCTGAAGCTGGAAATGCGCGGCGAGATACGCTTCAACACTTAGCTTCCGAGAGCCAACTCGCCAAAACCATTCGCGATATGGAGCAAGCTGGACTGTTAGAACGAAACCGGAATGAAAGTGGCTCGTTTGTAAAAACTAAACTGGTACGGTTTGTTAACCTCAATCAAACGATAAGCGCTGACTCACCAAAGCAAACTGATGCACAGCAACGCGTGATCAAGTCGTTACAGACCCACGGAAAAATTCCGCTTCCGAAACTCTTACAAGACGCAGCCGCAAGTGTCTCGACGATTAACACGCTGGAGAAGAAAGGTCTCATATCGATCTCGACTGAGGCTGTTCGTCGCGATCCTTTCTACGAACCAGTCGCCCAACCTCGTGAAACATACACGCTCACCAGCTCACAACAATTGGTCCTGGATGAAATCGAACTTGGTATTACAAAGGGATCGTATGCTGCCTATTTGCTTCATGGTGTAACTGGCAGCGGCAAAACAGAGGTTTATATTCGGGCAATGCGTTCGGCGCTCGATCGTAACAAGTCGTCGCTGATGTTAGTTCCAGAAATAGCGCTGACTCCAGTGTTCTCCCGTCGTTTGCGCGAACACTTCGGTGATGAGGTGGCAATCTTTCACTCTTCATTGAAGCGCGGCGAACGCTTTGACGAATGGACGCGAGTTAGAGACGGCAAGGCCCGAATAGTAATTGGCACTCGCTCGGCAGTCTTTGCGCCAATCCAGAACCTCGGTCTTATCGTCATCGATGAAGAGCACGAGTCGAGTTATCGTCAACAAGACTCCCCTTACTACAGTGGCCGCGACACCGCGATTGTACGCGCACAAAAAGAGTCAGCTGTTGTCGTGCTCGGATCAGCGACCCCGTCTTTGGAGTCATTTCAAAATGCTCAAAATGGAAAGTACACCTATCTCAGTTTGCCCGAGCGAATCGGTGCCAGACCGATGGCGAGCGCTTCGATCATAGACATGAGGGACGTCTTTGCCCGGCACGGCAAGCCAAGCGTTTTCGCGGACGAACTCCTCGAAGCCATTCAAGAGACTCATGACCGTGGCGAACAATCAATCATCCTACTTAACAGACGCGGTTATTCGAGCTTTGTTCTTTGCCGATCCTGCGGTGAGTCAGTTCAGTGCCCGAATTGCGACGTAACACTCACTTACCACCGAAGCGAACGAGTTGTCATTTGCCATTACTGCAATCATCGTCAAGGCGTTCCAAAGGTGTGCCCGCAATGTGGAAAGGACTACATCCACTTTGTTGGCGAAGGCACTGAACAACTCGAGGAGATGTTGAAGACTGGATTCCCAACTCTCCGCATTGCGCGCATAGATCGCGACACAACTACCAACCGCCGCCGCTTTGAACAGTCGTTGCGAGATTTTAGTGATGGGCACATCGATACCCTGGTCGGCACTCAGATGCTGGCTAAGGGTCACGACTTTCCGAATGTAACTCTGGTTGGTGTCGTCAGCGTTGATGCAGGCCTGGCACTACCAGATTTCCGTGCCGCCGAACGAACTTTCCAGCTGATAACGCAAGTTGCCGGTCGAGCGGGAAGAGGCGATCGACCCGGTCGAGTGTTGATTCAAACTTATCATCCAACGCACTACGCACTTCGCCACGCCTGCGCGCAGGACTACGAGGGTTTCTACAACGAAGAAATACGCTATCGGCAGAACCATTCCTACCCGCCCTTCGTCGCTCTCGCCAGTCTGTTAATACATGGACCCGATCTCACCAAGGTCCGTAATGACGCATTGGAATTGCGCAAACAACTCGACGCCGCCAACCAGGATCGGACAGCGCGAGTACTCGGCCCAGCACCAGCCCCCCTTGCCAGGCTAAAAGGCGAACATCGCTTCCAAATACTGATTAAATCGAGAAGCAGAAAGCGTCTGCGCGAAGTGGCCGATGCAGCTCTTAAAGCGCTCGCCAACGGCGGAACAAACCTGCGATCGATCAACCTCGAAATCGATCCAAATTCGATGATGTAGCAGGGTGCGCGTGATACGTGCGTTGCGCTACACTCCGACCCATGAAACTCTCAGAACTCGCGAACCAAACAGGTGCGCGGATCGAAGGTGACGATCTCGAGATTGTCGGTGCAGCTGGTCTTGACGACGCGCGCGAAGGCCACGTGACCTTTCTCGCAAATCCGCGTTACACGCCAAAGGTCAACACCACGTCCGCCTCGGCGATCTATCTGGCGGAGGATGTAAAGACGGAAAAAGCGATTTCGATTCTTCGTGTCAAAGATCCGTATCTAGCCTATACGCGCGCGCTTCGCATTTTTTATCCAGAGAAGATACTAAAGCCTGCAATCCACCCCACGGCAGTAATCGATCCAACAGCACATGTAGCAAGCAATGTCTCCATCGGAGCGTGCGTTGTTATTGGTAGCAATGTGTCCATCGCAGATGGTGTTTGCATCCATCCAAACGTGACGATTTATGAGGACGTTAGCATCGGAAGAGATTCGGTGATTCACTCCGGAGTTGCGATTCGGGAACGAACCGTGGTTGGTGAGCGAGTCGTTATTCACAACAACTCCGTGATCGGTTGCGACGGTTTCGGATACGCGAAAGATGAGCAGCGACATTGGCTCAAAATCCCACAGGCAGGACGCGTAGTTCTTGATGACGATGTCGAGATTGGGGCAGGCACAACAATCGATCGAGCGTCTGTTGGTGAAAGTCGAATTGGACGTGGATCGAAAGTGGATAATCTTGTACAGATTGGTCACTCGTGCACAGTGGGAGAAGATTCACTGCTCTGTGCGCAAGTGGGACTCGCGGGTAGCTCGCACATCGGTAATCGAGTGATCCTTGCGGGCCAGGCAGGCGTCGCGGGCCACCTGACGATTGGCGACGACGTTGTGCTAACTGCTAAGAGCGCAACTAGTCACGACATACCGCCCGGCAAAGTCATCTCCGGAATTCCAGCCTTCGACAATCGTGATTGGCTTAGATCGACTGCGGCGTTTCGTCGTCTCGGAGAGATGCAGAGGACGGTAAGGGAGCTCGAACGGAAGTTGAAGGAGTTAGAGACGCCGGGGCAGGAGCAGTAGGCAGAAGCAGGACGCCGCCGACCTTCATCGTCAAAAAGAAAAGGCACCTCAACATTCGTGTTGGAGGTGCCCGATCTTTGTAATCTGTGGAGTAATTGACTTATCTGCGTTTAGGTAATTCCGCCGCCATCCACAATCACTACCTCGCCGTTCATAAAGCTATTACGTTCACTCACCATGAACGCCGCATACTCGGCAAGCTCCTCGGGACGACCAAGCCTACCTTTAGAAACCCAGAAGTCGTGCATCTGCAACAAACGGTCAGGAAGGCTTTGGGCCAAATCGGTATCAAATATCCCCGCCGCGATAGCATTCACCTGGACGCCAAAGGTTCCTGCCTCACGAGACAAGCACTTGGTAAATCCAATCATCGCGGCTTTGGAAGTCGCGTAGTGAACAGCGGCAGGAAGCGCGCGCATTGCTCCGATGGAAGTGATATTTAGAATACTTCCCTTCCGCTGCCGAATCATTTGTTTGTAAATCGGTTTTGTGACCGCAAACAGACTCCCGACGTTAGTGTTAATAACTTCATCCCAGGCACGATCGGTAGTAGTCGCGAAGTTGTCGCCTCGATTGATTGCGGCATTGTTTACAAGTATGTCGATGCCGCCCCACTTCTCGACGAGTTCCCGCGTTAGTTTCTTCATACCGAGCCGGTCGGTAACCGAAACCTTCGCTTTGAACGCCTTCCGACCATGTGCCTCGATCTTCTGAAGCATCTGCTCCGCAAGATCGTCACGACTGTTGTAGTTAAATGCGACATCCGCGCCTTCACGCGCAAAGATATCGCATAGTGCCGCGCCAATACCGCGGGTTCCGCCCGTAATAAAAGCTTTCTTTCCTTCCAGCAAAAGACTCACGTAGCTGTTTCTCCTATAGAAATCCGCTAGTAGGAATAGTGCACTCTCTCGGGGCTGTTACAGACAGGGAGTCTGAGCAAAAGACACGCGGGATGCTACTAGGGTTAGTATTTGTGACGGGAGATTAAACCGTGAAAAGGCCCGGCAGTCAATTTGAGACTTCAGGCCGAAGCTACTTCTGTGAAGGCTGGACTTTCTGGTTTTGGAATCAATGCGGCTATTTCCTCAACAATTTGACGGGTTGAATTTGGAATCGCGAGTCCGACCGTCGCGGCTCTCATTCGCGAATAGTGCAACTCATCTTCCATCATACGGCGCACAACAGGAACAACATCTCTCGAACGTTTGAGCATTACTCCAGCCCCACGCTCCTCTATCAAGGTCGCTGTTCCTGCTTCCTGCGGCATCGGCTCCGTAACTAGATCGGCGATGATGGGGACTCGACAAGCCAGTGCTTCAAAAGTCGTCAAACCTCCAAGCTTGGAGATCATGACATTCGCAGCGCTCATTAGCTTTTCAATCTCATCAGAGTAGCCAATGACTTTGATTGGAAACGGCGCGTCAAGGGCCAGGGACTCAGCGGCAACACGCAAATCTTCGTTCTTGCCGGCCAGGAAAATCGCTTGAACATCCAGTTCACCGCGAATGAGTTCCTTGAAAATCTCCTTGATGTTTCCACCTCCGGCCCACCCGGCATTCACAAAGACTGTGAACTTTTCGGGATCAAGACCTAACGCGCTACGCGCTACTTTTGCCGCCTCTTCACCTGGATAGGCAAACTTTGGATGAACGGGCATTCCCGAAATTTTGATTCGGTCAGGCGACACTCCGTAATCGACCAACTGCCGGCGCGCTTCATCACTCGCGACCAGATAGAGTGTGACGTCGTCGCAGGCCCAACCTTTCCAAAAGCCATAACAGGGATCAGTAACAACAGACACCAAAGGAATTCTGTCGGCAAGTTTTAGCTCTCTTAGAACGCGACCGAAGAGGTGCTGCGTCAGAGGATGAACACTTACGACAATATGCGGACACCATCGTTCAAATAGCCCTGCGACGTATCCAATGCAACGCTTATGAAAGAACTCGCGAGTTTCAGGTCTGACGTGGTTCATGCACCAGTAAAAGTATTTCATCCAGTGCTGACGATTAGTCAGGATCCAGTTATAGAGTCGAACTAGTTTGGCGGTCAGGTGATGTGAATCTTCGACCGCTCGCACAACCCGGACTGCATACGACTCACCTTCGAAGAATTTGTGGACACCAGCGACGATTGCTGCCGCAGCAGAACGGTGACCGCCGCCAGTGTCAGAAGAAATGATCAGTATCTTTGGATTACGGTGTCCGAGCGCAGAGCCAATAAGCTCATTCTTCGCACTTTCCACGTGTTCCACTGAACTAAGCATTTAGAATCTGACTAACAGGAAGGTCTCAAAACCCTTCGACTCGAACACCGTCAGGCTGAGGATCGACGCGGTCAATTCCCTTACGCGCCTTCTTCATTTCTCTTTCCAACTTCTTTATCTGAATCAGATGTCCGGGATTGAACGGAAGTGATGGGTAGTAGCTGTTTGATTCGTGGGTACAGAAACAGCCCGATGCGGCCTTCTTACGTCGCTCTTTCATCGCGGGTGAGAGCCAGAGCTTCTGGAAATCCCAATCGAAGTCGCGCAGATTGCCAATGGGATCGAGATTCTCACACGAAGAAACTGTTCCTTCGTCGTAAATGACCCCGCCGGCGGTTCCTGCGTAACAGGTCATTTGCGCGGTCTGAGTCTCTTGTGTTTTGGCGATTAGGCCGTGCATGTAGATATCAATTGCCGCTTTAAAGAACCCGGCTTTACCACCGTAGTTATTCTTTAGTGCAGCGTGACGCGAGTCGTCGTCGATCATCTGGGCTAGCTTGGAGTAGCGCGAATGATCGATATCTAGTTCTTTGGGATCGGCTGATGGTGGACGTATGTAGTTGAAGTTGACTTTGTCGGGCTTCAAATCGTACTTCAGGAAGTCATACCACTCGAAGATCGTATCCTGATTCGAATTCATGAAACAGGTACAAGTCTGCACATCTAGTCGCGGGTATTCCTTCTTAATGGCTTGAAGCTGACGCGCGGTATCGATTGCAATGTCCCAGGATCCTGCCTTCTGACGGATCTTCTCGTGTTCTGCCTTGGGTCCATCAATTCCCAGGGCGATTGTTACGTTTAGGTTTGGACATTCCTGGAGGATCCTAGTGACGTCAGGAAAGATTCGTTTCTGAATCTGACCATTGGACATCAGGTAGATCGACTCGAGCTGGTTGTTCCTATAGAAGGCGTTGGCAATCTCCGGCAGATCTTTTCTGGTGAAAGGCTCGCCACCGGCAACAATCAGAACGCCCAGATTACCGCCAAGTGTTTCCGAGATCCGCTCGATCTCGTGGGTCTTCATCTGGAGCTTCTTGCGTGGTCGATCGTCAAGCTCGTCAGTAAAAAAACAATGAGTGCAGCGCATGTCACAAACGGACGTGACAAGAATGTTCAGCAAGATCGGCGAAAAGGGCTGACCAATCGCCAGCTTTGCGTAACGTTTAAGAAGCTCTTTTGTCGTGAAATCCATCTATCCCTCAACTTCATTCTCGCTAAACAAAAAAAAACGCGAGAGTCTTACAGATAAGCTATTTAAGTCAGCATTGTCAACGTAATGTCTGATGTAGGGTTAGAGATAGATAGTTGCAATGAATTGAGTGTGGACGCTTTGCTAGAGACCGTTTTCGAAGAGGCTTTGATGATGCGGCTTTGCCGCCTCGCGTGCGGAAAGCCTCGGCTTTCCGTTCGCTCTTAGAAAGGCGGAGAGGCTTCGCTTCGGGCCGCCTAGCCGCCAAAATGTTCGCGAGCTTGACGGAAAGCCGGAGCCTTTCCGCGCGGGAAGCTGCAAAGCCTCATAACCAAGTGCGGTGTTGACGGTGACCTATTGGCTTTGGAGTTAATTAATGCAGATCCGCAACTTGCCTTCGTGCGTCGCTAGCGTCTCGAAGACTTCCCTCATTGAAGCGAGGCGCCTCAACAACAATGACGTCCATAACTCTGAAAGCACCACCTGCGGGTACATCAAACTGCACATCCAGATAACCACTCGTGCTTTCGACCACGTCCGAAACTACTTCACTAATTCTTTCGGGCTCGATCGTACCCACAGACTTTGAGCCGCGTGCTGAATCTCCCAGGGTCCAGTTTACGAGGCCACGCGAAACACTCACCCGGGCGTAAAGCAAATAACGACCGTTTGGCTTGGCTTTTATACGTTGCCATAATCGACCACCGGCAAGCGCAGCCATCGCCTGACCACCTGAAACCGTCATCGCCTCAACTGGTCCTGTAACTGACCAACCTTCGGCAAGTTGATTTGAGCGACTGGTCATTCGGAACGACGGATTAAGAGCAATGTTCTGCGAATTGAATAGGCCAAGGTCCTCAGCTCGTTGATGGAGATATGCACATCCTTCCACCGCTCCACTGGAAGAACGCACACGGATGCCCTGCGAACTTTCGCGACGATCCCTGACGAACAGATCTCCATCCAGCAATTCAACGTAGATTCCCGGAGCAAGCTCTGTTCGGCGTTCCATTACAAGATTACCGCCTGTATCGAGTCTCTGAATGTCCAGCCGGTTACTGGTATGAATCCAGTTTTTGTCCTTCAAGCTCAGCGGCTCAAGGCGCTTGTCGGCATAGTAAAGAACGGTACCGCCGGCCTTGTATTCATAAGAGATGTGACGGAAGTAAAGTCGTGGATCGATATAGAAGTCTCGCAACCCTTCTTCAACCTTTGACTCGCGTGGCCAAAACGTAATCTGCTTGCCTGACATTACCGCGTCGTGCAGCGCCAACGCACTCGCAGGTTTGCCGTCGATGTTCCAATAACAATTGAAAGTTGGATCTTGATACAGCCAACCACCCATCTCCTGAACCCAAACTTCAGCAGCAGCATGGGTGTCGATGCCAAATCCGCCGTTCTGGACAGCAACGCTTAATCCAACTGCTCTCGCAGTGAGGCCGGACGCTTCGCACAGAGCGACATAGATTTCAGCCAGGTTCCCACAAAGCACGGGTTCGCCGCGCTTCATCTGGACGTAAGCCTCACGAGGAATGCGTGTCGCGAGGCCAGGCATTGCCGTCCGGTGAGGCTGACGAGCAAGCCACATTCGAATCTTGTTTGCTTTGGACCAGACTGAATCTGATGGGTTCACAACGCCGCTTAGTTCTTGTCGAAAGAAAGACAAATCGTCTTCGCTCAACGACTGTCGGGCGCTAATTTGGCGAACTGTTTCGGGTACTCCGACAATCTCAGTGCCTTGTCGTTGGATCTGCAAACGACCCAATTCCCGAGCTCCAGAATCACGACTTGTGATAACAATTGTCGTTTCTCCTTCAGGCACTTCGACACGAAAGTCTGCGATCTGAAGTTTCGGTTCTATCTGTAAATTTGGGGGTCGCCAATAAGTAGAAAGTCCAAACCCACTAACAAAGGCAGCGCCGATTCCAAAGATGATTAGCCATTTCGAAGCACGCCTTGGACGCACTTCGGGCGCAAGAATCGAAACCAGTCTAATTGGAGCTGTGACAGAGTGGTCCGTATGAGTCGCCGAACTCTCGGGCGTGAGGAGATTCATTCTCGTTGCTCCTCGAAGCGATTGGTTTTTTTTACGAAACGGAGGTTGTCGGTACAACAACCTCTTCCTGACTAGGGCCAAGTGACAATATCGATTGTATATAGAAAGTCGGTCATGGTTGTGTAAAGTTTTGTCAAGCTTACGACGATCCACTCTTACGACGATCCCCGTTAGTAGCTACTTGGGACAAGACGAGCGCGCTCTTCTGAGACCGCAGGCGTCCTCGCCTGCAACGTGACCCCTAGCGCTCTGTAGTGGCGATGAATGCAGGCGGGGACGCCTGCGGTCCCAGAAGAGCGCGCCCAGTCTTCAAAGTAGCTACTAAAAGGAATCGTATAGACTAAACGCGCTCG
>Ga0105242_10002537_pt1 | contig 14333 bp, 15 predicted proteins | sample KBSM24metaG_FD_81521 | JGI IMG/M metagenome (GOLD analysis project Ga0105242, IMG submission 81521) | Miscanthus rhizosphere microbial communities from Kellogg Biological Station, Michigan, USA - KBS M2-4 metaG | ecosystem: Host-associated > Plants > Roots > Rhizosphere > Soil | place...
GATTGTTCTTCGCCAGAACCTTCGTGATGGCCGCCGTCAAAGTCGTCTTCCCGTGGTCCACGTGTCCAATCGTCCCGATGTTCACGTGCGGCTTACTGCGATCAAATTTCTCTTTGCTCATTTTCTATTCTTTGCCTCGAATATTCGAAACCGTTTTCTGGAGCCCGCGATGAGATTTGAACTCATGACCTCCTCCTTACCAAGGAGGCGCTCTACCCCTGAGCTACGCGGGCCAACTCAAGGATGAAGGACGAAGGCGAAAGGATGAATGTGCGCCGTTTGCGACCGTTTTCTTTTTCATCCTTCATCCTCCCTACTTCCGCCTTGCTTTCCTGGAGCGGGCGACGAGACTCGAACTCGCGACCCTCAGCTTGGAAGGCTGATGCTCTACCAACTGAGCTACACCCGCTCAACCTTGTGAAATCTCAAATCTCAAATTTGAAATTTCAGATGGTGCAGGGGGTAGGATTCGAACCTACGTAGGGCAGTGAAGCCCGCCGGGTTTACAGCCCGGTGCCATTAACCACTCGACCACCCCTGCCTGTGTTCAAGTTATGCGATGCGAACCGGTGAGAAACTCTATGATGACCTTCGATAGCGCGCACTCCGACCCTCGTCGCAAACTCGTAACTTTAACCGACGCGATTGGAGTTTGCAAGCGCAGAACGACCATTTTGGCGGGAACGAAGCGCGGCGCTTATTCGCGTTTCGGGTTCGACGGAAATCTGGAGCCGGCGAAGGGACTTGAACCCCCGACCTACTGATTACAAATCAGTTGCTCTACCAACTGAGCTACGCCGGCGAAAGCAAGCATGAAGGCGAAAGGATGAACGATGAATCATCTCCCGCAATCGCCGATGATAGTAGCAGTACGCAGTTTGAAAAGTGAAGTAACGATTGTGTGAAATCGCACGCAAAATCGAAGCCACGTGCGCTTGACATTGGCAATACCGGTTCGTATTCTAGCCGTTCGCGTTTTACGCGCTTTTTAGAGAAGGACTTATCTATGTCAACTTACTTTCCCAGCGGTAACGGTCTGGCCGAGAATCGAAAGTGGCACGTAGTTGATGCCGACGGCAAGACCGTGGGACATCTCGCTTCAGAAGTAGCGGCAATTTTGTCGGGCAAACGCAATCCGCAATGGACTCCGTTTCTGGACATGGGCGATCACGTGATCGTCGTGAATGCCCGCAAAGCCATGTTTACCGGCGCCAAGGCAACTGACAAACTTTATCGCCGGCACACACTTTATCCCGGTGGCCTGCGCGAGACTTCAGTCACTGAAATGTTCGCGAAGCATCCGGAACGCGTAATCGAATTAGCGGTCAAGGGCATGTTGCCAAAAACAAAATTGGGACGGGCGATGGTGAAGAAATTAAAGGTATACGCTGATGGTGAGCATCGTCATTCGGCGCAGCAACCGCAAGCCCTCGACCTCCCTTCCCGCAAAAATCGGAAATAAGAAATCAAAAAGGATTTAAGACGTGGCAGATATTCAATACTACGGAACTGGACGGCGCAAGACTTCGACCGCGCGCATTTATTTGCGCCCCGGCACGGGCAACGTGGTGGTTAACCGCAAGGCGTTCGATGCGTATTTTCCGAACGAGACGCTGCGCATGATCATTCGGCAGCCGCTGAACCTGACTGAGACAACGAACAAGTTTGACATTCTGGCGAATGTTGCCGGCGGCGGTCCTTCGGGACAAGCCGGCGCCATCCGTCACGGCATCACGCGCGCGTTGCTTGAATACAACGCCGACTTGCGGCCGACCCTGAAGCACGCCGGATTGATCACGCGCGATCCGCGCATCAAGGAACGCAAGAAGTACGGACAGAAGGGCGCGCGCAAGCGCTTCCAGTTCTCGAAGCGATAAGCTTCCTTAGATTTCTAGTCCAGTTTGATTATCAGATCTGAGATTTGAAGTTTGAGGTTTGAAATCTCAGAAGTCCATTGTCGCGATTTGGATTGGTTGCTTCGACGTGAAGCGGCGATCGCGGCGAGTACATAAACCAATTAACAAGGAGAGAGTAGTTTGGTAACCGTTACGATGAAAGAATTGCTGGAGGCCGGTGTTCACTTCGGCCACCAGGTACGCCGTTGGAACCCGAAGATGAAGGAATACATCTTTGGCGAGCGCAACGGCATTTACATTATCGACCTGCAAAAAACGCAGAAGATGTTCCGCGAAGCGCTTCAGTACGTCACTAACATGGTGGCTGAAGATCGCGGCAAGACAGTTTTGTTTGTCGGCACCAAGCGACAGGCACAGGACGCGGTGCGCGAGGAAGCGGAACGCTCGGGCCAGTTTTTCATCAACCAGCGTTGGCTGGGCGGATTGCTGACCAACTTTCAGACCGTGCAGAAATCAATCAAGCGTCTGAAAGACCTGGAGGCGATGCAAACCGACGGTCGCTACGAGAAGCTGACCAAGAAGGAACGCATCAAACTCGACCGCGAACGGCTGGGACTGGAAAAGGTCCTCTCCGGCATCAAGTCGATGAACCGTTTACCCGACGAAGTCTTCGTGATCGACGTACGCAAGGAAGAAATCGCGGTGGCTGAAGCAAACAAGCTCGGCATCCCGGTTATCGCCGTGGTCGATACCAACTGCTCGCCTGAAGGCGTCGATTACATCATCCCCGGCAACGACGACGCGCTGCGCGCGGTGCGTCTTTTCGCTTCGCGAATTGCTGATGCGGTGCTTGAAGGACAGCAAATGCTGACCGAAGGCGGGGCGACGGCGGAAGCTCCTGTAACACCGGAAGCCGCACCAGCGGCAGCCGCGACGGCCCCCGAAGCGCAAACGGAAACTGAAGGTGGAGTTGAGGCTGAAGCAGCTCCAACTCCGGCTACAATGGAAGCGCCCGCCGAGCCGAAAGCATCTGAAGAAACCGAAAGCGCGGAGGTTCTCGCCGCTAGTTAAGATAATCGAGCAAGATCAATTAATCGGCGAGCGCAGCCTTCCAGCGGAACCCCGCCAGGCTGCGCATTTTCATGAACGGAGAAGTCAGAACTCAGGAGTCGGCAATCAGAAGGGCAAATGAACCAGCAATTTCTTCTGACTGCTGACTCCTGAATTCTGAATTCTTATTAAACGATAGGTAGGTTAGAACAATACTATGGCAGACGTAAGTGCAGCCGCTGTCAAAGCGCTGCGAGAGAAAACTGGCGCCGGCATGATGGATTGCAAAAAGGCGCTGATCGAAGCTGATGGCAATGAAGAGCGCGCGAACGAGATTCTGCGCGAACGCGGACTGGCGTCGGCAAAGAAGAAGGAAGGCCGCGTCGCTTCGGAAGGCGTGGTCGGTTCTTACATTCACATGGGCGGCAAAGTCGGCGTGCTCGTCGAAGTCAATTGCGAGACTGATTTCGTCGCGCGCGGCGAAGAGTTTCAGCAACTTGTCAAAGACATCGCCATGCACATCGCCGCGGCCGAACCCCGCTATGTTTCGCGCGATGAAGTCACGTCGGAGGTGCTCGACAAGGAACGCGAGATTGCGCGCAAGCAGGCGCAGAATGATCCAAAGAACGCCAACAAACCTGAGCAGGTGATCGATAAGATCGTCGAAGGACGGCTCAATAAATTCTATGAAGAGTTCGTGCTGCTCGATCAGCCCTTCATCAAAGAAGCGTCGCAGACCGTCGGCGAAATGGTGACGGAAAAAGTCGCAAAGACGGGCGAGAAAATTACGATTCGCCGCTTCACTCGTTACAAGATGGGCGAAGGTCTGAGCAAACGCGACGACGACTTCCAGGATGAAGTAGCGAAACTGGCCGGCAACTAACTTTCGCAGTGCGGCGGGCGGAGGCTGAGTCCGAGACTCACTCCGACCGCCGCACCTCGAACATCAACACATCGAACATAATGACGACCGCACCGATTGAGTCTTCTGCCTTCCACCGCATCCTCCTCAAAATCTCCGGCGAAGCCCTGATGGGCGAAAAAAGTTTTGGTATCGACGTCAAAATTGCCCGCGCGGTGGCCGATGAAATCAAGCAGGTCCACGCACTCGGTGTGCAGGTGGCCGTGGTCGTCGGCGGCGGCAATATTTTTCGCGGTGTCTCTGCCAGTGCCGGCAGCATGAACAGATCGTCAGCGGACTACATCGGCATGCTGGCGACCGTGATGAATGCGGTCGTGCTACAGGAAGCCCTCGAGCAGGTGGGCGTTAACACGCGTGTGCTATCGGCAATTGACATCCCGCAGTTAGCCGAGCCATTCGTTCGCCGTCGCGCAATTCGCCATCTCGAAAAAGGACGCATCGTGATCTTCGCGGCCGGTACAGGCAATCCTTTTTTCTCAACCGACTCAGCCGCGGCTTTGCGCGCGCTCGAAATCAAAGCTGACGTGATTTTAAAAGCCACGAAGGTAGACGGTGTCTACTCAGCCGATCCGATGAAAGATCCGACTGCGACCAAATTTGATTGCATCACTTATCTTGAAGTTCTGGAAAAGCAACTGCGGGTAATGGATGCGTCGGCCATCTCGCTGTGCATGGACAACAACCTTCCTATCATAGTCTTCAGTATGCGCACCGGCGGGAACATCGTCCGCGTGCTCAAGAACGAACCTGGCTTCGGAACCCGAGTCTGCCTCGAAAAACCAATCGCACAGTGACGAGTGACAAGTGACGAGTGACAAGATAAAATCCGCCGTGCTTGTCAGCTAAGTCGTCGCTCGTCGCATGAATGAGAAGATCTAAGTTTTCAAATATGGTGAATGGTGACAAGGATTTCGCAAGTGCTTGTCACTTGTCACTGGTAACTCGTCACTGATCCTATGAACGACAAAGAAGTCATTAAAGAGACCAGGCCGCGGATGGAGTCGGCCATTGATGATTTTCGGCGCAAGTTGGCCACGGTCCGCACGGGCCGTGCGTCTGTCAGCCTGCTGGACACCGTCATGGTTGATTATTACGGCACGATGACGCCGCTCAATCAGATGGCGTCGGTGCATGCGCCCGAGCCGCAGATGCTAACCGTGCAGCCCTGGGACGCGACGCAACTCAGCAACATCGAAAAGGCGATTCGGGCCGCCGATCTCGGTCTGAATCCTTCGAACGACGGCAAGCTGGTCCGTATTCCAATTCCGCCTTTGACTGAAGAACGCCGCAAGCAACTCGCCAAACAGATTCACGAAATTGCCGAAGAGCATCGCACTGCGATTCGCAACATCCGTCGCGATGAGAACGATAAGTTGAAAAAGATGCTCAAAGACAAAACCATTTCGGAAGATGCCGAGCGTGACGGCCTGGAACAAATTCAGAAGCTCACGGACAGCCATATCTCCAAAATCGACGAACTCTCAAAGTCGAAAGAACATGAGATCATGAGCGTTTAGTTGTGATAGAGGCTGGGGATTAGAGGTTAGAGATCAGTGGACGAACACACATGTTTCTAAACTCTAATCTCCAACCTCTAATCTCTAACCTTAGTTGTGATAGAGGTGGAGATCAGAGGTTGGAGATCAGTGGACGAACATACAGTGTTTCTAAATTCTAGCCTCTAACCTCTAATCTCTAACCTTGATTGTGATAGAGGCTGGAGATCAGAGGTTCGAGATCAGTGGACGAACATACAGTGTTTCCAAAACTCTAATCTCTAATCTCTAACCTCTGCCACAATGATCACCTCTCTTGCCCTATCGCTGATTGCCATCGCGAGCGGCACCCTTCTCACTTATACCTACGACGATGATGCTCCGCTCGCGGCCCGTTTGTGCAGCGGCGCCTGCATCGGCTTCGCGATCATGGGCCTCGCCGGCTTCATCCTGGCGATGTGTCTGGGATTGAATTCTCTGACAATCGATTTGACGGCCCTGGTCCTTTTACTGCCGGCAGGGTTACTTAAGAAGTCTGATATTCGGAAGCAACTGAATGCGGACATCGACACGGCGCTGGAGGCGATTTCGCGCGCAAGTTCGAAGCCCGACCGATGGGCGTTTATTTATTTTCTGTTTTATGCCGGCGTTCTGATCGTGATGTGGCTCGTGTTTGATCGCGCCTTGCTTTCCCAGCCTGACGGTCTCGCTACCGGCGTCTTGAATAATTATGGCGATCTGCCGTTCCACCTGAGTGTCATCACGCGCTTTGCTTTCGGGCAGAACTTTCCGCCGGAAGATCCGACGTTCTCGGGCGTACGATTCACCTATCCGTTTCTCACGGATTTCATTTCCGCGATGTTCCTACGCAGCGGCGCCACCCTGCGCCAGTCGCTGTTCATCGAGAATTGGATAATCGGCGTGGCGATGGTCGGCGTCCTGCATCGCTTCGCGCTGAGACTGCTGCATAATCGCACCGCCGCGATCCTCACGCCGCTGCTGATTATTCTAAACGGCGGGCTCGGCTGGACGATGTTGTTTTCGGATATCAACCGCAGCGACGGCGGCATCTTCCAAGTCCTGCGAAACATGCAGCACTCTTACACCATCATTCCTGATCTGGCCCAGGGCTGGAGATGGGGAAGTTCAATTACCACGCTGCTGATTCCACAGCGAGGATTTCTACTCGGTATCCCTTTGGCCGTGATCGTGTTTACGCAGTGGTGGCAAAGCATGTCGGATGCGGAGACGCCGGGACAATCAGACGCGGAAAAGAAATCAACCAGGAAGCCGGCGAAGAAAACCGCAGAGACCAGTCTCCGCATCTCCGCGTCCCCCGTTCTCTCTGTCAGTCCGCGCATGCTGGCTGCCGGCGTGATCGCCGGCATGCTGCCGCTAATTCATGCGCACAGTTTCATCGCTACGATGGGCGTCGCCGGCGTGCTCGCGCTAATCAACATCAAGAAATGGCGCGACTGGCTGGCATTTATCGTGGTGGCTTCAGTCATCGCGATTCCGCAGATGCTCTGGTCGACGCATGGCTCGGCTGTCAGCACGAAACAATTCATCGGCTGGGAGCTCGGTTGGGGACACGCAAACGAAAACGTCTTTTGGTTCTGGTTTAAGAACACCGGCTTTTTCATTCCGCTGCTGGTGGCGGCGTTGCTTTGGAAAACTGATCGGTACCTGGTCTCGCGCAAGCTTCTGCTTTTTTATTTGCCGTTCACTTTGTGCTTCATCGTGCCGAACATGGTCAAGCTCGCGCCGTGGATTTGGGACAACATCAAGATCCTTTACTACTGGTGGATTGCCTCGGCCCCGATCGTCGCCTTGCTGTTGGCAAAGTTGTGGGACGGGGGTCACGGGAACCGGATTCTCGCGGCTGTCCTGTTCATTATGTTGACCCTGTCTGCGTCGTTGGACGTGGTTCCTCTGTTGATGAAAAAGGGTGAGTATCAGGAATTCGACGCAGACGGCATCGCGTTCGCAGAAGTGATCAAGCAAGCGACGCCGGCCAAGGCGATGGTCCTGCATGCGCCGGTTCACAACACGCCGGTATTTCTGAGCGGACGCCGTTCCTTGATGGGCTATCCCGGACACATCTGGACGCACGGCATTGACTCAGGGCTGCGTGAAGCCGACATCAAGAAAATCTACAATGGCGGGTTTGACGCGCGTGCCTTGCTCGCCCAATATCACGTCGATTATGTTGTAGTCGATCCACAGGAGCGCTCGGTCATGCCAGTCAACGACGCGTTCTTCAAACAGTTTCATGAAGTCGCAACGGTAGGTGAGTACCATCTCTACAAAGTCGCGCCCTAAGGAACCGAAGCCATTGCCAAAAAGCGCCGCCCCGTCAATGCGTGAAGGCAATCTCGCGCCGCAAATGTCCGACCGGTCGTGGTTGATCTCAGCGACTGCGATTTTATTCGTGGGCGCATTTTTGCGATTGGTGAAACTCACGCTGGTGCCCCTTCACCACGACGAAGGTGTCAACGGAAATTTTTTGCTCTCGCTGGTTCGCGATAATCACTACGTTTACGATCCCCAGAATTATCACGGGCCCACGCTTTATTATTTTGCCGCCATCATCCCGTGGATCGTTCGCTTCTTTGGTGGCAAAGTGGCGGGCGACAAGTACGGGCTCACGACTTTCAACATTCGCCTGACAACGGTCGTTTTCGGCATCGGCACGATTTGGCTGGCGTTATGTCTGCGAAAACGGCTGGGCTCGATCGGGGCCCTGGCGGCGGCCGGCTTGATCGCGATTTCGCCGGGCGCGATTTACCTCTCGCGATACTTCATTCACGAGACGCTGTTTGTTTTCTTCACGTTTGGCATCGTCGTCGCGGGCTTGAAGTATTACGACACGGGGCGCAGTGCTTACTTGATTCTGGCGGCCGTCTCAGCAGCCCTGATGGTCGCCACGAAAGAAACCTGGATCATCAATGCCCCCGTCCTTTTGATCGCATTGGTTTGCACCGCCGGCTATTTTCGATTGCGCAATAGATTCAGCCGCAACCGCGAATCAAACGAAACATCGATTGGCGATCAAATCCGCGAGAAGATTGAATGGCTCGGCGGACCGATCCCGCTACTGACCGTCTGCCTCGTGGCCTTCGCCGTATTCATTCTGGTGGCGGTGTTTTTCTATTCATCGTTCTTCACCAATTATCCGAAGGGCGTCGCCGACGCGTTTAGGACTTTGAATCTCTGGCGACAGCGAACCCACGAGCATGAACACGCCTGGTATCAGTACGCCTATTGGCTGTTGATTGAAGAGGGCGTGTTACTAATCCTGGCCTCGCTCGGCGCGCTAATCGCGCTGGTGCGCGCCGACAGTCGGCTCGGCCTGTTTCTGGCGTTGTGGTCATTTGGTTTGTTGACTGCCTATTCGATCGCGGGCATGTCGGTTAGCCATCTGCTTTCCGATATCTTTCTGCACGCGCACATCACGGAAATGACTTACAAGACTCCCTGGATATGTCTGAACTTCATCATCCCGCTGGCCCTGACGGCCGGCTATGCGCTGAATTTCGGATACGAAAAACTACGGGAGCTTGATCAGCCGTGGCTTTTTGTGCCGGTTGCGATGCTGCTCGCATCGTGGTGCGGCTATCAACTCTATCAACTCAATTTCATCCATTACGACGACGACGTGCTGCCGTACGTCTACGCGCATACCAAGCGCCAGATGCTGGTGCTGGTCGACGAAGTCGATCGCATCGCCAAAAAGAACGGCACCGGCGAGGACACGGGCGTGGCCCTCGTCTCGCCCGATTATTGGCCGCTGCCCTGGTACTTCCGTGATTACAAAAAAGTTGGTTACTACACGCAAATCGTCCCCACGAACGAACCCATCATCATTGGCTCAATCGCGCAGGAAGATGATCTGAAAAAGAATTATGCCGACCGCTACGACCAGATCAATTCGGGCATGAACGAAGACGGTTCGTATCCGCTGCGGCCGGGAGTTGATTTGTTGTTGTACGTGCGGCGGGATGTGAAGAGATAAAGGAACCAGTACACTTAACGCCATATGATGCGTCTTCCGAAGTTTGAATATCGCACGCCGCGGACGATCGCGGAGGCGGTAAAAATTGTCGGCGATGTCGGGCCCGAGGCCCAGTTCGTCGCCGGCGGAACTGATCTCTATCCGAATATGAAGCGGCGGCAACAAATGCCGAAGACCGTCATTTCGGTGATGCGTCTGCCGGAACTGAACCAGATAACCGGTGATGGCCGGAATGGATTGGTGATTGGCGCATCGGTAACGCTGACTGAGATTTGCGAAAACGAAATCATCAAGCGCGATTATCCGGTTGTAGCGAGCGCGGCGCGGACGATTTCGACGCCGATCTTGCGTAACATGGGAACCATTGGCGGAAATCTGCTGCTCGACACGCGCTGCAATTATTACGATCAGAATTATGAATGGCGGAAGGCGATCAACTTCTGCCTGAAGAAGGACGGCGACGTTTGCTGGGTGGCGCCGGGTAGTTCCAAGTGCTGGGCGGTTCAGTCATCCGATTTGGTCCCGGTGATGGTCGCAATTGGCGCGAAGTTCAGACTGGTTTCGACGCTTGGTGACCGGATGATCGATGCGGCCGGTTTCTATAATGATGACGGCATCGATTATCTAAAAAAGCGGCCCGATGAATTGCTGGGTGACATTCATCTGCCGCCGACGAATGGTTGGCGAGCGTCTTATCAGAAACTGCGACGGCGAGGCGCCTTTGATTTTCCGGTGTTGGGCGTGGCTGCCTATGTTCGATTCGACGGAGCCCCGAGTGATGGCGGCGCGATCGCGGATGCGAGGATCGTCCTCGGGGGAATCGCTCCGTCACCGGTGCAAGTAGCCGATTCCGCCCGGGCGCTGATCGGCAAGACTCTGGACGACGATGGGATTAACGCTGCGGCGGAAGCTGCCTACATCAAGGCGCGGCCGCTCGACAACACCGACTTCGTCTATCAATGGCGCAAGCAGATGGCGCGGCAGTATACAATCCGCGCGCTGCGTGAATTGATGTAGGGGCAGGGCTCGTCCCGGCCGCGATTGTTTTGAGCAGGAAGGGCAGGCACAAAGCCTGCACCTACAGGAGAACCATGAAAAAAGTCACAGGCATCGGCGGCATCTTCTTTAAGGCGAAAGACCCGGACACACTGCGCGCATGGTATCGCCAACATCTCGGTATCGAAGCAGAAAGTTGGGGCTATCATTTTCAATGGAGTGACGATCCGCAGAAAGATGGCGGCACCACCGTCTGGTCGGTCTTTCCTGAAGCGACTAAGTATTTCGAACCCAGCACTCAACCATTCATGATCAATTTTCGCGTGGCGGACCTCGACGCGCTTTTGCAGCAGCTACGCGCTGATGGCGTCGACGTCGATCCCAAAAGCGGCGATAACTCTGAGTTCGGCAAGTTTGGCTGGGTAATGGATCCCGAAGGCAATCGCGTAGAGCTTTGGGAACCTCCCGCGGCGCAGCAATAGTTCGCTGTGAAGCATGTCACCGCCATTCTGCTCGCCGCGGGACGTTCGCGGCGCATGGGCACGTTCAAGCCGCTCCTGCCTTTTGGCGCTCGAACCGTAATCGAAAACTCGGTCGCCAACCTGCGCGCCGGTGACGTAACGGACGTTATGGTCGTCGTCGGTCACCGCGGTGACGAGATTCGCGAAAAGCTGCAAGCGACTGGAGTATCGTTCGTTACTAATGCCGACGCGGACACTCCGATGGGAGTTTCTATTGCGTTGGGAGTGGACCAGCTCGACGAAAATTGCGGCGCTGTCTTAATCACGCCCGCCGATCATCCCGCGATTCCCGGAGACACGATCAACTTGATCGTGAAAGAGTGGGAGCGCGGCGCCGCTCTCGTGCAGCCTGAACATGAAGGCCACGGCGGGCATCCGGTCTTAGTCGATCAAAGATACTTCGATGAATTGCTTCACCTGGATCGCGAACGAGGACTGCGCGGCTTCTTTGAACAACATCGGCCGGAAACTATGCGCCTGCCAGTACCCTCACCATTCATTGCGCGGGACCTGGACACGTGGGAAGATTATGTCGCGCTTCATCAAGAGGTCTTCGGAGAGCCCCCACCTCGGTTTTAGCCAGATTTGCTCGGATTTTGCCGGTTTCTGATTGTCGTACGCGCCGCACACTTTCCGCATCTAAGCTAGCGTCGCTCCGCCAAGAGCAGCGGCAAAGGAGTTTTCAATGGTCGCCATTTCTCGAGTGTTAATGACAATTGCGCTGCTGGGCATGATCGCGGCGCCGGGCTCGCACGCAAACACGATTCAGTCGCCCGACTTTTCTTTCCGCGGTATCGATGGTCCTAACGTCACGGCTGAGAGTGTCCGCGGCGAAGTCGTGGTCCTTGGCTTCGGTGCATCGTGGCTTCCCCTGACGCGCACCCAAATGGAAGGCTTGAAAAAACTGGCCGATGAGTATGCCGGTCGTGGCGTAGCGGTTTATTGGGTAAGCACTGATTCTGACGCCGCCAAATCAAAAAACTTCGTCGACGATGCGCAGTTGCGAGAGCTGGGCCGCAAATACAAAATTACCATCCTGCGCGATCCGGATGCCGCCGTATCCAAGCGCCTGGGCGTCGCTCAATTGCCGTCCACAATCATCCTCAACAAACAAGGCCAGGTGTCCGCGAACGTCAACGGGATCGATCCAGCGGTGGATCTGGCGAAGCAGTTGGCTGAACGCCTGGACGCAGTTCTCAAGGGGTAGCGCCTCCCGTTCCATTGCGAAGTAGCGTCAACTCCGCATAGACCCGCAGCGCCGCATCGTTCGAGGTAAGCCACGGGTCCAGAGACTTCTGCCATTCGTCCCGGGTCTTCTCTCGCAATCTGGACAGATAATGTTTGACCGGCAGTATCCATTCGATTCTGCCTTTGTATTCACGATTCTGTTCCCGCAGGTAAGCTGCATAAGCGCGAAGCACCACGTCCCTTTGCGCGTCATCCGGACAAAGCTCGACCAGCACACTGTACAAAATGCACTTCTCCTGGAAATAGTCCTCGGCTGAAACCTCTGATTCGGGCTGCCAGTCTTCAATCAGATCGAGATAGTCATTAAGCTTCTTGCGCCATTCGTCAGTCTGTCGCTGCGCAAGCGTCAAACCCGTTTCGGTATCGCCAAAGCGGAGGTCCTTGGCGAGCATCAGCAATTCCTTCTCACGTGGCATGGTCCAGAATTGACGGTTTTTCGCGACAGCGCCGAAGCTCAACGGATGAAGGTCGTCAGCAACGATCGGTTGGGCGAATTCGGCATTCAAATAATTCACCTCGGAGGGAATTTTCAACGCCCGTCCGTCAAGCCAGGGAGCATCGAGGCAGACCTCGCCCGAGAACTGCCTGACGAGGAAAGATCGAATCGCGCGAGTCAGATCAATGGTCGGGACTTTTTGCTCTTTCGATTTCTGCACCAGACGCCAGAGACTGGAGCCCAGCCGTTGGCGAGCCATCGCAAACGCGAATAAACGAGCATTGGGTGACACCTGGTCGAGAACATCGGCAAAAGTATTTGCGAGCAGCATCAGCTCGTCAGCCGACACTTTGGCGTCGAGCAGAGCTTTCGCGGCGCCGGCGACCTGGGGAACTGTTTTGATATTGCCAAGCCGCTCTGACAGGAACTGAACGTGCGCTTCGGCCTTTTGCTCGTTCCGATCGAAGCAATTCTCACTTATGGCGACTGCGGCGCGGTAATAACTGTCGACGTTATATGAAAGCGCATCTTCGCACGTCAGCTCCGGCAGTTTAGGCAAAGCAATGTCGGCGAACATCGCGCGGGCGCGGATTCTATCGAGGGCCATCATTTGCATCACAGCCCTGGTTTGCAACGAGAGCTTGTCCAGCTCCAACTCGAAGGCCGCTTGTTTGAGGCCCGATCGAGTATCGACTATGGCGCTCCACGATTCTCGCCTGACGGGCTCGCGCGCACTCCCGGCGAACCGGAATGCCTCTTCGATCAATTCCTGCTTGCGGGTTTTGGTTATTGCCGGCTGAGTCGCTACCAGTGTTAGCAAAACGTCAGCCGCCACCTCAGGCGGAGCTGCCTGGCCAAGCAACACAAGATTTTCAATCTTCAGATTCTCAACAGATTTCAAGTTCTCAGCAGATTTGGATGTGACGTCCGGCGAGGTCTTACTGGAATCCGCGGGCGCGGTTTGCGCAAATGCGTTCGTCGCGCAAAGTAGGGCCAGAACAATTTCCCGGATGATCCTGTATGACTGTTTGCTCTTCATTGGCCGACTTCCTTGCCCGTCAAACTCGCCACGAAAACTTCGTAAACCAGACGGATCGGCAAACCCACGACGTTAAAATAATCCCCTGTAATCTGCTCAATGAAACGCGAACCGAGGCCTTGTATAGCATAAGCTCCCGCCTTATCCATAGGTTCGCCCGTCTTCACATACCAATCGATTTCTTCATCGCTCATCGGCGCGAATTTAACTTCGGTTTCCTCGTGCGCGATGATGGTCCTGGACGTTTCAGGGTTGATGATGGCAATTCCGGTCAGCACTCGGTGCCAGCGATTATTCAGGAGTTGGAGCATTCGCACCGCGTCTGATTCGTCCGTTGGTTTTTCCAGAATGTGATCATCGATCGTTACCGTGGTATCAGCCGCGATGATTATCGACGCGGGTTTACGTGCTCCCGCCGCCGTCGCCTTTTCTCGCGCCAGACGCTGAACGTAGTCAATTGCACTCTCGCCGTGGTGGCGCGTCTCATCGATATCGACCGGCAGGGCCTCGAAGGGCCAGCCGACAGTGCGCAAGATTTCGGCCCGGCGTGGGCTCGCAGAGGCCAGGATGATTTTAGGGAATTCGATCATTACGGTGAGCGAGAATTCTCATGAAAAAACGTTTGACCGCAGACTGATTTGGTTCAGGTCGCAGTCTTCCATTACACTCTCGCAGTTCGATTCATTGTGAGATTTTCTCCGCCGAAGTTCAATCACTAACTGTCGGCATCGTTCGTGCGAGATGGTTGATCTAA
>Ga0105242_10002542_pt1 | contig 14307 bp, 13 predicted proteins | sample KBSM24metaG_FD_81521 | JGI IMG/M metagenome (GOLD analysis project Ga0105242, IMG submission 81521) | Miscanthus rhizosphere microbial communities from Kellogg Biological Station, Michigan, USA - KBS M2-4 metaG | ecosystem: Host-associated > Plants > Roots > Rhizosphere > Soil | place...
GGGATGAATACATCCGCGTTGCCGGGCACGTTCTGCAGGTGCAGCTTCGCGTTCTCCGCGCCGGGCGCGTTGAATCCGATGGTCGCGTTCATCGGCGGCACATCGAGAATCACGAACGCGCCGTTGTTGGCGATGCCGCCCGACGCGTACTGCGAGCTCTCGACCCAGAGCGAGGTGGCCATGAAGATCCCCTGCCGCCGCGCGATCTCCATCTCGACGATCTCGGCATGCTTCGCGCCGGCCACGTCGAAGATCCAGCCGCGCACGCTCACGGGATCGCGGTTGAGCAGATAGATGGAATCGGAGTCGTTCTTCTTCTCGCCGTTGCACGCGGCGAGGAGCAGCAATGCAAGTGCGAATGCGCGGCGGACCATGGGGCGAAAGACTACCATGCGATAATTCCGGCCGGCTCACAATGAAACGTCTGCTCTCTCTCGGTGCGGTTCTCGTTCTCGCTCTCGCCTCGATCGTTCTCGCGCAAACGTCCGGACAGGCGACGCTCCGCTCGCCGGCGGGGGACCGGCCGTTCACGTACGTGCAGCAGTCGGGGCAGACGTATGTATCGACGAACGAGGTCGTGGCCGCGCTGGGCGGCACGATCACGCCCGACAGCAACGGCTACAAGATCACGATCTCCAACGCCGTCGCGGCCTTCGGTCCCGACAGCCGCTTCGGAGTCGTGCGCGACGATCTGATCGAGATGCCGGTGCCGCCGATCACGATCGAAGGCGCTCCGTACGTGCCTTGGCAGTTCTTCCAGGGCCTGCTCGCGAAGACGTCCGACCTCGACGTGACATGGGACGCGGCGAATCACGTCCTGCTCATCCGTCCGCGGACGCACGACGTCGTCGGCGTGCAGGCCTCGGTCGCGAACGTGCAGGGGATCTCGAAGATCGTCCTCACGCTCAGTGCGCCGGCGGAGTACACGATTCTCAAGGAGCAGGGCGCGTACACCGTCCGCTTCAAGTCGCCGATCCAGGCGCCGTTCGCCGAGCAGGCGGTCGAAGATCCGTCGATTGCGAAGCTGACGTTCGCCGGAAGCGATCTGCGGATCCAGCTCACCGCGCCCGACATCGTCGCCGACGCGTACAAGCTCGACAACCCGCCGCGCATCGTCCTCGACTTCCGCAAAGCCGCCGCGCCGGTGCCCGGCCAGTTGCCGGCGCTGCCGGGGGCCAGGCCGCAGGAGCTGCCGGGAATCCGCACGATCGTGATCGATCCGGGGCACGGCGGGAAAGAAGTCGGCGCGGTCGGTCCCGATGGTCTGATGGAAAAAGACATCACGCTCGCGCTCTGCCGCAAGCTCGCCGCGGCGCTGGCGGGCAAGACCGGCGCGCGCGTGGTGCTCACGCGCGACGACGACGTGCTCGTATCGCTCGATCAGCGCACGGCGCTCGCGAACCAGTACAAGGCCGATCTCTTTCTTTCGGTGCACATGAACTCCGCGGTCGGAAAAGTCGCGAAGGGATCGGAGACGTACTTCCTCTCGCTCGAGGCTTCCGACGAGCTCGCGCGCAAAGCGGCGGAGACGGAGAACGCGGTGTCGGCGCCGGTCGCCGATCCGACGTCCGATCTGAAGCTGATCCTGTGGGACCTCGCGCAGCAGACCTATCTCGACGAGTCGAGCCGCTTCGCGCAGGCGATTCAGGAAGAGATGAACGCGGCCAGCGGCGTCGCGAATCGCGGCGTGAAGCAGGCCCCGTTCAAGGTGCTGGTCGGGGCGACGATGCCGGCGGCGCTGGTCGAGGTCGGATTCATCAGCAATCCCGAAGAAGAGGCGAAGCTGCAGTCGGACGACTTTCAGAACCTGATGGTCGATGCGCTCACGCGCGCCGTCCAGCGATACAAGACCGACTACGAGACGCGCATCGGGATGGTCCGGCCCGCGCCTGCCGCGCCGGCCACGGCCACCGCGGCGCCTCCGGCCACGGGAACGGTGCAGTAGTGAAGCGTCGCGCTGTCATCGCGATGGTCGCGATTCTCGCGATCGTCGCGTGCAAGAAGCAGAGCACCGCCACCGCGAACGTCAACGCGGCGAACAAGGTCGCGGTACGGCCGGTGCGGCTCTTCTACGAGTCGCCGCAGATGGTGCTCGTCAGCGAGACGCGCAACATCGCGCTGCCGGAGAGTCCCGCGGCGGCGATTCCGGTCGTCATTCGCGAGCTGATGAAGGGTCCGGCGAGCGCCGGCGCGATGCGCCTCTTTCCCGCCGACACCGTCGTTCGCAGCGCCTACCTCCTTCCCGGCGGAACGGTCATCGTGGACCTCGGCGGATCCACACTGACGCAGGGATGGGGGACCGGAAGTCATCATGAACTGATGGCCGCCTATTCGCTCGTGGAGACAGTGACGGCGAACTTCGCCGACGCGCGCCGGGTGCGGTTCGTGGTCAACGGAGCGCCGGCCGAAACGCTGGCCGGACACGTGTCTTTGGCGAAGTCCCTTTCGCCGATACCGCAATTGGTCGATCCCCGTTTCCGTTAACGGTGGACCGAACGCCCGTTTTGCTTTAGTCTTTTTCTGACCCACCAGTCGTGTCGTATCTCTCACAGGATCATAGGCTTGTCACATTGCGGTTACATTGGGAAATTTTTCACAAAGTGTGCGATAATCCTGCTCACGATGAGAACGGAGTTACTGGATGGGCGAGCGAGAACCGCTTTCTGTTGTACTCACCCGCCTCTGAAGTCACCGCTATTTGAGCTCTTCCTTGAATCTTACCCGACCCGATAACACACGCCACCCAAGCGTTCCCGTCAGCCTCATCCAGTAAAAATTCTCACCCAGCCCCGCCGAAAGGCGGGGTTGGTTTTTCTGGGTTGGTTTTCATGTGGGTTGGTTTTTCATGGGTTGGGTTTTATGTGGGTGCCGCTGCCCTCAGCGGCACCGCGACCGCTGAGGGCAGCGGTCGCCACATCGAAGCAATCCTCAGATCAGATGGGCGACCACGCTCTCCGCGAGCATCCGCGTATCGGCGTTGACGACGAGCCAGCGGATCGCGGCCATCGCGGCGTCGGCGGCGGCGAGCAAGCGCTCGCGCGGGATGCGCTCGCGAATCTCGGCGAGCTTTTTCGGGTCGAGCGACTCGGCGGGATCGAGCGCGACGATGTCGCAGAGGATTGCGCCGAGGAGGGCGATGGCGTCCTTCGGGTTGTCGTCGTTGGAGACGAGCGCGGCGAGGGCGAGCAGCGCGGCGCTGTCGCCGCGCGCGGCGAAGCGGTGCAGCAGGTCGAGGATGCCCGCGGCGAGATCGTCGCCGTTCTCGAGCAGCGCGACCTGGCGCACGCGGAGCGCTTCGCGCGGGCCGGTGAGATCGCGCGCGGTGTCGGCGACGTAGAGCGGCTGGGAGCGCGAGCGGATCGTCGGCAGCAGCAGATCGGGTGTCCGCGTGATGAGCACGAACGTCGTATCGCGCGCCGGCTCCTCGAGCGTCTTGAGCAGCGAGCTCGAGCCGCTCACGCTCAGCGCGTCGGCGGGATCGATGATGAACACCTTGCCGCGCCCTTCGTACGGACGCATCGTGGCGCCGGCGACGATCTCGCGGATCTGCTCGACCGAGATCAGTTTTCGCTCGCCGCCCACTTCGATGAAGTGCACGTCGGGATGAATGCGCCGGTCGATGCGCTGGCACGACAGGCAGTCGTCGCCCGTCGATCCGTTCAGACAGTTGATCGTCTTGGCAATGCGCAGCGCGACGTCCCGCATCAACGCCGGCGCGGGCCCGTAGAGAATGATCGCGTGATGCAGCTCGCCGCGGCGAGCGGTGTCGAGGATGAGCGAGGTGGCGGTGGTCATGCGAGATCCTTCAACGCCGCGAGCGTCCGCGCGAACACTTCATCGACACCTGCATTCGCATCGATCACCGCGAATCGCCTGGGCTCCGCGACGGCCATCGAAAGATAGCCTTCGCGCACGCGGCGGAAGAAGCGAAGGTCTTCGAGCTCGAACCGGCCCTCGTCCTGCGGTGCCGTCGCGTTGCGAGAGCGCGCGCGCTGCAGTCCGACTTCTTCCGGGATGTCGAACAGCAGCGTCAGATGCGGCACGAGCGAGTCGGTCGCCCAGTCGTTGAGCATGCGCAGCCGATCGAGATCGATCAGGCGCCCGAAGCCCTGGTACGCGAGCGTCGAGTCGGCGTAGCGGTCGCAGAGCACGATCTCGCCGCGCGCCAGCGCCGGCTCGATCGTTTCGGTCGTGTGCTGCCGCCGCGATGCCGCGAAGAGAAAGACCTCCGCGATCGGATCGATGACGCTCGCGCTGTCGAGCAGAATCGCGCGGATGCGGTCGGCGAGCGGCGTGCCGCCCGGCTCCTTCGTGACCACGACCGCCCGTCCGCGCGCGCGCAGATACTCCGCGACGCGCTGCTGCTGCGTCGTTTTTCCGGAGCCTTCGATGCCTTCGAATGTGATGAAGGGGCCCGGTTGCTGGGTTGCTGGGTTGCTGGGTTGCTGGGGCATTAGCAACTTAGCAACCTAGCAACCAAGCAACCCATCGCGCAACCCACGAAGGTAGTGTTCCCGCATCAATCGCTCGAACACCGCCGGCCGTGCGAACAAACGGAACCGCTCTCCCAGCCGCGCCTTGCGACTCAGTTTCTCGAGCTGGGCCTCATCGGCGAACGGGCGGGACGTCACCTCGTGCACGCCAAGGAAGCCGCCGAGCTCGGGGTGCTTCCGGTAGAAGATCGCGCCCGACTTTCCGACCGTGTACTGGCGCCGTGCGAACGAGTCGACGTTCATCGGATGGTAGTGACGCGTCACGGCGTGCTGGTTGTAGCGGATCTTCAGCCCCATCGCATCCAGCCGGTAGGAGAGCTCGATGTCTTCCCACGCCGCGTACGGAAACGTCGCATCGAACGGATGATCGGCGAGGAGCTGCCGGTCGATGGAGATGTTCGAGGTATAGAAGAAGTTGAACGGCACGATCTCGCCGTGCTTGATCATTCGATACCCGAACTGCAGGCCCCAGTCGTTGATGTAGTCCATGAACGCGGTGACGTGCTCGCCGCGGGGCCAGCCGGTGTATCCGACGCAGGCGAGCAGAGGATCGTCGTTCGACTGGCGATGAATGCGCGCGTGCTCGGCGAGAAAGCGCGGCTCCGGAACGGTGTCGTCGCCGATGAAGACGATGAATCGCCCCTGGGCGAGGGTCACCCCGTGATTGCGAGCGCGTCCCGGTCCGCTGTTCGGTTGTGTGCGGAAGGCGATGCCTTTGCGCTGGGAGAGAACGCGGTCGGTGTCGTCTTTCGAGCCGTCGTTGATGACGATGACCTCGAACGGCGGCGCATCCACCTGCGCCTCCAGCGCGTCGAGGACGCGGAGGAGCATGTCGAGGCGGTTGTAAGTGGGGATGACGACTGAGAAATAGAGGGCAGAGGGCAGAGGGCGGAGGGCAGAAGAAGAAGCCGTCATGTCTGGTGTTGCTTCTGCCCTCTGCGATCTGCCCTCTGCGCTCTCAGGCACTGGCGCCACCGTCAATCGCGAGCACCTGGCCCGTAATTCCGCTCGCGTCATCGGAGAGAAGAAACGCGATCGTGGCCGCGACTTCGTCGGCGCGCACGGCGCGGCGCATCGGGATCTGGCGGATCATCTCCCGCCTCACCTCGGCATCGAGGTCCGCGACCATGTCGGTCTCCACGAATCCCGGCGCGACGCAGTTCACGCGGATGCCGCTGCGCGCGACCTCGCGGGCGAGCGACTTCGTCATCGCCACGAGCGCGCCTTTCGCGGCGGAGTAGTTCGTCTGTCCGACCACGCCGTGCAATCCGGAGAGCGAGGCCACGTTCACGATCGCGCCGCGGCGCTGCTGCATCATCGCCGGCAGCACGGCCTTGGTCATGGACCAGGCGCCGCGGAGATTCGTTGCCACGACTTCGTCGAATTGCTCCGTGCTCATGTTGTACAGCAGCGCGTCGCGGCGGATGCCGGCGTTGTTCACCAGCGCGTCGATCGCTCCGAATCGCGCCAGCGTCTCTTCCGCCGCGAGGCGGCACGCGCTCTCATCGCGCACGTCCGCCTCGAACGCCGCCGCTTTCCCTTTCGACTCCGCCTCGAATGCGAGCGCCGCTTCCTTCGACTGGTTGTAGGTGAACGCCACCGACCAGCCGTCGAGCAGCAGGCGCATGGCCGTCACGCGGCCGATGCCGCGGGAGCCGCCGGTGATGAGGGCGATCTTGTTCATTCGGTTGCTGGGTTGCTGGGTTGCTAGGTTGCTAGGTTGCTAGGTTGCTGGGGTGGGTGGGACCCAGCAACTCAGCAACCCAGCAACCCTCTCTCACGCTTCTTCCTCGTACTTCTCCTTGAGCGTCGCCACCACGCCGGGATCGGCCAGCGTGGTGACGTCGCCGAGGGCGCGGCCTTCGGCGATGTCGCGCAGGAGGCGGCGCATGATTTTCCCGGAGCGCGTCTTCGGGAGATCGACGGTCATCAGGATTTTCTCAGGCCGCGCGATCGCGCCGATTTTTTCGGCCACGTGCGCTTTCAGCTCCTGCTCGAATTTCTCCGGATCCTCCATCGCGCGCTCGCGCTCCGATTCCTTGACGATCACGAACGCGGCGATGCCCGTTCCCTTGATGTCGTGATGAATGCCCACCACCGCGGCCTCGGCGATGCTCTTGTGGTCGACCAGCGCCGACTCGACTTCCATCGTGCCGATGCGATGTCCGGCCACGTTGATGACGTCGTCGACGCGCCCGAGGAGCCAGAAGTAGCCGTCCTCGTCGCGCTTCGCGCCGTCGCCGGTGAAGTAGATGCCCGGCCACTTCGACCAGTACTGCTTCTCGTAGCGATCCGGGTCTCCGTAGATCCCGCGCAGCATCGACGGCCACGGCGAGGTGATGGCGAGATATCCGCCGCCGACTTCGACGCGGTTGCCGCGCTCGTCGAGAATCTCGGCGTCGATTCCGGGAAACGGCTTCGTCGCCGAGCCGGGTTTCGTCGGCACGATCCCGGGCAAGGGCGTGATCATGATCGAGCCGGTCTCGGTCTGCCACCACGTGTCGACGATCGGACATCGCTCGCCGCCGATGTGCTCGTGATACCACATCCACGCCTCGGGATTGATCGGCTCACCGACCGTGCCGAGGAGGCGCAGCGACGACATGTCGTGCGCGCGCGGCAACTGCTCGCCCCACTTCATGAACGCGCGGATCGCGGTCGGCGCGGTGTAGAAGATCGTGACCTTGTGCCGCTCGATGATGTCCCAGAAGCGGTCCTTCTTCGGCCAGTCGGGCGCGCCTTCGTAGATCATCACCGTTGCGCCGCAGGCGAGCGGACCGTAGACGACGTAAGAGTGTCCGGTGACCCATCCGATGTCGGCCGTGCACCAGTAGATGTCGTTCTCCTTCAGGTCGAAGACCCATTTGCATGTCGCGTAACACTCGGTGAGATAGCCGCCGGTCGTGTGGACGATTCCCTTCGGCTTTCCGGTGCTGCCCGACGTGTAGAGCATGTAGAGCATGTGCTCGGAGTCGAGGGGCACGGCCTCGCATGAAGCGTCCGCGCCCGCCATCGCGTCGTGGTACCAGACGTCGCGGTCCTGCTGCATGGCGACGTCGTCTTCCGCGCGGCGGCGGATGACGATCACGTGCTCGATGGTCGGACATTCGGAGACCGCGGCGTCGGTGGTCTTCTTCAGCGGCACGACCGTTCCGCGCCGGTAGCCGGTGCTGGCGGTGATGACGAGCTTCGCCGCGGCGTCCTGAATGCGGTCTTTCAAGGCATCGGACGAGAAGCCGCCGAAGACGACCGAGTGGACGGCGCCGATGCGGGCGCAGGCGAGCATGGCCACGACTGCTTCGACGATGAGCGGCAGATAGATGGCGACGCGGTCGCCGCGTTCGATGCCGTGGGACTTGAGGACGTTCGCGAATTTCGAGACTTCGGCGTGCAGCTCGCGGTAGGTGACGCGCCGGATGTCGCCCGGCTCGCCTTCCCAGATCAACGCGACCTTGTCGCCGCGCGCGGCGAGATGACGATCGAGGCAGTTGTACGACGCGTTGAGCGTTCCGCCAACGAACCACTTCGCATACGGTGGGTTCCACTCGAGGACGCGATTCCACTTCGTCTGCCAGTCGAGTTGCTCGGCCCAGCCTGCCCAGAACCCTTCGCGATCCGCTTTCGCCTTGGCCCAGATCGCGGGATCGGTGACGTTGGCCTGCCCGCGGAAATCGTCGGAAGGTGGAAACTCGCGGCTTTCCTGCAGGAGGGCGTCGATCTCTTGTGCCATGCTTGGCCTCCGGGGCGGTCGATTCTAAGCGAAACCGCGCGTCCTGCTCGACCGTCGTAAGGAGCGTCATGAAAAAAGCGCTGCTGTCGGTGGTTGCCGTCGTCATTCTCGCTTTCATTGGATGGCTCGCATTCCTGGGCTACGCCACAAGACAGGAACATCGCGCGGCGGACGTGGGGTGGCCGAGCAGTCTCGGTCTGCTCGACGAGGTGCCGAAACGCTTCCCCGACGCGGAACAGAGCGCCGGCGCGACGAAGCTCGTGCAGCTCGCGTCGGCGGCGCATCTCGAGCTCAGGCCGCGCGAGCGCATGGGGAGCGTCGCGACGCCGAAACCGGGGGATGTGAACGTGATCGCGCGCAAGGCGATCGGCGAATATGTCAAGACCCAGTTCGAGCGCAGCGGCGATGCGATTGATGCGCCTCCGCCGCCGGCCGCGCAATATCTCGCGGAGAACGAGGCGGCGCTGAACGCGGTGCGCGATCACCTGCTGAGCGGCGCGCCGATCGTGTGGGAGACGAAGCTCAGCAGAGGCTTCAATGCGCCGATTCCGAATCTCTCCGGCTTGATCAACCTTCAGAAAGTTCTGGCCGCGCGCGCGCTCGACAAGGCCAGACGGAACGATGCGGCGGCGTGGGACGAGCTGCACGCATCGTGGGAATTGAATCGCGGTGTCTGGCACCGTCCCGATCTGATCTCGATTCTCATCGCCATCGCGTCGACGCGCATGAGCAACGCCGCCGCGCGCAAGATGCCGCTGCCGGCGCCCGACTGGCTCCGGGAGACGTACACGTTCGATTACGTCGGCGCGATGGCGGCCTCGCAGCAGGCGGAGGCGTGGATGATTCATCACGCCAAGCCCGGACGGCTCACCGTCAAAGACGTTCTTCGCCTACCGTCGTACCGCCTCCAGGGTGCGGAGTACCTCGACGTCATGCGCAAATACACCACCGAAGCGGTGCGCTCGCGGGCGTGTGACAGCATCAGTCCGCAATTCGATCCCGCGCGGAGAAGCCTCGTCACGATGCATCTCGCGATTCCGAATCTGATCTCCGCGTGGCATCGTCTCATCCGCTTCCGCGCCGAGCTCGAAGCCACCGAGCGCGTACTGCAATTGCGCGCGGGACAGACGCCGTCGGCGAAATCGCAGTGCTCCGACGGGACGTGGCAGGTGACGTCGAACGGAATCAAGTTCAGCCGCGACGTGAAAGTGCCGCCGCCGGGGATCAGGTATCCGCTCGAGTACGCGCGTTAAGTGGAGCGACGGGCTCTCAGCCCGTCGATTTCCTTGCGCGAAAGAACGGCGGGCTGAGAGCCCGCCGCTCCACTGAGACCATGTGTCATCCTGAGCCGCGAAGACGGCGAAGGATCTTCCAGCGTTCTTGCCACGAGGGAAGTTCAGGATGACACGAAGGCGCTCGCGATCGACTTGAAGAGCATGAGGCCGTCCGCGCCGCCGAGGATCGATTCGGAGCAGCGTTCGGGATGCGGCATCAGTCCGACCACGTTGCGCGAGCGATTGCAGATGCCGGCGATGTTGCGCGCGGAGCCGTTCGGATTCGCCTCCGACGTCAGTCGTCCTTCCTCGTCGCAGTAGCGGAAGATCACCTGCCGGTTGCGCTCGAGCTCATCGAGCGTCTCTTCGTTGGCATAGTAGTTCCCTTCGCCGTGCGCGATCGGGACGCGGAAGATCTGGCCGCGCTCGAAGAGCGATGTGAAGGGCGTGTCGGTCTCTTCGACGCTCACGTGAACGTCGCGGCCGAGGAAGCGGAGGTGTTGGTTGCGCATCAGCGCGCCGGGAAGCAGCCCGACTTCGGTGAGCACCTGGAACCCGTTGCAGATGCCGAGCACGAGTCCGCCCGCGTCGGCGTGACGGCGGATCGGCTCCATGATCGGCGCGAACTTCGCGAGCGCGCCGGCGCGCAGATAGTCGCCATAGGCGAAGCCGCCGGGGACGATCACGCAGTCCGCGCCTTTGAGGTGGGTGTCCTTGTGCCAGAGCGGCTCGGCGTCCGCGCCGAGGACGTCCTTCGCGACGTGAAGCGCATCGTGGTCGCAGTTCGATCCGGGGAGGATGACGACGCCGAATTTCATGATCTTCAGTCTAGCTGAAACGTTTCCCCACGATCTGTCACTATGAACATATGCAGCTCGAAGAAGTGCATTTCAATCATGACCCGAATTCCGCGAATCATGATGCGCTGACGATCTGCCGCAACGCCGCCTCCGGAGCGATCGTTGCGCCGGAGTGGAAGCGAAATCCGGTGAAGCGCGAGCCTGCGGCGTATGCACGCGACGCGATTTCCGGAACCGTGACCATCAAGGCGAGGTTCTCCGGCGGCCCGGCGAACGCCACGCGGAAGATTCGCGCCATCGACGCGAACGAGCCCGCGCAGCCGTCGGGCTGCAGCGGCTTCATCGCCTGGCTCATCCAGAAATTCATCAACGCGCTCGTCGGTACGATCGGCGAGGTCGCGGCGAAAGACGTGGCCTTCAACGGCGCTGGGAATTCCGCACTCGAGACGTTCACGCTCAACAGCCCCTTCCTCACGCCGAGCGGATTCGTCTCGAAGCGAAACACGGTCTGGCGCTGGCAGTATCTCCAGGGCGGATCGTGGACGGATTTCGACACGAGCGATCACACGATTTACGTGGTCCTCGACGTGCCCCGCGCGCCGTGGGTTCAGAGCGGCGACGTGACCCAGCTTCCGTGGGCGACCGCGCTCGATCAGGCTTGCGCGTGGGCGGTGGGGAAGAAGACGAAGGATGATGTCGCCGAGGCGATCACGCTGGGCGTGAATCGCGTCCCGAACGTCACCTACACTCCGATGACGATGTTCGGAGCCGGCGACTATCAACTGGCGTCGTATCTGACACATCTTGGCGGCGGTGCGTTCGTGATGAATTGCACGGACTGCGCGGATGCCGTCACGACGCTCGCGAATCTCCTCGGATGCAGTCTCGCCGAGGGGCGCTTCACCAACCTGCACACGAAACCCTTCCTCACGCTCTCGGGCGATCCGAGCGATCCCGCGGCCTGGGTGACGTTCAACTGGGGATACCACGAGATCTGCTGGTTCAACGACTACTCCAGCAACACGATCTGGGATGGATGTCTGCAGCTCGACATGAGCAACAATCCGGCCGTTCATGTCGCAAAGCTGCCGGCGAAGATGACGTTCGACGCCGGCAGTCCGGACGACTACAAGCCGCGGCTCATCGCCAGTGGTCCGGGCGCGCTGGGTGCGTTCGTGACGCACCGGAGAGTGGTGTAAGGAGGCGATCATGCGGAGCGACGAGTCGATGAGAGCAATCGAGCCCGTGATCGCGAAGCCGGCAGAGGCGGGCTTGCTCGTCATCGGCTTCAAGGCCTGGGCGGTCCCGGAGGAACGGGAGTCGGCGCTCGCGATGCGCGAGCAGCTGGCGCCGAACAGCACGCGCGCGGTGTGGGACCTGCGATACGGCCAGGCGCGCGTGGCCGTGACCGCGACCGAGTACACGTCGGTCCGTCACGCGCTGAAGTCTCTCGCCGACGAGCTGGAGCAGAATCAGCTCGCGACGCTTCCGCCCGGCCCTTCCGACGTGGGCGAGATCAGCTTCATGCATCCGGACGGCGTGCCGCCGGCGATCTTCTTCGTGCGCGCGAATCTGACGCTGGCCGTGTTCAGCTTCGGACGCGAGCCCGTCGACATCCTCCCGTTCGCACGCCGCATCGACGCGGAGCTCCGCGCGCGGCCGAAGGAAGCACGCGACGGGGGAGTGGAGCTCACGTACGACGAGCGCGGACTTCGCGCGAGCCCGCGATGGAGCGGACCCGATGGATACGTGAAGGTGCTCGCGCCGGGATCCGATCTGCGAAAAGAAGGCGACGCGATCGTCGGTGCGACGGGCGAGGCCGAAGTGTTCTACATCGAGCCGGGCCGCGAGACGTACAGCGCGAAGGTGAAGCGTTAGGTTTTGGAGGGCGGGCGTCCCGCCCGCCTGGCGGGCGAGACGCCCGCCCTCCGCTAGCGCGCGAGCGCGACGCGCGGCACGCTGTAGAGCGTCAGGAATCCGGCGCGGTCGGTGACGACGAGCGCGTTTGCCGCCTTGTCGTACGCCAGCGCGTACGCGCTGACGCCATACAGCGACGCGGGCATGACGCTGCGGTTCGATCCCGAGAACGTTCCGCTCGCACTGCAGCGGCGCTCCGCGTAAAGGAGCAGCGAGTCGGCGGCGCCGAGGGTCGCGATCTGCGGGCCGCTTCCTTCCGGGAGACAGACGCGATCGCTGTTCGTGAGGTCGCCGAAGTCGATCGTCATGCGCATCGTGCCGCTCGTGCCCGTCGAGGTCATCGTGCGTGCGGGACGCGCGACCACCGATTTCTCGAACAGGTATTCGCGGCTGACCGCGATCAGCGCGCGATCGCGATCGGCGAACGTCGCGGCCTCGATCGTCTGCGTCGTCTGCAGCGGCTCGCGCGCGGTTTCGGCGAACGTGGTCGTATCGAAGAGCGCGACGCTGGTCGCCTTCGCGTTGCCGAAGTCCTCCGTCGCGATGACCGCGAGCATGGCCCCGTTCGCGCTCGCGGCGATGGCCATCGGATCGTCGATCGGCAGCGTGCGCAGCTCGGTGTCGCCGTTCTTGTCGTAGACGTGAACGCGGCGGCCGAGGAGGTACAGATAGCGGCCGCGCGGATCGGGAACCGCGTCGCGGATGGTCTCGCCTTCCATCGTGATCTCCCGCAGGACGGCGAGATCGGGAAGCGAGAGGATCATCGCGCTCTCGTCGCTGCCGTTGGCGATGAAAAGCCGCGTGCGCTCGGGATTCGTCCGCAGCGTGACGAGCTCCTTCGTGGACGCGATCTCGGCGGAGTCGAGGACGACGCGATGTTTGACCGCGCCCGTGTCGCGGTCGATGGCGACCACCGCCTGCGGCTGCGCGAGGCCGACGTAGATCGTGCCGTCGGCGCCGAGCGCAACGCCGCGCGGGTCGCCGGGCAGCGTCCAGCGGCGGACGACTTTTCTATCGCGGGAGGGGACTGCCGTGAGGACGTCGGCGGCGGCAGGTGCGGCGCTTGCGAACCAGCCCGCCGCGGTAGTGAGCAGAACGAGAGCGGTGAGTTTAGTCCTCGAGAGTGTAGGAGAATTTTTCGATGACCGTGTTAGCGAGAAGCCGCTCACACATTTGTCGAACCTGCGATTCGATTTCCTCCCGTGTCTGCCCACTGTCCGCAAGCAGTATTCGAAACAGCTTGCCGGCCCGCACATCTTCCACCCCCGCAAAACCAAGCGAACTGAGCGAGTGCTCGATGGCCTTGCCCTGAGGGTCGAGAACGCTCGGCTTCAGTTCGACGATTACGGTTGCTTTCATGGTGGAGGATTATAGGAGTGCGGTGGCGTAGCCACCGCTCTCAGAGCGGCGGCTATGCCACCGCTCTCCTAGAACAACGACATCTGCCCCGGCATCGGCTTTCGCTCCCGCCGCCGCGCCACATCGAACAGACCGGTCGGTTCGAACTGGCGCGCGATCGCGAAGTCGATGCTCGCGCCGGTGCGCCGGAGCAGGCGCGTGCACATCTCCCGGACGATCGATTCGTGATTGTTCTTCTGCGAGAGATGAATCATGCAGAGCGTCTTCAGGTCGGCACCGAGAAGGCGCTGCACGGCGTTCACGGAGTCGTCGTTCGAGAGGTGGCCGAAGCGCGACATGATCCTGCGTTTCAACGGCCACGGATAGGTGCCCATGCGCAGCATGTCGAGATCGTGATTCGACTCGAAGAACAGTCCGTCGCATCCGCTGAGGTGGCGGACGACGGTCTCGTCGACATATCCGAGGTCGCTGGCGATGCCGACGCGCGTGCCGTCGCGCGCCTCGACGACGAAACAGGCCGGATCGGCGGCGTCATGAATCGTGCGCCGCGCGTGAACCTGCAGCTCGCCGATCGTGAACGCGGAGTCGTTTTCGAAGACGACCGTCTTCGTCTCGTCGCGATCGATGTTCGAGTTCTCGAGCGTGCCGCGGGTGAGATAGATCGGGATCTCGTACTTGCGCGCGATCTTCTCCGCGCCGCGGATGTGGTCGTAATGCTCGTGCGTGATCACGAC
>Ga0105242_10002546_pt1 | contig 14290 bp, 13 predicted proteins | sample KBSM24metaG_FD_81521 | JGI IMG/M metagenome (GOLD analysis project Ga0105242, IMG submission 81521) | Miscanthus rhizosphere microbial communities from Kellogg Biological Station, Michigan, USA - KBS M2-4 metaG | ecosystem: Host-associated > Plants > Roots > Rhizosphere > Soil | place...
AAAGCAGCTTATCGTCGATCCGTCCCGAGATTATTGCCTCGATAAACGATACAAAGGGAACTGAGGTGTATGAGCCGATAGTACTCGAGAATACCGGCAGTTTAGACGCGTTTGACGTGGCGGTCAGCGACATATCGAACGGCGATGTATCTGCTCGCTTCGCAATTATCGACCGCGTTCGACCCAAGGATAAAGTTGACGCCCGGCCAGTTATCGAAGGCGCTTCAACACGACACGGTCTACCTGATATGTATGAATTTCTGTGGACCGGCAAGTTCTGGGGAAACTGGCTCGCTATCAAAGAAGATCCCCGTGAAGTACCACCAGATGAGATTTACGCGATAGTGCGCGCTCCATTCAAAGTGCCGTTCACAATCACTTACGCCGATGTGTATAGCCGGCGATGGATTACGCGCTCGACTATTTCGCTGGGCAAAGACAAAGGCAATATCGAGCACAGGCTCCGGATCGATTTCGGTAGTATCGAACTTGTCTCTTAACTTTGTGGCGAAGACCAAGCGCGCGGGGCGGGGCTCACAACTAACTCCTGCGTGCGGGCCGGGCAGATTAGGCGACAAAACGTCAGGCGGCTGATTGCGAGATGGGCGCTTGGTGTGGAAAAAACTGTCTGGTCGATACGCCAGTGACGACACCGGCGGTCAAGCGGACGTGGAGAGCGCGATGCGCAGACCGTCGCTGAAATGTGATTGACCGCGACGCCCGAAAGATGAGGCAGAAGCGAGCGAACGCGATACTCATGAAGATGGCGCCACGCACTGCGGATTTTGGTCTCCAACATGGCGACACGGACGACGCGAGCTGACGTGAAAACCGCGATGCTGAAACCCGCAGACCGAAGGGCTGATTGACGGCGAGAAACGGAAGAGGAATCAAGGAGCGAGTAACCGATCTTCATTGCCCTTGTGGCGGTTCCCAGAGCTCAACCTTGTTGCCCTCTGGATCCATGACCCATCCGAATTTCCCGTACTCCGAGTCGTCGGTCTTCTCGAGCACATTGCAACCTTCCTCGCGCAGTGCTTTGAGAAGCGCTGCCAGATCTTCGACGCGATAGTTGATCATGAAGGTCGAATTGCTCGGAGCGAAGTGCTTACCGTCCGCTGGACCGATCGACCAGGCCGTAGTTCCCTTGGTCGGGTTGCCTTCGGAGTCAGTCCACTCGAAGGCTGCTCCACCCCAGGGCTGAACGTCGATCCCGAGGTGCTTCTTGTACCAATCGCATAGCGCCTTGGGATCCTTGGCGCTCATGAAGATGCCGCCAATGCCTGTGACTCTTCGCATTCGAACCTCCGATGTTGGCTGACGAGTCTAGCGCCCGTGGACGACGGCTGCCATTGCGCGTACGAAGCTCGTGAGCAATCAGTAGCGCGGTGCTGCCTCGGCCGTCGTAGGACTAATTACCTGTTTGACCTCGGAAATTCGATTGGCCGGGAAACCGCCCTTCTCAGCGTGCTGACGAACCAAATCCTCATTGGGCGCGATGTACACACAATAGATCTTGTTGTCCGTGACGAAACTCTCCAGCCATTGAATCGACGGACCCAGCTCGCTCAGAACGTTGCATGACTTTTGTGAGATCGCCTGCAGGTCATTCTGTGAGAGCTGGCCGGCGCCGGGTATTTCACGCTCGATTACATATTTTGGCATGGTTCCTCCGATTGCTTTGAGTGAATGATTATATGGCAATGGTCGTAAGACTCATTGCGTTCCCTTAGCCACGTGCGACTGCCCAGAGCGGAAGACCGCGCCGAACCTCGCCAGTCGGCGTCATTCCGAGGCGTCGTGCGACTTTCTGCGACGGCTCGTTGTTCTCGGGCACAGTTGCAGTGACACGACGGACGCGGCCGGTCCCGAATGCCCACTCGACTACCGCTCGCGACGCCTCAGTGGCGAAGCCATGCCGTCGCGACTCGACCGCGATACCCCAACCGATCTCCACATCCCCATCCTGAGTTGGCGGACCCTTGAGATTCACTGAACCGATCAGTGCGTTCGTAGCCGTCTCGATGATGAATCGAATGCGCCATCGAAGTTGATCGCCATCTCGCTCGATGGCGGCGAGATGCCACGACAAACCCTCTCGCGCATCGGGCTCCTCGGGCCATCCGATCGGAACTTCGGCGCCGATCAATTCAGACGCTCGCACATAGTCGCAGGCGATAATCGCACGCACCTGATCTTGTGAGGCTGGCTGAAGAACGAGACGCGAGGTGAACAGGCGATCTGTCACGGAGTAATTCTACGCCTCGTCGTTCGCTGCCCGCCCTGTTGCAAATTACCTTCACTGGCATTTGCGTCCTATTCGACCAGGAGCTCACCGCCCCAGTCGGCTGGGTCGGAATCGAAAATCGTCTCCGAAAGCGTCCACGGATGTCCCCATGGGTCGAGGAACGAGCATTGGCGTTCGCCATACATGTGATCGGCGGGTTCAGCGAGAACACGAGCACCGGCTGCTTTGGCGAGTCCAAAGAGAGCGTCGATCCCCGTGACACGAAGCATGACGGAGTGCGCCCCGGGGCTCTGCAGTGTTGAAGAAGCGGCGTTAGCGTGCCCGCCGGGTTTGGCGACAACGATCGCCCCGTTGCCGTGCACGAGCTGACACCGATGTTCGGCGATCCGGAGACGTTCGGTGAATGGCAGGGCGGTTGTGAGCCACTCGACTGCTTCGCGCACGTCGGGGTAGTACAGCACGGGGATTACGGCGGTGTTTGGTGCCGCGCGGTTCTTCTTCAGCATGGGCGCGGAGGTTACCACGGCTTCCCTGGTCGCCTAATGGACCAAGCGGATCTACGCGAAGTGGAATGGAGTCGTGTAATCCATTATGCGACGGCGTGCGCGATCGGAAAGCGTTCCGTATTGCGCAGCGAAACGCGCCGGCCCGACACGAGATCGACGGCGGCCACTCCGATCACGGCGTCACTCTTCCGCGGCGGAAGTTGAAAGATCGCGGCGAGAACGAATGCGAGCATCGTCATGCGCGCACGATACGAGGCGATTCTGGCGAAATCATGGCGCGCGGAAGGCGCGATCGTAGCCGGTCATCTCGACGTAGCCCTCGCCGCGGACCGGCGTGCCGCCGAACGAGCCGCTGACGCCGACCGCGCCTTCCCAATACGTCACGCGCGTCGATCCGCGGGTGATCAGCTCTTGCTGCCGGAGCAGCGGCGTGAGCGTGAGGACCACGTTGAACGGCGGGAGCTCGACGCGCCAGCCCATCGGATAGACCGCACGGCTCTTCGGCGACTTCCATCGCGACGCCGGAGTGATGCGCATCTGATCGCGGGCGATGTGAATCACGCGCCCATCGCTCGTCACGAGCGAGCCGGACGACGTGGTGTCCGGCGTGCCGTCGCTCCGCCGGATCATGTAGAGCATGATCTCGGTGTCGTTGTCGAGCTGGATCGAGAACCAGTCCCACCCCTGCTGGTTCTCGCGCAGCGCGGAGCTGCCGAACTCATGATCCATCCAGGCCTGGCCGCTGCAGCGCGCGCCGTTGATCGTGCCGGAGACCTCGAGCGCCGTCATCGAGTAGTAATGCGACGCGTATCCCGCGCCCTCCGCCTTCAGGCTCAAGCCGTTCTCGCCGTGCAACGCCGGCGGCTTGCGGGCGCGGAGCGTGAGATCGATCGCGTCGCTTCCCTCGCTCGCGGCGAGACGCCACGAGCCGTCCCGATTCGTCGTCGCGCGCCACGCTTCATTGAAGACGTCGAGCCGCCCCTCCGCGGCATCGGCGGTAAACGCCGAGCCTCGATTCATCTTTTCGTAATAGCGAAAGGATTTGGCGTCGACGTCGGTGATCGCAAAGTGCGCGGGCATCAGATGACGCAAGTCCCACCGCGATTGCGCCTCGCCCTGGGCCACGCCGACGCGGAAGAACGTCACCTCGAAACCGTAGCGCCGCCCGCGCTCGGTGCGCAGGTGTCCGGTGTAGTACCACCATTCGGTTCGATACTCGGGATGCGAGCCGTGATCGCGCGGGAACTGGAACTCGTAACCGGGAGCCGCCGCGCGAAAGTCGGAGGAGAAGGCGGACGGCAGAAGGCAGACGGCGGAGAAAAAGGCCGCGATACAGGCCGCTTTCCTCTTCTGCCGTCTGCCATCCGCCATCTGCCTTCTATAATGGCACCTCCCATGGCCGAGCAGCCCATCACCTCGCGCGCGCGTTTCCGGACGCTGGCGGCGGAGACCAGCATTCCGATCGAGGCCGACGATTTGCTCGCGCTCGCGCGCCGCTACGCCGATCAGGGGATGTACGACGAGTCGATCCATCTCTACGAGATGGCTGAGAAGCTCAAGCCGGGGTCGGTCGCGCTGCGCATCAATCTCGCGCGCGTGCGCGACCAGAAAAAGGTGGCCGAGGAGACGCGGTATTCGTCGGTGAAACACGAGCTCCTCGTCGACCGCGGGCGCGACGAGATCGATTCCTCGCAGTACGTCGGCCTCGCCCAGTATTACATGGCCAAAGACCAGACCTCGAAGGCCATCGAGCTGCTCGAGATCGCGAAGCTGAAGACCCCGAACAACTACCGCCCTTTCGAGATCCTCGGCCGCCTCTATTACTCGCAGGGCGAGTGGGACCTCGCGCACGAAGAGATCTCGAAGGCGCGCAAGCTCAATCCGTTCGACCGCGGACTCGCCGAGAGCGCCGGCCGCATCGAGTTCGAGCTGAAGAACTTCGATGCCGCGCTCGACGCCTTCATCGACGCCTTCCTCCTGGCCACCGACCAGAAGGGCGAATCGACCGAGCCGGTGCGGCGGATGATCAACACCCTCAAGCGCATCCACAGCATCGAGGCGAAAGTGCTCAACGGCCGGATCAAGGAACGCGTCGAGCAGCTCCAGCTCGCGACCGAGCGCCTCGAGTTCCGCAAAGAGAACCTCTTCCGCCTCGAGAGCCGCAAGGACCTCAAGGAGATCATCCAGAAGATCACCCGCGCGGCGGAAAAGCGCGAAGACCTCATCGTCATCTCCCACGATCTGCGCAAGCTCAGCGTCTTCCAGCACATGAAAGACGAGCAGATCTTCCGGCTCTCGAAGTTCGCGCGCGTCGAGGGATTCACCACCGGCGACTACGTCTTCCGCGAGGAAGACCGCTCGATGGACTTCTACGTGGTCAAGGACGGGAAGATCGACATCCGCAAGGACACGCCCTTCGGCCCGCAGATCCTCGGCACGCTGACCACCGATCACATTTTCGGGGAGATGAACTTCATCGACCGCACGCATCGCTCGAGCGATGCCATGGCCACCGATCCGTCGGCCTGCTACACGTTCTCGTTCAGCGCGCTCGATCAGCTGATGGATGAGGATAAGGAGCTCGCGGTCGGCCTGCACTGGGCGTTCTGGCGCTCGCTGACCGAAAAGGTGCGCGACGCGAACGAGCAGCTGAAGCTCTTCTTCCAGGAAGACGCGAAGCGGGGCTCGGGACGCAAGCGCGTCGACAGCAAGCGCGAGACGCAGCAGGTCACGGTGAAGTCGGAGGACAAGGTCGATCTCTTCCGCGAGCGCGGCCTCTCCGCGGCGGAAATGAAACTGCTGGCGACGTTCTCCAGCGAAGAGCAGCTCCGCGAGGGGTCGATGATCTTCCGCGAGGGAGACAAGGGCGACAAGCTGTACATCGTCCTCGACGGCCGCGTGCGCATCTCGAAATTCATCCCCGGCGTCGGCGAAGAAGCGCTCACGGTGCTCGACCGCGGCGACTTCTTCGGGGAGATGGCGCTCATCGACGACATGCCGCGCTCCGCCGACGCGAAGGCGCACGAGAAGGACGCCACGGTGCTCTCGATCGATCGGGCGACGCTCAACGAGATCCTCTCGATGGATCCGCACGCGTCGCTGCAGTTCCTCAATCTTCTCTGCCGCATGATCAGCCGCCGCCTGCGCGAGATCAACGAGAAGATCGTGCAGTGGAAGTACATGTCGGGAGGGTTCTAGGTTGCGGTTGCTGAGTTGCTGAGTTGCTAGGTTGCTAGGTTGCTAGGTTGCTGGGTTGCTGGGTTGCTGGGTTGCTGGGCAGAAGCAACCCAGTAACCCAGTAACCCAGTAACCCAGTAACCCAGTAACCCAGCAACCCAGCAACCCAGCAACCCAGTAACCCAGCAACCTAGCAACTCAGCAACCGAATGCTTTTCCTTCTGGCCTTCCTCATCCTCTTCTTCGTCCTCTGGCTGGTCTTTCTCGCCGCGGAGCCTGCGCTCGAGCGGGTGCTCAAGCGGACGGCGCACTGGACGGCGTCGTTTCGCTATCGCGATTACCTGCCGGTCGCGGTCGTGCTGGTGGCGGGATTCGCGCTGACGGCGCTGGCGGGCGACGCGTTCGAGGACCTCGCGGAGCTCGTCCACGACAACAGCACGCAGTTGCACGAGATCGACACGCGCGTGCACGAGTGGGCGCGCTATACGCGCACGCCGGGATCGACGCGTTTCTTCACCACGATGACGATCATCGGCACGCCGCTGCCTCTCGGCATCCTGATCGCCGCGGTCGCGGCGATCCTCGTCGTGCGGCGGCGCTGGCGCTGGGCGGTGTACCTCGCGTTCACGGCGGGCATGGGCGGCCTGTTGAACCTGCTGCTGAAGTCTTACTTCGAGCGCGCGCGTCCCGAGCTCGCCGAGGCGCTCCGGCACGCGAGCGGGTACTCGTTTCCGAGCGGCCATGCGATGGGCTCCACGATCGTGTTCGGCGCGCTTGCATACATCGCCATCCGGGCGATTCCGCGCTGGCGGTGGCGGGCCGCCGCCCTCGCCCTCGCCGTATCGATGATCGTGGCCATCGCCTCGTCACGGGTCTACCTCGGCGTCCACTGGATCTCCGACGTCGGCGCCGGCATCGCCGCCGGCCTCATCTGGATCGTCACCACGACCGTGGCCTATGAGACCTTCCGCAGGATCCGCCTGATCCGCGCTTTGCGAGCAAAACGTAACGCTGCCCTTACGGGTTGACGCTCGACACGCCTTTACTTTTTTCCGGATGAGACCAATATTGGTTAGCCGGGATCCGTAAATCCACACATTCGGAAATTCGAGCGACGAGAGAAGGAGAACGATCGTGGCATTACGCAGCGCAGTGTTCAGCCGGATGAGAGGTGCGTTTTCCGCCGCCCGCAGCAACCTGCAGGTGCAACCCTATTCCCTCAGCGACGTGATGGTGAACTATGAAAACGGGGAGCTGTTCGGAACGGCGACGGTCAACGCCTCGGCGGGCAGCAGCAATCCCGACGGCCTCTCCATTTATCTCGCGTCGGCAAACGACGCCGATGGGCCGATCTACTGTGAAGGCATGATCGGCCCGGCCCTGACCGGCACGCTCAGCATTCCGCTTCCGGTGTCCATCGCCGCGTCGACCGAGTCGGTCACGCTTCCGAATCCCGCGCGGGTGGTCCTGACGGTGGTCATCACCTACAAGGGGACGCAGCAATCCGTCCTGTCGGAGACGTTCCCGATCCCGCCGGTATGATCAGAGCGTGACGCGGTCGTCGCGCACCTCGCGCGGTGAGTAGAGGTCGTGGACGAGACGGCCGATGGTCATTCGGTCCAGCGCCTCAGTCGTGCACTGATTGAGGCGCTGGAAGATCTCTCCGATGGCCGTGCGCTCGCGATCGTCCGGCCCGATGTCGGGGAGCAGGCGAAGCACGCCTTCCATCTGCGCGATGACTTCGTCGACGGTGATGCGATCGGGATCGCACGCCGGAACGTAGCCAAGCCAGTCGCCGCCGGTCTGGGCGACGAGCTTCACGTCCTCGAGTTTTCCGAGCACGCGGATCATCTGTGAGTCGGTCGTGCCGAACTGCTCGGCGAGACGGTACGAGGAGGGCGGCTCTTCGCGCCGGTCGAAGCGGCGCGCGACCTCGATGAGGCTGCGCATCGCGAAATAGAGATCGAATTGCGGCCGGTCCTGCACGTGCTGCTCGGTCGCGCGCAGCAGCCCGTAGAGGTTCTGCCACACATAGCTGATCTGCACGCCGAGGAGGATCACCACCCACATCACCTCGATGGAGATCAGGAAGATGATCGCCAGGCCGACCGTGCCGTAGATGATATTGAGGCGGCCGCTCATGAGGTGCTCGGCATACACGCCGAAGCCCCAGCGCACGAGAGTGAAGAGCGTGGTCGTGACCAGCGCTCCGACCGCCGCGGCCGGGAGACGGACGCGCGTCGACGGCACGAGCCAGAACACCATCGTGAAGCCGATGAAGAGGACGAAGATCGGCACGATCAGGAAAATCAGATCGCCCTGAAAGAGCACGCGCAGGTAGCGGCTGCGCTGGAGCATCGCCGTCGTCGTGAACGAGAGGCCCATTAGCAGCGGGCCCCAGAAGAAAAGCATGGTGAAGGCGATGATCTTCTGGCGATAGCCGCGCCCGCTGCGCACTTTCCAGATCTGATTCACCGCGCCTTCGACGGCGAGGAAGAGCCGGAAGGCGATGATCATGAAGACGGCGATGCCGACCGTCGACGCGGTCTGCGCGTTTTCGGCGAAGCGCGCGAGGTGGTAGGTGAGCTGCGGCGACTGGTACGGGATGACGGAGTTGAGGATCGTGTCGACCTGGGCCTGGAAGCCGGGGAAGATGCGCCGGAAGTACTTCTGGATCGAATACGTGAATGCGACCAAGAGCGGGATGAGCGAGAGCAGCGTGGTGTACGCGAGCGACGCGGCGCGGGAGGTGGCCTCGATGTGGTAGAACTCGCGCACCACTTCGCGGACGAAGAGGAAGAACTCGACCATCGTCGCGCGCGCGCGCTTCCGTCCGAAGCCGTGACGCCGGTAGACGAGCAACGCCGGATCGGTGAGCCACGACCACACGACGACCCGCGACGAGTTGAATCGCTTCAACCACCTCGTCCGCCACCCGGGCGGCCGTTCTCGCGGATCTTCCTCAACCGCGGACATCGTGCAGAGCATAAACGCAAAAGCAGCGCCCGCCGGAGAGCAGAGGGCGGACGGCAGAGGGCGGATGGCAGAAGAACGGTGGGCGGGCGGGGTCTTCTGCCCTCTGCGCTCCGCCATCTGCCATCCGAATTGCATAATGGCCGAGCGTGCCTCACGAAAAAGTTCACATTCCTGAAGTCATCGAGCCCGACGAGAAGCTGCCGCCGGATCTGGTGGCGTTGCGCCGCTTCGCGTTTGTCATGGACGAGGCGTTCACGATTCCGGGGACGCGGTTCCACATCGGGGCTGACGCGCTCCTCGGGCTGATCCCCGGCATCGGCGACATCATCGGCGGCGTGCTCTCGACATGGATCATCGCCGGCGCGCTGCGTCACCGCGTTCCTTCGCCGATCATCGTGCGCATGGTGTGGAACATCGCCCTCGACCTGCTCCTCGGCGCGGTGCCGCTGGCCGGCGACGTGTTCGACTTTCTCTTCGAAGAGAACATGAAGAACATGCGCCTGCTCGAGAAGCATCGCGACCGCGGGCGTCCGCCGCGCTCGACGGCGGCGATCGCGTTCGTCATCACGGCCATCGTTCTCTTCGTTATTCTCCTGTCCACCTTCATCCTGGCCTGCGTGATCGCCCTCGCGCTCTGGCTGATCGGACAGCGGTAGTGGCGCTCTTCCGGCGACGTAAACGCCCGCGCTATCCCGGCCGCTCGCCGCTGCCGATGGTGCGCCGGCGCATTCCGATGCGCTACCACATGCGCCATCAGTTCGGCGTGCGCGACGACGCCTTCCTGCAGACGATGTATGCGCTGACCGGACTGCCGCTGACGGAAGGGAACCGTGTCGAGATCCTGAAGAACGGGGTCTGCTTCTTTCCGGCGATGCTCGCGGCGATCCGCGCGGCGAAGAAGACGATCAATCTCGAGTTCTACATCTACTGGGACGGCGAAGTCGGACGCATGTTCGCCGAGGCGCTGGCGGAGCGCGCGCGCGGGGGAGTGACGGTGAACGTGATCCTCGACGCGGTCGGCTCGTCGAACATGTCGCGCGAGCTGATCGAGTTCCTGCAGCGCAACGGGATCAACATCGAGTGGTATCACCCGCTGCGTTGGTACACGCTGTCGCGGTTCAATCACCGTACGCACCGGAAGACGCTCATCGTCGACGGCGAGGTCGGATTCTCGGGCGGCGTCGGCATCGCCGACGAATGGCTCGGCGACGCCGACGCCCCCCATCACTGGCGTGAGACCGTGGCCCGCGTCGAAGGTCCGGTGGTGACGCAGATGCAGTTCGCGTTCATGGACAACTGGGTCAAGAGCCGCGGCGAGTTGCTGACGGGCCTCGATTACTTCCCGCGCCTCGAGCCGCGCGGCGCGCATCTCGCGCAGGTGCTCAAGTCATCGCCGTCCGAAGGCTCATCGGCGGTGAAGCTGCTCTACATCGTCTCGATCGTCAGCGCGCGACAGTCGATCTACATCTCGAACGCCTATTTCGTCCCCGACCGCGACACGATCCGCGCCCTCGAAGGCGCGGTGCGGCGCGGCGTCGACGTGCGCGTGGTCGTCCCCGGGGAGCTCAGCGACGTCCCGATCGCCCGCCACGCCGCCCGGTGGCAATACGACGGCATGCTCCGCCGCGGCATCCGCATCTTCGAGTACCAGCCGACGATGATGCACGCGAAAACGATGGTGGTGGACGGCATCTGGAGCACGATCGGCTCCTCGAATTTCGACGACCGGTCCTTCCGGCTCAATGACGAAGTGAACGTGAACGTCTACGACCAGGGCATCGCCACGCAGATGGAGAAGATGTTCTTCGAAGACCTCGCCCGCAGCGAGGAAATCACCACCCGCCGCTGGCTGCGGAGGCCGTACTTTGATCGAATGAAAGAAACCGTGGCTGCGTGGTTCAAGCCGCAACTGTGACCCCCGCCCGCCCGCCCCGGTTGCGCGGTTGCGCCCGCCCGCCCGCGCCACCCGGTTTTCCACCGGCCGCACACCCGTTACGCCACGCCGCGCGTGCGCGCGGCTGTTTCTCGCGCTGAACAGCGCGCGCCTTGGGCGCGCGCGTGGAGCAACGGGTGCGCGGTTGGGGGAAAACCGGCGGCGAGGGTGGGCGGGCGCAACCGCGCAACCGGGGCGGGCGGGCGGGGGTCACCACTCCGAATGCACGAACGGCGCATCCGCGCCGCGATCGTTGCGTTGGTACGTGTGTGCGCCGAAGAAATCGCGCTGGGCCTGGGTGAGATTCTGGGGGAGGCTCGCGGTGCGGTAGCTGTCGTAGTAGGCGAGGGACGCGGAGAACGCGGGGGCGGGGGTGCCGTTCGACTGAGCGTAGGCCACGCAGCGGCGCCAAGCTTCCTGCGATGACGCGAGGTCGTTGCGGAAGGTCTCGTCGAGCAGGAGGTTCGACAGAGCGCGGTCGCGTTCGTAGGCGCGCATGATCGAGTCGAGGAACTTCGCGCGGATGATGCAGCCGGCCTTCCAGATGCGCGCGATCTCGCGCATGTCGATGTCCCACTTCCATTCGCGGCTTCCGGCCTGAATCAGCGCCATGCCCTGCGCGTACGAGCAGATTTTCGCGGCGTAGAGCGCGTCGTGCACATCGCGGATGAACTGATCGCGATCGGCGGGGGGTGACGCCTGCGGTCCGGCGAGCAGCGACGACGCGCCCACGCGCTCGTCTTTCATGCTCGACAGCGTCCGCGCGTCGATCGCCGCGGCAATCGTCGGCACCGGAACGCCGAGGTCGAGCGCGACCTGCGCGGTCCACTTGCCCGTCCCTTTCTGTCCCGCCTTGTCGAGGACCTTGTCGACGAGCGGCTCGGCGCTTTCGGAATCGCGCACGCGGAAGATCTTCGCCGTGATCTCGATCAGGAACGACTGCAGCGGGCCGCGGTTCCATTCGTCGAAGATGTCCGCCAGCTCGTCCGCGCCGCATCCCAGGCCTCTGCGCAGCAGGTCATACGCCTCGGCGATCAGCTGCATGTCGCCGTACTCGATCCCGTTGTGGACCATCTTCACGTAATGGCCCGCGCCGTCGGGACCGCAGTACGTGACGCACGGTCCGGAGTCGCTCTTCGCGGCGATGGCCTCGAAGATCTGGCGGATGCATTCCCATGACTCGCGCGTGCCGCCGGGCATGAGCGACGGGCCGAAGCGCGCGCCGTCTTCGCCGCCGGAGACGCCGGAGCCGACGAAGTGCAGACCGGTATTCGCGAGCCGTGCGTTGCGGGCCTGCGTGTCCTTGAACCAGGAGTTGCCGCCGTCGATCACGACGTCGCCTTCTTCGAGCAGCGGCAGGAGCTTGTCGAGCATCTGATCGACCGGCGGGCCGGCCTTGATCATCATCATGATCCGGCGCGGGCGTTCGAGCGAACGCACGAAATCGGGGAGCTCCGACGTGCCGATGAACTTTTTCCCGCTGTTGTCGGCCATGAACTGGCGCACGCGGTCCGGCTCGCGGTTCCAGACCGCGACGGTGAAGCCGTGATCCTCGACGTTGAGCGCGAGATTCGCGCCCATCACCGCGAGACCGATCATCCCGAACTGCGCCTGGCTCATGCCTTCACCTTCGCCACGGCGCTCTTCACATGCTCGAGGAGCGTTTGCAGTCCGTGATCGACGTCCGTGCCGAGGTTGATGCTCACGAGCCGGCGCTTCTCGTCGGCGAGCGCCTGGTAGTCACCCTCGGCCTGCGCGCGCACGAGCTTCCCGAACGTGAGCTGCTCGTCGCCGGGAATCGGGAGATCGCGATGCGCGCCTCCGGTGAGCTGCAGGAACACACCGCTGTTCTTACCGCCCTTGTGCAGTTGTCCGGTCGAGTGAAGGAAGCGCGGACCGTACCCGCTCGTGGTGGCCACGCGCAACTCGCGCGCGACGGTCTCCCGAATCTGCGCGATCAGCTCATCGCGCCGCGGCGTGTCGGCGAAATACTCCATCAGCGCGACGTAGTCGCCCGGCTTCACCTCCGCGAGCAGGTTCCGGATGGCTTCTCCGTCATCGGCGGTCACCTGCGTGCCGCTGACTTTCAGCGTGCCGTTGAGAATGGCCTTCGTGTTCTGTTTCGCTTTCTCGACGTCCGGCTGATCGAATGCGTTGACGCCGATGACGGCACCGGCGACGGCGGTCGCGAACTCCCAGACGTAAAACACCTCGCCGAGATCGAGCGGATCCTCGAGTACGAGATCGGCGACAGGGTGACCGGCCGCGGTGAGATCGCGCAGGCGCGACGTATCGTCGCTGCCGCGCAGGCGAACCGAGACGAAGAAGCGATCGTTGCCGTATTCATTCGGCGCGAGCGCCGGCTCGCCCGCGATCGGGACGATGCCTTTCGTTTTCTCTTTCCCCGTGCTCTCGGCGACGAGTTGCTCGACCCAGAGGCCGAGGGTGTCGAGCGGGCGGGGCGTGATCAGCGTCAGTTTGTCGCGCCCCTGCAGCGCGGCTCCGCCGATCGCGCATCCGAGGAGAGCGCCCGGATTCTTGCGCACCTGCGTGGTTCCGCAGATGTGCGCCGCGTGCACGGCGCGATCGATCAACGCGGCGATGTCGACCCCGGAGATCGCCGCGGGCACGAGGCCGAAGTACGAGAGCGCGGAGTAGCGGCCGCCGATGTCGGGCATGTTCAGGAAGATCTTGCCGAAGCCGTCGCGCTCCGCGTCGCGCGCGAGCTCTTTGCCCGGATCGGTGACGGCGAAGAAGTTCTGGCCGGCACGATCCCCCTTCACCTGGCGCACGCGATCGTAAAAGTAGCGGTGAAACATCTTCGGCTCGGTAGTCGATCCCGATTTCGATGCGACCATGAACAGCGTGCGTGCGACGTCGATGCGCGACTCGAGCGTCTCGATCGCCTCGGGGACGGTGGAGTCGAGCACGAGCAGCTCCGGATAGCCGTCGCGTTTTCCGAACACGCGCCGCGTGACCTCGGAGCAGAGACTCGAGCCGCCCATGCCGAGGACGACCACGTGCGCAAACTCGTTCCGCACCGATTCGGCGAAGGAGGTGATCTCGCCGAGGCGCTGCTGCATCAGCTCGGGAACGGTCAGCCAGCCGACCGGCGGATCGTCTTTCGACTTCCACAGCGTCGGGTCCTTCGACCAGATGCGCGAGACGAACTTCTCTTGTTCCGCGCGCTGGATGGCCTCGTCGGCGTTCACGCCGGTTATCAGCACCAGTTCGGTAGCATCGTCGGAGGCGTAGAAGCCAACTACATGTTCAGTTATACCGATTGGGCAGGTGAGCGGGGTTTTGGCAACAATACGGCCTTCGACTCCTTCGCTCGGATGAAGAGGCTACTCACAGTCGGCCCACGGCTCGGATTTGCACATGGCAACCTGCTGTTCTACGGAACCGGTGGTTGGGCGTTCGCCAGGGTCGAGAGTAAAGCACAGAGCG
>Ga0105242_10002548_pt1 | contig 14282 bp, 19 predicted proteins | sample KBSM24metaG_FD_81521 | JGI IMG/M metagenome (GOLD analysis project Ga0105242, IMG submission 81521) | Miscanthus rhizosphere microbial communities from Kellogg Biological Station, Michigan, USA - KBS M2-4 metaG | ecosystem: Host-associated > Plants > Roots > Rhizosphere > Soil | place...
CGGCACTGCCTTGAGATCAAGCTCGATGCCGGCGAGGCCGTCGACGGCGGCATTCTCGGTCACGATCGGGGTCACCGCGTTCCAGTTGTTGTTGTCCATCAGATAGCGCAGCACCGCAGTCGCCAGGTCGGCGCCTTGCTGATGTTCCGGCGATCGCGGGAATGCCTTGGGGTCTTGCTTGAGCCGCTCGACCGTGCCGACGATGCCGTCAATTTTCTGGCCGATCTTATTGTATGTCACAATCGGCTGCTTGCGATCGTTGAACGTCTTGATCTGGTCGGCATTCCACTGCGCGCCGTGGCGATAGCGCCGCGCGATCAACTGCTCCTCGATCTCCAGCCGCTTGCTGTCGAGATAGGTGGTGTAGGCCGTAACGCATTTGGCCAATGGCCAGAAACCATCCTTCTCATCCTGTGGGTCGAGATCGGCCGGCCCGTTACCGCGCGAGCCGCCGGTGGCGGTCGTGCTGTAGCCGGTGAAATTGACGACGTTGGTCACCGCCATGTCAGTAAGCCTTGCTGCCGATTTGCGTGGGCGGCATCGGCGGCCGGCCCATCAGCCCACCCGGCTGCAGGCCGGGCACCGGCGGCGGCAAAGGTTCTGGCCCTCCTGACATGCCGGGGGGAGGCGGGGCGGGAGGGCCAGCATCACCCCCGGGAGGTGGGAGTGGTGACGCCGGATTGGGTAGGCTCGGGCCGGTCATGCCGGCCCCGAGATTGCTCTGCATGAACGAGATCATCATCGGCATCACCTCGCCGGTTTCCGCAGGCGACAGCGAGCCGACAAACGCGGCGAACTTTTCCATCACTGACATGATGATTTTCCTATTTTGGCTAATTGGCTGGCCAATTGGCCAATTGGCCAATGTCGATTTTTTCGACTGTTGCGTAGGGTAACTAAAACTGCCGCCAATCCTCGGCCGCGGTGCTCTTGCGGTACACCTCGTAGCCGGACACGTCGGCCGGCTTTGGCGGCTCTTTCACCGCAATCCACGGCCGCGACATGCAGGCGTAGCGGCACTCGTCCGCGGCGTGGTCCTCGCTGTCGGTGCACACATCCTCATGCCGATCGGGATCGTGTTGCAAAAACGGCACGGTTCTAATGAAATCGGTGCAGGTGGAGAACACCACCAACATGGGCAGGCCGTCGTCGTTGCCGACCAGGCGCGCCCGCATCTGATCCCAGCCGCCGATGTGGCCGTACATCCGCACCCGGATGTTGTCGCCCTTCTTGAACCAAATCTTGCCGCCGGTTTCAGTCCCCATGCGCTCGGCGATCGAGGGCCCGCCATCCTCGGCAAAGGCCGAAGGGTCGAGCACGCCATAGGATATTTCGTCGTCTTTTTCCCGCGCCAAAATTCCTTTGCCAACCTCGCCGGCGTGCAGCTTGAGGCCAACATTGGGCTCGTTGGGCCGCATGCCGTACCACTCGCGGTAGCGCACCATGGCGCCGCGCGGGATCACGCGGCCGTGAACATTCCAATCATCCGAGGCGATCGCCCACCACCCCACACTGAACGGCGAGGCCGAGCCCCAATCCATGGAGCGAAACCGCAGCCAATCCTTCGGGATTTCGAACGGCGGGATCACATGCCGGCTGGTGTCCCAGCAGTCGAAGAAGGCGCCCAGCGTCACCGACCAATCGCCGTCGAGCCACGCCTGCACCAGCTCCTTGCTGCCGCTCGATCGCAGTCGCTGCTTGTAGGCCTCCACGTCGATGAACTGATTGTTGCCAACCTTCGACGGGATGAAGATGCGCTCCAGCCCGGTGTTGGCGTCGATGATTACCTTGTTGCCGAGCGGCGCCGGATCAATGTAGCGCGTTTTTATCCACTGGTGCCCCGGGCCACCCGGATTTCCAGTCAGCCTGATACCCACTGGCACTCCAGAGCCACTCCTTAACGTGGCGAAGAGCTTGAAAATCGGCGCTGGTGACGGGAAATTCCCCGCCTCCTCCACATAAAGCCTGGAGTAGCTGTGGCCCTGATAGAGCTCGGCGTCGGCGTCGCGCTCCAAATAGCTGAACTTGAGGCGAGCTCCGCTCGGATCGCGCCATGTTTTCTCCTGCTCGTTGTATTGCCATTTGAGCGGGCCGAAAATCATCCGGCTGCGCTCGATCGTGTCCATCAATTCGGTGCGGGTGCGCCGGATCATCAGCGCCGAGGCATTGATGCCGTGCTCGTTGGCGTGACGCATGAAGTCGCCAAGCACGCCATCGGTCTTGCCCCCACCGCGGGCGCCGCCGAAGAACACCTCGAACACCGGGCATTCTAACAGCGCCCACTGGGCAAAGTTGCCGCCGGGTGACCAGATCGTTTTGACTTGGTCAGTTTGGGCGTCCATCAAATCACAACAGCGTTGCGACGTATTTCCCCGTCAGCATTGCGGGCTTCCACCCCGATCCCGTAGATAAAGTGAAACTCGCTGGGATCACGGTAGCACCAGCGTTCCAAGGTTAAGCCTTCCGCCGCAATCCATTCCAGCAACACTGTCGCGGCATGATAGGTCTTAATGTGCTGATCCATTGCCATTGCCGGTGGCCGGCGCCGGCAGTGCCGGCAATTCTAGGTCAGGATGTCCGTACTTCCTGACCCACTCCTCCTTCGTCAACACCTTGGGCAATTCGGCCACGTAGCGCACGTTCACGTCCGCCGAGATCAGCGTGCGGGTGAGATCGGGCACCACCTTCCTGAGCAGGCAGTCAATCGCGCGCACCTGCGGCATGCTCAGATCGGCCAGCTTGATGCCGTCCTTATCGACCTCGCCGAAGATGAACTGCTGCAGGGTCTGCACCAGCCGATGGGCCTGGATTTTGGCGCGCACCTCGTCGGGATGAAACTGCAGCTTGCGTTTGCGCTTTTCGATCGGCGCGATTAGCGGGCGTTGTCTGCGCATGGCGTTTGGTGTCCTCCTATGGGCCGCCGGCGCCCCACATCTGCGCGAACGGTTCAAGCTGCCCTGGCAAGCCAAGTTCCCCCGTCGTGGACCATGCAGTCTGATCTGGCCCGAACTGCCTGGTAAAATGGATACTGCCAGCAGTCATCGGATCACTGACCGGACGGTGTAGATCGTACTGCAGCTTGGCGGGACTGATCTGGTGCCCGAGGTACATGAAATTTCCGGGCGCACCAAACAGTTGCCCGTTGAACGTATTGGGCCGCTCGTCGCCAACTTCTGGGAGTTGCCCCCCATATTTGTTGTACCGCTGCTGATTGTAATCTTTCATCGTCCAGAATTTGCTGTTGATGCGGGGGTCTCTGTTGTTGAACACGCTCGGGAACCAGCTGTCCTGTCCCTCGTTCAATGCCGGTGGCGGCCCCCAGTTGGCCGGGTTGTACCATGCGGCTAGTCGACCTTGAGTAATTCCCTGAGCCTCACCGCTGCGGTCCGATGGACGAGTGCTATCCGCTGGCGTGCTGTTCCACATGTCCGTGACCCATTGCGGCGCCCAATTATTCTGACCGCCGCCGCCCACGGCCGATTGCGCCATCTGCAGCAGGCCAGGCTGCACCTGATCCCCAAATTGTTGCTCTGGGGGCGGTCCACCTCTGAAATCAGGCATGGCACACTCCTTGACCGAATTCGGTTAAATCTGACCGAATTCGGTTTAGACATTTGTCCCCGAGGGATAACGGTCGGCGTACCCGCCGGTCGCCGCGCCCGGCCAGTAGAAGCTATCGCCCCACTGATTGGGCGTTCCGTGACTTGCGCCGGTTCCGAGGGCCGAACCCATTCGCACACCCATTCCGTGCTCGCCAGTGATCCCCGTTCCCATATCGGAGAAGTTAGAACCCCCTCCCCTAACCTGGCCCGCCTGGGTGTTGATCAATTCGCCGTTGCGCATGATCCAGCCCGGTCCCATGCCGAGCAGACGCCAATTGTTGGTCGATGGACCGGCTTGGCCATATCTCGCCATCCCCGGAATATCCCGGCCGAGTTTTCCGAATAAATCTACGGCATTGAAAAACCCGCCCTTATCGCCGCCAGTATGATACTCTATGCCCGTCTGACCCATCTGCGGCAGAAATCCGCCCGCCAATTGGGCCAAACTTATGCCGGAGGCTGCAGCCGCCTCATTTGGATCGTTCAGCTTCCATCCGTTGTAAGCATCGAAATATTTCTGATCCTCGGGCGAAACGGCTGCATTGCCGTATAGGCCATGGGGGCCGTTTTGATCCGCCATCCCCGCCATCTGCACCAGACTCGAAACATCCTCATTCATGGCGATCTCCTATCGTTGATAGCTTTGGCTATGGACCGCCCGCGCCCCACATGGTTGCGTATTGCTGTTGCCCAGGAATGCCAAGCTCCCCCGTCGTCGACCAAAAATATCCCGGCCCGAACTGCGGGGCGTAACGCATGGTGCCAGCAGTGATCGGATCGCTGACCGGACGGTGTAGATCGTAGTACCGCTTGCTTGCGTCGGGGGCCCACCGCTCCAGATTTCGTGGCTGGCCGGTGGCGGTAGCCTCGTTAGGGAGTTGCCAATATGTAGGTTGGACGCCGTTATACTGGCCAAACCAACCGGGACCAGAGTTTTCGAAGATGCTGCCATCCGGCATGTTAAAGCGGCTGGGATTGTTCGGGTCTTGATATTGCGGGATCGCAGACCCGGGGCCTCCTCCTTTACCGTCCATGGCCAACTGTGCCATCTGCAGATTGCCCATCCCTCCCGGTGCCTGTGGCCCATAGGAGGACATCAACATCTGCAACAGGCCCTGCTGCTGGGGGTCCGCCTGTTGCCCCACTTGCCCCAACCCTAATTGCCCCGATTGCCCCGATTGCAATGCTGCTGCAGCATTGCGCTCTGCATCTAGGTCCATGGCCCTACTCCCTATCTGCGACCGCCGGCCTGGAAATACTGGCCGGTTGCCGGATCGTAGAAGTACGCGCCACCGCCGCCGCCCTGGCGGAAGTCGCCGCCGAATGCGCTGGTGCCGGGCCGGCCGGGCGAGTTGATGCCGTAGGCGCCGCCGTATTCGGCGCCCTTGGCACCGGGGGCAATGCCGGCGCCGCCGGTCTGGTAGTAGCCCGGACCGCCCGGTCGCCCTGCCGCATACTGGTTGTTGCCGACCGTGATCGACAGGCCAGGCCGGCCGCTGGTTTCGCCGCCCGGTCGCCCGCTGCCGGGGCCAAAAGGTCCGGCTTGGGCGGCTTGGGTTGGGTTGCCGGCCGGACTGCCGCCGGGGCGGCCGGCAGGCACATCGTTCTGCATGCCCCACAAGCCGATCGGCGCCGCCTCGCGGCCAACATTCAACGACGCGGGTAACAGCGAACTAATCACGTCCTCATTCGGTGCCCGGCCGATGGTTTCCATTTCGGATTCAATCGAGCCGCGCTCGCCCTGCGACCATGGTAGCGCCTGATCTGACCCACGCGATTGCGCGGCAAACTGCGTGCCGGGGATGGCATCCCCGAATTGCTGCTGGCCGGGGGTCACGGTCGGATCAGCCATCACCATCCCAGGCCCGAGTTGGCCGGGTTGTGCCAAGCCAGGAGCCGACGGGCCGTAATTCGGGCCGAAGTCGGTCGCCAGCTGTGTCATCTGATCGGCCAGCATTTGCTGGCCCGTTTTGAAATCAGCAGCCCGCGTATCGAAGTCAGCAGCCCGCGTATCCTGCTGGACGGTCGGGGTCTGCTGCGCCTGCTGCGCGTTCATTTCCTGGGCTAGTTGCTGATATCCGGCCTGCTGCACCATCGGATCGATTTGATCCATGTTGGGATTTACTTGTTGTGTCTCGGCGCGCCCGCTCTGGTTCAGCGAGTCGCCCTTGCCCCCGAAACTGTCGAAAGACATGGTGCCCTGCTGGGCGCTGGTGCCGGTGAAGCCTTGCTGCGCGCCAGGGGATGGCCCCGCATAGTTGGCCGGATCGTTGGCTGGATCAGCTTGGAAGTTCGTCGCGATCTGACCGAGTGCCTGCGCCAGGCCGGGGTTGGTGGCGGCCATATAAGCCGTCATGTCATTGCCTGTTCTCCCGAAGTCGTTGGCCATGTTGGCCGCGTCGATCACCCCTTGGTTGGTCATGTTTTGACCGGCCTGCGCCTGGCTGGGGCCGAACCAGCCGGCATTGGCGGTGACCGCGGGTCCGAATACGGTGCTCGGATCGACCTCGGTGCGGTCGTCGGTGGGAGCAACCCGGTCAGGCGTAGTCACCTCCGGGCCGAACAGCGATGGATTGAGGGCCTCGCCCTGCTGCATGGTCTGGGGGCCGCCCGGCATGCCGGGCCCAGCTTGCGGGCCGACATCGCCCTGGTTTGGCATGCCGAACGCACCGCCGGGTGGGGCGCCGAAGTCGCCCGGGAAGCCGTTGATGCCCGCACCGGACGGGGAGCCATACTGGCCGGGCCCGCCGATCGAGGCGCTCTGCGCGCCCTGCCCGAAGCCGGTGCCGGTGGGGCCACCCGAGCCATAAGTGCCAAAATCACCCGCCCAACCCATGCCGGGGCCGGCGGTGTTGCTGTAAGCCGCGAAGTTGCTGGCAGCATCGGGGCCAGGGCCATAGCCAAAGCCCATGCCGTTGCTGGTGAAATCAACGCCGCCAGTGGGGCCCCAGCCATCGCCGGGCGAGTAGCCGAAGTCGCTGTTGGGGCCGATGAAGCCGTCGCTGCCGCTGCCGCTGTAGTTGAAACCGCTGCTGGTGTCGCCGGCGGGGCCGGGGCCGCTGTCGCCGAAGAAAGAACCGGGATCGCTACTGGCGAATTGCGAGGCGCCGGCCTCGCTGCCGGTCCAGCTATCGCCGCCGGTGCCCTGGAAACCAGTATCGCCTTGGAAATTGCCGCTGTCGTTGGTGCCGTAGAACCCGCCGTCGCTGCTGCCGAAGAAATCGCCGCCGGTGTCGCCAGTGTAGCCGCTGTCCCCGCTGGGGCCGCTGTCGCCGTCGCTGCCATAATTGCAGATCGATCGCGGGCGGAATTCGGCGGACCAATGTTTCATTTCGTGGCCCTCAAATGCGGTGGCGGCTCGACCAGCCATTTCTCGCGATGGGTGTAGGTTTTCTGCCAGCCGTCGAGCACGCGGAGCCAGCCTTCACGCCCGCTGCCGGTCAGCCGCGCGCATTTGCGCTCGAGCGCGTACTGCTCGATCTCGGGATGCATCGGCAACAGGGCGGGAAGCTCGCCGCCCTGAAGCCAGATGTTCAGGCTGCGATAGCCGATCGGATGCCGGACAATATTGGTTAGGATGACGCCGTGCTCGGCCGGCCACAGCTTGGCGCCGCCCGCGGCGATCCGGTCCCAAATATGCTGTTTGCCGTGGGTGCGACCGAACGAGGCAAGCGACGCATCCAGCCAGGGCCAGGTGCGCTCGAACTCGTCGCGTTCATTCATACGTCTTGCGGCCGATCGTCAGCAGGCCAGGGGGACCGGCGGGGGTAATCTGGCCGCCGGCGCCCATTGAATATTTGTGCTGGTCGCCGAACGGATTTTGCTGCTTCACGTAGATGTCGCAGTACCCGAATGGACTGATGGTGCCGTCGACGGCCTCGCAGCCGTCCGGCGCCTTGCCGGGCACGCCCTCAAAATGCTCGCACAGGCCGCAATTCTTGAGCGGCGTGCCGGCGCGATAGTGCACCGCCTCCTGCGGTTGCTTGCCCTCGCCGGGCTCCGACATTTCGCCCGGCTCGGTGGCGTCACCCGGCACCGTTTCTTCGGTCGAATAGGTGTCTGTCATGATTTACCTCCGCCCCAGCCGGGGCCGCCGGGCATGCCCATGCTGCCGAGCAAGCCCCACGGGCCAAGCATGGCCGCATTCTTCGGAGCAATGCCGTAGCCCCCCGGGCCATTGATGGCCTTGTCGTATTCGGGCCGCGTCATCTTGCCGAGGTTCAACATCATGTCGAACAGGCTTGGCTGCTTGGCTGGCTGATTGGCCGACTCGCCAGAGGGATTGTCATCGTTGCGCTGCTGTGACTGCGGCAGCGGCTGGTCCCACCATTGCTTCGGCTGGTTGGTGCGGTCGAACGGGCTCGCCTGCGGGCCCATCATGCGGACACCCATCTGCGCCATCTGCAGCATCCGCGGATCGTAGGGCATGGCCGCCTCCTAGTTACATTTTGGGTAGCCCGCCGCCCACAATTCACGATCGTACATGGTCCAGAAGCCGTTGAGCGGCAGCTTTTGCCAGCCGCCGTGGCGGTCGATCCAGTCACGGACTGGCTCCGGGTAAATCGAATAGAGGAACCGGGTTTCCAGCGGCATGCCCTCGCCCCGTTCCGCCGAGCGCACCTGATGGAATGCCATGTATCCACCCGGCGCAACGCAAAGGAGCTCAGGCCCGACATAGGCCAGCACGATCGTACAGGCCGACTGGCACGGCCCGCGTATTTCCACCTTGCTTTGAGTGCGCCGATAGTCGGCAAACCGCAGCGTATGCTCGTCCACTCGCCCGCCGCGGCCGAACTTGATGATGATGGTGCTGTCCATGGGGGGCATTACCAGCGGCCCCGGCTTGACGGCACCGATAGGTGGCTTGGCAAGCTCCTTCAGGATCGGCACCTCCTGCCGCAGCGCCTCGGGCCATGTCTTGTAGTGGGTGGACGACTGTCCGAGAGCGGCGGAAATACCGAACACGGTAAAAACGCCGGCGAGAAGCACGGCTTTCATTGTGAAATCCTCCTGCGTTACTGGCAGGCGGATCATACACAGATTGTGTACAGACACAAGGTTAAACAAATAACCTTAATTGACACTGGTTACACAGCGTGTTGTCAATCGCGGGCGGCAAAATCACCTCCGAGGACATCCAAAATGAACAGACTACTACTCGCAGCCGTCCTGCTGGCGGGCACGGCTCTCATTGCACCAGCCAGCGCGGCCCCGGTCAACAATCTCACGATCGGCGCACTACCAAACCCAGTGCCGCAATCGCAGAGCAACCCCTGCATCATCTGCGGCACCAGCGCGGGCGGCAATCAGCCCGCCAACTTCGGCTATAACGATTTCACGTCAAGCGGCAATCTCACGTCGTTCAATATGTTCAGCACGAACATCATTGGCGGTGGTGCGCTTGCCAATAACGACGAGGTCGACGCCATCCCCTATACCGGGGCGCTGCTGTCGGCCTTCGCCAATGCCGGTGGCGCCTTTGGCGTAGCCATCGACATCAACACCGCGAAAGGTGAGGAAACGCTGACTGCGTTTCAGTTGATCGATCTCGATCTTCCGATCGGCGATCGGGTCATCTTCAGCTTCCTGGGATCGCTCGCCCTGCCGGATATCCACAACGGCAACGGCAAGGGCGACTATCTGATCACCGGCTTCAACCTCGCCCCCTACATCGGTGACCACTTTATCTTCCGGGCGGCGTGGGAAGGTGCCAGCGACGGCGCGGAGAGCTTCTACATTGTCCCGCTCGCCGCGGTGCCAATCCCGGCTGCGCTTCCGATGTTCGCGGCCGGTCTTGCCGGCCTCGGCCTGCTGGCCGCTCGGCGCAAGAAGAAGCAGATTGACGTAGCAGCGGCATAACCAACACGGTCGCCCTGAATTGAACCCTCTTGGGCGATCGTCAGCGGCTCGGCGCCCTATCCACCCAGAAAAGGGCGCTGGGCCGCGCCTATTTCGGGGACACCATGAGCGGCGATGTGGTCGTGCTGTTGACCGCGCTAGGCGTGCTGTTCGTCGCCCTGGTTGCCGCCTGCGCCGTTGCCTACGGGTTCTGGCGCGGCGGGCTGTGAGCACTTCGGGCAGCGATCGCGCCCGAGAATACAGGTCCAGCCCTCGGTCTTACCCATCAACCGGATTGATTGCACCACCAGCGGCCGGTTGCCGCGATAGTACATGGTGACGCGAAACCGCGCCTCGCAGTCGTCGCAGGTTAGCTGCACATCGCCAGACGGGCCGACAGCCGGCCCGCGCCAATCCCATGCCGGTGGCGGCGCGGGTGGCTTGGGTGGCTTGGGTGGCTTCGGCCGCCATACCGGCGTGGGCCGCGGCTTCTTCGCCGGCTTCGGCTCGAAAGGCGACCACTCGTACTTCCTGAACCCCAGCGGCATGATCGCCGTCAGCGAATTCTGGTTGCTCCAGCCATCGGGATGCAGCCCCATCCGACCGGCGACGATCGCGCGGCACAGCTCGCGGTCGGCCTCGTCGGGCGCATCGAAATCCTCATCGAGGCAGTTGTGGACCGAGAAGAACGTGTAGACGTTGTGATGCGCCATGCGCCGAGCATACGTTATCCACTGGTGGTGTCACGCCCTGCGTCGGATACCACACACAGCGGTCCACATCTTGTTGTCATGATCAGTGGAACGTGCTACCACTTGCAGCGTTGACGGCCGCGGTGATGCTGTCCTGCCCCTTGCGTTGCCGTTGTTGTGTACGGTTGTCGGTCGCGTGGCCTCTGCTTCTGGGTTGTCCGCCCCGGCGAGGAATCTGATCGGCAAACGCCAGCCGGGGGGTGACCGGTAGGCCCGTGCGATCCGGGCCACCTTACCCAAAGCAATCAGCCTGTCTGTTCAAAATTGAACATCGGGAACTCTTGCGCATTGTCCTCCCATCGTGATCCCCACGACGAGAGGAAACGACCATGGCAACCATGCCCGGCGAAACCCAGCAAGAGAAACCCCGCGGCCAACCCAACGAAGGCCACGAGGGCAAAACCAGCGAGAGCACCAAGCAGCAGTACCCGATCGGCCACCAGACCCCCGGCGGCGCAGCCATCCAGCCCGGGCAGACCTACGAAACGCCCGAGCCCAAGCGCCGCGCCGACGACGCCACCAACCGGCAAGAACCCTCAAAGAACCCCGAGCGCGCGCCCGAGCATCAGCCCGGCTACGAGGCCAAGCACCAGAAGGAGGCCAAGGGCCAGAAGCAGCACGACGACGCCCACCACCGCTCACAGGCCGACGACCATCAGGCCGAGGTCGATGCCCGCAACGACGAGAACGCCCTGCACCAGCAGAAGGGCGTGCGCGCCCGCACCGCTGCCCGCAAACACGAAGTGAAGCGCGGTTCCGTTAAGGTTAAGGCCAAGGTTAAGCCGACCCGCAAGCACAAGTAAACCAACCGGCGGCCCAGAGGTCTGGGAGAGCCGCCGGCCGCTGCCGAGGCCAAGGCTAGAATTGATCATGGCGCCGGCTAGAACAAACACTGAATGTTCCGATTTTAATACATTAACGCCGCGGGAACGAACCCGGACTGACAATCCCCAGATTAAGCTGGATGTAGCGATAGCGCAGCAGCCACAAAAGGCGCGAGCGCGCGCGCATGCGCTGAGCGAAACCTGACCCGCAATTGCGCCGGAATGCGCTCAGGATGGTAGCGGCACAGCCGCTCCAGCAGTTGGTCGCAGCCGTCGACAGCATCCACCGGCGGGCGGCCGTCGTAGGCGTGATCGTGGTTGGGGAAATCGGACATCCACAATCTCCCCATGCGAAACGAACCGGCGACCGGTATCGGGACCAAGGCCGCCGGCCGCTAGCCCAGGCGCCAGCGCGAGGAGGTCGCACATTCCTGGGTTAGGCTAGTTGGGTAGGGGCCGACCGTTTTAACTCACGTAGCCCGATCCTGCGGACGGCGGTTGCGCCCTTCAATCGGCGTCCACCGTTCATGGCGGATCGTTCCACGGTCACGATCGACAACGCACCGGCTTGCGAACGCTCGCGCCGTTCCGCGCAAGCACACCACATCGCCGCGCATGAATTCGAGCACCTCAGCGGGATCGAGCCCGCCAGCGATTAGCTCGCGTGCCTTGCCGCAACAATCATCAGGGATGGGTAACCGGATCATAACGCTCCGATCCTGCATTTCCATAGGGAACCGATTTGCGCCGCGCTGTCAATCCAAGGCTTTCCGCCAGCGCATCCAAGCCACGGCACAGCACCGGCAACGCCCACGGCGGGCACGGCGTATCCCAGCACGCCACCCGCGCGATTACGACAACAGCCTCCCGGTCAGCCGCCTGGAGGGCAATAGTAGAACGCTCCCACGACCGTTTTGCCCGCTCACAGGCGCATCTGTCCTCGGATGACCGGATACACCCGCCGCAGGGATTTCCGCGCCCATGGCCTCGCCTGGGGCTCCTGGGGGCATCCAGCGTGGCAAGGTAGGCCCGCCACTGGATCGCGTAGCGTTGGCCGGCCAGATGCTGCAGTGCGCTGATGTGGCCGCGCAGGCAGAGCCGCCCGAGCTCGCTTTCCGCCCGTTGGTCGGCTGCATGCTCGCCGAGGCCCGCGCGATGCGGCTGTGTCGCCGCAATCGCGGCCGGCGAGATCGCCGGTTCATTCTTCGGCCGCAGGTTGCCGTTGCGATAACGCTGGCCGGGTTTCCTCGGCCTGCCCTTGCGCCGCTTGCTCGCCATCGGTGTCCGCCCTTCCGATTGCAGCCTGGCTTCGCTTGTATGCGCCGATTTGCTCCAATACTAGCACTAGTGTGGGCGTTATGTCCGCTCCGATACAACGCCGGATGTTGCGCTGTGGATTATTCATTTGGGCGGTTGTCTCCTTGGCACGGTCAAGGATTTCGACGTGGTTGTATTTCGGTATCGGGGTGCCGAGCGGTCCCGGTTCGAGCAGGCCGACGAGGGCGTTCTTGATGTCCTTGGCCCAGGCATGACAGCGGCAGATTTCCTTGATCGGGGCGCCTGGGTAGTTCTCGCGGGCCATGATGACGTACCTCACGGGGCGGCCTCGTCGTAGCCGTCCTCGGTTCGATCACGGGTTTCGAAGAAGTCTGGATATTCGGGGTGTCGCTTGAGCCACCAGCGGGACATGGCTGAGGTCCAGTTGTGGTTAATCTTGAACGGCCGGTCGGCGTATTCGAGATGGCGGTGCCAGCACATCACCGAGGTGATCATGCGGACCGAGTAGCGTGGGCGGCCGGTGTTTGCCATTTTCAGCGCCATTTCATCGAACATCTTGACCACATCGCGCGGGACGATCTTGCCGTGGCAGTCCATCACGAAATACGGGTCTTGGGGCGGTAGCTCGCTCGGTGACTTCCATGAGAACAGGTCATTCATCGCCGCCTCTGCCGTTCGATTTCGGCGCGCTCGGCAAGTTGCATGCGGGTGCGGGCATCGAACCCGGCGGCAAAATTCAGCACGGATGCTGGCTGTGGTGTTGCACCAGCCTTGTTGCGCGAATTGTAGGGTGATCGCTGGAAATTGCGGTAGGCGGCGTGCCAGTCGGAGTAGCGGTACCCCTTGGCGCGGGCATGATCGCGGAACTCGTCGGCTTCGGTGGGATCACGCTGGTCGCCGATCGGTTGCCAATCGGTCGGCAAATCCGTTTTCGGCTTGGCGCGGCTTTCTTTCTTATCTTTCTTACTTTCTTCCTTCCTCGGATAGACCTTCTCTTCCTTACTTAAGAAAGCCGCGTCTTGTGTTTCCGTGTGCGCACCAGTGTGCGCATGTGTGCGCACAACCTTCATCCGCTCAGTATTTCTGGTTCGCCGTGCCTGTGTTTGCTGGGCATCAGCAATCAATCGGGCCACGCGAACGATAGTGGCACCGGGAACGCCGTGCGCAACGAGAACGTCGAGGATGTCATCCATGGGGGTCCGCCTCCTGCCCAGAGGAAACCTGAGCAGAACCGATTTGCGGCGGGAAAACAACAGCAATGTACACTAGTTGTGGACAACCGATGGACCCCCCATATCTAGTGGCTTGACACCACGCGCGGTGCAGCAATGATGGGATACCCAAAACGGAGAATGCTATCATGGCAGATATCGCAGCACATCAGGCCGGCGGCGCCGTGTTGCGCCCACCGCGCGTTCTCGTTCCATTTATAAAAGAAGACCTTAGCCAAGGCGCCAAGGCCGCAGAGCAAGCCGGCACGCCGTACTACCGCGCCGCCGGCGAGAAAATGATGGAAGCCAAAGTGCAGATGACGCACGGCGAATTTGGCATCTGGCTGACCCGTAACTTCAAGCTGTCGGCAGTGCACGCAAGGCGCTATATGCGATATGCCCGCGCAACCGCAGATGGGGAAAACGGTCGATACGAAAGCTTCAGCGATTTCATGCGCAAGGACGGCGGCGATCCGACCTATGGCAAGGTCGTGCGCAAGGCTGGCTGGCACGATGCGGTCAAGGACACGATCTCGAAAGCGGCCGAGGATGCCCGCCGCCTGGCCCTGGCGGAAAGCCTGACCCGTCAGCAGGAGCGCGACGCTGACCACAAGCTCGCACTGCGCCTGATCGACATCGGCTATAAAGTGCTGGCCAAGGAATTGCACCCCGACAAGTTGGACGGGGATCGCGACGCCATGGTGCGGCTCAACCGGGTGCGCAGTTCCCTCAAAGAATACGCAGGGGGCTGACCATGACGGACAACGCTGTCCCCAA
>Ga0105242_10002550_pt1 | contig 14282 bp, 27 predicted proteins | sample KBSM24metaG_FD_81521 | JGI IMG/M metagenome (GOLD analysis project Ga0105242, IMG submission 81521) | Miscanthus rhizosphere microbial communities from Kellogg Biological Station, Michigan, USA - KBS M2-4 metaG | ecosystem: Host-associated > Plants > Roots > Rhizosphere > Soil | place...
ACTGAGCGGTGCCAAACCCTACCTAACGGGCTTCTAGGGCTTTCAGGTGCTACACCCTTACCGGCCCTCTTGACGGCTTAGAAGCCGTTTGGCGCATTCTCCCTGTTAGGCTCATGCTGTACGTCAACATGCATGATACCGCCATCTTCGGCAGGAAACTGATAACTACCGTTTCCGCCATACTCACCGATAAGCTGGAATGCCGCTACCATCGGGCTAACGTCACCCTCGCCAAACGTCACCCTACCAATAGTGCAAGTAACGTCAAACCCTGTAACATCTTCTGCGATAGTGCTACGCTTCTTAGTCCTACTGCTTTCCATCTTACCTGACACCTTACCTTTCCGGGTTACTGCGGTTTACTTAGCCGTTGCGGCTTAGAGGTTTTGTATCTAGGCATTCCCTCTAAGCCTATTATGTTGCGGCAATGATACCTAGAGCCGTCAACCTTAGTGGAAGGTTACTCCTCGCCACCCTCGCCATCGTTGCTAACCTCGCCATTTTCAGCGGGCTTACGATTACGGGTAGGCCGCTCACCGATACGGATAACGAGCTTAGTCGGCTGATCGTAAACTTCCTTACCTTCATCGTTCTTGATCTTCGGCCTATCAGTAGCAACGAGGTAAAACCCTACCGGCTTACCCTGCTTCTTAGCCATATCGGCCAAGATGTTATTGCCAGTGATAGCAAGGCTAGCCGGAGTGAAGGGCTTACCCTCAGCATCCTTACCCATATCCGTAATGGGCAACTGTTGACCTTCTTCCATCGGGTTAGCCTTAGCAAACTCAGCGAAACCGGAGAAGATGCTAGTAAGGTGGTCTAGCTTCTCCTGCTCAACCTGCTTGCCCTGGAAGTTAGCATTACCTCCCTTCGGCGTATCCTCAACTGCGCCGAACATGCTAACCGTCTTAGTCTTAGTAGCCATGAGACACCTTCTTTCCGGTAGTTGATAGAGGCTACTCACCCATTATGCCCTACTCGCTAGGCTTTGTCAAGTACCCTGCATGGGGGATCATACGCGGTATCCGCTACCCTGCAACGGCCCGCCGATGGAAGGTAAGCTGACCATACTTACGGAATGCCTTACGGTGATGCATAGCCCATAGCGCCGGATGCTTTACACCCTTAGCAACTATCTCATTACGTCCGTTGCGGATATCCCATACAAAGTGTACCGATACGATAGGCACACTACGCAGGTAAGTAACAGGGGAGTTATGCGCTTTCGCTTCTACGCTTGCCCTAATCTTTAGCGGCCCTGCCTCTTGACCATGACTAACAAGCATAGGATCAGGATGATTAGCGACACTTTCAAGAGCCATACATACATGCTCACCAGGAAACGGCCCGTAAGTAAGAAAGTCACCCGCTAACACTTCTCCTTTAGTTATATGGTCTAGGTGTTGCATGAGCGTACCCGTAAAGCCCTGCCCGTTATAATCCTGCCCGTTAGGATCAGGAACACCAGCGCAGAAAGCTAAGCAGCTAACAAACCCGCTACAGTCTGTAGTAAGCGGTAGTTTATGCGCCTTGAATCTGTCATACGGTATAGGTCTATCCTGAGCATAATGAATGCTAGCGGTATGAGCTATAGCCCATTCCGCTTGAGCAACCATAGCTGTACGCTGAGTAGTAGTCACTTACGAAACCACCTTCTGAATAGCCAGTGATGTTTAGTATGCTCTGCGTACTTAGCGGCAACAGCGGGCTTGTTAGCGTAGAGGTATCTACGCTGCTTCTCACTCTTGAAAGGCATTACGCTCTAAACCGTGGCACCAGCAAAGCAACGATGATAATAACGAGCAGGATAATAACAATCCATCCCCATGTAGGAATAGCAAGCAGCATTAGCGTACACTCCTAGATTGCGCTTCATGGTGAGTGATACCGGGAAGCTTACTAGCTAGTTGCCCTTCATCACTATAACCGGGAGCATCCTCAGCAAACTTAGCAGGCATCCATACCCATTTACACTTACGATACCATACGCCTACCTGAATAGCAGCGTTAGCATCTACGCCGATAGCCCTAAGAATAAGCGGTGTCCGCTGAGACATAATCAAACCCTGTACCGACTGAACACCACCTAGCAAAGCAGCTACACCAGCCTGTACGGCAAAGACCTGAGTATTATCACTAGCCGCGCCATCGGCCAGAGTAAGAAAACCTGTAGCAGTACCGAACAGGCTTACCCTATCAGGCATCCACCACCAGCCATCCTCTACTACGTCAATCTCTGTACCTGCAAGCGTAGTAGCTCCACCAGTAAGCTGTACGTTATACTGCTTCTGAACAAAGTCATACACTAGCAAAGCTCGATCTTCCTGTACGGCTACAGGTACAGGCTGTACGTCAAGGTCTACAAACCTAGTTTCAAACGCGGGCTTAGGCTGAATAGATACCTTATCAAACGGCTCCCTACCAGCAACATACGTATCACCGTAGTCTGTCTGCCCTCCCTCCCTAAGATGCGCGATATCATCCTGAGGGTTATCACCAGGATTACCACCCTGCCCATCTAGTGCAATCTGTCTACCGTATGCTTGATCCGTCATAGCGTTACCTTTCTAGTAGGCGTGATAGAACGCTAGCCAGTGGAGGTTAGTGTTAGTGTTATCTAGGTTAGCATCGGCGATAGTAGCAGGGAGGTTAGCACTACCGGCGGCAGGGCCGTCTACCGCCATAGTATCACCAGGCGTACCGCCTGACTGTAGCCCTAGATTCTTAGCTGCTACGTTTTGTACCTGATGGCTAAGTATCTGAGGTACCGTAACAGCAGCGGAAGCGTTATAAAGACCTGCGGCCCAAAGCACCATATCAGTAGGCGGTATGTAAGGTGTAGTGAAAGCTCTAACAGCAAAGCCCGCACCAGCTTGCCAGAGAGTACCTAAGCTAGCAGTAGTAGCTACCCTAGTCATTTGGGTACCGTCATACGTATAAGCGCCTATCTGATTACTGTTTACCGGAGTGTAGTTACCGGGAGTTATCTGAATCCAGCAAACTCCATCTATCTGCAAACCACCCTTGACTAACTGCGGACGTAACATAATACGGGTACTAGTCATATTCTGCGGGCCGTCATTACCGCAACTCATACGCGGATCAAACGGCCAACTAACTAGCATGTTACCTGTACCACCCTGCGATAAGCTAAGGGTACGCAAAGCAGCGTATAGGCTAAAGCCATCCATACCTAGCCCACCTAAGCCCGCAAAGTTACCTACAGCACCAGGGCCGTAAACAGCAATAGGTGATTCAGGGATACGAATACTCATAAGCCGGGAGCGCCAATCCAATACATACCCGTAGCACTAACACTAGCACTAGCACTAGCGATACTAGCCTGTACGGCTACTACACCAGGCAAAGCTAAACCTATCATCTGACCAGCTACTAGAGGTACACCGAAGCACCATGTATAGTGCTGACTCCCTGCCGGATCAGGAAAGGCAGTAACTTGAAATAGGTCAGTACCACCGAAGCCGCTAGCTATCTCAATAGCATAGGCTACGTAGACAATACATATACCGTCAGGGCCGGTAGCCATCTGAGCAGTAGCGCCACCAGGCCAAGCACTACCGACAAACGCTGTACGGGTACTAGGGCCGCTAAACACTAGCCCAAAATCATCACTAGCAACCATACAGGTATCTAACGGGTATAGCGGCTCTGAGGGAGCAGCACCATTACTATGTAGTCGGTAAGGTACGGTGCGCTTCTCAAAGGTACGGTTAGTAGGTGTACCGACACCGCTACGATCGTTGATAAAGATATCAGAGCTAACACCTAGCGATACTCCACGCTGCGGATCAATAGGTACAGTAGACCTAGTGATAGGTGGAACAGAGTAATAGCTAGAGTAGTCAGGGCTACCATCACTGAAAGCAGGGCTAACGTTTAGCGGCTGACCTAGCCTATTCTCAACAGTGATAAAGCTATCAGCAGGGAAGCCGGGAGTACCGTTACTAACAAACTCGCTAAGCTCTGGATCAAGGAAGCTATAGCCAAGCCTAGCGATACCGCCGGTACCTAATGGCTGAGCGTTACGCGGTCTTTGGCTCAAGCTCTGTACCTATCTTCGGCTTAGCAAATGATCCCTTAGCTTTACCGGGAACACCCTTAGCTTTACCAGTAACACCAGCCAGCGCACTAGCAGGGCCGCGGACAAACATATACAAACCAAGCCCGATAAGTAACGCGCCGAATAGTACCTGACCGATACGGTACCAAGTATGGGGATCAGTAAGCACGCCGACAAAATCACCTATGCTACCTAATGCGTCACCTACTGCGCCTACAGCATCCTTGACGCTAGCTTGAGCATCGGCAATATCTCCGCCAACAATAGGGATACTACGCCATGCGCTATGACCTGTAGCCTTGACGGTTTTCATAGCATACTGATTATAGGAAGCTCCACCGATACCGCCACCATTCTTGATAGTAAGGGCTACTGTAACTACCAAGCTACTAGTGCCCCATCTGTTACCATCCTCGTTAGTAGCAGTAGGGATTACCCTAGCAGTATGTACGTAATCCTCGTTACGCTGTAGAGCGTTTACAATAGCTGAGTAGTGTTGAATAGTCCTAGCTGTAGCAGTTACGCCATCTTCTTTACTATCGTATACCATGACACCGCTAGAGTTATTCGGGTCAGGGTGAGACTTAGGCATAGCTAGCGTACAGCCTAGCGGGTTATTACCTGTTTGCCCATTCTCGCTAGCTATCCACGCTATAAGCGCAGTAACACTATTCTTATGAGTAGCGACGTTTAGCCCTAGCGTTTCAGCAATCTTATAAGCCCATTGCAGGTAGCTATTAGGATTGTTACCAGGATTGATAGTACCGGGAGCAACAGGCATTACGCCATGCCCTTAGTAGCAGCAAGCATACCGATAGTAGCAATGTCATTCTTAGTAAAGATGATAATACCAGCGAGGATAGCCATAGCTCCTAGCAATACCTGACCTACCCTGTACCATGTATGCGGATCAACTAGGGCAGTAACTCCATCCTTTATATCTCCCACGAAAGCAAAACTACTAGACCCACCACCACCACTAGAGCTATCACTAGAGCTACCAGTACCAATAACCGGCCCTCCCATATACGGCCCTTCACCTACTGCGGGAAGCGGCCGCTTAGCACCCATGATAGTACCCTTAGCAAACGCTGAGGTAATAGGCATGATGGTAACGTTAGTACCTGTATGCTGAGCGCATATAGCATTACCACCACCGATAGCCATAATAACATGACCGGGCAAACCTGCTATCTGCTCACCTGAGTTACCAAAGACTAGATCACCAGGGATAGCATCCTTATAGCTAACAGGTCTAAAGCTAGGGTCTTGCCATTGCGTTTCACTAGTGCGAGGGATACTAACATGAGCGCCTAAGACGTAAGCGGTATAGATAAGCCCGCTACAATCTACGCCAGTCTTATAGCTAGTACCTCCCCATACATACGGCTTCCCTAGAGCTAGTCTAGAGTAACGTACTGCCTGTAAGGCTTTAGGGTTAGGCTGTAGTGGCATAACGTAAAGGGGAGGGTACCTAGTTAGCGGGGGTCATTACTGAGGACTAACTAGGTACCCTCGTTGCACTAAGGTAACAGGCTCCTGTATTACCTTAGCTTGCACCTGCCGCCGTAGCAGCAGCGATCTTTACCCTACCTTTGAAAAGGTGATACGCTAGGAATGCACCAGCTAGCACCAGGATAACTAGCTGTAGACTTCCTGAAACGTACTTGATAGTGCTACCCTCAGGTAGCCAACTAGGAAGCCAGTTAGGCTTACGGTTAGCGTCATCCATTAGACTTCCTAGCACCCTTAGTAACTACTCCGCCCGGTCTATGCTGTACCACCCTAACACCGGAGATAGGAACAGTCTGATTAGCAAGGTGCGATTGCTGAGCTATTCTAGGCTGAGCATGACTACCGGCAGGCGTATGGTGCTTATGCTTCTTATGCTTAGGTGGTCTACCTCTAGGCCCGCGTTTACCTCTTTGCCCTCTAGGGCCGGGCGGGCCGGGCGGGCCGGGCATACCATACTGAGTACCAGGGATAGCAGTAACATCACCTGAGCTATACGCATCATCTACGCTACCATCTACGTTAGCCATATCAGGCGTACCGCTAGTATCATCGGCGGTAGCGTCACTACTTTGTCGGCTCCTAAGATACAAGCCGACACCTACACCAGCAGCGATAAGCAACAGCCAAACCCGCTTATCAAGGTGAGGAATCTCTACCATTACGCACGGCTACCAAGCGTATGCTGATAGAGCCAGAGCGTAGCAAATGCAAGCAGCAGAAAACTAAGACCTGCGATAATCACTTAGTATACTCCTTCCTGATCTAGTAGGTCGCTAAAGCTCATGTAAGCCGGACGCGGAATATTGGTATCGTAACGGAAGTTTTGCTGACCAGGAAACTGCGTCCTACCATCTAGCACCCTACCGCGATTGTCAAAGATAACAGCGGGCTTACCCACTGGATTTAGCACGTTCTCGTTATACTGCCATTTAGTAGCATTCTTCTGATACGGATTGATATAAGAAGCTACACTAACACGGCTACCCTTGATGCCCGCACCGTATACGCCTGTATCAGTTTCGTAATCTTCAAAGTTACTAGGCCGTACCGGATCAGGCGGCTCACCAGCAGCCGGGATAACACTAAACTCACTATACGCTAGTGGTGTAAGGTCGCCATCATCGGCCCTACCGATAATAGCCCTACCGGGCATATGCTCGTTAGGCTCTACGATAATAGCTAGATGATGACCCATACCCATTAGTAGCCACCCTTAGCCTTTTGTCCGCTAGCCGTCCGCAAAGAGCTATTGAAAGCTCCACCGAAAGCCTTTACTACGTTAGCGGTATTCTTATGGGCAACCAGCGTAGTAACCAGCGTAACAAGTACGATAGCACCAAGCAGGTTGAATACCCTATCAGCATTCATTTAGCTACCTCCCTTCTTAGGTACAAACGTACTAGGCTTCTCGCCATACTTAGGTAGCTTCTTCTTAGACGTAGAAGCATCACCGATAGCATTGAATACCTTAGTACCTTTGGTAAGAGCAATGCTAGTAAACACCAGCAAAGCAAACGGTACGCCTACCTGCGGGCTAATGTCAGTAGCAGCACTAACAGCAATGTAGACAATACCTAGAGCTAGTAGGTGGGTACCCTTGATACCATCGGTACGGATATCGTCTATGGTAACGATGATACCCGAACCTACTAGACTCATGGCAACTACGTTCTTACTATTCATTTCTGCTGCACCGGACGCGGTAGCGGCCTACCAGGATTCTGATTAGTAGGCTTGCTAGGCTTGACCTTCTTATCACCTTTGCCAGTAATACCCTTCACTAGCTCGATAATACTGTTATCGGTAAGCCCTGCCCAAATAAGCAGCGCACCGCCCATGATTAGCACTAGACCTAACGTATTCATTTAGCACCATTTCCGTTAGCAGGATTGATACTCCTACCGAATACGTAGCCTAAGCAAAGAGTTACCAAGCTAGCAAACACTCCACTATCTACCGTACCGTTCCAGCTTAGAGCCGCAACAGCAATGATAGAAACGATAGCGGTAGCGTATTGCCATACCTGACAATCCTTACCCATTATCGGCGGTCTTACTCTTTACCATGCCCATAACCATAGGCAGAATGTAAGCGCCAATAACTACACCAGCAAGCAGCCAAATCCATTCCTTAGGCATAGCTACTTACCTTCCTTCTCTGAGGCTTTAGAAGCCTTATCAGCGGCTTCCTCTACCTGCTTACGATTAGCCGCTGTACCTTCATCATGCGCTTTAGCGGCTTCCTCGTTAGCTTCCTCTGTACGCTCTGCGGCAGTAGGCTCACCCTGATAGGTAGCCCATGCATCAAGAATCTCTGTAACGTCGCCACCATGCCTAGTAGCATGATTCACCAGAGCTTCAAGTACGCCATCTACTTTAGCAGCCAAAGCTAGCCCTCCAAACTAAGAGCGTGGATACCATTCTTACGCAGTAGCACTACCAGGGCAACACCTAGCAATGCGAACAGCGCAACATGCACGTTACAGTAATCGGAGTTAGCAACATCGCCGATAGTAGTAACGTCTTGAGCGCCTACCCGTAGCGTACTTGATCCGCCGGGATCAGTACGAACATCTAGACTACCATCATCGGTAAGAAGATTAGCAGCAGGCATATTAGCTCCTATGCCAGTCGCGGATTCTGCGTACCGATTTCCGGATGGAAGCCTGTAGTAGACGTTTCAATGTAGCGCCTACGCGGATCAGCTTCAACAGGAAGCACGTCATTTACCAGCACGTCAACACTACCGGCAGTAGCTCCCACTACGTCAAGCTCAAACCTAGTAGCCTGAACAGTAGGAATGAACAGAGCTACTCCGCCATCCCCGCCATGCTGCAAAACATCATGCATGTAGGAATAGGGAAGTACGCCTGACTCTACACCAGTAGCACCAGCGACTTGCTGATAACGCTCCGCCATATACATACGCCTAATGCGGATATCCTCTACAAACATCTGCCTAGAATCCCACTGTAGCGTAAGCGGACTAGCGGGCATAGCAGCGAGGTTAGCAGCACGGATACCAGTAGCGGCCCTCACTACAAAGATAGCGTTTCGGATCAAGTTACCCATGCGGGTAAGAAGAATCTGATTAGCACCAGCAGTAAGGGTAAACGTCTGCTTAGTCCATGACTGACTAGTACCATGCGAGGGAGGCTCTGTTTCCTGCGGCCTACCAAAAGCATCATACAGGTCAGGCGGTGTCCAACACTCCATATAAACATCAATGTTTACGGTAGGTGAGGTAAGAGTACCCACCGAAGCATAGAAGCTAGCAAGAGGATTGATACCAAGCCGAAGCTTATAGCTAGCAGCACTATTCATGTTACCAAGCGCACCGAAACCGCTATTAGCATTTACCTCTACAGGGATACGGAAACTCCATGCAAAGTTTACGATGTTAGTAGCGGCTACCGCTGCATCTGGCTGAGCAGCCGGATCGCAGTTATACGCATATCCACCGTACTTATTACTAAGGAATGCGCTATAGCCGTCAAGCGGGCCGTAGATAGGCGCACCGTTAGTATCGAGCAGCGTAACCTCAGAGAAAAGGTTATACGGATGATCCGCTGCAACGGTACCTGTACCAGCAGCACCGCCGGAAGTAGTAACTACCACTACAAGATTCCTGAGGAAACCGAAGCTAGGAATATTGAGGTTTACAAACTGCGTAGCGGCAGTAATAAGCCCGTTGAAAGCAGCGATACGTACTGCTTCTACATGCTCATGGGCCGCATGGATAAAGGGAACACTACCGGCAACACCAGCAACTTTCCCCTTAGTCGGCGCAACTACAGACACTATTCATCCTCGCTTTCAGTAGTAGGTAGGTTATCAAGCTCCTGCTTAGTGTCTAATGCCATAGACACCTGATCCCCTAGCTTATAGGCAGGCATGTTTTCGATACCTACTCGAAACGTGTTACGTATCCAGGTAATGACGTTATCCACTGATATACGCCAAAGCAGGGCCGATACCTGTATTCCTACACTTATGCGCTAGCCACCGGATGAAGATTGTCCATACGGTAAACATGGCGCCAAACTGGATAAACTCGATAGCAAGCATTATGCTCCTACCCGCGTTCTAATCATGCTCCCGTCCCTAGTGTTGACGTAAAGAACATCGTGCTTAGGCAGGTTTCGTAAGATAGGCGTAAGCTCCTTTGTATCGACGTTTGACGCATCCTCTAATCGCTTTAGATCGTAGCGGTTAGTGGAGCGCCATAGGAACAGGTGAGTAGCCTCGCTGTATGCCTCACGCGGTATCCACGCGGGCCGCTGAGTACCGGCCAATACAGAGAGTTTGAGCGCACGGCCCTGCAACCATATCACTTCCAACAGCGGACGTAAACCAAGAGTATCAGTTATGTATCTAACTTCATCAAAATAGAGACACCAGCCACCAGTACGGTAGACCGATTGCAGACACTTAGCTATAGCGTCACCCTGCAATGATAGGTCACTAGGCCGCTCGATCTTCGGCCAAAATAGCACGTTCTTTTTGATACGCGGATCTACCGGCCATGCCCTAGTAAGGTGAAAACCGTCACGTTTGAAAACATCAATGTTAGGGTCACGCGGCTTAGTAGCAAAGATAAGTTTATGGCTACGCTTCTGGATTAGGTGACGTGCTAGCGTAGTCTTACCGCTTCCGGTATGACCTAACAGCGTAACGTGTTCACCCTGTTGCCAGTCTAGAAGATCATCATAAAACTCTGACCAGCTAGCGCGGCTAGGAAGGGCTACCGTTGCCATTGCTGCTCCATCCGTCAGTAACACTAGCCATTTCTTTTAGGCTAGCATCGGGTAGGCTAACACCGATGCCTGTAGTAGCTTGCACTACTTCATCGGGTAGCTCAGTATGATTAGCAGCAATGGGGATTAGCACCGCAATAGACGTAGTGATAGCTCCTGCCCATACGCCACCCTGTAGCGCCGATAGCAGGTACTTCTTTACAGTAGGATTCTGCTCAGCTACCTTAGTCCAGTGTTTAGCTAATAGCTCTGCATTCTCATGGATTACCATAGCGTCATACAGGTTTATCATGCTGACGCCAATACCTAAGAAAGTAAACGCTTGCTGTAGCCCTTCCTGAATAGTCTTTAGCTCTTTAGTCAGGCGGGCGGCAGGTGTCTTAGGTAGGTTTGACTCGATAGCTTCATCAAGCTTAGGCGGTGTATCCGCTCTAGGCTTCTTAGCTCTACCCTTATTAGGCTGAGACTCGATAAGGGCCGCATCAAAGGTAATATCTACAGGCGGCATTACCTAATCTTTCGGTGTAGCCAGTGGGTACGCTCTGGCGGTGTATCAGGCTCAGGAACAGGGCCGCTATCATCATCGGGTGTAGCGGCTTCCTCAGCTTCTTCTACGGCTTCCTCAGCGGCTTCTACTACTTCCTCTACCGTTTCCTCTACCGCTTCCTCTATAGCTTCCTCAGCGGCTCCTACATGCGCTGCAACGATAGGCGCAATATGATCCGAAACAGCAGCGGCAATGTTAGGGATTTCCTCCCTAATACATTCATGCATCATTGCTTCTAGCTCTACGCGGGTAGGGATATCTCTAGTAGCTTCCTCTACCGTATCCTCAATATCTTCTTTAGCTTCCTCTACGGCTTCCTCTACGGCTTCCTCTACTTCATCTGCCTTAGCGGCTTCCGCTGCATCTTCTAGAGCTTCACTAACACTACCCTCCACTGTAACACCTACCCTTCTATGCTAATCGTAGGTTGATCGAATAGCTCCCAGTTATTTACATAGTCTAATATTGCATCCATCTCCTTAGGATTCTGACGGCTAGTGATATCGGTCTTAGGCTTATACTTCTCACCTAGTTTTATGCCGTCAAGGGTGAGAGGATACCAGGCGTAGTTATCGTTTTCAAACTGCCCGGATTCAAACTGTCTATTAGCTTCCTCGCTTAGATACTTACGGAAGTGTTGAGACAGTAATACCCTACGCTCTGTAGTCATCCAGGTAGCCCATAGCGAAAAGTCTTTACGTAACAGAGCTTGACCTAAGCCGATGAATCTACGGGTAGTGTAGTTATATACTCCCTCAAACTTTTCTTCATCCCATATAGCCGTTAGGTGATCCCATTCAAGCTCCTTAGGGCTATGCCCTCTAGTACGTATCTTTGCGTTAGGTGAGTAGTAGATACCATTCATTAGCTGATAAAAATCAGCAATGGTAGATAGCTCCAAATCTCCTAGCTCGTCGCCAGTAGGTAAGCCGGGATCAGCTTCATAAAATACGCCATCGGTAGCAACTGCTATGACGTTATCTTCCTGACCTAACATCATATCCAGTAGTCTGCCTCTAGTACCTGACGTTATCATACCGGCCCAAACGAAACTACGCTGCTTAGGTATGGTACCTCTATAGCCTCTACCCTGCGCTAGCTTTCCGTATAGGCTATTCATCCCTAGCTTATATGACTTCTCGCTAGCGTTACCTAACCTCTTAGCTTCTTTCCGTTTCTCCCATATCTCTTGCAGGAAGCCGAAAGGTTTATCCTCGCTAAGCGGTTTGAATACGTAGCCATGAGTTACCTTTATCTCAGGATGCATAGCTAGGGCCGCTGCTACCTCTTTGCTCCAATACCATCCTTTACCCTGAAACGGATAATACATATTGCCCTTATGCCTAACAGGGAAAGGCATTACCTTACGGCCATCGGGTAAATCCCATTCGCATAGCCATAGGGCAAACGGCTCTGTAGGGTCATACCTCTTACGTCTATCCCAAAAGCCGATTAGGCTAGGCAGGTGTAAACACTCATACGGATAGGCAGAGCGGATATCGTAGTTAGAGCAACTGGCAAAGTAACCCTGCCGGTACATTTCAAACCTACCACCAGCGTAGGCATACATAACGGCTTCCTGTAACTCTGGCGATAGTAAGTAGTCGGCGTAGTGATGCTGTAGCACGTCATACTTACGGATCAGCGCAGAGCCTACAGCACCAGCACCTATCCATTTACTGATATGCAAACCAGCTTCCCGCAGAGAATCCTGTAGCCTATCGCATAGCTCCACTAACATTTCGCATTCCGCTATACAGTAAGCCCGCATTTCTGGCATATCCTCTACCTGAAAGTTAGCTCTGTCTGCCTTACCTTCTTCGATACGTTTTAGCGCACCTTCGATATCTGTTACGTTCCATCCCTGTAACGCGGTCAGGAAGCTAGACTGAAAGAATCCGAACACGTCAGAGATATCGGCAGTAACATCGGCGCGGATACGTACAAACTTGCTAGGTATCCATTCTACTTCATAGAGATTATTACCTAGCACTAGTGAGGCTTCTCTATCGCTCCATACGGCTTCTAGGAAAGCTCGATTTACACCCTCAGTAGTACCATCGGCTTTCATGCCCTTTAGCATCATGTTTACGTCATAGTTGATACCAAAGCCGACAAAGGTACGGTTAGGGTACCTGCGCTGTAGCTCTAGTAGCCATTCAAAACACTCTACAGTAGATAGCCCATCAGGGTTTTCTATGTAGCTACCATCGGAAGCGCAGAGCATTACGTACCTATGATTTTCGTCCGGTGTATCTGGATGCTCTGTAACACTCTCGCCATCTATAGCGAGAAACCTAGCGGGCTTACCTCGCATTACACTTATGGATCAGAAATATCCTGTAGTCATAAAACTTATTACACCTAGCGCATTTGATAGTGTTATCGACGTTAGGGTCAGGCTTCCACTGAGCAAACGCTTTAGCCGTTTCTATAGTCTCTACGCTTACTGTCACTGATTACCCTTTCCCTTAGGTGTATCTCCTACGTTATGCGTATCGGATTCATCCCGCAAACCAAGAGCTACTAGCAACTGAGCTAACGGCCCTTTGGGAGTCTTATCTTTCTTATCTCCTTTGTTGATATTGTGAAACTGAGTGTATGCCCTTCTAACCTCAGGATCACGCCGGAGATCGTTAGCGGTCTTACCGGGAGAGGCTTTAGCACCACGCCTAAGCCAAGCATTACGCTCCTTGACTTCGGTATCTCTAAGTCTAGCGTTAGGGCTCCAAATACGATTGTATTGTGAATAGCTACGATACTGACCTGACTCCTGCGCCTGAACATTACGGCCCTGCCTGTTAGGTATCACTTCACCTTTCGAGTAGCGTTTACCCTCGAATGGATCAGTGTAGTCTTTCTTGACTATGTAAGCCTCTCTAGAGGGAGCTACACCCATAGCTGTAGCTTCGGCTTTAGTTAGCCGTCTAACGTGAGACTCACTACCGGCAAACCTCAAACTAGCCTACTTATCTATCGTGCTACGTTTATATAAAAAGCGAGGGCCGCAACTGTCGGCTAATAACAGTTGCGGCCCTCTACTAAGCTATTGCCCGGACGCTAGGTGTCGATAGCATTCCAATAGCCTAGTGGTCTAAACCTACTCTACGGGTAGCTCTGGCTCAGTAAGACTACCGAAGGTATCCCATGCTGCTTGAGCTTCGGTATCAGTTGGCCTATCTACCACTACCGCGTAGTTATGGTACTCAACAGGATTACCCTTAGCATCGGTGCGCTTCTTACTTTCCCTAGCACCGATATACTGTATTGCCATCTTCTCACCAGGCGCAGGCCGCTTCTCTAGCAACCTTTCCTTTAGTGTCTGATGGAAGCAATGAACAGCAACGGGCTTACCATCTTCTGTCTGTAGAGTAACGATAGGG
>Ga0105242_10002552_pt1 | contig 14270 bp, 14 predicted proteins | sample KBSM24metaG_FD_81521 | JGI IMG/M metagenome (GOLD analysis project Ga0105242, IMG submission 81521) | Miscanthus rhizosphere microbial communities from Kellogg Biological Station, Michigan, USA - KBS M2-4 metaG | ecosystem: Host-associated > Plants > Roots > Rhizosphere > Soil | place...
ATCGGCATCGGCAACGTGTTCGGCAGCTATCTGTCGGGCGCGCTGCGCAATCCGGGCGCTGCCGCGACCCAGACCACCAACCTGCTCCTGGGCTTCGCGCTGTGCGAAGCCACCGGCCTGTTCGGCCTGGTTATCGCGCTGATCATCCTGTTCGGCTAAAACGTGGACGAGCACGGCACCACCACCGCGACGACGGAAGTCCCCAAGAAAGAGGGAGGCTTCCCGCCGTTCGACACGACCACGTTCCCCAGCCAGTTCTTCTGGTTGGCGATTACTTTCGTGTTCCTGTTCACGGTGCTGTGGCGGGTGGCCGGCCCCCGCATCAATGGGGCCATTACCAATCGTCGGGGCGTGATCAACGGCGCCATCGCCGAAGCGGGCAAAGCGCGCGCCGATGCGGAAGCGGCTCAGGCGGCGTACGAGCAAGCGCTGGCTGGCGCTCGCTCCCGCGCCAACGCTTTGGCCGAGGACACGCGCCAAAAGTTGAACGCGGAGATCGCCAAGGCCAAGGCGGAAGCCGACGCCAAGGCGCACGACGCCATGCAGGCGGCGGATGCGCGCATCGCCGGCACCCGCGAAGCCGCCAAAACGGCGGTGACGGCGGCGGCGCGCGACGCGGCCATCGCCATTGTCGAACGGCTGACCGGGGACAAGGTATCGGCGGAAGACGCTGCCAAGGCGCTAGGAAATTAACATGGAAATGCTGCACGAGCCGGAATTCTGGGTTGCCGTCGGCTTTGTGCTGGTGATCGCGCTTCTGCTGTGGAAGGGCGTGCCGGCCATGGTCGGCAAAATGCTGGACCAGCGCGCTGCTGTGATCTCCGCCGAATTGGAAGAAGCCAAGCGGTTGCGCGCCGAAGCCGCCGCTCTGCTGGCGGATTACCAGAGGCGCGCCAAGGGCGCCGAGGCTGAGGCTCAGAGCATCATCGCTTCCGCCACCGCCGATGCCGCGGCCTTCCAAAAGGAATCCCGCGCCGCCCTGGAAGCGCAGATCGCGCGCCGTGCACTGGCCGCTCAGGAAAAAATCGCCCAGGCCGAAGCCCAGGCGCTCAATGAGATCCGCGGGCTTGCGGCCGACACCGCCGTGAATGCGGCCCGCAAATTGATCGCCGAGCGGCTGGATGAAACCCGCGCCAAGAGCCTGATCGCTGAAAGCATCAATGGCGTCGGCGACAAGCTGAACTAACCCCCCGCGCTTGTCTTTTGCGTCGTGAGTTCGTCGCGCCTGCGCTCATGTACTTCTTGTACACTGCGCTTGGCGCTCCTGCTCACGCCACAAAATCCGGCGCGCCAACTACGGTGGCTGCAGAACGAATTTCTGAATCGATTTGTTGTTGCCCGGCCCGGAACGCGGTCCGGCGCCGCCGACGTCCCCGATATAATAATCGCCTTTGGAGTCCAGCCCCGCCTGGTGCACCGAATGCAAATACCCCTCGCCGAAGTTTGACACTTCCGCGCCATCCTGGCGGCGCAAGACCCAGATGCGCTGGTTGATGCCGTCTCCCACCAGCAGATATTTCTGCTCCGGATCGTGGGAGAAGCTCAGGGTCCAGGCCGAGCCATTGTCGCGGGTCTCGCGATGCACCAGGAATTCCTTCAGGAATTTGCCCTGTTTGGTGAAAACCTGGATGCGGTCATTGCGCCGGTCGCAGACATAGACCAAGCCGTCTTTCGACAGATGCACGCAATGCACCGGTGTGCGGAACTGTTTTTCCGGCGCCTCCCCCGGCACATAGTCGGGCCCTTCGCGGACATAGCGGCCAAGGGCGGACGCCGCTTCACCGGTGGGTTCTGGCGGATTGGCGATTTCGCCCAAGCCGATGCCGTAAGCGCCCCAGCCGCGCTTGAAATTCCCGTTGTCGGAATCGTAGACCACCACCCGGCTGTTGAGATAGCCGTCGGAAATATAGACCTCATGCGCGGCGCTATCGACTTCGATGCCCGCCGGCTCGCCCAGAAAACTGGTGTCGGCATTGTTGCGCGGCGCATTGGTTGGGTAGCCGATTTCCAGAAGCTGTTTTCCGTCGCCCGTGAATTTCAGCACTTGCCGGTCGCCGGGCGCATTGCCGCCGATCCAGACATTGCCGCCCTCATCCACCCAAAGCGCATGCTCGGATTTCGGCCAATGGGGAACAAAGCCCTGCCCGCCCCAGCTTTTGAGGATATTACCACCGGCATCGAACACCAGCACTGCCGGCATGCGCTCGGCGGGAGAGAGATCATGCTTGGCGCCCTGTTCGTCGACCGAATAGGGAAGCGCGCGTTGCAAAACCCAGATGTGATCCTGATGGTCGACGGCCAACCCCCCGATCTGGCCGATCACCCAATGATTTGGAAATGGCTTGGGCCAGGACGAATCGTTGGCATAGCGCAGCGCGTCACTGTCCGCTGCGATGGCGACCGGAATCAAAACGAGCAGAAAACCGAAAGCCAAAAAGCCGAAGCGCCCTTGAAGCATCCTTGGGAGCATGTTGCCCCTCCGTGTTCGTTCCCCATAGATCAGCAGATCACGCCGCCCGGTTCCGTCAAGAACCTTTTGGAACCATCGCGCCGCTTCCCTCATTGAATCTGGCGAGCTTCAAAAACGGAGTAAGGTCATGACAAAACACAGATTTGCCTTAATGGGCTCCGCGCTGGCGGCCCTGTTATCCACGGCCGGCTTGGCAAAGGCGCAGGACTATTACGGCCCTTATGAGCGCGTCTATGACAACGGCACGGAAACGGTGATTGTGCGGCCAGATTATGACGACATCGAAAAGCGTCAGCTGTTGGGACGGGTCAATGGCGAGGTCAATCCCACGGAATATACCATCTCCCGCCCCGTCAGCTTCTCCGATCTGGATCTCACAAGCGATGAGGATTATCTGGAGCTGAAAGCCCGCGTCCGCGCCACAGCGGAAGAGCTTTGCGCCACGTTGGATGACCGCGTGCCGCAATTGCGCGGCGACACCAGCGCCGACCGCGAATGCGTGCGCACGGCGACCCGCAATGCCATGCAGGATGTGTGGGACCGGGAGGCGACGCTGATAGCGCGCCGTTAATCTGTTCTGAGGATTTGTATTGGGATTTGTCCGCCGCGCTTTGGCGCGGCGGACAAATCCTACGATTAGTGATGCGGCGCGCCGGTCGTTCCCGTCAGCGGTGAGACATTGCTGGTCGTGGTCGCGGTGGCCGCAGGCTTGGGAGCCTGCTTGGCGTCAGCCTTGCTCAGCTCCGGCTTGAGGCTGCCGTTGATATAGGCGCCGGATTCAACCTTGATGTCTTGATGCCAGATATCGCCGGTCATGCGCGCCGTGCCGGCGATCAAGACCTTCTTGGCTTCGATCTTGCCTTCGACCGTGCCGGCAAGCTCGACGTCATCGCCATAGACGGTGCCTTTGACCTTGGCATTCTGGCCGATCTTCACGCCCACGCCGCGCACATCGCCTTCGATCTGGCCGTCGATCTGGATGTCCTCGGTGCTTTCGAGTTCACCCGTGATCTTGAGCGCCTTGCTGATGACCGATGCCATGTTTGCTCCTGCTTTGGTTGGGGTTGGAACTGGGGGGGCGGTGACAGCGGGGCGCGGCGGCTCAGCCGGCTTGGCGGCCTGCTGCGCCTGTGCTGGCGTTGCCTGAGGCTTGGCTGCTTGAGGTTGCTGGGCGTCGCCTAACTTGTCACGGTTGAATATCATTCACGGTTCTCCGGAAGTTGGTCGAGAGTGTCAAAATAACTGACGGGCCGCCAGGGCATCCGGCCGTTCACCCGCGCGCCCCGTTCGACCGAGACACTGGTGTGAAAGATGCGGCCCTCCACTTCGGCGCTGGCCGCGATTGTGACGTTGGGGGAGAAAACCCGGCCGTTCAACCGTCCGCTGATCACCACCTCGCGCGCGACGATATCGCCTTCGACATACCCGCCCTCGGCAATAACAAGCTTCAGCGCCGCGATCCGGCCTTTCACAACGCCTAAAATCACCAGTTCGCCATCGATTTCGAGCACACCTTGGACCCCGACGCCGGGACCCAGGACCGATGGAGGCCCCTCGGCCTCGGCTTGCATGGTCCGGCCGTCGGGACGACGGACCTCAGATTTACGAGTCAATGTCAGCATGAACAGCCCTGTGCAAGCCGCGACCCGACCCGGGTGCGATCATGACATAAAGAGAAGGCGGAGCAAGCCCTTATTCCTTAGCAGGGAACTTCAGGGTTAGCCAGTCGCTAACGGAATTCAACAAACGCGCAAGCGGCGGCTACTGCTTTTCGGGATACACCACCCGCAGATGCAGCTCCTTGAGCTGCTTGGCATTGGCAGGGCTGGGCGCGTTCATCAGTAAATCCTGCGCCTGCTGGGTCATCGGGAACATGGTGACCTCGCGCAGGTTTTCCTCGCCTGCCAGCAGCATCACAATGCGGTCAATGCCGGGCGCGGTGCCGCCATGCGGCGGGGCGCCATAGCGGAAGGCATTCAGCATGCCCTTGAATTTTTCTTCGGTTTCCTCGCGGGCATAGCCGGCGATCTCGAACGCCTTCAGCATCACATCCGGGTCATGATTGCGGATAGCGCCCGACGACAATTCATAGCCGTTGCAGACGATGTCGTACTGATAGGCCTTGAGCCCCAGGATGGTCTCGTTGTCGTTTTTGTCCAACGCGAGGAATTTCTCGCGATCCATCTGCGGCATGGAAAAGGGATTGTGAGAGAAGTCGATCTTCTTGTCGTCTTCGTTCCACTCATACATGGGAAAATCCACGATCCAGCAGAACTTGTATTCCGTATCGGGGATCAGGTTCAGCTCACGCCCGAGCCGGGTGCGCGCCATGCCGGCCAGATTGGCGGCGCGGTCGGCTTTGGCATCCGCCGAGAAGAACAGCGCATCCCCCGCCTTGACCTTGGCGGTCTTGGCCATATCGGCCAGAACGCCCGCCGGGATGAATTTGGCGATGGGGCCTTTGGCCACCAGCGCCCCGCCCTCGCCTTCAAATTGGATATAGCCCAGACCCGCCGCGCCTTCGCCGCGCGCCCATTCGTTGAGCTTGTCGAAGAAGCTGCGCGGCTGGCCCGCGGCGCCAGGCGCAGGGATGGCCCGCACCGTCTTGTTCTTGAAGGCTTTGAATTCAACCTCGGCGCGGCCGAAAATCTCCGACACGTCCACGATTTCGATCGGGTTACGCAGGTCCGGCTTGTCGGTGCCGTATTTCAGCATCGCCTCGGCATAAGGAATGCGCGGGAATTGATCCGGCGGCGTCACCTTTTTGCCGCCCGCAAATTCCTCGAACACGCCTGCCAGCACTGGGGCGACGGCGGCAAAGACATCGTCCTGGGTGACAAAGCTCATTTCCAGATCGAGCTGGTAGAACTCGCCCGGCGAACGGTCGGCGCGGCCGTCTTCGTCCCGAAAGCATGGCGCGATCTGGAAATACCGGTCGAAGCCCGACACCATGATCAGCTGCTTGAACTGTTGGGGGGCCTGCGGCAGGGCGTAGAATTCGCCCGGATAACGCCGCGACGGCACCAGAAAGTCACGCGCACCCTCCGGCGACGACGCCGTCAGGATCGGCGTCTGAAATTCGGTGAAGCCCTGCGCAATCATTCGTTTACGGATGGACGTGATGATGTTGGCCCGCAGCATGATGTTCTTGTGCAGCCGCTCGCGGCGCAAATCCAAGAACCGATAGGTGAGCCGCGTGTCTTCCGGATAGTCGTGATCGCCGAACACCGGCAAAGGCAATTCCTGGGCCCTGCCCTGCACCGCGCAGCTCTCGATGCGCAATTCCACCTCGCCGGTGGGCAGGTCGGGGTTCACTGTTTCGGGGGTGCGCGCCACCACTTTTCCCGTAAGCGTCAGCACCCATTCCGAGCGCGCCGCATCCACCGCGGCAAAGGCCGCTGCATCCGGCTCAATCACGCATTGGGTGAGGCCGTAATGGTCGCGCAGATCGACAAAGATCAGCCCGCCATGGTCGCGGCGGCGATTGATCCAGCCCGACAGCCGCACGGTGCTGCCGACATCGGCTTTGCGAAGCTGGCCACAGTTATGGGTGCGATAGGCGTGCATGGGAATCCGCTCAAATCTTGGGAATAGCAGGGTTTTTGGCGGTTTATGGGGGGCTGGTCAAGGGCGGGCTTACTTTGGGTCAAGGCCCTATTTCAGCTCCATCAAAATGGCGCTCTGGCGCCCCGAAACCAGGCCTTCCCGGTGGCTGCGGTCGCCAGGGGTAAAGCGTACTTCGCCCGCCTGATAACGGATAATCGTGCTTTTGCCGTTCTCATCGGTGGATTTGAGCGGCCCGTCATAACGGAAGACACCCACGATATCCTTGTCGTGATAATGCATGGAGGTGGTCTCATTTGGACCCCAGCTATAGACCCAAACCGCGACGCGCCGGTTGTTCAAACTGTTGTGGGCGCCCTTCCTGGGAAAGGCCAAGGCAAGACCAGTGTTATTGGCATGGGGGGCTTTGCGGTCTTTCAGAACCACTTCCACCACGGGCAGTGTTCCCGCCTGCACCAGTTCTTCTTTGATACGGCGTCCCTTAGGAAGATAGATAGCGTCGCCAAAGTGATAAGCGGTCGCCTTGCCGCTGCGGTCTTGCAGCCAGCCATCGCCGGCCATCAGCAGAACCGCGTCGTGACTGCGGTTGGAACCGACATAGGGACTGTCCTGGGTCACCACGATTTTGCGCACCGTGACCCATTTATTGTCGATCAGCACTGGCTCGGCTTGCGCCGCCAGCGGCAGCAACAGCGCCAGCAGCAATAGAATTCTCCCCATCCCATTTCCCTCCTATTGCGCGCGCGCAGAGTCAGGCTAGGTTAGCGCCCGTTTGTCGGGGAATATCCATGAAATTCGCGTGTCTTTTCAGTCTGGTTCTGCTCGCCGCCCCTGCTTTGGCCCAGCCGGCCCAAAAGCCTGTCGCCCGCAACATCATCATCTTTGTCGCCGACGGGCTGCGTTATGGCAGCGTCGAAGCCAATAACATGCCCAACATGTTCAAGCTGAAAAGCCAAGGCGTGGATTTCACCAACAGCCATTCCCTGTTTCCCACCATCACCACCGTCAACGCATCGGCCATCGCCACCGGCCATTACATCGGCGACACCGGCGATTTCGGAAATACCATGTATACCGGGACGCCCCTGCTCAGCGGCCACCCCATCGCGGAGATGGAAAACAACGCCGTGCTGGCGGAGATGAACCAGAAGTTCGGCGGCAATTACCTGAATGAGGATACCCTGATCGCCCGGGCCCGCGCCCAAGGCTTTTCCACCGCGGCGATCGGCAAGCTCGGCCCCACCCGCATTCAGGATTCCACGGCCGCCGGCGACGGCAGCGAGACGCTGATCCTGGACGACAATACCGGCCATGAAGGTGGCCTTGGCTTGCCGGCCTGGTTCAGCGCCGGGATGAAGAATGCATTTTTGACGGGAGGGGCGCCCGCCTCCCAAGTCCCCAACATTCCCCAGGAAGTGTGGCTGATGAAGGCCACCACCCGGATCGTGCTGCCGCATTTCAAACAAAGCGGCAAGCCGTTCGCGCTGGTATTCTGGTCGCGCGATCCAGACTTCAGCCAACACAATACCAAGGACAGCGTCGGCGAATACCAGCCCGGCATCAATGGACCTTCGGGCAAGGCGGGCACCCGCGATGCCGACACCACATTGGGCGAATTGCTGGCGGCGTTGAAGCAGCAGGGTTTGGACAAAACCACCGACATCTTCGTCACCGCCGATCATGGCTTTCTCACCGTCGGCCACGACAGCGCCACCAGCCCATCAGCGAAAGACGGACAGATCGCGCTTGGCTTCCTGGCGTCGGACCTGGCAAGCGCGCTGAACCTGCCCAAGATCAATGGCAGCGCGTTGGGCGCAGACGCCCAGAATCCCGACGTGGTGGTCACAGGCAATGGCGGCGCCGACTTGATTTACCTGCCACAGAACAAAGCCGCGACTCTCGCCGGCCCCATCGTGAAATTCCTCACCGCCCAGGACTATGTCAGCGGCGTTTTCGTCCATGACACGTTGGGCGAATTTCCCGGCGCCCTGCCGATGAGTGCGGTGAACCTGATCGGCAGCGCCCGGACCCCTGCTCCGTCGATCTATGTCAGCTTCCGTTCCTTTTCCGGGGACTGCCCAAACAAGCTTCAGTGCGCGGTGGGCATTCACGATTCCGTCCAGGCCGTCGGCCAGGGCAGCCATGGCTCGCTATCCCGGCCCGCGACCCGCAATTTCATGGCCGCCATCGGACCGGATTTCAAAACAGGTTTTAGCGATCCCGCGCCGATATCGAATGCCGACATTGCTCCGACCCTGGCGCATATTGCCGGCATCAGCCTTCCCGCCAAAGGCAAGCTCAAGGGGCGGGTGATCAGCGAGGCCCTGGTTGGCGGGGCAAATGTTAAGGCGACCCGCAAGACCATTCAATCGGCGCCCGCAGAAAATGGCGTCCGCACCATCCTGAACTTCCAGCAGGTGGGCGAGCAGCGCTATTTCGATGCCGCCGGCTTTGCGGGCAAGACCGTCGGGCTCACCCCACCTTGAGCGGCCCGACAGAAAAGGGACCAAAACTCCCCGAATCCCGTTATCAGAGGTAGATGAGAATCGTCGAAACAAACGAGGCCCTGAAAGCCTTTGTCGCCGAATTGGCGCAGGCGCCCTATCTGGCCCTGGACACCGAATTCCTGCGCGACCAGACCTATTACCCCAAGCTGTGCCTGATCCAGGTGGCGGCGCCGGGCGTGGCCGGCATTATCGATCCCCTGGCGGCAGAGCTCGACCTGACGCCTTTCTACGAGCTGATCCGCCGGCCCGATATTGTGAAGGTGTTGCATGCGGCGCGGCAGGACATCGAAATCTTTTTCCTGCAAGGCGGGGTGCTGCCCGATCCTTTGTTCGACAGCCAGATCGCCGCCATGGTGTGCGGCTTTGGCGATGCGGCGTCGTACGAAACCCTGGCGCGCAAGATCGCGCATGTGGAAATCGACAAGTCGGCCCGCTTTACCGATTGGAGTCATCGGCCTTTAAGCAAGCGGCAGCTCGAATATGCCTTGGCCGATGTCACCCATCTTTGCGTGATCTATGAATGGATGAAGGCGCGGCTGGAGAAAACCGGACGGCAGGCTTGGGTGGCCGAGGAAGTGGCGGCGCTGCAAGACCCTGCGCTTTACCGGCTCGATCCTGAGTCGGCCTGGAAGCGCCTTAAGCCCCGCACTACCAACAAGCGGTTCCTGGCGGTGCTGGCAGCGCTGGCGGCCTGGCGCGAGCGCGAGGCCCAAGCGCGCGACATTCCCCGCGGCCGTGTCTTGAAAGACGAGGCCCTGACCGAGATCGCCGCCCATCCACCGGAAACACCGGAAGGGTTGGACCGCATTCGCGCCGTGCCCAAGGGTTTCGCCAATTCCAAACTCGGCAAGGGTCTTCTGGAAGCCATCGCCGCAGGCCTCAACAGCCCACCACCGGAAGGAGTAGCGGACGACAATCGCCAACGCCGCCGCCGCGAGCCTTCGCCTGCGGTGATCGATCTGCTCAAGACCCTGTTGCGGCTGCGGGCCGAGGCCGCCCATGTCGCGCCGCGGCTGATCGCCAATGCCGAGGATATTGAACGGCTGGCGGCTTATGAGGATGATGGCATCGCCGCCTTGCATGGCTGGCGGCTTGAGGTGTTCGGCAAGGACGCCCTGGCGCTGAGAAAAGGTGAATTGGCTATCGCCCTGGAAAATGGCGAGGCCGTGGTTGTGGAACTAGAGTCGGAGGAAGAGTCATGAGAAAGATTTTCGTTGCCGCCGCATTGCTGGCGCTGAGTATCACAGGCGCGCAAGCCCAAACCGCGCAGCCTGCCGATTGGACCACCCTTACCTTCTCCGCCAATCTCAACAAATCGGCGGATGTCGCCTGGCATCGCATCGGCGGCGATGACTGGTGCGCCATCGCCAAATTTCTGGATGTGAAAGGCTGCACCGTCAATTCGGGCAAGGGGGAGCTGGGCTCGATCCGCACCATCGCCACCGCCACTGGCACGGTAATCGAGAACGTGGTGGCGCGGACGGCGCATTCCTACACTTACGCCCAGCCCTTCACGCCGATCTTTTATCACGGCACATTGGCCGTGGAGGCGGTGGACGCCACGCACTCAAAATTGGTCTACACCCTGATCTGGAACCAGGCCGGTCTGCCCGACCAGAAGGCGCGCACCGATGCCTATGAAGGACGCAAAGTCCGCTTCCAGGCGGCGGTTGATAAGATGGCGGCGGCCGCAAACGGGCCGTAAAATCCATTCCGTGGATGCGACCGATCCCTACCGTGAGATGGTCTCCCTCGCCGGGGGCATCTTTTACATGGGCAGTGATAATTTTTATCCGGAAGAGCGGCCGGTACGCCGCGTGCGTGTCGCTCCTTTCTGGATCGACCGTTTTCCCGTTACCAATGCGAGATTTGAGGAATTCGTCCGGGCGACCGGGTATCGAACCGTCGCGGAAATGCCTCCCGATCCCACCGATTATCCAGGGCTTGCGCCCGAACTGGCGCAGGCCGGATCGCTGGTGTTCCGGCCCACCTCCGGTCCCGTGTCCCTTGGCAATCCCACGCAATGGTGGGCCTTCATTCCTGGCGCGGACTGGCGCCACCCGGCAGGTCCCGAAAGTTCGATCGAAGGGCTGATGCACCATCCTGTGGTCCATATCGCGCATGCGGACGCAGAGGCCTATGCCAAATGGCGTGGCAAGTGCCTGCCCACGGAAGCGGAATGGGAATTTGCCGCCCTGGGCGGCCTGGACCGCACCGCTTACAGTTGGGGGAATGAGTTTTGTCCGGATGGCGTGCCGCGCGCCAATTACTGGCAGGGCCAGTTTCCTTACCAGAACCTGCGCGGGGATGGACACACCACCACCCCGATAGGTGCGTTTCCCGATAACGGCTATGGTCTTGGCGACATGATCGGCAATGTCTGGGAGTGGACGGATGATTGGTGGTCCGAAGCCGCAATCCATACGGCCGGCCCCTGTTGCGTGGCGGAAAATCCCCGCGGCGGCAGCCTGGCCGGCAGCCTCGATCCCGAAATGCCGGGCATTGCGATCGGCCGGAAAGTGATCAAGGGAGGATCCCATTTGTGCGCGCCGAACTATTGCCAGCGTTATCGGCCCGCAGCGCGCACGCCGCAAATGATCGAAAGCACCACCAGCCATATCGGCTTTCGATGCGTGCTGCGCGCCGCATGACATTGCACAGGAAAAGGAGACGTCATGGACTTTGATCGCAGGTCTCTTCTTGGCGCTACGGCAGCCGTAGCCTCGATAGCCGCTGTGGGCGCGAATGCCGAGACCGCGCCCAAATCCACGCCCAACATCGTGGTCATCCTGGCCGATGACCAGGGATTCTCGGACTGGGGTTGTTTCGGCAGCGAAGTCCCCACGCCTAACATCGATGCTCTAGCCGCCGGCGGACTCAGTTTCACCAATTTTTTCGTCACGCCGCGTTGCAGCCCTTCCCGGGCCGCGCTTCTGACCGGGGCATGGCCCCATCAAGCGGGCATGGGACATCTGTCGCAGTACGGCATCCCGGGATCACAGGGCATCGCAGGCAAGTTGCTGGATCGCGTCGTGACCTTCGCCGAATTGCTCAAGGACAAGGGCTACTTCACCGCCATGGCCGGCAAATGGCACTTGGGCATTGAACAAGGCACGGGGCCGGACGTGCGGGGGTTCAATCGCTCCCTCGCCTCGCCCCAGGGCCGGATGTATTTTCCTGACCAGGAAGGTGGGCCCGTTTCCACCCACCAGATCTTCCTGGACGGCAAGCAGTATGACATCGCCGATCCGCAGATCGGCGCTGGCAAATGGTATTCCACCGACCTGTTTGTCGATTACAGCATCAAGTACATCCGCGAAGCGCTGGAGCAGAAAAAACCGTTCGTGCTCTACCTGCCCTTTGTCGCCGCCCACAATCCCCTGATGGCGCCGGCCGAGGACATCGCACGCTTCAAGGGAAAATACATGGCCGGCTGGGACGTGCTGCGCGAGGCGCGTTTCGAGCGGCAGAAGAAGCTTGGCATCCTGGCGTCAGATCAGCGCCTGCCTCCGCGCGAACCGAACACCTACAACTGGGACAAACTCAACACCAAACAGCGGGAAGACTTCGACACGATGATGGCGGTCTATGCCGCCATCGTTTCCCATATGGACCGGGCCATCGGCCGGCTGGTATCGGAACTCAGATCATTGGGCGTTCTTGACAATACGTTGATGCTGCTGACATCGGACAACGGCGCGAACGCGGAAACCGGTCCTGACGGCATCCTGATGGGCGAACATCCCGGCGACTCCAGATCGTCGGTGGCCGCCGGCATGGAATGGTCAACTCTGTCCAATACACCCTTCCGCTACTTCAAGCATTTTGCGGGAGAAGGCGGTATTTCCAATCCCCTGATCGTCCATTGGCCCAAAGGCATCGATACCGCGCTCAACGGGACGCATGTCAAAGGCATGAGCCATCTGGTGGACGTGATGGCGACCTTGCTTGACGTAACGGGCACGCATTATCCGAAAACCTTCAAGGGACACGAGCTGGTTCCCCTGCAGGGACGTAGCTTCGCTTCGACATTCCGTGGCGAGGCCCTGCCTCCGCGGCCCGCGCCGCTTTATTTCGAGCATGAGGGTCATCGCGCGATCCGCACCGAACAGTGGAAGCTGGTGCAGAACTGGGGCCAGCCTTGGGCCCTGTATGACGTCGCCACCGACCGCAGCGAGACCGATGACCTGATCAATATCAAGCCGAAGCTGGCGTTCGAAATGGCTGCGCAATGGAATAGCTGGGCCAGCAAGACCTTCGTCGATCCCTGGTCGGTCGCCTACAACCAGAGAATCTTCAAGGATGAGCGGCGGCAGAACTGGGGCGAGGGCCAGACGCCCAGGATCCCCGGGGCGATTGACACTGTACTGAAATGGTGATGCGCCGTTCCGGACGGAACCGGTTGGTGCCGCTATGGGCTCGGGTTAAGCCTCGTCGAGATTCACTGATCCCGTCGCCATGTCTTCCGGCTCTTCGCCGGTATACGGATCCTCATCGGGCCCCAACTCGTCCGAAGGACTGGGCACATCGAAGCCCGACGGCGGGATGGCTTCCAGGAAGCCCGCCGCCTTGAGCTCATCCAGCCCCGGCAAGTGCGCCACGCTCTCCAGCCCAAACTGGACCAGGAAGGCCTCGGCGGTGCCGTAGGTCACCGGACGGCCGGGAGTGCGCTTCCTGCCCCTGATCTTGATCCAGCCGATCTCCATCAAGATGTCGATGGTGCCCTTGGACATGGCGACACCGCGAATGTCCTCGATCTCGGCCCGGGTGACGGGCTGGTGATAGGCGATGATGGCCAGGGTTTCGATGGCGGCCTTGCTCAGCCGCTTCTGCTCCTGCTGCTCCTTGCGCAACAAAAAGGCCAAGTCGCTGGCGGTACGGAATTGATATTTTCCCGCAACACAACAGAGGTTTACGCCGCGCTTCTCATAAACCTCTTGAAGCGATTTCAGGAGGCCCGGGACGTCGGCGCCTTCCGGCAGCGATGTTGACAGCGCCTTTTGATCCAGGGGTTCGGAGGCCGCGAACAGCAGCGCCTCGACCATCCGCAAATGCTCGGCATTGGCCTCGGCCGGTTGGGCGTCCATCTCGGTTTCAATCGTTTCGATCATCTTGGCTACGCTGCTCATGTCTTGCTCCTGCCCCTAATTCGGCGAGGCGGCCGTCGTGTCGCCAATCGGGCCTGGGGGCTTTTCCCGGTCCCGCACATAGATTTCAGCAAAGGGTGACGCCTGTTGAATTTCCACCTTGCCGTCTCGCGCCAATTCCAGACAGGCCAGCAGGGTAGAGGCCATGGCTGAGCGCCGCCGCGCCCCGCCCGACCATTCAAACGGCAACAACCGGTCCAGCGCGCTCCAATCGGAAATCTTGCCCAGCATCCGCTCCAGCCGTTCGCGCGCGTCCTCGATATGCAGCACCGGCGCCATCTGCGGCCGGTAGGTCTTGCCGCCCAGCTTGCGCACCCGGTCGGTGGCATAGGCCGTCAGCAGGTCGTACATGGTGTCTTTGTACGTCCGAAGCTTGATCACATTGACGGGCTCGGGATCGCCACGGCCGAACACATCGCGGTCCAGCCGCTCGCGTCCCATCAGTCGGGTCGAAGCGGCGCGCATGGCATCCAGGCGTTGCAAACGCCAACGCAAGCGGGTGGCCATTTCGTCGGCGGTGGGCTCGCCGTCGGGATCTTTTTCCTGCGGCAGGATCAGGCGGGATTTCAGATAGGCCAGCCA
>Ga0105242_10002554_pt1 | contig 14261 bp, 10 predicted proteins | sample KBSM24metaG_FD_81521 | JGI IMG/M metagenome (GOLD analysis project Ga0105242, IMG submission 81521) | Miscanthus rhizosphere microbial communities from Kellogg Biological Station, Michigan, USA - KBS M2-4 metaG | ecosystem: Host-associated > Plants > Roots > Rhizosphere > Soil | place...
CGCGATGACCACGCCCTCGGCGATCACCACGCCTTCGGCGATGACGACTCCCTCGGCGACGACGATTCCCTCGGCGACGACGATCCCCTCGGCGACCACGATCCCGTCGCCGCCCGTATCCACGCCCTCGGCGATCACGATGCCGCCGCCCGAGACGGCTTTCAGCGTCACGCCCGTCGTGGCCGTGAAGATGCCCGTGCCGGCGAGGAAGCTCGACACGCCGAGCGCGCTGCTGACATTGATCACGCCCGCGGTGACGAGCTTGCGCGCCGACGGAATGCGTTCGTCGAAGCCCGTGATGTAGGTCTTCGCGGTGTCGTAGTAGAGGACTGCGTTGGTGCGAACGCTCCCGCGAACCCACGTGAGCTTCGGCTGGTAGATGCCCTGGTACTTCGTGAAGAGCGCCTCACCCGAGTAGATGCGGTCGCCGCCCAGGTAGACGATGCGGCTCCACGACACCACGCGCCCGTCGATGATCGACGTGGGCGCAGGCATCGACTTGCCACCCGCGAGGATGGAATCGCCCGGAGTGATGGCGCCGGCGGCGACGCGCGAAGAGATGTTCGTGGCGAGCGCGTCGGACAGCTGCAGCGCGCCGACCACGTTCACGAGGCCCGCGCCCTGCTGCATGAGGTTCTGGTTGGGCAGCGCCTCGGCGGTGTACTGCAGGATCGCCTTCACCATCGGCGGCGTGAGCCCGGGGTTCTTCTGCAACAGGAGTGCCACGGTGCCGGAGACCACCGGCGCCGAGAACGACGTGCCGCTCGCCACCATGAGGCCGGTGTTGAGGCCGCCCTGCACCACGAGCTGCGGGAACACCTGCGCGAGGCGGCTCTTGTTGAGGCCCGGCGCGTCGGTGGAGAGCGCGGCGATGTCCTGGTTGCCGGGCGCGACGAGGTCGGGCTTCAGGAGGTTGTCGGGGTGGCGGATGCCGGAGGAATCGAGCCAGCCGCCGCGCGTGGGACCGCGCGAGCTGAAGAAGTTGACAGTGTCGTCGCCACGGCCGGACGTGGCATGCGGATTCGCGGAGCCCACGGTGATGACGGAGGGCTCGTTGCCGGGTGAAGTGATCGTGCCGTAATTCTCGCGCCCGTCGGGCCCCAGGCCGTAGTTGCCGGCGGCGACCACCACCGTGACGCCGGCTGCGACGGCGTTGCGCACCGCTCGGCACAGCGGATCCGTGAGGTACGACTCGGTCGAGTCCGAGGCCAAGCTCACGTTCAACACGCGGATGTTGTATTCCTTCGCGTGGAAGACGACCCAGTCGATGCCCGCCAGCGCGTCGGCGACGTCGCCCGTGCCCACGCCGTTCAGCACGCGCACGTCGTAGAGGGAGGCGCCCGGCGCGACGCCGGTGGTGTCGGTGCTCGACGAAACGTTGCGGCCGGCCGCGATCGATGCGACCAGCGTGCCATGGCCGTAGGGATCCTGGAACGTGGATGTGGCGTTATTGATTGACGATTCGAGCCACGAGAGCGCGGAGCTGCCCGGGTAGATCGACTTGCTGAAGTCGTAGCCGCCCTTCCAGTCGAGCGAGCCCAGCAACGTGGACTCGTTCACCTTGGTGAAGTCCACGCTCTTCTTCACGCGCGACCCGACCGTGCCCGCGAACGCCGCGTGAGAGGACATGATTCCCGAGTCGAGGAAGGCGATGCCCACGCCCGAGCCGTCCACGTCGAGAGAGCTGCCCGGGCCGCGCACATCCGCTACGCCGGTCGCCTTCTCGAGGAGGCTCTTGGTGCGCGCAGTCAGGCGGTTGGGCGAGATGCTGTCCACGTCCGTGCGCGTGGCGATATCCATCACGCGCGACACCGGAAGCATCGCGAGCACGCCGTTCACGGAAATGAAGCGGTAATAGACGGTGCCGCCCGCGGCCACGACCGCGCCACGAAGCGGGGAGAGGTCCGGATCGACGCCCGGCTTGGCGATCACCAGCACCTTCGCCATGCGGCCTGCGCCCGTGTCCTTCGCCCACGACAGGCCCGCGATGCTCCCGCCGGTCACGACCTGCTGCAGGTCGGACGAGACCTTGCGCCTCGTATCGCTCGTCTGGGCAAATGCGGACGACGCCGCGAGGAGGAGGGCGAAGAGTGCGCCTGCGATACGGCCGAAAACGTGGTTTTTCATTCGAGTCTCCGTGCGCGCTGTGAACTACCGCACACTGCGACCCGAGGTTATGCCCGGACCCCATTTGAACCCTGTGAGATTTCGCACACTCCGGGGGGGTGTCGGATTACAGGCGTCGCCGGATCGATTACACCCGTAAGAAACACCAACTTTTGCCCCCGTGGCTCATGCGGCGAGCTACCCGCCCGATATGATTCCGGACATGCATCGCGACCTGCCCCGCCTGGAAAAAGCCGAGCTGCTGGCGAGACTTGCCGAGGGGCACGGGGCCCGCATCACGGTCGTCACTCCCAACCGGCGCCTGGCGCAATTCCTCCGGGCGGAATTCGACCGGGCACGGGTCGCTGCCGGTGAGACGTCCTGGGAAACATGTGACGTCCTGCCTCTGGAAGCGCTGGCCGAGCGCATGTGGGAAGACGCACTGTTCTCCGAGCTGGCGTCCGAGATGCCCGTTCTCCTGTCTGCCGTGCAGGAGGGCGCGCTGTGGCTCCAGGCGATCGCCGCTCACCGCCCGCCGGAACGGGGCCTCTTCTCGGCGCAGGCCGCGGCGGCCCAATGTGCGCAAGCGTGGCAGGTCGCGCACGCCTGGCGGCTGGATTTGCGCACCGACCCGTTCTGGAACGAAGACGCGCGTGCCTTTCTCGAGTGGGCCACGGAATACCGTCGCGCGACACGCGAGCGCGGCGTCACCGATCACGCTCGGCTTCCGGATGTCGTGATTCCGCATGTGGGTCACCCGGCGGTCCGGCGGCCGCGGACATTGGCCCTCTACGGCTTCGATCTGCTCACACCGCAAGCGTGGGACCTGGCCGAAGCCCTGAAGACGGCGGGAACATCGATCATGGTTGTCGATGCGCCGCCGAAGGCCGCGCGCGTCCAACGCGTGCCGTGCGTCGATGCGCGCGACGAGATCCTTTGCGCGGCCCGGTGGGCGCGATCGCGCCTCGAGGCCGCGAGCGCCGCCGGCGCGCCGGCCCCGCGCATCGGAATCGTCGTGCCCGATCTCTCCCGAGATCGCAGCCGTGTCGCGCGCCTCTTCGCCGATGTATTGCAACCGGATCACGCGGTCGCACCGCCCACCGCGTTGCCCTTCGATGTTTCCCTCGGCAACCCGCTGGCAGGATATCCGCTGGTGGCCGATGCATTGCGCATCCTCCAGCTCGCGGGCCGCGAGGTGAGCTTCGAGGATGCGAGCCGCGTCGTGCGGTCTCCCTTCATCGCGGACGGGGAGAGCGAACGCGAGGCGCGCGCGCGCGTCGATTTCCGCTTGCGCGAGCGCTCACCCTCGGTCACCGCGCTGGAAAGGCTCGTGCGCCAATGCGCTTCCCCGAAGTCGCCTGCGTCGCCGGGACTGGTCGGCGTCCTGGAAAAGCTCGCCAAGGCGCGCTCCCCGATGCGCGAGGCGAAGCGATCCGCATCGGAATGGTCGCGCGCATTCTCCGAATTGCTCGGTGCCGCGGGCTTCCCCGGCGAGCGCGCTCTCGATTCGCACGAGCACCAGGCGCTGGAGCGCTGGCACGACCTGCTCGCGGAATTCGCCACGCTCGAGCGGGTCACGGCCCCGTTCGGCTACGACCGCGCGTGCGAGCTGGTCGCGGCGATGGCGCGCGACACGGTCTTCCAGCCGGAGGGCCACGAAGCGCCGATCCGGATCCTCGGCATTCTCGAGTCCGCGGGTCTCGAGTTCGACCACTTGTGGGTGATGGGACTCACGGATGACGGGTGGCCGCTTCCCGCGCGCCCCAATCCTTTCCTGCCGGTCCGCCTCCAACGCCTCGCCGGCGTCCCCCAGGCGGATCCGGTCACGTCGCTGGAGCTCGATCGGCGCATCACCGGGGGCTGGCTGAAGGCCGCCGGCGAAGTGGTGGTGAGCCACGCGCGCATGCGCGACGAGGCGGAGCTCGCGCCCAGTCCGCTGATCGCTTCGATCCCGGAGGTCCCCTTCGAAGATCTCGCGGCGAGCGCGCTGCGCCTCATGCGGGATGGCGTTCGCGCCCGCCTGGAGTCGGTGATGGATGCGGCCGGCTCGCCGCCGTCCGTCAACGCACCGGGCGGAGGGACGCGCCTCTTTCGCGACCAGGCGGCTTGTCCCTTCCGCGGCTTCGTGGCGTTTCGCCTCTACTCGAAGCCGATCGAGACGCCGCGCCCGGGCCTCGATGCGCGCGAGCGCGGCACCCTCGTGCACTGCATGCTCGCCGCGGTGTGGCGGGAAATCGCCGATGCGCAGAAGCTTGCGGCGCTCTCGGAGCACGACCTGGAAGGGGTGCTTCGCCGCGCCGCGGACGAGGCATTCTCGCAGCGCCGTCCGCGCACGGATGCGCTCGATGGCCGCTTCGGCGAGCTGGAGCACGCGCGCCTCATGAAGATCGCGCGCGAGTGGCTTGTCCTCGAGCGGCGCCGCGATGCTTTCGAAGTCGCCGCGGTGGAGGAAAAGCAGGAGCTCACTTTCGGCGGCGTGACGGTGCAGGTGCGGCTCGATCGCATCGACCGGCTGCCGCGCGGCACGCACGTCGTGCTCGACTACAAGACCGGCGCCTGCGCCGTGCGCGATTGGCTCGGCCCGCGTCCGGAGGAGCCGCAGCTTCCGATGTATGCGCTGGGAGCGCGCGCGGTCGATGCCATCGCGTTCGCGCAGGTACGCGCGGGCGACATGGAATTCAAGGGGCTCGCGAAAGACGGCGGCATCCTTCCCGGGGTCGAACCGGTGGAAAAGGACCGCAACGCGAAGAAGGCCGGAATCGCCACGTGGAATACGCTGCTTGCGAGCCTTCGTCGCGAGCTCGATGCCATCGGCACCGGATACATGGCGGGCGATGCGCGCGTGGACCCGAAGCGCGGCAAGCAAACCTGCGCGAACTGCGACCACCGCATCGCATGCCGCGTCGCCGAGAAGGCGAGCTTCGGCGCGGTGGGAGGCGATGATGTCGACGACTGACCGCACTCTCCCGCCGGATCATCGCGAGCGGGAGCGGGCGCTCGATCCGGCCACTTCATTCATCGTCCAGGCGCCGGCCGGCTCGGGGAAGACGGAGCTCCTCATCCAGCGCTTCCTCGCGCTGCTCGCGCGTGTCGATCGGCCCGAAGAGATCGCAGCGATCACGTTCACCATCAAGGCGGCCGCCGAGATGCGCGCGCGCGTGCTGCAGGCGCTTCGCCGCGCGCGCACCGACCCGCGCCCCGATTCGTCCCACGAGGCGCGTACCTGGAACCTCGCGCGGGCCGCGCTCGAGCGCAACGATGCGTGCGGCTGGAAGCTGGAGGAAAGCGCGGAGCGGCTGCGAGTGCAGACCATCGATGCGCTCTGCGCTTCCCTCACGCGGCAGATGCCCGTCCTGTCCCACTTCGGAGCGCAGCCGGAGAGCATCGAGGATGCGACCGCGCTCTATGGGGAGGCCGCCCGCAGCCTGCTCGACCGGCTCGAGGAGGGCAGCGACGTCTCCACGCGCGTCGAGCGGCTCCTCACGCACCTGGACAACAACGCCGGCCTCGCGGAGCGGCTCATCGCCGACATGCTCATGCGCCGGGACCACTGGATCCGCACGCTCGCCCGCGCCGACAACCGGCCCGCGATGGAAGCCGCGCTCGACGAGGCGCGCGAGGCCGCGATCGCCCGCGTGAAGGCCGAGTGGCCCGCCGAGCAGAAGCTGCCCCGGCTTCCCGACGTGCCTTCGTGGATCGCGTTCGCGAAGCGGATGGTCACGACAGGAAAGACATGGCGATCGAACGATGGGCTTGCGCAGGCGGTGTCCGGAAACGAGCGCCTGCGGGTCGCGTTGATCGCGTTGCACGATCTTCCCGCGCAGACGTACTCGGACGCGCAGTGGGAAACGCTCGAGGCGATCGTGCGTCTCGCGCCGCTCGCGGTGGCGGAGCTGCAGTGGGTGTTCGCGCAGCGGCGGCAGTGCGACTTCGTGGAAGTCGCGCAGGGCGCGCTGCGCGCCCTCGGCGACGCGGACTCTCCCACCGATGTCATGCTCGCCCTCGATTACCGCATCCGCCACGTGCTCGTCGACGAATTCCAGGACACCTCGTACACGCAGTACGAGCTCCTCGAGAAGCTCACGTCCGGCTGGGTCGATGGGGACGGCCGCACGCTCTTCCTGGTCGGCGACCCGATGCAGTCCATCTACCGCTTTCGCGAGGCCGAGGTGGGGCTCTTCCTGCAGGCGCGGCAGGAGGGGATCGGCAGCGTGCATCCCGAGACGCTCACCCTTTCGGCCAACTTCCGTTCGCGTGAAGGCATCGTCGACTGGGTGAACCGCACGTTCGAGAGGTTGATGCCGCAGGAGGAAGACATCCGCAGCGGCGCGGTCAAGTACACGCGTTCGCAGCCCGTGCATGGACGGGAAGCGGAAGCGGTGCGCGTGCACGCTTTCTACGAGGGCGATGCCGCGGGCGAAGCCGCGCGCGTGGCGAGCGTGGTGCGCGATGCGCTCGCCATGCCGCCGCTGGAGGACGGGCGCAAGCCCAGCGTCGCGATCCTCGCGCGAAGCCGCAGCCACCTGGTCGAAATCATTCGCAGGCTGCGCGAGGAGAACCTGAAATATCGCGCGATCGAGATCGAACCGCTCGGGCACCGCCCGGTCGTGCTGGACTTGCTCGCCCTCGCCCGAGCGATTTCCCACGGCGGCGATCGCACCGCCTGGATCGCGGTGATGCGCGCGCCGTGGTGCGGATTGATGCTCGCCGATCTCGAGGCGGTGGCAGCCGACCCTGAAACCCGCACCGTCTGGGAGGCGATGAACGACGCGGCGCTCGCACTCTCGGCGGACGGCGCGCGACGCCTCGCGCACACGCGGGACGTGCTCGGCCGCGCGCTTGCCGGCCGCTTTCGCTCGTCGCTGCGCACAACGGTGGAGGGCGCCTGGATCGCGCTCGGTGGCCCGGCGTGCGTGGAGAATGCGACCGACCTGGAAGACGCTGAAATCTTCCTCGACCATCTCGAGGCGTGGGAGGACTGCGGCGGCATCCGTGACCTGAAAGCGTTCGAGGAATCGCTGGGCAAGCTCTTCGCGCTGCCGGACCTGGCCGCGCCCGAAACGCTCCAGGTGATGACCATCCACAAGGCGAAGGGCCTCGAGTTCGACACGGTGATCGTCCCGGGCCTGGGACTCGGCACGGGCCGCGACGACAACAAGCTCTTCATGTGGATGGAAACGCCGTCGCGCTCGCTCCTGCTCGCGCCGATCAACCCGGCCGGCGGCGAGGAGGACGACATCTACAAGTTCATCCGCCGTCTCGACAAGGAGAAGGGCGAGCACGAGATAGCGCGCCTGCTCTATGTCGCCGCCACCCGGGCGCGCCGCCGCCTTCACCTGATGGGCGATGTGAAGCTCGATCCGAAGAATGGCGCGCCGAAGAATCCGACGAAGGGAACGCTCCTGCACGCGCTGTGGCCCATCGTGGCGGGCGAATTCGCCCAGCCGCCGCAGCCGCGCGCGCGCCCCGAAACGGGACCCGCGGTGCCGGTGGGCAAGCAAGGCGAGCTGTGGCGGATCGTCGCGGGCAGCTTGCGCATCGAAGCACCCGCGCCCGTCGCCTGGTTGCAGCCGCCCGAGCGTTCCAGGGACGCTGCGATCGAGTTTTCCTGGGTCGGCGACACGGCGCGGCGCGTGGGAAGCGTCGTGCACCGCTGGCTTCAGCGAATCGCGGAGGACGAAGCGAAGGGCTGGACGCGCAAGCGCATCGAGGGCGAACGCGAGTCCGTGCGCCGCGAGCTCGCGGCGCGCGGGGTGATCGATGCGGAGCTCGAAGGCGCCTGCGACCGTGTCATCAAGGCAGTCAGCGCCTGTCTCGACGACAAACGCGGCAAGTGGCTGCTCGGACCCCAACGCAATGCGCGCAACGAATACCGCCTGTCGACGATCGTCGGCCGGGCCACGCGCATGCTCGTGATCGACCGCATGTTCGACGACGACGTGGGCGACGCCTGGATCGTGGATTACAAGACAAGCAGCCATGAGGGCGCGGATGTCGCCGATTTCCTCGCCCGCGAGCAGCAGCGTTACCGGGAGCAGCTCGAGGAGTACGTGGTCGCGATCGGCAACCCGAAAGCGCGCCGCGGCCTCTATTTCCCGCTGCTCAAGGGCTGGCGGGAGTGGTGATCAGGAGACGATTCCCAGTTCCCTGCAAAGCCGAGCGACCGTCGCCTCCAGCGCGTCGATGCGCGCCTTCATCGCGGCGAGCTCGCTCCCCGAAACGGATGCCTCGGTAACCGCGGCATTCGTGGCCGGCGCCGAGGGGATCGCCGGCTCCCCCGACAGCAGGTGCGCCCAGCGCGTCTCGCGCGCGCCCGGCTGGCGCGCCAGCTCTCGCACCAGCGCCCCGCCGGCACGTTCGGCCATCTCATTCAGGAAGCCCTCGACCGCGAGGATGTCGCCGAACTTGTGCAGGCGGTCGCTGTTGATCCGCAGCTCCCCCGCCGTCTGCGATCCGCGCAGGAAGAGCGTGGCGAGCAGCGCCACCGACTGCGGCGGGATCGCGAGCACCTTACCGGTGTTCTGGGCGTAGCGCATCACGCGCCCGCCGCTCGATTCGACCACGAGCGAAAGCGTCTTCAGCCGGTCGATCGCGGCCTGCACCTCGGTCTCGCTCGCTTCCATCACCGGGTCTCGCGAATTCTTCTGGTTGCATCCGGAGACCAGGGAATTGAGGGTGAGCGGATAGCTGTCGGGAACGGTGTGCTGCTTTTCGGAGAGGACGCCCAGGACTCGCGTTTCCAGCAGGGAAAGAACGGGATTCATTCGCGCATCATACGGTCGAAGCGGGATGAAACGCCTTCCCGCGGTCCTCGTTGTAGCTGCGCTTGCCGTGGCGCCCCTCGCGGACGCCTACGCGGCCGGGTCGTTCCCGCGCGCGGTCACGATCCCGGCGCTGCCGATCGACAAGAAGATGGTGGACGTGCGCGAAGGCGCCGAGAGCGAGTTCGTGCTGCGCGACAAGACCGAAGTCCATCGCGGCAAGGTCTGGGTGGGCTCCCTCGCCTACAGCGACGCGTGGGGTCCGGACCGGCGCGCCGCCCTCGACCGCATCGTCGATTCGCTCAAGAAGGGCGGCTGGGAAGTCATGATGATCGACGCGCCGCGCCAGCCGCCGCTCGCGACCCTCAAGCTCACCACGGACGACAACCGGGTGATGTGGGCGAGCGTGGAGATGTTCGAGACCGCCCGCGTGCTCGTTCTCGAGCAGGACGAAAGCTAGAACCTCACCGTCCCCAGCAGTCCGATGACGCCGATCGCGATGAGGTAGACCGCGACGATGTAGTTCAGCAGGCGCGGCATCACGAGGATGAGGATGCCGGCGATGAGCGCGATGATGGGTCCGATGGTCATGTGCAGGTTCATGGTGTTCTCCTTGTTGGGTGACACCTGAGACCCGAACCGCGCGCGACCGTTCAGCCGCCTCCCAGCCAGTCGATGAGGAGTTTCGACACGTGAGCCGGCCGTTCGAGCGTGGCCATGTGGCCGCAGCGCTCGACGATCGCGAGGCGGGCGCCGGGGATGCCCCGCGCCAGCTCTTCCAGCATCTCGACGGGCATCAGCGCGTCCTCGCGTGCCGCGACCACCAGCGTCGGACAGGGAATCGCGCCCAGGTGGGCGCGCGAGTCGATGCGCCGAATGATGGCGCGCTGCTGGCGCAGGAACGCGTCGCGCCCGGTGGCGAGCGCCATCTCGGTGATGGTGCCCACGATGCCCATGTCGTTGCGATGCTCCTCGTGCAGCAGCTTGGGCATGAGCGTCGAGATCACCGCCGGGAAATCCTTCTCCGCGAGCCCCATGAGCCGCTTGCGGTTATCGGCCGCCTCCTGCGAATCGGCGCGGGCGTTGGTGTTGAGGAGTGCCAGCCGCTCGACGCGCTTGGGCGCCTGCCGCATGAGCTCGAGGGCGACGTAACCGCCCATGGAGTGGGCGACGAGTGACAGGCGCTCCGTGTCGCCTGCCTGCGCAAGCGCGTCCTTGGCGAGCGCGGGAATGGTCTCGGATCGCGTGAGGTCGGCCACCACGCAGGTGGCGCGGGACCCGATCGAGTCGATCTGCTTCTGGAACCCGTCGGCGTCCTCCAGGAGGCCCGGCAGGAACAGCACGGTCGGCGCGGCCATGGCGCTTGGTCCACGGCCGGCCGACTAAGTTGCGTTCAGTGGTGCGGAAGCGACCTGCGGAAGAGGGCGTCCACCTGGAGGGCATGGATGTCGCGCTCCAGCTTGATGCCGTGGGCGAGGCCCGCGCGCATCTGCTTGAATCCACGGATCACCGCCACGACGGCGTCGGCAATCATGTGGGCGATGATGACGCTGCGCTCCGCGCGAGCGCTCCGGATGTGTTCCTCGATGTCGCTGTATTCCGGGTAGTCGGTACTGAAGCTCATGGGGGTCTCCTTTGTATCCGCGGGGCTTGAATCCATGCCCGCAAACAAAATATAGTGTTCATGTTGCACCGCAACAACCGATTTGTATTCACGCGACAACCAAGGAAAGTTGGGTCATGGCCAAGGGCAATGGACGCTTCCCGCCGCTGAATGCGCTGCGCGCATTCGAGGCCGCCGCGCGCCATTCGAGCTTCAAGATCGCGGCGAAGGAGATGCACGTGACGCCCGGCGCGGTGAGCCACCAGGTGAAGCTGCTCGAGGAGTACCTCGGCGTGCAGCTGTTCCGCCGGCTTACGCGCGCGCTGGAGCTCACCACCGAGGCGCACGCCATGCTGCCCAAGGTGCGCGAGGGGCTCGATGCGCTGCATGCAGCCGTGGAGCGCGTGCGCTCGCGCGAGGAGATGGCTTCGCTTACCGTCGTCACGCCGCCCAACTTCGCCGCGCGCTGGCTCATGCCGCGCCTTTCCGGCTTCACGCGCGCGCATCCGACGATCGAGCTGCACCTCGCGGCGCGCCAGTCGATGGTGGACCAGCACGAGAATGGCGCCTTCGTGATCCCGGAAGCAGACACCCGCGCCGATTCACCTGCGGTGATGGTGCGCTTCGGCGGCGGTCACTATCCGGGCTCGCGCGTGGACGAGGTCTTCTCGGCGGTGTACGTGCCGGTATGCAGCCCGCGACTGCTCGAGGGCGAGCATCCCCTGCGCAAGCCCGATGACCTGCGCCACCACACGCTGCTGCACGACGACACGGTGGTCGAGGAGGGCGCGCGCCCTTCGTGGAATGATTGGCTCCAGTCGGTCGGCGTGACCGACATCGATGCCACGCGCGGCCCGCATTTCAGCGATGCGGCTCTCGCCATGGACGCGGCGATCGAGGGCATGGGAGTGACGCTCGCGATCAAGTCGCTGGTGACGAGCGAGATCGAAACCGGGCGCCTCGCGGTGCCGTTCGACATCGCATCGCCCACCGGCTACGCCTATTACCTCGTGACTCCGGAGTCCGCCGTGGAGAATCGCGCCGTTTCCGCGTTTCGCGAATGGCTGCTCGAGGAGGCGAAGGAGGAAAGGGTCATAGCCATCCGATCCGCCGGAAGCGTCGCCACAGCAGCACGTCGATGATCGCCATCGCGGCGAGCGACAGGGGATAGCCCAGCTCCCAGTCGAGCTCGGGCATGTGCTTGAAGTTCATGCCCCACACGCCCACCAGCATCGTCGGCACGGCCAGCAGCGCGCCGTAGGCGGCGAGCCGCTTGGTGACCGCGTTCTCCGAGAGCGAGATCATGGAGATGTTCACCTGCATCGCGGTGTTGAACATGTCGCGCAGGCCATCGAGCTGCGTGCTGATGCGAAGCAGGTGATCGTAGACGTCGCGGAAGTATTCCTGGGTATTCGAGCACGGCTGCGGCACGCGCCCGCCGTAGAGCTTGTGGATGCCTTCGATCAGCGGCTCGACCGCATGGCGCACCGTCATCCCCTTGTGCTTGAGCCGGTAGAGCGCGCGCATGTTCGCATGCGCCTTTTCGCCCGCCTCGCCCTCGAAGATGTGGTCCTCGATCTTCTCGAGCTCCACCTCGAGCGCATCCACCAGCGGGAAGTAGCGATCGACGATGTTGTCGATGAGCGCGTAGAAGACGAACCCCGAGCCCCGTTGCAGCAGCTCCGGCTCGCTCTCGGCGCGCTCGCGCACCGCGGCGAATCCCGGCTCGGTCTCGCGCCGTATCGAGAGGACGAAGTTGGGTCCCACGAACAGGTTCACCTCGCCGCAGTGCAGCTCCTCCGCGCGCAGCTCCATGGTGCGCAGCACCGCGAACACCTGGTTGCCGTATTCCTCGATCTTGGGCCGCTGGTGGCCGTGGCGCGCGTCCTCGACCGCGAGCGGGTGCAGGCCGAATTCGTGCTCCATCTCCTCCAGCTCCGCGGGCTCGGGGTCCTTCATCGCGACCCAGACGAAGGTGCCGGCCTGCTTGAGGTAATCGCTGATCTCCTCCTTGTGGATCTCGGCGACTCGCTTGCCGTCGCGGTACGCGACGCAGTTAATGAGCATGGATGGTCACCATGTGGCGGTCGCCTCCATCGATACGGCTCCCTCGGCGTCCCGGGTCCAGAGGCGGGCCCGGCGATTTTGCTCCTGGGGCAGGCCGCAGGTGAAGAAGCTCGCCGTGTCGTAGAGCGGGCGCAGCGCCCGGAAGGCGAAGGTCTTCACCTCGACCCCGGGCGCGTTGCGTCGCAGCAAGTCGATCAGCAACGTCGCGGTGAGCGGCCCGTGCACGACCAGCCCCGGGTAGCCCTCGACCTTCGTCACGTAGGGGTAGTCATAGTGAATGCGGTGGCTGTTGAAAGTCACGGCGGAGTACCGGAAGAGCAGCACCGGGTCCGGGTGGATCTCGCGGCGCCACATCGCGCCGCTGGGCGCGTGCACGGGCTTGCCCGCGAGCGCACCCTCGGCGCGAAAGACGATGTCGTGCTCGTCGGTGAGGAGGAGTCCGTCGGCGTCGTTCACGTCATGGCGCACCGTGACGAACACGAGCTTGCCGCTGCGGCCTTCCTTCTCGGCGATATTCGTGATGGTGGAAACGCGCTCGATCGTCGATCCCACGCGTAGCGGACGCAGGAATTCCAGGCGGCTCCCCGCCCACATGCGCCGGGGCAGGTCGATGGGCGGAAGGAAGCCGCCCTTCGTCGCGTGGCCATCGGGGCCGGCTTCCGATTGGCGATAACGCGGGAGGAAATAGAGCCAGTGCGCGAGCGGCGGAGCGGCATCTCCCGGCGCCGGCGGCGGATCGTCGCGGTCCAGCAGCGCCGAGAGCGCCACGAGCGGCGCCACCGTCACGGTGTCGCTGCGCGTCTCGGTGCGTCCGATCCAGCTCGTGATCGAGTCCGGCATGGCTACCAGCTTCCTCCGATCGCACGGATCAGGGCAACCTGCGCCGTGAGGCGCCGGCCCAGGAGCGTCATCATGTCGCGTTCCGCGTTCAGTTGCGCCGCCTGCGCGACGATGAGGTTCAGCAGGCTCACGGTGCCCGCGCGGTACTGGTTGCCGGTGAGCAGCACGCTTTCTCGCGCGGCGCGCGTCGCGTCCTCCTGGACCTTCGTCTCCTCCGCGTACCAGCGAGAGGCGGAAAGGTTGTCCTCGACTTCCTGGAACGCGACCAGCACGGCCTGGCGGTAGGCCGCGACCGATTCGTCGTACTGTGCGCGCGCCGTATCCACGGCGGCGGCGCGCCCGCCGAAATCGAGCAGCGTCCCGGCGAGGTTGGCGCCCAGGGACCAGAAGCGGCTCGCGGGATCGAACAGCGTCGCAACCGATGTGCTGGCGAACCCGCCGCTGCCGCTCAGCGTGAGGGCAGGAAAGTACGCGGCCTGCGCCACGCCGATGCGCGCGTTGGCCTGCGCCATGCGCCGCTCGGCGGCCGCGACGTCGGGCCGGCGTTCGAGGAGCGTGGAGGGCAATCCCGGCGGGATCTCGGGAATGTGCACCTTGAAGGGAACCTTCTCCACCGTGACGTTCGCGGGCGGCTTGCCGGTCAGCACGGCGATGGCGTGCTCGAGCTGCGCGCGCGAGACCCGCAGGTCGATCGCGTTCGCCTGCGCGCCCAGGAGCTGCGTCTCGGACTGCACGACGTCCACGCGCGCGGCCACGCCCGCCTTGTACCGGTTCTGAGTCACCTCGTACGAGCGCTGGAACGCGGTGATGGTGTCGTCCAGGAGCGATTGCGCGGCGTCGGTCACGCGCAGCTGGAAATACGTGGTGGCGAGCTGCGCCTGCAG
>Ga0105242_10002557_pt1 | contig 14258 bp, 14 predicted proteins | sample KBSM24metaG_FD_81521 | JGI IMG/M metagenome (GOLD analysis project Ga0105242, IMG submission 81521) | Miscanthus rhizosphere microbial communities from Kellogg Biological Station, Michigan, USA - KBS M2-4 metaG | ecosystem: Host-associated > Plants > Roots > Rhizosphere > Soil | place...
ATGCCCTTGCCGTCGAGGACCTCCTGCAGCACGGCGGAGATCTCCTTGAGCAGCAGGTCGCCGATGTGGTGGCCGAGGGTGTCGTTGACCTCCTTGAAGCGATCGAGGTCCATGAGCATCACGGCGGCCTCGAGGTGCCCGGCGCGCGCCGTCTCCAACGCCCGCTGCACGCGGCGGTGGAACAGCGACCGGTTGGGCAGGCCGGTGAGGGCGTCGTGGAGGACGCGATGGCGCAGCGCCTGGTCGGCGCTGTGGCGCTCGATCGCGTCGGCCAGGACGTTGGCGGCGGCCTGCACGAAGGGAATGTCCTTGGCGCTGAGCCGACCCGGTTCGGCGGAGTGGACGTCGAGCACGCCGAAAGGATGATCCTTGCCGTCGATCGTCACCGCGAGGCTGCTGGCGGCGCCGAAGACGCGCAACACCGGCGGCATCGTGAAGCGCTCCTCGGCCGCCCAGTCGGAGACGACGGCGGGGACGCCGCTCTCGAGGGCGGCGCCGACATGGGAGTCGCGGGCGGCGGAGACGCGGCGCCCGGCGCCGACCACCTCGTCCTCGAGACCGGCGCGCAGGTTGAGCCGGCGACCGTCGCGGCCGAGGACCCAGACGCAGGCACTGTGGACGCCGTCAACCTCGCCGATCAGCGAGGCCGCGGCGCGCATCAGCGCCTCCGGGTCGCCGTCCTGGAGGGCGCGCTCGCCGAGCTTGGCGACGACCGCCTGCTGGGAGACTGCCCGCTGCAGCTCGCGCTCGGCCCGCTTGCGCTCGGTGATGTCGTAGAGGACGCCGTGCCAAACCGGGACGCCGTCCTCGTCGGCCTCCAGCACCGCCTCATCGAGCATCCAGCGCACATCGCCGTTGCGGGCGCGCAGCCGGTACTCAACCGGGGGCGTGTTGCGGTCGCCGAGGAAGTCCTCGGTTTCGTTGGCGATCGCCCGCTCACGGTCCTCAGGGTGCAGCAGCCGCGCCCAGAGGCCGGCGTCGCTCTTCAGCTCGTCAGCGCTGTAGCCGAGGATCTCCTCGACCTGGGGGCTGACGTAGCGCCAGGCGCCGTTCTCACCCATCTCCGCCGTGTAGACGATCACCGGCAGTCGCTCGACCAGATGCCGGTAGTCCTGTCCCCCGGCTGAGATCTGATCGAGGAATTCGTTGACCTCATGCTGAGGCCAGTTCCTCTCCCCTTTTTTGCTCATCGCGTCGTTATCGACAGAACGTCCGACCGCTTGACCGCATGAATGTCCAGGCACAAATACGTGCACCTCGGGGGGTCGGATGTGTCGAATCGGAAACCGTCCTCAATGCCGCCGGGCGCGGCCAATTACTGGCGCCAGCAGATGCGCGTCCGAGGGGCTCCTGAGCGACCTATTCCTCACCAGCCGCGAATGAAGCGCAGCGCCTCCTCAGGCCGCTAGCCGCAGCGGCGGGCCCTGCGAAACGGTCCGGGACAGACCCGCCAAGGTCAACGAGCCGACCAGGCCGCGGTATGGCTCATACGGCGCGTAGAACTCTTCGACCTCCGGCACCGTCGCTCGCCGCCCCAGCCCGGCCAACCGGCCGACCAGCTTGACATAGCCGAGATCACCGGCCGGCAGCGCGTCCATCTCGCCGCGCCCGAACAACTGCAAGCACTGCACCGTCCAGGGCCCGATCTGCGGCATCGCCAGCAGCCGCCGGTCGGCGGCAGGGGTCTCGATCGGGCAGCGCCCGGCAGCAACCGCCCGCCCCACCCGCCACAGCGCCAGCGCCCGATTCGGCGAGAGGTCCATCGACTCCAGTTCGGCCGGTGCCCGCCCCGCCAGCGTCGCCGCACCGGGGACGTCGCGCAGCTGCGCTCGTCCCTCCCCCAGCCGCGCTCCCCAGCGGCCGACGATCCGCCGCTCGATCGCAACCGCCCGCTGCGCCTCGATCAGCTGCCCGACCACCGCCGCCGCCAGCGCCTCCCAGGGCCAGACCCGCAGCCGCGGCCGGAAGCTCGGCATCCGCCGGATCAGCGGCCCCAGCAGCGGGTCGCGGCGGAAGCGCTGATGGAACTCACCGAGGTCGTAGTCGACGCCGAGCACGAAGCGCATCCGCTCGATCGCGATCTCCAGCTCGTCGCGTCCCGCCCGCGGCCGCTCGTCCTCCGCGGCGGCCCGGCGTCGTGTTTGGCCGGCTCCGAGCCGCCCTCCGTGCAGCCGCACCGCCGCCGGCTCGACCGCCTCCGCCCGGATCACCATCCGCCCATCACCCGCCTGCCAGGCCCGCGCCAGCACCGGCGCCCCCTCGACGTGCAGTAGCCGCGTCGCCACCCCGCCGGCGATCTGCAGGGTGCGGTCGTCGCTACCGCGCGGCAGCCGGTAGGGCGCGCGCGGCCGGACCTCTATTTCCAGTGGGGTCACCTGCCGAGCAGGTGCACGTCGACCAGGAAGGAGCGGCTGGCAACGACGTTCTCGCGCCGGCGCCGGCGCGGCAGCCGCCGTGGCGAACCCGCCCGGCTGCCGACCGCGGTCACCGCCCGCACCGCCGCGACCGTAGCCGCACCGGCGAGCACCCCGCCGGCCGCGGCCAGCGCCGCCGACTTCACCTCACCCCGTAGCACCGGCGTCGCCGCCGCCTCATAGGGCAGTGGCAGGGCCCGCACCGGTTCCGCCTCGCCCGGCGAGCCGTCTTCCTCAGCGACGACCTCGCCCTCAAGCTCAAAATCACTCACCGCAGCGACTCTAGCGAGGCCCCAGGTCACCTCCCCCACACTCACCGCAAACTGCGGACTAACTGGGGTGAACTAACTGAGGCGACGACCGACGAACTAACGGGAGTAGCAGCCGGCTTGGGCGAGACCCCGAGGGGGGACCCGCCAAGCCTCCCCGCTGTTCGCGCAGGCGGGTCCCCCCCTCGGGGTCCCTCCTACAGCATGCGCTCATACACCCGATACTTCTTGACGATCTTCCCCCCCATCGCTTCCAGTCCACGGTTCATCGCCTCGTTCGTCTCCAGGATCCAACCCGCCTCGCCGCCTTTCTGGTGCGTCCGTTCGGCGGCTTCAAAGTGGGCGATGTAGAGGGCGGCGGCGACGCCGGTGTGCTGGTGCTCGGGCTTGACGCCGAGGAAGCCGACCCGGACCCGGTCACAGATCCGGTTGCGATTGAGGAAGTACCACCAGCCGAAGGGCAGCAACCGGCCCTTCATCTTCTTGAGCACCTGGTTGATGTCGATCAAGGTGATCGCGATCGCGATCGTCTCGCCGTCCCTCTCGGCGACCATGAACCAGTCGCGCGCGTAGACGAGCTGCATGTCCAGCGCGTAGGCGTCGAGGTCCTCCTTCGAATACGGCACGAAGCCCCAGTTGTCCGCCCAGGCGGCGTTGTAGATCTCGGCGAAGCGATCCATCTCCTCGCGCAGGTGGCGCCGCGACATGCTGCGGATCGTCACCCCGTGCTCGTTTTTCGCCTTCTGGTCGAGTTCCTCGAGCACCGGCAACAGCGTCGTGCCGCGGTTGGAGACGTCGAGGTCCCAGGAGTAGAGGTCGATCGCCTTCTCCAGCCCGGCCGCCTCGACGAGGTGCTGGTAGTAGGGCGGGTGCCAGGGCTGGCGGAGCTGCGGCTCCAGCTGATGCCCCTCGATCAGGATGCCGCTCTCCTCGTTCATCGAGAAGTCCATCGGCCCGACCATGCGGTCGCAGCCGCGCTCGCGCAGCCAGTGGGAGGCGGCATCGAGCAGCGCCGTCAGCACCTCGGGGTCGTCCTCGAGGTCGAGGAAGCCGAACATCCCCCAGCGGCTCTCGTGGTACTCGTTGAAGGCGCGGTCGATCTGGGCGGTGACCCGGCCAACGACCCGGCCGTCCCGCCAGGCGAGGAAGTACTCGGCCTCGCCGTGCTTGAAATAGGGGTTGAGACGGCGGCTGAGGAAGAGGCGCCGCTCCAATTTCAGCGGCGGGATCCAGGGCGTCCCGGCGTGCAGTCGGTAGGGCAGGTCGACGAAGCGCTTCACCGCACTCGGACCACGGGCGACGCGTATCGAGACGCTTGCCATGAGGGCGGCAACCTACACTCTCAGGCCATGAGCGAGACCGCGAAGGCCCCGGTCGACGTCTTCGCCAAGGTGCGCGAACACGACCGCCTTGAGCAGCTCGAAGCCGCCAAGGAACACGACGTCCTCCCCTACTTCCGCCTGCTCACCTCGCAGGCCGGCCCGGTGGTCGAGATGGAGGGGCGGGAGACGATCATGCTCGGCTCCAACAACTACCTCGGGCTGACCGGCGACGAGCGCGTCAAGGCCGGCGCTCGCGAGGCCCTGGAGACCTACGGGACCGGCGTCACCGGCTCGCGCCTGCTCAACGGCACCACCCCGCTCCACCTCGACCTCGAGCGCGAGCTGGCCGAGTGGATGAGGACCGAGGACGCGATCGTCTACACGACCGGCTACCAGTCGAATCTCGGTTGCCTCGGCACCATCCTCGGCCCCGGCGACACGGTGATCTGCGACTCCGGCGACCACGCCTCGATCCTCGACGGCTGCCGCCTCGCCGGCGCCAAGCTGCGGCCCTTCCGCCACAACCGCATGGACAAGCTGGAGAAGATGCTGGAACGCGCCGCCAGTGACGGCGGTGGCGTCCTCGTCGTCGTCGACGGTGTCTTCTCGATGGAGGGCGACGTCTGCGACCTGCCCCGCATCGTCGAGCTCTGCCAGGCCTACGGCGCCCGCCTGATGGTCGACGAGGCGCACGGGGCCGGCGTCCTCGGCGCCCGCGGCGCCGGCGCCTGCGAGCTCTTCGGCCTCGAGGACCAGGTCGACCTGCGAATGGGCACCTTCTCGAAGAGCCTCGCCTCTTGTGGCGGCTTCATCGCCGGCCCGGCCGAGGTGATCGAGTACCTGCGGATCAGCTCCCGTTCCTTCATCTTCAGCGCCTCCGCCGTCCCCGCCGCGGTGGGCGCCGCCCTGGCGGCCCTGCGGGTGATCCGCAGCGACGGCCCGGAGCTGTTCGAGCGCCTGCTTGCCAATGCGGAGTACCTACGCGAGGGGCTGCGGCACCTTGGCCTCCAGGTGGTCGAGCCGGGGACGCTGCCCGACGGAACCGTGGCGACCACCCCGGTGGTGCCGGTGATGGTCGGCGACGACTGGCAGGCGGTGCTGCTCTGGAAGGCCCTCTTCGACGCCGGCGTCTACACCAACGTCGCCATCCACCCGGCGGTGCCGCCGGGTGGGGCGCTGCTGCGCACCAGCCTGATGGCGACCCACGAGCGCGAGCACCTCGACGGCGCCCTCGGCACGATCGCGCGGGTGATCAGCGACTTCCCAGACCTGCCCCGAGCCGAGTTTTAGGACTAACTCGCGGGTAACGGGTTTTTGACATCCCCCGTCGTGGGTAGTTTCAGCATCTTCTGGATCGGCGGGGTGCCGGGGATGTCTCGAAATTGTTGCTCTTAGCGACCGGGTTGCGGTCGCATCGGTCCGAGCCGGGTTGACGGGGCGCATCGGTTCGGCGTAGCTTGGCCTCCTCGCCGACACCCCCCGGGCGGGGCGGACGGGCACCAAGCTCTTCCGGCCCAGGCCACCGCCACGAGCGCTGGTCGCCGGCCGAAGCGAGCTACCCAGTTAATCGATTCCTTGAAGGGAGGAGTCCAGTGGACGCTGCCTCTGTGGCAACCGCAACGACGATCGCATCTCCAGAAACCCCCCAGCACATGCGGGCCCTGGAACGAGCCAACTCCGTGCGCCTGGCGCGCGCCGAGCTGAAGCGCGCGATCGCACGGGGCGAGAAAGACGCCGCCGAGGTCGTCGAGGAGTCTCCGTGGGAGACGGAGAGCATGACCATCGCCGAACTACTGACCAGCCAGCGCCGCTGGGGCCAGACCCGCGCCCGCAAGTTCCTGATGCCGCTCTCGCTCAACGAGAACAAGCAGCTGGGCACGCTCACCTCGCGCCAGCGCCGGATGCTGTCCACCGAACTCGCCGCCCGCCGCACCGGCGGCGAAGCGGCGCTTGTCTCCTAGCTGGGAGTCCGTCTAGCCGCGCAGCCCGCCGACGCGGAAGCTGAGGCCACCGCTGGCGCGCTGGAAAGCCCGGCGCGCCAGCACGAAGGCCACCAGGAAAGTCACGGCGCCCGCCGCCAGGCAGACCGCGAGGATCTGGTTGGCGAAGTAGAAGAGGCCGCCAACCGTGAAGACGAAGACCGTCCCCGCCAGCAGGGTCGAGTGGGAGCGGTAGCCGGCGAAGTGCTCGCGGATCGCCACCTCCATGCCGCCCAGCCCGGCCAGGGCGACGCCGACGCCGAGCACCTTGGTCTGGCCGCCGATCACGCCGATCACGAGGCAGACGATGCCGGCGAGGATGACCAGCTCGGCAAGTGGGAACGAGCCCCAGGGCGCCGGTGGTCGCGCGTCGGGGGCGCCAACGCGCCGTGCCGGCTTCGCTGCCGAATCGCTCGCGGCTGCAGCGGTCTTCGCCTGTTTCGCGACCGGCTCCTGGCCCCCGACCTGCGACCGCTTAACCGCCTTCCCGCCGCCCCTCTTCTTCCGCCCCCGCTTAGCGCTCAACGGCCGTAAGCCGCCCGGCTAACGGACATCCGGAGGAGACCTTGACCCGCCACCAGCCCATCAGCATTCCGAGCGGGCCCAGGTACGGGCGCGAGTGCCAGCCGCCACAGCCGGGCTCACCGACGTCGTGGCGGCTGATCTTCACCCACTTGTGCTCGGCGGGGTTCGCCTCCACTTCGCGCAGCAGCTCGCGGTTGTAGGTCTCTACGACGGCCCTTTCGCGCAAGTCGAGCCGCGCCTGGCCAATCCGCTCGGCCAGTTCGTCGCGAACCCGCTCAAGGCCGCCGAGGTCGAGGACGCGCGGCTCCCCAGCCGCGGGCTGCAGCCGGTGCTCGATCGCGATCCGACCGAAGGCCTCGCTGACCAAACCCGCCAACTCCTGCTCGAGGCGACCAATCTGGCGCCGCAGCTCGACCCGAGCGAGACGCTCATCGACCCCGGCGCGAAGCGCCGGCTGGTCATCTCTTGCGATCAGATCCAGCATCGGCTTCGCTCAGTCTAATTGATCGATCCGCGATTCCCGCACGAATTCACGATTCGATCATCCACCGGCCCTGAGGCTGGCGGCAGCCATCCAAAGAGCCTCGTCGACGGCGATCTGTGGCACGCCCTTGACCTGCACCGCCGCGATCGCCAGGCGGCGACTGTCATGGTCGACCGCGTAGCCCTCGCCGGTGCTTCCGAACAGCAGCGCCACCGGGCCGCACTCATCGGCGATTGCCAGGGTGCCCTGGATGAGCTCTCCGGGCCGCCCCGGCAACGACTCGCCTGGGGCGGAGTCACGAATGCAGAGGCTTCCTTGCAGCCGCTCGGCATCGAAGGCGCGCAGGGCGACGCCGGTCTCGACGATCGCGATCGTCAGCGCGTCGGCCGGCAGGCCTTGGCTGCGGAAGGTGCCATCGTGGAGGCGTTCCAGCGCCAGCCGCTCGACCGGGGTGCGGTTGCGGTCGGGGTCGAGCCCGATCTGGCGGTAGAAGACCCGGTACGCCCAGGGGATCGGTCGTTCCCGCATGTGGATCGCCTGGGCGCCAAAGAAGCGATCGGAGAGGTCGCGCAATCGCCGCCGCACCGGATCGGGGCTCTTGCCGGGATGGGCGTCGACCTCGATCCAGGCGACTCCGAGGCCCGGGAACTCGGCGGCGAGATGCGGCGCCACCCAGCCCTGCTGAGGCGAGGGCTCCCAGCCGATCCGCGGCGCCGCACCGGCCCCCACCCTCAGCTCCCTTCCACCTTGCGGGTCGCCGCCAGCAGCTGTTCGACCCGAGCATCGATTTGACTGGAGCCGAGTTCGCCGATCGCGGCGCTCTGCAGGGTGCCGCCGGGGTAGGCGAAGGCGAAGGTCGGACAACCGGCAACCCGGTAGAGGCTGGCGACGGCGCCGTCGCGGTCGTAGCCGACCGGCATCGTCCAGCCGTGTTGGCGAACCAACCGCCGCACCGTTTCGCGATCGTCGCGGACGTCTAGCGAGAGGAAGTTCACCCGTCCACGGTAGCGCTGGTAGGCGGCCTCAACGGCGTCCTGCTCTGCGGCACAGTCGCCCCCCTTGGTGAACCAGAACGAGATCACCAGCGGACGGTTGAAGAGGTCGCAGACGCGGATCGCTTCGGCGGTGCCGATCCGACAGGCGGGGGTGCGTCGGTCGCCGGAAGGGCAGGGGACTCCGCCCGATTCGCAGTCGTCCTGGGCGACGTTGGCGTCGCCTTCGAGCTGTCCGCTGGCGATCGGGACGGCGAACTCCGGCAGCGCCCAGCGGGGCGGCTGGCGGTCCAGCCCGAGCGTGTCTTCGCCGCCTTCGCCGGAGATCTTGATCGTCGCGATGACGATGACCGCGAGGAAGATCAGCCCGACCGCGATCGAGTAGCGATCCCTCACGACAGCCCTCCCGCGGCGGCGCCGCGGCGGCCCACCGGCCTCAGTCCATCGAGAGCGGGCCGGTTACGTCCGCGTTGAGGAACTGGTTGACGAAGGGGTTGCTGGAGTCGAAGAGCTCTTCTTTGGGGCCCGACTCGACGATCTTGCCGCTCCACAGCACAGCGATGAAATCGGCGATCCGCCGTGCCGTGCCGAGGTCGTGGCTGATCACCAGGTAGCAGCCGCCGTGCTCGGCGTGGACCTCGCGGATCAGCTCGCAGAGCAGCGCCGTGCGGACCGGGTCGAGGCCGGAGTCGGGCTCGTCGAACATCACGATCGCCGGTTCCAGCACCAGTGCCCGGGCGAAGCCGGCGCGCTTGCGCATCCCGCCGGAGAGCTCGTTCGGCATCTTGTACGTGGCCTCGGTGAGACCGACCTCTTTGAGCCGCCGATTGACGATCTCGCCGATCTCCTCCTCGCTTTTGTCGGTGTGCTGGCGAAGCGGGAAAGCGGTGTTGTCGTAGATGTTCATCGAGCCGAAGAGGGCGCCGTCCTGGAAGAGCAGGCCGAACTTTTTCCGCACGTCGAAGAGTTCGTCGTCGGTCATGTTCGGGATTGACTCGCCGTGGACGAGCACGTCGCCCGAGTCCGGGTAGAGCAGGCCGACGATGTGCTTGATCAACACGCTCTTGCCGGTCCCCGAGGGGCCGAGCACCATCGAGACCTGGTCCTCGGGCAGGCCGAGGTTGAGGCCGTTGAGGATGCGGGCGCGGCCGAACTGTTTGACCAGGTCGATGATCTCGATCGCGTCGGTGCCACCGTGGTCGCGCTTGCGGCCGGTGTGGAAGCGGTAGGGGTCGTGCTCCTGCGGATCGACGCCGGGGATGACGAAGTCGCGCCCCATCACGGCGCCGTCCTCGCTCACGTAGGGACCGGAACCGGTGGCGCTTTCGGGGTGCCCGGGCGTCGCCGGGGCGGTGGCCCCGACCGGCTCGGCCAGCTCAGCACTGGTCTCGGCCTCCGGCTCGTACTGCTCCTCCTCGGCCTCGTTAAATCGCTCCTGCTCGTCCATCGAAAAATCAGCCTCCTATCGGTGCCCTCGGATTCGCGCCCCAGAAGACCAGGGTCCCCAACATCCCGATGATGTGCACTAAGACGATGTTCAGCACCATCGACTTCGCCGTCGCGGTGCCCACCCCCACCGGCCCGCCTGAGGCCGTGTAGCCGTAATAACAGCCGACCACGACGATCGCCGTCGCCATCACCATGCCCTTAATCAGGCTGTAGATCAGGTCGGGCGGGTTCTGGAACATCCAGAAGATCAGGAAGTAACCACCCGAGGAGACGTCGCCGATCTGCTGGACGACGGCGATGTAGCTGGCCAGGTACATGATCCCGATCCCGACCAGGTACATGAACGGGAAGGCGATCCAGGCGGCCAGCAGGCGGGTCGCGCAGAGGAAGGTGACCGGCGGCACTCCCATCACCTCGAGCGCATCAATCTCGTCGGAGATCCGCATCGCCCCAAGCTCGGCGACGATCCCGGTCCCGACCTTGGCCGCCAGCATGTAGCCGAAGGCGTAGGGCATGATCTCGCGCAGGTCGCACCAGGCCGAGAAGACGCCGGCGTAGGCGGGCGCGCCCTGGGCACGCAGCAGGTAGGCCCCCTCGATCCCGCACTGCAGGCCGAGGATGAAGACGAGGCCCCAGATGATGATCGCGGAACCGAGGATCAGGATCCCGGCCTGACGCAGGCTCTCGCCGAAGAAGCGGAGGACGCGGCCGCTGTAGACGAGGCCGGCGACGCGCGAGCCAAAGCGGGCGATCTCGCCGAACGAGTCGAGCCAGCCGCGCGGGACTTCCAGCCAGGCGTTCATCGGATCGTCTGCAGCTCCGGGTTGGTCGCCAGCAGCGTCTGCGTGAACACGTAGTTGAAGGCGAAGACGCCCATAAAGGCAATCACCACCGCCTGATTAACGGCGCGGCCGACGCCGGCGGCACCACCGGAAGCGGTCATGCCCTTGTAGGAGCAGACGACGGCGATGATCGCGCCGAACAGGGTGCACTTGAGCACTGACCCCCAGAGGTCGGTGATCGAGGCGTTGGAGAAGAGCGTCGCGAAGAAGCCACCCAGCGACTGGTGGTAGAGCAGCTCGGCGCCGATGCCGCCGGAGATGCCGAAGACCAGCGCGTAGATGTCGAGCAGGCCGGTGATCAGCATCAGGGCCAAGAAGCGCGGCACGACCAGGTTCTTGATCGGGTCGACGCCGAGCACCTGCAGGGCATCGAGCTCCTCGCGGATCTTCCGGGCTCCCAGATCAGCGGTAATCGCGGTGCCGGCGACACCGGCGACGACGACGGCGGTCACGAACGGCGCGAACTCGCGAATCGAGGCGAGCACGAAGAAGCCGCCGAGGCGGTCGAGGGCGCCGAACAGCGAGAGGAAGTTCGAAGCCTGCAGGCCGGGCGCGCCGAAGCCGAAGGCGACCGTCGAGACCAGCAGCGGGAACCAACAGAGCTGCAGCGCGAAGAGGAACTGGCCGATGAACTCCTCGCCGTAGGGGTACGGCGGGCGCACGGCGGAAACGAGCGTGCGAGCGGTGAGGATCATCATGTCCCCGACCTGCTCGAACAGCGATCTGGCGGGCGAGAACGCCCTGTTCACCGCGGATCCGACCATCTACTCCTCCGACGCGCGCCGGCATGCCAGCGCCCCACTCCTTGGTTTCGGAGTCTATGGGATGGGTCAGGCCGATCGGCGCCCCTAGTGTTGAGATCCCGCTAACCCCAGCGCCGTGGCTCTATAAAGCGCCTGCAGGCGCGGAACCCCGTGCTATGTTCCGGCCGCTTTGCGGGGGACCGGAAGACATTCCCGGCGCACCCGCCTCAGAGCCACCGCGACCGGGGTTGCCGCCGTGGCCGTGGCGGCGCTGCTCGGCGCCTGCGGTGGCAGCGAATCGTCGTCGGACAACAACGAGCCCGCCGGCACCTACGAAATGAAGGTGACGGAAGCCAGCTTCCCGACCGAACAGCAGCTTGGCCAGACCTCGCTGCTGCGGCTCGGCGTCCACAACGACGGCGACAAGACGCTGCCGACGCTGACGGTGACGATCTCGCTGGCCGGCAAGCAGGGGTCGAACTCGGCGCTGCCCTTCGGGGTGCGCGACGAAACTGTCGGAGTCGCCCAGCCCGACCGCCCGGCCTGGGTCCTAGCAGCCGGCTATCCGAAACTGGACGGCTCCAGCGAAGCGGGCGGCGGCTCGACCTCGAACCCGAAGACCTTTGCCCTCGGGCCGCTCAAGGCCGGCAAGACGACCGCTGCGGTCTGGAAGCTGACCGCAGTCCGCCCCGGCCACTACACGGTCACCTACCGGGTCGGCGCCGGCCTCGCCAGCGACGTCCACGCCAAGACCAACGGCGGCGTCGCCCCCGGCGGCTCCTTCGTCGTCGACGTCAGCAGCGTGTCGCCGGAAACCGAAGTGAAGCCGGACGGCGAAGTGGTTGAAATCAAGAGCGGCTCCGGCGGGAACGACAAGGGCGAATAGGCCCGGCGGCGGACGGGTAGCGTCTGCCTCGATGAGACTGCGCGCCGCGAGCACGCTCCTTCTCGCCGCTGCGATCGGGCTGGGACTACCTGCCTGCGGCTCCGCCGAAGCGCCCCCGGGCGGGAGCACCGCTTCACGGTCGCCGGGATCAGGGCGAGCCAAGCTCGCTCTGAAGAAGATCGGCAGCTTCGAAGACCCGGTCTACGTGGCCGGCGCGCCGGGCTTCCCGAAGCTGCTCTTCATCGTCGAACAGCCCGGGCGGGTCTCAGTGCTGAGCGGGGGCCACCGCCTCCCCCGCCCCTTCCTCGACATCCACGGCGACGTCCTCTCCGGCGGCGAGCGCGGTCTGCTCTCGATCGCCTTCCCGCCCGACTACGCCGAGAGCAACAGCTTCTACGTCTATTACACGGACCACGCGGGCAACATCCGCATCGACGAATTCAAGCGACGCACCCCGACCCGGGCCGACCCCGGCTCACGCCGCCAGGTGATCGTCATTCCCCACCCCCTCAACGCCAATCACAATGGCGGCCAGCTGCAGTTTCTCGGCGACCTCCTCTACTTCGGCACCGGCGACGGCGGCTCGGGGGGCGACCCGCCCAACAACGCCCAGAACAAGGATGTCCTGCTCGGCAAGCTGCTGCGGATCGACCCGCGCCCGTCGGGCGACCGCCCTTACACCGTGCCGGCCACCAACCCGTTCGTCGGCAAACCGGGCCGCGACGAGATCTACAGCTACGGCCTCCGCAACCCCTTCCGCTTCTCCTTTGACACGGTCAGCGCCGGCCAGCCGCGGATCGCGATCGGCGACGTCGGCCAGAACAAGTTCGAGGAGGTCGACTACACCACGGTCGCCGGCGCCTCCGGCGCCAATTTCGGCTGGGACGCCCTCGAGGGGTTCACTCCCTACACGGAAGAAAACAGCGGCACCGCCAACCCCGGCGGCACCGTCGAGCCGATCTTCTCCTACCCCCACAGCCGCGGTGGCAGCTGCTCGATCATCGGCGGCTACGTCGTCCGCGACAAGACCCTCCGCTCCCTCTACAAGCACTACGTCTACGCCGACCTCTGCGAGGGCCAGCTGCGCAGCCTCGTCCCCCACCTCAAGCGGGCGAGCCACGACCGCAAGCTCGGCCTCCACGTCGACAGCCCCACCTCCTTCGGCGAAGACGTCCGTGGCCACCTCTACGTCGCCTCCCTCGACGGTCCCGTCTTCCGCCTGGTCGAACGCTGACTGTCCCAGCCGGGGCGACCCGCACTGCGGGCAGAAGGGCGACTGGACGGACTCCGAGACCACTACCGGGAGCAGGCGCGCGATCTACGAGAACTTCGCTGGGAGCTTCGTCGCGAGCTGGTCGATCTCAAGTCGGAACTCGCAAGGAGACACGGAAGCGATACGTAATGCTCGCGAGGGGTTGCTCGCTGCCTCCGGGCGCCCATGACTAGAGCCCTTAGCCGCGCCAAGGGCTGGCCCTTAGTGCGACGTCAGGCTACAGTTGGCTGACCAGCCAAACTCGTCGGCGGGTGTGAGTCCGTCGGGGCGACGAAGGGAGCAGCGGTGGAGAGCGGAACGGTCGGCAGGGAAGAGACGGCGATCAACGCGGTCAACGGCGCCGGCGAAGCCGCCGCGGACAGTTTCGAGGTCCTCAACCCAGCGACGGGCCAGCCCATCGCCGACGTCGCGATCGACACCCCCGCGCAAGTCGCGGAGAAAGTGGCCCGGGTGCGTACCAACCAGGCCGAGTGGGAGGCGATGGGGATTGAGGGTCGCTACCACTGGCTCGGCAAGCTGCGCGATTGGCTGCTCGACAACTCCGACCGGGTCCTCGACACGATGCAGCGGGAGACCGGCAAGGTCCGCGCCGACGCCGCCAACGAGCCGGCCTACCTGGCCGACCTGATCAACTTCTACGGCACCAAGGCGGCCGAGTTCATCGGCGAGGAGAAGATCCGGCCCCACTCGCCGCTGCTGGCCTCGAAGAAGTTGCGCGTCCAGTACCGCCCGCACCAGGTGGTCGGGATCATCAGCCCCTGGAACTTCCCGCTGATCCTCGCCCTCGGCGACGCCATCCCCGCCCTGCAGGCCGGCGCCGCGGTCGTCATCAAGCCCTCCGAGTTCACGCCGCTCGGGCTCGCCGAGGTGGTCGAGGCCTGGAAGAACGAGATCGGCGCCCCCGACGTGCTCGACTGCGTCCAGGGAGTCGGCGAGACCGGCGGCGCCCTGGTTGACGCCGTCGACTTCATCCAGTTCACCGGCTCCGACCGGACCGGTCGCAAGGTGATGGCGCGCGCCGCCGAGACGCTGACCCCGGTCAGCCTCGAGCTCGGCGGCAAGGACCCGATGATCGTCCTC
>Ga0105242_10002559_pt1 | contig 14254 bp, 9 predicted proteins | sample KBSM24metaG_FD_81521 | JGI IMG/M metagenome (GOLD analysis project Ga0105242, IMG submission 81521) | Miscanthus rhizosphere microbial communities from Kellogg Biological Station, Michigan, USA - KBS M2-4 metaG | ecosystem: Host-associated > Plants > Roots > Rhizosphere > Soil | place: Michigan...
GCAGGGGCCGGAACCGGCTTCACATCATCCCCGTGGTGACCAATGGGGAGACCGAGGTGATGGTCGACACCATGGAACACGCGGTCGAGGTGTCGGGGTTGCTCAACTGGTGTGGAGTGGACCGCCTCGAGCCGGTGCCGGACCTGACCCCGCCCGCCTTCGGCTCCCCCGCGAAACACTAGCCACGTTGTGAGCTCTGCTCGGTGCGGAGGCGAAAGCCTCCGCACTTTTCTCACAGGCCGAACCGTAGACCTGCTCCCCAAACAACGTCGGGCATTCCAGGTGCTCGCGGCGGACTGTTGAAGTCCCAGTGCCCCACCATGAGCTCGAAGATGGTGTGCGGGACCAGCAGCGCCATGAGCGAAACGCCGGCGCCGTATCCCAGTCCATCATCCTTCACCTGCCGCCACACCGGGACGCGGACGTTGTTCCCGTTTTGGTTGACGTAATATGCGCCGATCTCGACTCTCGCCTCGACATGGGCAAACCCACCTTCGAGGAAGGGATTGAGCCACACCCGTCCCTTCGACGGCAAGTTCAATCCCAGGCCGACCATCGCTCCGGTAACACTCAGGTTCTCCGGCGTCAGCCGAATGCCGCCGGCGTGGAGCTCGAGCAAGGGGTGGATTCGATACATCAGGTTGATCCGTCCTGGCGGGAACCGATCACCGGGCTCGCCATTCGCCGACGAGAATAGGCCGCTTAGGCCCAGAGTCAGTGGATAGCCCCCGCGAGGCACGAACGGCCGCTCGAGTTTCTCTTCAGCCCCTCGACACCCTGAGTCGCACGCTGCGGTCAACACCGAGTCGATGGGGATCGCCTCGGACAGCGGCTGTCCCAGCTTGGTCAGCATGCCGACCACTTCCCACCACTCGTTGAACAGCGGCCCGCCCGAATGGCCAGGTGCGACAAAGAAAGTGGTGAAGAGAATCCGCGGCTGGTTCGAGCCGGCCACCAGCACTTTGTCAGGCTGGCCGACTCCCCAACACTCTCCCCCTGGGCAGCCCACCGGATACACCGGCGTTCGGGCAGTCAGGCGACTCACGTCACCAAACCGTGCGAATGAGCGTGGCCTGGCGCCTAGTGCCGCCGCCGCCGGAACGCAGAGCACCGCAAGATCCAAGTCACGCTTGGGATCAACCAGGGAACAGATCTTGGCCGCTACCGATTTATGGCAATCGTTGTAGAAGTAAGCCTGTATCGAGTCCACCGGTGTGCCGGCGTCCAGCACCACGTGCGCCGCGGTGGCTATGTAGAGCATGCCTCCGTGATCGCCGATGATCATGCCGGCGCCGTCCTGAAAGAACGCGGTGTCCACGAAGGTCTTGAGTTTGACCGCCAGCTGCAGCGCCTCGTCTGGGGCCGTGCTGTTGGTCGGCCGACATGCGGCCGTGCTCCCAGCCGCTCGAGCCTGCGCCGTCGCTACCTCAAATGGGCTCGCCCAAGCCCACAGCCCCAGGGCGAATCCGATGGCCGTGCTTAGCAGATTATTTCGTCGTCGGTCTCGAAACATGACTTGTCCTCCAGCTCAGCACACCGACCAACAAAACCAAGACGTATGTCAACGCACCCAGCCACAGATAGGAGGGCCGCTCACGAATAAGCGACTGCAGCTGCGAGGGAAACCGAAGCGCTCTACCGCCGATGCTGACCTGCCTCACCGACCCGCTTATCGTGAACGCAATGCCACGATCTGTCAGCCGCACTTTGTCCATGTCGGCCTGGTGCAGACCGCTCAGGGCGAGAGGAGTTGCCTCCAGCACCGTGTCCCGGCCGTCGACCCGTACTCTTGCGCTCAGGACAGTAGACTCGGCTAAAGGGCCGGCATCGTTGAAACCCTTGCGCAGCAGCTGGATGCTATCAACGGTGAGGCGCGGCACTCTTATCCCAGCAGGCTGCAGCAACCGCAGCTCCATATTCAAGTGCGTGGCCGAGGAGATGAGCTCCATCGCCGAGCTGTTGCCATAGTCGAGAAGCTCGGGAGCCGCTCCAAACCGGGACAACCTGATCCTGTTGACCAAGCCCAAGTGGAGCGATGTGCCGGCGCCGGCGGCAACCGACAGGACATACTCTCCCGCCCCCGCATCGCGAGGGTGATCCCAGGTGATCTCGGAGCCTACCGGTGGTGTCCAGGGTTGAAGGGAGATCCAACTGTCGTCGTCCACGGCCACCGCACTCACCTTGGCCTCCTGGTCGGGTCCGGGTCTCACCGGAAACGCCAAGCCGGGCAACAACAGCTGCTGGAAGCCTGATCCGCTGAACGATTGCAAGCGGGGGAGGTCGGAAAACAGTTCTCGCTCGGAGGACAGGGTAAAGGTGACCCCGGACGCCTCGATGTCCGCGCTGACGGAGGTCGACGAAACCGGCGTCGCCATGAGAAAGCCCAAGACTGGAATCGGCGCCAGCATCCAGGAGTAGAGCGCCAGTCTCTGCCTCCGCCGGCGAACGAGGGCCTTTTCGAGTCGGCGGTCGAGGTCGGGCCCCAGGTACTCCATCCCGGGGATCTCGGGGTGTGAGGTGGCGGTCGAGGACGGGATGCTGAAGAGAACGCCGTCGCTCGAGCGCATGTGGAGCACCGGCGTCCACCATTCGACAGGGTCGGCGTGCTCCAGCTTCATGGCCACTCGGGCCGAGCTGACCGCGGCGTCGAGCGGAAGTCCGCTCGCGATAGCCAAGTACGCGATTCGCGCGAAGGTCAGGGCAGCCGGGTCACTGATCGGGTTCTGCATCGCTACAACGCCGCCCATCCCGGCCCGTACCAAGGCACCCGCGGTGCTGGAGGACGACGCGGTGCCGTCGCTCACGGCTCCTTTGCAGGAGTTCAGCACCGCGAGTCTTACATCGCCTTCTCCCCTGAGCAGGAGGCCAAGGTCCGTGGCGGCTAGAGGCTGAGCCCCGCCATTGGCGTCCTCAAGCAGGAGAAAGCCTTCACCCCCTTGGGCGTCGTAGTCACCATGTCCGCAGAAGTGAAAGACGTGCCAGGTCTGCCACATCGCCTGCTGGAGATCCTCCCAGGTCCCGCCATCCAACCACTTCAATTCGACTAATCCCGCCTGTCGCGCTTGGGTGAGCGCTCTGTCGATCAGCTCGCGCTCCCTGGCGACATTCAGCTGAGGCAGGCCCGGCTCACGGGGGTTGGCGATCAAGCCCAGAATTCGCAGCGGCGGTTCGACCTTCAGTGGCTCGACTGCCTGGGGAACCTTCGGATGGCGAACGATCGGCGTCTTGGACGAAAGGCCCACGTAGCAGCGATTGCGCCCGTCGTACAGCAGCTCCCACGGTGCTCGGGACAGTTCCGGCGGCTCGATCAGAAGCTTGAGGCGAAGCCCCTTGAGCCTCGCGTTCGTGAGCGCGACGCCTGCGCGATAAAGCTCGAGGATTTGCCCGGTAATGAACGCGTCGAATAACGACGCTCCCACCCTACGAAGATCGCTCTCCCTTGCCGGTGGCTCCGGGGGCGACGACCAGCGAATCGTCTCGGGCATGGAGCTCTCACCCGCAGGCGATTCCACCACCGAGGCCCGGTACTCGCTCCCGGCGGCTTCGATTAGCAACCTGAAATCCTCGTATTCGACCCGGCGCAGCACCGCCGAATCAGGAGCACGAGAGCTGGGCGTCATCGCCGATGTAGACCAGGTATTGGCGCGACCAGGCGTCGTTTCCCAGTCTCGCAGTGAGGTTCACGCGGTAGATACCGGAACCCTTTATCTCGGACAGCTCGAAGCCGAGGGGTCCGTTCAACGGGTAGGGCTGGCGGCCCAGCTCTCGCCGGCCGAGCGAATTAACTGTTCCGGAGGGATCGACGGTGCCCACGTCCACGTAAACGCTCTCGGGGCGACTCATCGCCCAGAGCACGAACGTGACCGGGCCGCACGGCTTCGGCCGTTCGTGTTGCCAGATCCGGACCGGCAGGAAGAGGGGGACGCCGGCGCTGTCGGCCCAGGCCTGCACCGCCAGCTCTCTCCGGGTGAGGGGCTGTCGGCTTCCCGAGGAGAGGGCCCGCAGCACCATGGTCTCCCAGGTGAAGGACTGGGTGCCGGGTGATGGTGACGCGTCCATGCGGTAGGGCTCGCCACCCACCCAACCGTCGGCGCGAACCGAGACGGTGCGGTTGGGGGGTGGAGACCACTCGATCACCAACGGGTCCTTTGAGGTGGTCAGATCGAAGTTCCCGAAGGACTGGTAGATCGAACGGAGAAAGAGCCCTGCGCCGACCTGTTGTTTGTAGGTGCCTTCACACCGGTCCCCGCGGCCCTTGTAGGGCTGGCCGCCACCAGCGAGCGAGAGAATCCGGTCGTCGCACGTGCTCTGCTGAGCGCCGCCGGCCCGGGTGAGAGCAAGAGTCAACGCGCAGACCAACGCGGCACGACGGGTCGCCATACGTCCTCTCCGTTAGAACCAGACGCGGCCGCCGGCCTGCAAACTGGAGAACGTGGTGTTCGAGCCGGTGGTGAACACCGTGTATACCCTGCCGGTGACTCCGAGCGAAACCGTCGGGCTCACGGGGAACTCGATGCCCACTCCGCCATGGATGCCGAGATCGGTCGAGCCTGGATCGAAGTGGTAGAATCCGGCACCCGCGTCCAGCAGCACGGTGGGACTGCCGGAGATGAGGCGAGCCTCGAGTGCAAGAGACCCGTGGAAGAGGTCGAGATCGGGATTGGCTGCCTCGCCCGGGAAGCGGTGGTAACCCAGCAAGGCGGCCACGGCGAAACTGCGGTTCCACCAGTACTCTGCGTCGGCGGTGATGCCGAAGCCGGGATTGTGGGTGGTGTTGAAGTTGTCGAGGGGCAGGCTGACGCCGACGTGGAGGCTCAGGGCGAAAAGACGGCGCTCGAGGTCCGATACCTTCCCCTTGAACAGGACGTCGTTCTCCACCTTGATAGATATGCCTGGGTCACCGTTGGGCGGCAGCAGCAGCACGACCTCGTACCGGCCGTCCAGCAGATCTCGCGGCTCAGCCTCGACCGATCCGGAATCGAGGACGACATGGATACGCGAACCGAAATCAGGACCGAGTGGGACCTTACCAACCGCCGGGCGGAAGGTGAGCAATGCCTTCCGCTCCGTCGCCATCTGCTGTAGGGTGCGGATTTCCAGCCTCGAGTCGTCCGGGTCCCCCGGTCCAAGGCGGACCATGGTGGACAGGGTGCGGGTCCTGCGGTACGTCCCCAACTCGCTATGAGTTCCGGCGATGACAAACGTCAACGAGTATGCCCCGACTACATCGGTTCCGCCGAGGGTGCCGGTATATTTGCCGCCACCCTGGCTCTTCAACTCGACCGTGCGGTCCACTTGCTGGATCGCTTTCCAGTGCCGCTGGTCCTCCAGGAGTCGCTGCAGCTTGACCTGTGCCGGGCTGGCCTGGCTTTCCGGCGGCACCGTGGGTGTACCAGCAGGAACGGAGTTGACCGACAGCAGCACTCCAGTGCCCTGGCCCGGCTTGCCCACCACGACGGTGACCGTGGCATCGTCCACGGGGGCGCCGCCATAGGTGACCTCCGCGGTGAGCGGGATTGCCTGGCCGAGCAGGTAATCCGGCTTGTCGGTGCCCACTTCGAATTTGAGCGCTGGCTCGTCCACTAGAGCGGCGACTTCGTACATCGTGCCGGGCTGGCCCATGATCTGCATCTCCCACTGTCCTTCGGCTGCAACCTCCTCGCCACCGACTTGGAACGGTGGATCGACGAAGAAGCCACGGTATGCCGCGCCCGTCAGCGTCTGCATGCTGGCCGTCACGTCCTTACCGTCCTTGCGCACCTGTACGGAGAGTTCTCTCCCATCGAGCCAAATCGCCTCCAGCAGCACTCGCTTGACGCCCCGGTTGACGGTGAACACCTCACTCACGCTGTCGCTCGCCAGCGTATCCCGCCGTAAGGCCACGAGCTGGGGGCTGCCGTGACTCGACATGGTCGAGATCGCGGCATTGACGAACATTTGCGCCGTCTTCGTCCCGTCCGGGTTGTTCTCCGGCGTGCCTCCGGTTTTGGCCGCGATGCTGTTCATGTCGGCGAGGAACGGATCAGTCGCGTCTATGCCGAGGGTGTGGATCTTGTAGATCGATCCGTCCAGAACGGTGCGCGGGGTCGTCACCGCAACACCCGAGGCCTGATGCCCCGGCTGGTCGTCGATGCGCCAGGCGCCGGTGCCGTCGTCGAAGACCATCGGATTCACGTTCTGCATGCCGTCGCTGAAAAGCACAATGTGTCGGCTTCGCCCGGGATTTCGGTTCGTGGGGTCGGCGAACAGGTTTATTCCGGTTTGGAGCCCGCCTCCCATCGCCGTTGCACCGCCCGCCGAAGTGCCCTGGACGCTGGTGATTATCGCGCCCTTGTTGTCGTCGAAGCTTACCAGCGGGCCGGGAGCGGGAAACGCCGTGACGTTGGTATTGAAGTAGGCCACGGAGATCCGATCGGCCTGCCAGGCAAAGGCGGAGAAATCCTGGATGAACCGCACGACCGCCTGCTTGAGATAGTCCAGCTTGCTGGAGCACGTTGGACAGGCGAGCGATCCCATGCTTCCCGAGAGGTCGAGGACAAGGACCACGTCGAGCGCATGCCCGAGGGTGAGATTCGCCCAGGTTGAGGGGTCGTTCTCGTCCGGCGTGTTCGGACCGACGTTGAACGTCGGGGTCGCCGCTCCGTTCACCGCACGCACCATCATCCCGACCGTGCCGCCGAAAGAAGTGAGACCGAAGTCGTCAGGTACGAGGTTAACTTCGACCGTCCATTGCATGCCCGCGGCCGAGCTGATCATGCATCCGCGGGCACCGACGGGGCAGTTCGACAAGGTGGCGTTGTCCAGACCGGGGAACGCGTTGGCCGTGCATGCCCCGGTCGGAGTCGTGACGATCAGGTCCACGGTGAAGTTGCGGCGAAAGCAGAGGCCACGATCGTCCGTCTTGTCGGCGTGAGTATGTCCGGTGTCGAGCATGAGGACGATCAGATCGCCCGCCGGATTGTTGGTGGGGTCCGAGATGGCGAAGTAGACGTGGAGGATGTCCTTATTGGGTGGCTGCGCGTGGGTCAGGTACATTCGCGCGGTCACGAAAGGGGTGCCGGCGCCGAGATTGAATGACTGCGCCGCGGGGACTCCGCAGGCCAACCAGTCGGCATCGTTGCCGTTCACGGTGATGGTGCACACCGGTTTGTCCGGGACGAAGAATTCCCCCGCCCCATCAGCCGCCCGGGCGGGCCGGTTATCGAGTCGCGACCGCGAGGTCGACATGGGGTCTAAACCTTGGCCCGGGAGGTCGGGAGCCATCCCCACCGCAACGATGGTGACTATAACGCCGATGCACGATCCGGTCCGGTGGGCCATGGCCGTCTCCCCTCTATTCCGGTTCGTCCACGCGATGTGGTGCCGACAACCCGGCGTTGTTGACGCTCTTGGCGCCCAGCCGGCCGTCCGACGAATCTCCCCAGCACAGCATTTGTCCTTCGGCCGCTACTGCGCACGCATGTCCGGCCCCGACGCTCAAACCGACCACCGGCAGGCCGCCGAGGTCCACCCCGACCGCGGCTGGACTGCAGACGGTCCCCGCATCGCATGCGCCGCGAAGTGCCGGGTCGCCGAGCTGGCCGAACTGGTTGGATCCCCAGCAGTAGACATTCCTATCGGTGCCGAGCGCGCAGGTGGCGTTCCCCCCCGCCTCGATAGCCGAGACCTGGACGCCGCTGAAGGCCACCGCAGGAGTCGGGCTGCACCCGACCACGGCAGGAACGCTGAAGGTCTGACAAGTCGAGTCTGGCGTGGCCGTGCCCAGCTCGCCGTGAGTGTTGAACCCCCAGCAGTAGACCAATGCGTTCGGCTCCGCGAGGGCGCAGGTGTGCAGGTCCGCCGCAGTGATGGCTCGAAACGCTGGGCCCGCCGACACACTCACGAACGGCACCGCGGACGCGCTGTCGGTCGTCACGTCGACCGGGCTGCCCAGCTGCACCGACCCTTCTCCCCAGCAAACCGCTGCTCCGGATGGAACCAAGGCGCAGGTATGGGTCACTGCTGGGGCGATGCTCGACAGCACAAGTGGGACCCCCTCTTCGGCAGCCGGGCTGCCTCGATCCCTCACGCGTCGCGGCAACCGGCTGCAGAGAGAGCGGAACAGGATGCCGCAGTCGTCGAATGACGGTTTCGGCTGGCCATTGGGCGGACTGAACGGTTGGATGAAGCCGTCCCCTAGCTGCCACTTCTGGTTCGTCCCCCAGCAGTAGGCCGCCATGGCGGAGGAGACACCACACACGTACCCGTCGCCGGCAAAGAGCGAGTCCAGCACGGACGTGCTGGACAGCAGGACCGGCAACGATTGGTCGCCGGGCCCACCGGTGCCCAGCTCGCCATTGGTGTTGAGTCCCCAGCACTCCACCGTGCCATCGAGGAGAACTCCGCAGCTGTGCCCATTCCCCGCGGTCACCGACCGGAACTTGAACCCCCGGCCCACGGGGACAGGAATGACGCTGCCGGCCGCGGAGCCATTTCCGAGAAGACCAGTACCCCAACAGAACGCGTCATGATCAATGGTGATGCCGCACGAGTGACTGCTACCCGCCGACACAGCGATCCATCGCTCCATGACGTGCACTTCTTGACTCAGACTGGCCGGCTTGATGCCTGGTTGAGTAATTGTCGCGCTGATGGTCGCAATGCCCCGCCGCTGAGCGACGATGCGGATGCTCCGCTCCGCGATCAAGACATCCTCGTTCGTCGTCCCCGCAGGCGCGACAGGTCGAACCTCCAAGACCGTTGGATCACTGGACTGCCATTTAACGTGCAGCCCAGTGATCCCAGTGCCGGCTTTATCCTCCACATCTATAGTCAGCAGGGAATCGTCTTTGACGAACAGGTCCTGCGGCCACTCTGCGCCGGAGGGCTGTTGCATAGTGACGGTTGAGGAGGGTTCGTTGGGAAAATCCTCGCAACTAGCCAAGGCGAAGGCGATCCACACGCCCCGCACACGCGCCGAGCGCGCGACGATGCGAGGCACGGCCATGAGTCGCTGGAGACGCTTTAGGCAAGAGAGGGGCACAGCTGAACTGGGACCTTCTCGTGCCGAGCTACAGGAGTGGGGTGCGGTCATCATGATCGCCTGCTGCTTCCTCGGGGCACTGGCACGTACATGGCGCCCAAGCACCCAATTGGTATTACCTGGACTTTGATTGGAGACTCGGCTCAGTCTTACTTACACGGCCCCTTTCAGTACTAAGGACCGACATTGTGACGTCTAGGGCCTCGCTTGCGACAACGCGATCTCCGATCTAATCCGTGCGAGTTGTGAGGACACCGACCTGTAGTGTCCATGTCGGTCACATGCAACTCACCCAGCCAATCAACAGTTTCAAGAGTCACCGCACTATCGGGTCCGTCGAGAGGGTCGTTGGAGCGTGCCAACACGACGGCGGCCGCGGCGTAGAGGTAAAGCGGGGCGAACGCTCGGGAGGGAAGAGCGTGGTGGGATCGAAGGGTCAAAGAGAGCTGTCGCACAGACGGTGTCTCTCCTTCACACCGAGAAGCGCGTTGACCTCCCAGACAACTTGGGAGTCAGGGCCAGGCGGACAACGATGCTTGATCGGGTGATGAGGCCACGCTAGTAACTGCGACAGAGACACGCAAGGACCCCAACGCGGACAAATGCCTTGCTTCACAGGCGCATTCGCAGACGCACTGAGGCACGAGATGGTTAGGGCCCGTGCGCCAATGCCCAATCCCCTCAATGCTTTGGCTCCTGCTGACGCCGCCCGTCCACGGAACGATCTAGATCTCCGCCTGAATCCAAGTTAGACCGCCCCGTCCATTTCGCGTTTGAGCTTCCTCGGGACATTGGTCTATCTCTTCTTTAACCGCTTTTGGCTGGATTCACCGTGAAGCCTCTACCCCTCGCCTTTGCCCGGGTCCCCGCGGATGCTGCGCGACATCTTCCACGCCTCGCCGAGCGAGTCGCGGGCGCATCGTCAGTACGTAGTGCTGCTTCAGGGGCATTGATGAATTCGTTCGAGAGAAGAGCTGATTGCAGTTAGAGTGGGATCTCGCGAGTACGCCACCAAGCTGGCTGAGACACCCACCACACATACTGATCATTCCATCGCGGTTCGACTCACGTTGAGCCGCAGAAGCAGGTGTCGCTGATTCAGGAGGCACTCCCATGCCGGTTGCACCGACCTATCCGGGCGTATACGTCGAGGAGCTTCCCAGCGGCGTACGAACCATCACCGGCGTCCCGACTTCGATCACTGCCTTTGTAGGCCGAACCTGGAAAGGGCCGGTGGATGAGCCGGTCAAAGTCAACAGCTATGCGGACTTCGAGAGGGCCTTCGGTGGATTGTGGCGGGAGGGTACGCTGGGCTACGCCGTTCAACAGTTCTTCTCCAACGGCGGAAGCCAGGCCTTGGTGGTTCGGGTGGCCACCCGTAGCGGTACCAAGAGGGCCAAAGCGGCCACGATTGCTCTAACCGGGGGAGCCACATTCCGGGCCGCCAACGTTGGCAGCTGGGGGATGAACCTGGTGGTGACCATCGATCTCGACACCAAAGACACCACCGATACCAAGCTGTTCAATCTGACCGTGCTCGATGATCCCACCAAGCTCAATGACAGTGCCAAACGAGGCGGCAGCGGGACACTGGAGAAATTTCTCAACGTGTCGGTGGACCCCGCTAGTCCGCGTTTTATCACCAGCGTGCTCGATCAGCAATCCAACCTTCTTCGGGTGGATAGCGGGCTGGGAGCCAAGGCGCCGGCCGCTCAGACGGGGACGCCTACCGCGAATTCCGGGACCGACGGCGATGTCATTGGAGCGACGGAAGTGGTTGGCACGACCAATGACACCAACAAGACCGGGATGTACGCGCTGCGAAAGGCGGATATACTGAACCTGCTTTGCATCCCTCCGTACACGCCAACGACCACCGACAATGCGATGGCGACGTGGACCGACGCTGCGAACTTCTGCAAAGAACGACGGGCCGTGCTTTTAGTCGACGCCCCGTCTGACTGGACCCTTGACTCGGCCTCGGCGAACTATCCGCCCAAAAAGATCGGCAGCTTCAGTGCGATCGAGCGGTCCTACGCAGTCCTGTACTTCCCACGGCTCCGTTTGTCCGACCCGCTGCAGGACAGCAATCTCGCCGACTTCGCTCCTTGCGGAGTGATGGCCGGGATCATGAGCCGGACCGACGCCGAGCGCGGGGTCTGGAAGGCGCCGGCCGGAATTGAGGCAGGCTTGCGCGGGGTACTCGGTCTCTCCATCAACACTCTCCCAGGAAACCTTACCGACAAGGAGAACGGAGACCTCAATCCGCTGGGCATTAATTGCTTCCGAGGATTCCCTGCTGTTGGTCACGTGGCCTGGGGCGCCCGCACTCTGGAAGGATCAGACATTCTCGCCTCCCAGTGGAAATACCTGCCGGTGAGGCGCCTCGCCCTCTACATAGAAGAAAGTCTGTACCGGGGGACCCAGTGGGTGGTGTTCGAGCCCAATGATGAGCCGCTGTGGGCCCAGATCAGGCTCAACATCGGCGCCTTCATGCACACCCTGTTTCGCCAGGGCGCGTTTCAGGGAACCACGCCGAGGGATGCCTATCTCGTGAAGTGTGACAAGGAGACCACGACCCAGGACGACATCAATCGAGGCGTGGTCAACATCCTGGTAGGCTTCGCGCCGCTCAAGCCCGCCGAGTTCGTGATCATTCAGATCCAGCAGCTCGCCGGTCAGATCCAGACCTGAGCTCCACCGTTTGCGATAGGAGGACAGCCGAATGGCACAGTTCAGCGTAAACGCGCAACGGTTCGATCCCTACAAGAACTTCAAGTTCCGGGTGAAATGGGACGGCCGCTACGTCGCCGGGATCAGCAAGGTGTCGAGCCTCAAGCGAAGCACCGAAGTCGTCAAGCACCGTGACGGGGGAGACCCATCGTCCACCCGCAAGTCCCCAGGCCGCACCGAGTACGAAGCGATCACACTGGAGCGCGGGGTCACCCACGACACCGAATTCGAGAAGTGGGCCAACAAGGTCTGGAATTTCGGGTCCGGCCTCGGAGCCGAGGTGTCACTCAAGGATTTCCGCAAGGACATCATCCTGGAGATCTACAACGAGGCTGGGCAGCTCGCGATCGCGTACAAGGTGTTCCGCTGCTGGGTCTCGGAGTTTCAGGCGGTTCCTGATTTCGACGCTAACGCCAACGCGGTCGCGATTCAGCACCTGAAGCTCGAGAATGAGGGCTGGGAGCGCGACTACGATGTGGTCGAGCCGACCGAGCCGACCTTCAACGAGCCGGCCGCCTGATCGCGCCCGACATTGCCTGGTTGGTCCTGTATGACCATGCCGGCGCTCGACGCCGGCGCGTTGCTCACCGCCTGGGATCGGGCCGCGACTCTGGCTCGGCCATGGCGAGAGGTGGCGCTACTCGCTGCGGCAAGCGGCGAGCCACTGGAGCGTCTCGCCCGGCTTCCCATCGGCGAGCGAGATCGCCTGCTTCTGGGCTTCCGGGTGGCAATGTTCGGGGAATGCTTCGAATGCGAGACTATCTGCCCGGAATGCACCGCACGCCTGGAGCTGTCCCTCAATGTATCCGACCTGCTAGTTCCTCCCAGCGCCGGCGACTGGGCTGATCTTCAGCTCCCCGAGGGCAACTGCTCCGTACGGTTGCGAGCACCCGACAGCGCGGACTTGGCGGCGTGCATGGAGCTGCCGGATAGTGCCGTTCGAGTCCTCCTCGAACGCTGTTCCCAGGTGTTAGACGCAAACGGTGATGCGCGGGACCTTCCGGCGCTTACCGTCGGGGATCGCGCCATCGTTGCCACTCGCCTGGCGGAGCTCGATCCCCAGGCGGATGTGGGACTCCATCTTTCGTGCCCCGACTGCTCCCACCATTGGTTGGCCAGCTTCGATTCCGCAGGATTCCTGTTGCAGGAAGTCGCCGGGTACGTCGAGCGAGTGCTGGATGAAGTGCACCTGCTCGCGAGCGCCTACTGTTGGAGCGAAGCGACTATCCTCTCGATGGAATCGAGCCGCCGAAAGGGCTATCTGGCGCGGGTGCTGCAATGACCGACTTCCTGCAGCGGCTGGTGGCCCGTCACCTGGAGGAACCCGCGATAAGGCCGCGGTTGGCGTCGCGTTTCGAGTCGGCGGCCGCGTGGCCGAGGTCGCAGGTCTCGACCGGATTGCCGCGAACGTCGGCACTAGCTTCGCGGCCCTTCACTCCCGCCACTGCCGCAGCGTCGCCGGTTGCACCGGAGTCTGGCATAGAGCAATCGGTCTCCCAGCCGGCGCCCGTTCGACAGGGACTCGGCGCCATGCAGGAACCTGACTCTCCTCCGGTCCGCGTTCCTGTTCGCGCTCGCCCTCGAGACATGGAACCGAGCATCGACACAGCAGTCGAACACATAGTTGGTGGATTCTCGGTTCTCCGGGCTCCCGACCCTTCCGGGCAGATCATCCAAGAGCCCCAACAGGCGGCGGGAGACGCGACGTCTCGGCCGGGCCAGCGGCACCCGGATTCGATCCGGCCCGTTGCCGTGTCGACCGGACCGCGCGAGCGTGCCAGAGTGCCGATGGTCACCCGGCCAGAAGTCAGTGATGGCGCTGCATCAACCGCTTCGGCTCGACGCCATCCCGGCGCGCCGGTCGAGCGCGAGCCAGACGTCGTGCATGTCCACATCGGTCGGGTCGAGGTGCGTGCAGTCATGCCGAGCCCGGAACCCGAGCGTCCTGCCCCGGCACCCCGTGCCGGGCCGGGTCCGCTATCGCTCGACAACTACCTCGCGGGAAAGAGGCGCGCGTGAGCAACGCGCTGGCCATCGCGTCCGTGACCGCCGTGCTCAAGGATCTGCTCAACAACGGCGTGATCGATCACCAGCTCTCGGGGGTGGTGGGCGAGGTGACCGTGTCGGCGCTGCCACCCGACCGGGTCCTGGTCGCGGGGCAGGCGGAGACCAGCAGGATCAACCTCTTCATGTATCAGGTCACCCCGAATCAGGGCTGGCGCAATGCCGCGATGCCGTCGCGCGATGGGAACGGCACCCGGGTCAGTAACCCTCCACTGGGACTCGACCTGCATTATCTGGTCACCACTTACGGCGCCAGTGAATTCCACGCCGAGATTCTCCTCGGCTACGCGATGCAGATGCTTCACGAAACCCCCGTCCTGACCCGTGACGCGATTCGGGCGACGCTCGCGCCGGCGTCACCGGTGACCGGGGTGATGCTGCCGCCGCCGCTCAATGTCCTCGTCGCCTCGGAACTGGCCGACCAGATCGAGCAGA
>Ga0105242_10002560_pt1 | contig 14248 bp, 12 predicted proteins | sample KBSM24metaG_FD_81521 | JGI IMG/M metagenome (GOLD analysis project Ga0105242, IMG submission 81521) | Miscanthus rhizosphere microbial communities from Kellogg Biological Station, Michigan, USA - KBS M2-4 metaG | ecosystem: Host-associated > Plants > Roots > Rhizosphere > Soil | place...
GTCGAGGCGTCGAGGGGGCGCCCGGCCTGGGTGGCGGCGAGGACACCCAGGGGGATGCCGACCGCCAGCGCGATGGACATCGCCATCAGCGCGAGCTGCAAGGTCACCGGGTAGCTCCGCACCAGCTCATCGCGCACGGAGAACCCCGTGACGAGAGAGTGCCCGAGATCGCCCCGCACCACCTCGCCCAGCCACAGGAGATACTGCACGGCGAGCGGCCGGTCGAGATGGAGCGCGTGGATCAGCGCCTGCCGTGTCTGCTCGTTCTGGCTCGCGGTGATCCCGAGGAGGATGGTCACCAGGTCGCCGGGGATCAGGTGGATGAGCAGGAAGGTAAGCAGCGACACCCCGAGCAGTGTCGGGATCAGGAGCAGAAGCCGCTTGCCGACGTAGGCAGTCATGCCCTCACCGGCGGCAGGGCGCCCCCGTCAGCGGTCGAGCCACGTCTGCTTGAAGAAGTGCCGGCTCCGGCTTCCCGGCTGGGTCCCGGGAATGGAGAGGTAGCCCTTCACCGTGTCGCGCAGCGCTTCCGTCGCGCCCGAGGCGTAGGGGAAGATCAGGTAGGCCTGGTCCGCCATGTGGCGCTGAAGGTCGCGGTAGATCGCGATCCGCTTGTCCCGGTCCAGAGTGGTCCGACCCTGCTCGAGGAGCTGGTCCACCTGCGGGTCCTTGAACTTGCCGAGATTGATGTTCGACCCGCTGTGGAAGATGTCGTAGGCATGCGCGTCGGGGTCGGGCTGCCACACCAGCGGGATCATGCTCATCCCTTCGTACTCGGTGCGGACGAAGTTCTTCAGCGCCGCCCCCCACTCCGTCTGCTTCAGCGTCACCCGGATCCCGGCCCCGGCGAGCTGCTCCTTCATGACCTCGGCCGTCCGGATGGTCTGGGGGAAGCGGGGTGACACCTCGAGCGTGGTGTCGACGCCGTTGGCGAAGCCGGCTTCGCCGAGCAGACGCTTGGCCTGCGCCGGGTCGTGGGCGTAGTACGGGAGGCCCTTCTCATCACCGCTATAGCCGAACGGCGCATCGCAGGGCGGGATCTTTGTCGTAATGCCGCCGCGTCCGCGCAGGACGCTGGCGATGATTTCTTTCCGGTTGATCCCCGCGCTGACGGCCCGCCGGACGCGCACGTCGGTGAACGGGGGCTTCGTCTGATTGAAGGCCATGCCGTGCTGGGCGCAGTACCCGTCGGGCTCACGAAGCACGACGCCGGAGGCGCCCTGGACCTGCCGGTCGATGAGGGGATCGACGGACCAGAGGTAGTGAACCGTCCCCGCGCGCAGCGCGGCAATGCGCGCCGCCTCGTCCGGGATGATGCGGTACTCGATGCCATCGAGATGGGGCAGTCCCGGCTCGTAATACCTCGGGTTCCGCTTGAGCACGACCGTGTTGTCGGGAACGAACCGCTCGAGCATGAAGGGCCCGGTGCCGGAGGCGGTCTTCTGGAGGTCGCCGTCCTTCTCGACGATGTCGCGCGGGATGATGGCCGAGTAGTGGGGCGTGGCCAGGTACGAGAAGAAGGGCGCGAACGGCCGCTTGAGGACGAAGCGCACGGTGACCCGATCCGGCGTCTCGATCCGGTCGATGATCTGCCAGTTGGAGCGCCAGGGCGACGCCGTCTTCTCATCGAGCATGCGCTCGAACGAATACTTGACGTCCTCCGCCACCAGGTCGCGCCCGTGGTGCCACGTGACCCCCTTCCGCAGCTTGAAGACGAACGTCGTGTCGTTGACGACTTGCCAGGATTCGGCCAGGTCGCCCACGATGTTCATCTGGGGGTCGCGGCGCAGGAGGTTCGAGTAGACGTGCTCCGAGATCATCCAGCTGTGGGCGGCCGCGGATTTCTGCGGGTCGAGCCCGGGCGGGCTGACGTCCGCGGCGACCACCAGGATGCCGCCGCGCTTGGGCGTCTGAGCGGCGGCGGACCCGGCGAGCGGCGGCGCGGCGAGCCCCAGCAGCGTGACTGCTCCCACTTCGAGGAATACGCGCCGGGTGTGGCCGGGCTGGGAAGGGATAGGATGCTCGATGCCGTCCGTCATGCCGCCCGCCAGGTCATTCGTGCCGGTGAACCGCCGTGTGCTGATGCGCCGCCGCGGTCCGCCGCCGCGTCCCCGGCGATGTCGTGCCATACTCCTCCGCGGACGCGGCGGCGTCAAGAGTCGGCGCGGGCGAGCCGCGCGTGATCTCCGGTTGACTTGCTCGGCACCGCTGACGAATAATCGCGCCACCACGCTCCGGGAGGTACCACCATGACGGCCGTTCTTCGCGCGATCTCGCTGATGTGCCTCATCACTGCCGGCTTCGTTCTGCCGGCGTCCGCCGAGGAGCTCGTGGTGGCGACCTTCGGCGGCACCTTTGTCGAGAACTCGAAGAAATGCCACGCCGCCGCCTTCGAGAAGGCCACCGGGTCCAGCGTGAAGTACGTGCTCGGCAGCTCCGTCCAGACGATGGCAAAGCTGCGGGCGGCGGGGGCGCGCGCGGAGTTCGACGTCGCCTACATGGACAGCCAGATCGTCAAGCAGGCGAAGGCCGAGGGCCTGCTCCAGCCCCTCGAGCCCACGAAGCTCGGTCACTGGGGCGATCTGTACGATGCCTCGCGGGACAAGGACGGCTACTGGGTGTCGATGATGTTCGCGGGCACCGTCATCACCTACAACACCAACCTGGTGAAGACGGCGCCGACCTCGTGGGCCGACCTCTGGAAGCCGGAGTGGAAAGGCAAGCTGGCCATCCCCGACATCTCCGGCACCTCGGGCCAGCAGTTCCTGATGGCGGCGGCGCGCCTGAACGGCGGGTCAATCGAGAACATCGATCCCGGCTTCGAGGCGATCAAGCGGCTCAAGCCGAACGTCCAGATGATGTACACGCAGCCCGACCAGATCATCCCGCTGTTCGAGCGCGGCGACATCGCGCTGGCGGTGTGGTACACGGACCGCACCGGCGCCGCCGCCGCGAAGGGGGTGCCGGTGGCCGCGGCCTACCCGAAGGAGGGCGCGATCGGCATCGTGCCCACCGTCTCCGTTCCCAAGGCCAGTCAGAAGCGCGACCTCGCCCAGATGTACATCGCCGCGCTCCTTTCCCCCGAGGGCCAGCTCTGTTTCGCGCAGTCGCAGTTCGCCGGCCCCACCAACAGGAAGGTTCAGCTCCCCGCCGATCTGGCGAAGCTCGTGCCCTTTGGCGACCTCGTCCAGCGCATGTACTTCCCCGACACCGACTTCGTGGCGCGCAAGTTCCCGGAGTGGTCGGAGCGCTGGGGGCGCGAGATCGCGCGTTGAGCCCCTCCCCGTGGGGAGCGCGTCGCCGGCGGTGAGCGGCGCCGCGCCGGCGCTCAGGGTTTCCCGTCTCCGCAAGTCATTCGGCGCGGTCGTCGCCGTCGCCGACGTGTCACTCGACGCCGCGCCGAGCGAATTTGTCTCCCTCCTGGGGCCTTCGGGCTGCGGCAAGAGCACCGTGCTCCGCATGATCGCCGGACTCGTGGAGCCGGATGCGGGCGAGGTGGTGCTGGCGGGAGAGGACATCACGCGGGTGCCCGTTCACCGCCGGAACCTCGGGCTGGTCTTCCAGTCCTATGCGCTCTTCCCGCACATGACCGTGCTCGAGAACGTCGCCTTCGGCCTCCGTCGTCGAGGGGTCGGGGAGGCGGAGCGGCTTCCGCGCGTCGAGCGCATGCTGGAGATGGTTCGGCTCGGCCCGCTGGGGGCGCGGTATCCGCGCGAGCTGTCCGGCGGCCAGCAACAGCGCGTCGCCCTCGCCCGCGCTCTCGTCACCGAGCCCCGCGTGCTCCTGCTCGACGAGCCGCTCTCGAACCTCGATGCCCTGCTGCGCGACGAGATGCGGGTGGAGCTGAAGCGCCTGCAGGAGCGTCTCGGCACGACGATGATCTTCGTCACCCACGATCAGGCGGAGGCGCTGGCCCTCTCTGACCGCGTGGTGGTGATGGAGGGCGGGCGCGTGGAGCAGATCGGGCGCCCGGAGGAAGTCTATCGCCGGCCGGCCACCCCCTTCGTGGCGCGGTTCCTCGGTCGGGCCAACTTCTTGACCGGCACCGTCGCCGGGAGCGACGCGGGCGGCATTGTCGTCGCGGTGGATGGCGGATTCTCGGTGGTGGCCTCGCCGCGCCCGGGCCTGGCCCCCGGGAGCCGAGTACAGGCGGCGATCCGCCAGGAGAACATCCGCCTCGGCCCCGCCGGCGCCGGCTCCGATCGCGCCAACCGGTTCGCCGCGACGGTGGTGTTTCATGCCTTCGCCGGACAGACGCACCACTACGTCGTGCAGCTCGCGGACGGGCGCGAGCTGGAAGTGACGGCGGCCGGCTCGGCGCCGGCGCTGGCGCGGGGGACGCGGGCGCTCATCGAGTGGGGTCCGGAGGACGTCGTGCTCCTTGCCGGCGGCGCGGCGGGGGAGGCAGCGCGATGAGGGGCGCGCGCGGCTGGGGGTTGCTGCTGCCCGCCATCCTGCTCCTCGTCCTGGCATTTTTGCTCCCGGTGGGCCTGATGGTGCCCACCAGCTTCCGACCGTACGTCCCGCTGGTCGGCATCACCAACGGATTCACCATCGGTTACTACACCCGGCTCGTGAGCGACTCGTACTACCTCGAGATCATCGGCCGCACCCTCGCCCTGGGGTTGACGGTGACGCTCGCCACCCTGGTGATCGGATATCCCATGGCGTTCTTCCTCGCGCGCACCACCTCGCGGTGGCGGAACTGGCTGACCATCCTCGTCGTCTTCCCCCTGCTCCTCAACCTGGTCGTGCGAACCTTCGGCTGGATCGCCTTGCTCGCCCAGAACGGGCTCGTGAATCAGGCGCTCCAGGCGCTGGGCGTGGTCCACGAGCCGGTGAAGCTTCTGTTCAACTTCGCGGGCCTCCTCATCGCGCTGACCCATATCTTCCTGCCCTTCATGGTGCTCGTCCTCCTCGGCCCCATCCAGAACATCCCGCGCGACGTCGAGGACGCGGCCCGCGTGCTGGGGGCCTCCTGGGGCAGCGCGTTCCTGCGCGTCACCCTGCCGCTGTCGGCGCCCGGCATCCTCTCGGGCTCGATTCTCGTGTTCGTCCTCACCATCAGCGCCCTGGTGACGCCGCGCCTCCTCGGCGGTCCCACCTACCAGGTGATGTCGACCCTCATCTACGACGAGTTCCTCCAGCGGCTCAACTGGCCGGCCGGCTCCGCGGAGGCGCTGCTGCTCACGGTGATGGTGCTGGCGCTGGTCTTTTTCTCCGGTGTCCTCGCGCGCCGGACGGGGGCGCGCGCGTGACGGCGGCGCGGCTCCGCGGGTGGCTCTTGCGGGGGTGGGTGGCCCTGGTCTTCGCCTTCCTGATGTTGCCCGTGGTGGTGGTCGCGCTGGCGTCGTTCAGCCGCACGTCGTACCTCACCGTGCCCCCGAAGGGCCTGACGCTGCGCTGGTTCGGCGCGGTGCTGGGCGATCCCGAGTATGTCCACGCCATCGGCTTCAGCCTGATCCTGGCTGGGATCGCGACCGCCGGCTCGCTCGGCGCCGGGGTGGCCGCGTCCTACGCGCTGATCCGGCGGAGTGTGCCCGGCGGAGCCATGGTCTCGGCCCTGCTGAACGCGCCCCTCATCTTTCCCGGCGTGGTGGTGGGCGTCGCCCTGCTCCAGTTCTACGCGCTGGTCCACATGAACGGGACGCTGGCGGGCCTGGCCCTCGCCCACATGGTGATCACCGTGCCCTATGTGGTGCGGGCGGTGATGGCGAGCCTGCAGGGCATCGATCCCGAGCTCGAGAGCGCCGCCCGCGTCCTGGGCGCGAGCGGGCCGGTGGCGTTCTTCACCGTGACCCTTCCGCTCATCCGCCCGGGAATCGCCGCCGGCGCGCTCTTCTCGTTCATCGTGTCGTTCGACAACGTCCCGGTGTCGATCTTCGTCCTGGGGGCGGGCCAGATGACGCTCCCCGTGAAGATCTTCACCGCCATCGAGTACGGCGTGGATCCGTCCATCGCCGCCATCTCGACCATGCTGATCGTGCTCACCGGCCTCGGCCTCGCCGCCGCCGAGCGCTGGATCGGCTTCCACCGCTTCGTCTGACGGGGAGGGGAGTGTCATGGCATCTGCCGTCGAGAGCCGGCTCGCGGGACGGATCGCCGTCGTCACCGGGGCCGCCAATGGCATCGGCCGCGCGAGCGCCCTGCGGCTGGCCCGCGAGGGCGCCGATCTGGTCATGGTCGACCGGGAGGAGGGCCCCTTGCATGAGACGGCGCGCGCGGTGGAGGCGGGCGGCCGGCAGGCGCTGCCGATCACGGCGGACTGGACGGATCCCCACGCGGTCCGGGAGGCGATGACCGCCGCCCGGCGGCGCTTCGGGCGCATCGACATCCTCTTCAACAATGTCGGCCAGAGCGCCCGCGAGCGCGCCAGCGAGTTCCACCTCTCGGCGGAAGAGACGTGGCGCTTCGTCGTCGAGGTGTCGCTCTTCAGCGCCATGCGCGCCACTCGCCTGGTGGTCGAGGAAATGCGCGCCCGCCGGAGCGGGCGAATCGTCAACATGTCGACCGAGTCCGCCTTCTACGGCGACGTGGGGTTCGTCGACTATGCGGCGGCCAAGATGGGCGTGGTCGGGTTCACCCGCTCCCTCGCCCGCGAGCTGGCGCCCTTTCACGTCAACGTGAACGCGGTGTGTCCCGGCGCCATTCGCACCCGCGCGCACGACCGGTTGCCGCCGGAGGTGATCGACAAGGTGCGGAACAGCGTGCCCATGGGCTATGTGGCCGAGCCCGAGGACGTGGCGGGGGTGGTCGCGTTCCTGGCCAGCGACGACGCCCGCTACATCACCGGGCAGTCGATCCTGATCGACGGCGGACGGTGGATGATCTGACCGGCGAGCTGCCCGGGCGCGCCTCAGCGGCCTGGCGCGCCAGCCTCCGCGCGCAGGGCCGGCCGCACCGCGTCCGCGACCTCGTCGCAGCGGGCCAGCCAGACTCGCGGATGGCCGAGGATGTACTGGATCAGCTCTTCGAGGAGCGTGATACGGGAGGGGCGTCCGATGATCTGGGGATGCATGGCGAGACAGAAGTACCGATCCTCACGATAGAGGACGTCAAACTCCCGCCGCCAGGCTTCGAAGACCGCCGAGGGAGCCTGCATGGTTCGCCCGGGGAGCGTGATCGAGTACTGGAAGAACGGGGCGTCGTCCAGGACCCACGCGAAGGGGAACTCGACGATGTCGGTGAGCCGGCCGTCGATGGTATGGAGATACGGGGAGTCGTCGTCGAAGTAGTTCGAGGAGTAGCCGAACCCGTATTCCGCGAGCATCCGGAGGGTGTGGGGGCTGAACTCGGCCGCCGGCGAACGGTAGCCGACCGGCTTGCGGCCGGTCATGCGCTGGATGATCTCGATGCCCTTGTCCATCTCCTCGCGCTCCTGCTCGAGCGTCAGGTTGACGATCCAGGCGTGGGACCAGGAGTGATGGGCGATCTCGTGGCCGCGCTTCAGGATCTCCTCCACCATCGCGGGTCGCTGCTCCATGACGAGGCCCGGGACGAAGAAGGTCACCTTCAGACCGTAGTGGCTCAGCAGGTCCAGGATGCGCGGCATGCCCACCTTCCAGCCGTAGGCCCCCTGGCTCATCACGATGGGGCGGTCGGCGTTCTTGGGGTCGCGCCCCGTCCACATGGTCTCGGCGTCGATGTCGAAGCTGAGCAGGACCGGGAATCCGTTGGGCGAGAGCGGCATGAATTGTCTCCGCGACTCAGGACAAGGGGTCAGAGGGGCATCGCGCGCGCGCACGGGCGTTCGCGCTCGAGGTGCTCGGCGAGGGTGAGGACGCGGCGATCGGCGTGCCAGGGGCCGACGATCTGGAGGCCAATCGGCAAGCCGTCCGATGTCCACCCGCACGGCAGCGACACCGCCGGGTGGCCGGAGAGATTGAAGGGCCACAGGTAAGGATACCAGGCGCCGCGGATCGACCCCGCCGGCTCCCCGTCAATGGCGATGGGGTCGAAGGGGTCGTGGTCGACCGCGAGCGGCGGACGGGCGAGGGTCGGGGACACGAGGAAGTCGAAGCGCTCGAAGAGGGCGTGAACCCGCCGAAAGACGGCGGTCCGCTGGCCGAGGGCGTTGCCCCAGTCTACCGCCGACCACTGCGTGCCCCGCTCGATCGACTCCCGCAGACTCCGCGCCACCTTGTCGCCGAACTTCGCCATGTGGGGGCCGACGCGGGCGGCCAGCCCGCCCTGGAAGAACACCAGGAAGGCGGGCTCGAAGACGGCGAAGTCCTCCTCCACGGTTTCGACTCGAGCGCCCCGATCCTCCAGATGGCGCACTGAGGCCTCACAGGAAGCAAGCACCTCCGGATCGACGAGCCGATTACCCACCCGGGGGAGCCACCCGAGCCGGAGACCGCGCACCTCGCCGCCGCGTCGATCATCGAGGGGCTCCGGACGGGAGTAGGGATCACGAGGGTCGAATCCGGTGATCACGTCGAAGCAGGCGGCGACCTCCGCCACGCTCCGCGCCATGGGCCCGATATACGAGGTGGTCGAGAACAGATCGGCCTGCTGGACGTGAGGGACGCGGCCCAGGGTGGGCTTGAGGCCGACGACGCCGCAGCAGGCGGCCGGCAGGCGGATGGAGCCTCCTCCGTCGGTTCCGAGCGCCAGCGGCCCCTGACCGCTGGCGACCGCCGCCGCGGCGCCGCCGGAAGAGCCCCCCGCCGTCCGCGACAGATCCCACGGATTCCGCGTGGCGCCGAAGAGGGGACTGTCGGTCAACGGCTTGTGCCCGAATTCCGGGGTCGTGGTCTTGCCGATGAGGATCGCGCCGGCTTCACGCAGCCGGCGCACGGGTACCGCGTCCTCGGCCGGCACCTGGTCGGCAAAGATCAACGAGCCCATCGTGGTGCGGATGCCCTGGGTGAACAGCAGGTCCTTGACCGAGAACGGCACCCCGTGGAAGGGGCCGAGGTCTCCGCCCGCCATCACCGCCGCCTCGGCCCGGCGCGCCGCTTCCCGGGCCTCGTCCGCGGTCACGGTGATGAAGGCGTTGACGGTCGGCTGGAGCGCCTCGATCCGCCGGAGAACGGCGTCCACCAGCGCGACGGGGGAGATGGCTCTCGTGCGGATTTGCCGGGCGAGAGTCACCGCATCGGTCTGTATCATGGCCGCGCCAGTGTACCTTGCCACAACTCCCGCGCGAACGGACGTGCTCGTGCGAAGCTGAGCGCATGTCGGTGCGGGCGCGCCGGGTCAGGTCGCTGCGGATCCTCGCCGCCGTCACCGCCGCGCTGCTCGGGGATGGCCGCGTTGCATGGGGCCAGACGGCGGGGGCGGCGCCGGCGGTGACCGTGGAGACCCGCGCGATTCCCGGCCGCGACGTCAAGCAGGTCAACGCGCAGGGCCTCATCGAGGCGCCGCCGCACGTGGTGCGGGCGGTGATCGCGGACCTCGAGCGGTATCCTGCCTTCATGCCCTACGTGAAGGAGAGCCGGGTGCTGGGCCGGGACGCGTCGGGTGATATGCAGAATTATCAACGGCTCTCGTTCGGGCTGCCCTTCGTGCAGGATCGCCACTACGTCATTCGCATCACCGAGCGGGAATACCGCGAGCCCGGCCGCGGGCGCGGCTGGGTCTTTGTCTGGCGGCTCGAGGAGGGGTTGCCGTCCGGCGCGAGCGCCTCCGCCGTCCGCGTCTCGGTCAATAGCGGATACTGGGATCTGCGACCGGTGGCAGGCGCCGGGAGCGCGAGCGACGTCCGCTACTGCGTGTTCACCGACCCCGCGGGGTCGCTGCCGAAGTGGCTGGTCGGGCTGGCGAACACGGAAGGGATTCCCCAGCTCTTCGCGGCAGTGGCGACGGCCGCCGCGAGCTCGCGCTACGCCTCGCTCCCCGCGCCCCCCGAGGGAAGTTCGGCGGGAGAGCGGCCGGCGGTCGGCGACTGCGGCGCGGTGACGCCATCGTGGTGACCAAGGAGCGATTCGCCGAGGGCATGACGGTCCGACAGTATGTGGACCAGATGTCCATGAACAAGGATCGGTTCCTGGCCGCGCTCGCGTCGGTCGGCATCGCCGCCGGAGACGCCCCGCTCCGGGAGCGCTTCGCGGCGGCGCGGCGAGTTCTCGTCATTACCGAGGACTGGTGCGGCGCCTCCCTCGCTTCGGTACCGTTCGTGATCAAGCTGGTGGAGGGGATGCCGGGCGTGGAGATGCGGATATTCCTGCGTGACGAGAACCCCGACCTGATGGACCAGTTCCTCAAGAACGGGCTCTACCGCTCCATCCCTGTGATCGTGTTCCTGGACGAGCACATGAACGAGGTCGCCCGCTTCATCGAGCGCCGGCCATTCTGAGCGATCGTGCTACTCTGTAGGGGAAGGTTGGATGCCCTTCCGCCGCAAGGTGTCGAGCGATCTACCGACCCCCGCTTCGAGCCCGGATAGCGCCGCCGCGCCCGCCGCCCTCCCGCTCTCCCCCGCGCCGCCCCTTCGCCGCCTCCGTCAAACCGCCGCCCTGGCTCGCACCGTCTCCGGCCAGCTGGATCTCGTGGCCGTTCTCGTCCATCTGCGCGCGGCGATGATGTCCCTCCGGCCCGACGCGCGCTGCTCCATCCGTCTCGTCGATGCCGCCGCCGGCGGATATCGGCTGGTGGACGACGACGAACACGTCGAGGGGCGCGTGCCGCTGATCCCGTTCGGCGAGGGATTCACCGACATGGTGGCCACCCAGCGCCGCCCCCTCCTGGTGGCGGATACGCGGACGGAGCGTCCTCTCCGCTTCGCGGGGTCCTATGTCGCGCATGGATTCACCGTCTACTACGGCACTCCGATCGCGACCGGCGCCCATCTCTTCGGCGTCCTCAACATGGTGCTCCCCGACGGCAGGCTCCCGACGGAGGAGGAGCGCGATATCATCGATCTCCTCGCCGACCAGGCGGCCATCGCGCTCACCAATGCGGACCGGCATCGCGATTCGGAGAATCGCGCGCGCAACCTCGCCGCGCTCAGCCAGCTCATGCAGCGCGTGGCGTCCAAGCTGGAGACCCAGGATATTCTCGACGCGCTGGCGGTGGCCGCTCGCGAGCTGCTCGGCGCCGCGGCGGTCGGTGTCTGGGTGGACGATCCCCTGGAGCGCCGGCTGATTCTCCGGGCCCATGCCTCGGAAAGCGCCGGGACGTCCCCCCTCCCGACCGGCTGGTCACGGGCATACGGCGAGGGCGTCGTCGGCCGAGCGTTCGAGAGTGGAGTGCCCCGGTACCTCGAGGACATCCAGGAGGATCCGGACCTGATCCGGAAAGTCTATGTTCGAGAGCGTGGCATCCACGCCACCGCGGTGCTCCCACTCCGCTTCGGCGATCTCGTGCTCGGTGTGCTGGCTCTCCTCTTCACCGCGCGGCGGGTATTCACCGAGGACGAGATCAATCTCATGACGCTCCTCGCCAACCAGGGCGCGGTCATCGTCCACCGCGGGCGGCTCTTCGAGGAGAGCGAGGAGCGGCGTCGCGCCGCGGAGCTCGTGGCCCGGGAGCTGCGCGACCGCTCGGCCATTCTCGAGCAAGCCCAGACCATGGCCCAGATCGGATACTGGGTGTCGGAGGAATTCACCGGCGGCACGGTGCACTGGTCCACGGGGACGTCCCGGATCTTCGGGCTCGAGCCGGGGGCATTCGACGGTCGGAGCGAATCCTTCTTCTCCATGATCCACCCCGAGGACGTGGCGGCGGTGCGACAAGCCAGGCAAGCCGCGCTCGCCGGGAGCGCCCCGTACCTCACCGACTACCGCATCGTCTGGAGCGACGGCACCGTGCGGTGGGTACATCAGCGGGCTCAGGTCCAGCGCGACCCTCAGGGCGTCGCGGTGCGCATGCTGGGGGTCGTCCAGGACATCACCGATCACAAGGAAGTGGAGCGCATCCTCCGCGACCGCGAGACGCAGACCCGCGAGACGGCCGACCAGCTTCGCAGCCTCATTCACTCCTCCCCGGTGGCGATCAACGTGCTGGATCTGGAGGCGCGCATTGTCATGTGGAACCCCGCCGCCGAGCGGCTCTTCGGCTGGCGGGAAAGCGAAGTGCTCGGCGGGCTCACCCCGCACATCGGCGACGGGCACCGGGCGACCGTGGTCCGGGTGCTCGACTCGGTGAAGCGGGGGAACGCCGTCGAGCCCTATGAGGCCGAGCGTCTGCGCAAGGACGGGTCCCGGATCGACGTGGCCGTCTACCCGGCCCCGTTGCGCGACGCGCAGGGCGCGGTGACGGGGCTCGTCGGGGTCATGGTCGATGTGACCGAGCGCAACCGTCTCGACGAGCAGCTGCGCCAGTCCCAGAAGATGGAGGGGATCGGCCTCCTCGCGGGCGGAATCGCCCACGACTTCAACAATCTGCTCACGGTCATCCTGGGCCGGACCGCCCTCACCCTGGCGCGGGAGGGGACCGACGAGCGCTCGCGTCAGGACGTGCAGATGATCCAGGCCACCGCCGAGCGTGCGGCCACCCTGACCCGACAGTTGCTGGCCTTCAGCCGCAAGCAGGTGCTTCAACCGGCGGTGGTGGACCTCAATGCCGTCGTGGCCGACCTGGAGCCGATGCTCCACCGTCTCATCGGCGAGGACATCGCGATCTCGACGCGGCTGGCGGCCGGGTTGGGCCAGGTGAAGGTGGACCGCGGCCAGATCGAGCAGGTCATCGTCAACCTGGCGGTCAATGCGCGCGATGCCATTCCCGAAGTCGGCCGCCTGACGGTGGAAACCGCCGATGCCACGCTCGACGAGGCCTATGCCCGGGACCATGCCACCGTAGCCGGCGCCTACGTGATGCTCGCCGTCAGTGACACCGGCGAGGGCATGAGCGCGGAGGTGCAGAGCCGGCTCTTCGAGCCCTTCTTCACCACCAAAGGCCCCGGGAAGGGCACCGGCCTCGGGCTGGCCACGGTGTACGGGATCGTGAAGCAGAGTGGAGGGAGCGTCGAAGTGACCAGCGAGCTGGGGGTGGGGACCACCTTCCGTGTCTACCTTCCCCGGGTGGACGACGCGATCCCCGCGCCGCTTCCGCTCGAGAGCGTCACCCTGCCCGGCCACGGAGCGGAGACGGTACTGCTCGTCGAGGACGAGGAAAGCCTCCGCGACCTGGTCCGCGAGGTGCTGGAGTCCTACGGCTATGCCGTGCTGGAGGCCTCCCGGCCCGAGGAGGCGCTCGCGCGCAGCCGCGCGCACGCGGGCGTGATCCATCTCCTCCTCACCGACGTGGTGATGCCCCAGATGAACGGCCGGCAGCTGGCCGCGCTCATCCAGGAGCAGCGCCCCGGCCTCCGCGTGCTCTTCATGTCGGGCTACACGGACGACGCGATCGTCCGGCGCGGCGTTCTGGACTCGCGGATGCCATTTCTCGCCAAGCCGTTCACCCCGGACGGTCTGGGAAAGAAAGTGCGAGAAGTCCTGGACGCCGCCGCCGTCTAGCGCTGCGGAGCGACCGGCGGATTCATACCGCTAGCCAGCCGCCGTCTACCACCAGTTCCGTGCCGGTGATATACGAGGCCTCGTCGGAGGCCAGGAAGAGCACGGCATGGGCGACTTCCTCCACGCGGCCCTCCCGCCGCATGGGCACGCCGGCGAGCATCTTCTGGCGGAATGCGGGATCGGCGGTGGCCTTGGAGCTGCGCATGGCAGGCAGGACACCGGGGTGCACCGAGTTCACCCGGATGCCGCTGCGGGCGTACTGCACCGCCGCGGACTTGGTCATGAGTCGCACCGCGCCCTTGGACGCGTTGTAGGCCATGTGTATCCCGACCTGACCCACGAAGCCGGACACCGACGAGATGTTCACGATGGCGCCGCCGCCGGCCTTCTCCATCTGGGGGATGGCGTGCTTCATCCCGAGGAAAACCCCCTTGGCGTTGACGTCCATCAGGCGATCCCAGGCCGAGGTGCTCAAGGTGTCCGGGTCGAAGGTGCCGCTGATGCCGGCATTGTTGACCAGCACGTCGAGCTTGCCGAACGTGTCAACCGCGGTCGCGATCGCTTGCTGCCAGGCCGCTTCGCTCGTGACGTCGAGCGCCACGAAGCGCCCCGCCCCGCCCAGGCTGTCCGCGACCTTCTTGCCTTCCGCCTCCAGCACGTCGGCCACGATCACCTTGGCCCCTTCCCGGGCGAAGATCACCGCCTCGCTCTGGCCCATGCCGCTGGCGCCGCCCGTGATCAGTGCGACCTTTCCGCCGAGTCTCATCGCCGCCTCCTTTGCCGCGCCAGTGACGCGGGAGGCGATGATACGCTAAGTCCGTGCAATCACGCGAGGAACGCTGCGCGGA
>Ga0105242_10002561_pt1 | contig 14246 bp, 14 predicted proteins | sample KBSM24metaG_FD_81521 | JGI IMG/M metagenome (GOLD analysis project Ga0105242, IMG submission 81521) | Miscanthus rhizosphere microbial communities from Kellogg Biological Station, Michigan, USA - KBS M2-4 metaG | ecosystem: Host-associated > Plants > Roots > Rhizosphere > Soil | place...
CGCGACGTGGTGGATCCGCCAGGCCATCACCCGCGCCATCGCCGACCAGGCCCGCACGATCCGCATTCCGGTGCACATGATCGAGACGATCAACAAGCTCACGCGCACGTCGCGCGCGCTGGTGCAGGAGCTCGGCCGCGAGCCGCAGGCCGAGGAGATCGCCGAGCGGATGGACATGCCGGTGGCGAAGGTCCGCAAGATCATGAAGATCGCCCAGGAGCCGATCTCGCTGGAGACCCCGATCGGAGAAGAGGAAGACTCGCATCTCGGCGATTTCATCGAGGATCGCGGCGTGATCTCCCCCATCGATCACGTCATCGTCGCGAACCTGAAGGAGCAGACCGGCAAAGTGCTGCGCACCCTCACCCCGCGCGAAGAGCAAGTCCTCAAGATGCGCTTCGGCGTCGGCGACGGCGCCGAGCACACGCTCGAAGAAGTGGGCCGCTCGTTCAACGTCACCCGCGAACGCATCCGCCAGATCGAGTCGAAAGCGCTCCGCAAACTGCGCCACCCCTCGCGCTCAAAGAAGCTCCGCCCTTTTCTTGACGCCACATTCTAGGAGTGCGGTAGCGCCAGCTACCGCTCTCAAAAGGCGACCCGCAAGGGTCGCCTTTCTTGTGTCTGCAGATATCCAAGGAACGCATCCATAGCCCACGTTTTAGCTCGCGTAACAACCAAGGACTGTATGCGAACCCAAATCGCCACCTCAATCGAGCTCCATGGATAATATTCACTCCCATCCAATCGCATCGGCCTGCAACCATGGTTCGCTCGCGAGCCCATCGTCAGCGAAACCGTCATAACCATGGAACTGACCTGATGCCACGCGTTTAGCTCCCATGATAACCAAGGAGCGCACGCGAGCTAAAAAGTTGGGTTCGCGTGATAACCATGGCACTCGAACACTCCCAAGCACTGCCAGTAGTTGAGATCCTTGGTTATATAATGAGCCCACGATGCCGCGCTCCAAGACAACCCAGCCGGATGCCGTGCGATTCGGACAGCTTCTGAAAAGCCTGCGGCTGCAGCGCCGCTGGAACCTTCAGCGATTCGCACGCGAGTCGAAGATGACCGCGACCTACCTCGGCCTCCTCGAGCGCGGCCTGAACCTCCCGAGCCTGACCGCCATCATCAACCTAGCCACCGTCCTCGGCGTCGATCCCGGCGAGCTCGTACGCCACGTCGCCGCCGGCCGCCGCCGCTCCCCACCCGCCGTCCTCCCCCCGTTGCCGGAGGATGAGCCGGCGAAAGAATGAGCGTTGCGAGCGCGGGCGGGCGCTTGTGGACCCTCCATCTCACGAGCAAATAACAACCGCTACATCCAGTTCCTCTCTACCATCGACGATCCAACTCCAGGTCTGAAGGCCTTATCGAAGATCTCCGACTCGGTCGAGGATCGCGAGCACCACTATCGCGGCTTCAACCTCTTCGACGACGATGATCAGAAGCTCTTCGAGGTTCTCTGTCGCGGCGATTTCTTCATCCAAGCTTCCGCAACCGCCGTCTTCGCGATCATCTCAAGCGGTTCGGCTCCGCACACGTCCGCGTCTTCTCAAAATGCCTACGTTTGCACGGCATCATCAAGAAGGTCGGTAAGCCTTACACACACACAAGTACGCCGCCATCGCCGGACTGATGCTCAAGAAATCTCTTCCTCATTCCGGAGTTCGCGAGTGCTGGTCTCGCTCACTGACCGCAATACTCTCGCTTTTCTGCAATCAATGGTCCGATGAACGGATTACCCGTGACCCCTCACTTGAAACCCGTGAAGGGCTCGATCGTGAGCGCGAATGAGCCGAAGCGCTGGTTCTCGATCGCACCCGCAGGCACGTGGAACTCGGCGGAACGGGCGACGACCGTGTAGGTGAGACGCACCTTTTTGTAACGCGCGGAGACCCCGACGCGCAGATCGCGCACGAAGCGTTCCGGCTGGTTCGCCTCCGGGCCGTTATTGAAAAGACCGCCGTCGAGAGTGGCGTTGAACGGAACGTAACGCGCCTCACCGCCGCCGAAGACATACAGCTCGATGCGATGAACCGCGCTCGGCGCCGCCGCCCCGGGAATGATGCCGATGGGCAGACCGGTGATGTGATAGCCGAGGCGCACGACGGCGCCGGCATTTGCGAACGTCTGCGGCGAACCGAGTTGCGCACCGAATTCAGGCACGACGTCAAGAACGTCGGTGTCGCCGCGAACGAGCAGCGGGACGCGGCGGATCTGTTGATAGCGCAGCGAAAGCACCGGCTCGTTCTTCAGCTGATTGCTCCATCCGCTCGGATCGTGATTGCTGAAACCGAGATCATTGTGGACGAACTTCTGGACTCTCTGCGCCCCCGCGCCGGGACCGAGAATGCCCGCATTGAGCTCGACGATGTGCATCTGATGGAGGTCGGGATCGGTGATGCTCTCCGACAGCCCGGCGTACAAGACACCCGCCCACGGCCGGTCGAGCGGTTGCGGCGTGGGAATCGTGATGTCTTGTGGCGTGTAGAAATTCTGGCCGAAGATAGTCGTCACCGACGCAACGGGGACGACGGTCGTATCGCCCCCGAAATGATTCCACGTCCAATCACGCACGCCGCTCACCCAGCGCCAGTTCACCACCGTGGGATCCGAGAACTGCGCGGTGATGCGCACCCCGTTCGTGTAGAAGCGATCGCTTTTCCGGCCGTAGCCGAAGTTGTCGTTTTCCCAGTAGACGGTCCATGAGTTGAATTTCCACCCGGCAGACGCCGGGACCGCGGCTAGGAAGAGGATGAAGGCGAGTGTTTTTCGCATAGCGTGGTTCCTCATGCTTGAAAGTCGACTGTTGAAAATCCTTTGAGCGAGGTGTTCTTGCAACTCGCGGTGCGGCCCATGCCGAACCGCGCGAACGCGTTGCGGATGCTCGACTCGATCTGCGCCGCCTGCGGCAGCGCGAATCGGGTGTTCGACTGAAGCAGCGCATTGCGCGCGTCGATGAAGGTCGGATTGGCCTGCAGCCGCTTCATCGAATCGACGACCAGCCGCCACGACGTTTCCTGCCCCGTGGCCCGGTTCACGTCGTCATCCGCGAAGAGCTGGCGCAACGCCTCATGCATCCGGATGAGCGCCGCCGCGAAGATGCTGCCCGCGCCGTGCTGCTCGTGAAACGGCTTCGCGCCGAGCTGCCGCACGTCGGCGGGGAAGTTGTCGTATGGATGCGGCCGCGCGCCGTTCGCTTTCTTCGACGCGTATTCCCCGAACGTGAAGCGCCTGGCCGCGCCGCGGTAGAAGTTTAGGATCGTGACGGCGAAGTAATCGCTCCACGCTTCGCCGAGGGCGAGACCCTGCGGCTCGCTCAGTGCGTTCTTCTGAAGACGTCCGGAGACGAGGCGCTGCGAGACTCCGTGCGAGAACTCGTGGATGACAACGCCCGCATCGAGCGCGGTGGGATTGCCCGCCGATGGCGGATCGTCGTTCTTCCAGACGCCGAGGGTGAGCTCGGCCACGCTGCCGTCGTTCTGCGCGCGCATGTTCGCGTTGCTCGCGCTGGAGACGCTGACCACGAGCCGGTCGCCTGCCTTCCCCTCACCGCTGAAGTTCTGCTGCTGGAAATTGCCGTCCGCCTCCCCGAAGCCGATGAGCGAGAAAAAATCGTGCATGAAGTTACAGACGAAGAAGGCGTTGATGGCCTGCTCTTCCATCGAATTCGCCGCCGGCGTGAAGCGCCGCAACGGACCTTCCATAACGGAGGTGACGGAGCACTTCTTCGTGCCGATCCGCATGAGCACGTTGTTGCCGACCGGCTGATCAAACGTGACCCAATCGCCGAACACGTTCGCGGGACGGATCCCCGGCGGGTAATCTGCGCCCGGGCGCGGGAAGACGATGTCTTTCGCCGGCGGCTCGCCTTTGCTGAAGAGGAATACGCTGGCGATGCAGGCGGTCGCAGCGACGGCGGCGCAGTAGAGGATCGCACCGGCATCGTCTCCGCTCGCTGCGACGGCGATCGTGAAGTCGGTGACGTGTTTGACGTGCAGCGATACGAGCCATGCCAGAACCGGGTTCGGATCGCTGCTCTGGCGGTCGGACTCCACGAACACGACGAGGTTCGCCTGCACCGGCTCGTCGAATGGACCTTCCGAGAGCACCGCCGGCCGGTTCGGCATCGGAAACGCGGAGATGACCCGCGGCCGGTAACGCTTCTTCGCGAACAATGGCGCGTGCGGCGTGTGGCAATCCTCCGCACCACCTGTCCGCACGTGCCGGAACGCGGCGCGGACCGCCTCCTCCGCGCCGAGGTCCGGAATGACGTCGAGCTCGTCGATCTCGACGAGCGCATCGGAATTCGAGACGACGTGTCCGTCGATTTCGACGTTGAGGACGAGCGACTGTGGGAAGAGCGGCACGCCGCGGTACTGCTGCTGCCCGTGAACGCTGTGTGACCCGCCGAGGAGGTGCTGCACGTGCGGATCGAGCAGCACGTCCGCGTTCGCGGCGCGTAAATGCTCCTCGGCTTTTCGCAGCGCTTCAGAAGTCCTCACCTACATATGGAGTGGCGCAAGGCCGTCTTTTCCTAGCTCGGCATAGCCGAAACCAAGAAAAGTCCGGCGCTGAGCCACACTTCCGTCATCCCGACACCAAACACGAAGGCGCTCGGGATTCTTGCCTTTCAGGCTACGGCCACATCACTTGCTTCGAGCAAGAACACACACACTTTCACTCGCTCCGCGAGAACGCCCTTGTCATACGGGACTCACGCCTCGGAAGTGGGGAAAGGGTGAGTTTTGCCATTTTTTTCAGATTCTTGCTTTTCTGCAATGAATCGCCCGGCGTACGGACTACCTGCACGACGCGCCCCGCCTTCAACAGCAAATTGGCCCACTACCGATAAGCCTGTCAAAGAACGAGCCTCCCTCCCTTCCTTTCCTTGACGTCACGTTCTCGTTCATGCGACCCTCTGCACCGATGATCTCGCGCGCGACCTTCCGATTCTTTAGCCGCTCACAGGCGGAGCCGCGGATCGTCTAGCGCAACATCGAACAACGAACCATGCAATGGCCCGCTCCGGAAAACGGAGCGGGCTTTTTTATTTTCCGGAGGAAGCCATGGCAGAGCAGATTCGAGCGGCGTATCAGGGCGAGCGCGGGGCGTTCAGCGAGACCGCGGCGCGGCGGTTACTCGGGGCGAGCATGACCGGGGTTCCGTACAACTCGTTCGAATCAATCTTCGCGGCCGTGCGAAACGGGGAAGCCGACTGCTGCGTCGCGCCGATCGAGAACAGTCTCGCCGGATCGATTCATCGCAACTACGACCTCGTGCTCGAGTCCGACCTCACGATCATCGGCGAGACGAACCTCCGTATCGTGCATCACCTCATCGCTCCGCCCCTTACGTCATCCAGCGTCGAGATCGCAGGCTTGCGGCGCGTCTACTCGCATCCGGTTGCGCTCGCGCAATGCACGCGCTTCTTCGCCGCGAATCCCGCGCTCGAACCGGTCGCGGTGCATGACACCGCCGGCGCCGCGCGGCTCGTCGTCGAGCGCGGACGCGGCGACGAAGCCGCGATCGCGTCCTCCGACGCCGCATCGATCTATGGCGGCCGTGTGCTCGCCTCGGGCATCGAAGACCACCCGCAGAACTTCACGCGCTTCCTTCTCCTCGCCTCCCCCCACTCCGGCATCACCAATCAGGAGGAACCGCGCCGCTGGAAGATGTCGCTCATGTTCCGCGTCCCGAACAAGCCCGGCTCCCTCTTCCGCGCCCTCGGCGCATTCGCGGTCTTCGACATCGACCTCTCGAAGATCGAGTCGCGTCCGGTCGAAGGCCGCCCGTGGGAGTATGCGTTCTATCTCGACATCATCGGCCGCGAAAACGACCCGAAAGTCGAGCAGGCGCTCAACAGCCTGCGGGCGATGGCGGAGATGGTGAAAGTGCTGGGGTGCTATCCGACGCGGTGGTGACGCTTCGCGTTGGAATGATCCCCTTACCAGAGGTATGCTTGGTAAGGAGACACGACATGCCTACCTCGACCATCACCAGCAAGGGCCAAACGACTGTTCCGAAGGAAGTCCGCGAAGTGCTCGGCGTCGGCACCGGCGACCGCCTGACGTGGGAAGTCCGCGGCGGCAAAGTGGTCATCACCACCGAGCGGCCGGCGCTCTATCGCTGGAAAGGCGTAATCAAACACGGCCCCGCCGATGCGGTCGAAGCTGTAGCGCAAGCGCGGAAGACCAGAGGACGCATCTGACGTGCGCAGCGTCGTCGTCGCTGCAAACGTCATCGTCTCGTTCTTCGTTGATCGCCATAAGAAGCAGCGCGACGCCGCTGACGCCCTGCTCCAGAAAGCGGAAGAGGGCGACATCGCCGCGATCATCCCGCAGTTCGTCGTCTTCGAAGTGACGTACGTCCTGCAGAGCCAATACGGCTTCGGTGGCCGGCGCCTGGCCGAGATGATCCGCGACGTCGTCAACTTCCCCGGCGTCCGCGTCATCGACGACTGCCCATGGAAACGCGTCATGGAGCTCTGGCCCGATCCGTTCCCCTCCCTAGCCGATGCCGCGATCGCCGCCGTTGCTGCAGCGAACCGATACGACGCCGTCGCCACCTTTGACCGCAAGCTCGCAAAGCGCGCTCAGGATCTCGGCATCTCCGCGTACTGGTGACACGCCCCCGAACGCGCCGTGTCATAAGTCCGCGAGCGACGGCGCAGGAGGTTTGCGCGGCAGAAACGGCCTGTTGTCGGTGTGGTGCCAGGATCGGGCGATGACTCGACTGGCGCTTTGTTCACCGTTTCGCTGACGGCCCTCCGAGCGTTCGGGGCCGATACTGATGGCGTACATCCCGAAAGGCCAATGAAGCGCATCGCGGTCCTGCTGCTGTTCCTCGCGCTCGCGTTCGACGGGCACGCGTGCACCACGTTCTGCATGAACGTGAACGGCCACGTCGTCTTCGGCGCGAACTACGACTGGGACACCGGCGTGGCCGCGATGATGGTCAACAAGCGTTCGGTCATGAAGGAGTCGTACACGTTGCGGCCCCTGCACTGGATCTCGCGGTACGCGTCGATCACGGTCAATCAGTACGGCCGCGAGTTCCCCAGCGGCGGGATGAACGAAGCGGGACTCGTGGTCGGGCTGATGGCGCTCGATGAGACGCAGTATCCGGCCGTCGACGAGCGCCCCTCGGCCGGTGTGCTCGACTGGATCCAGTATCAGCTCGACGTCTCCGGCGATATCGATGAAGCGGTGGCGAACGCCGGATCGATCCGGGTCGCCACCGGCAGTAAGGGGGTGCATTTCCTGCTCGCCGATCGCAGCGGCCGCGCCGTCACCATCGAATACCTCGGAGGCGTCCTCGTGACGCATCGCGATGCGGCGCTGCCGTCGGCCGTGCTGGCGAACCACAATTACGACCAGTCGCTCGCGTACCTGCGGAACATCACCGGCTTCGGCGGCGCGCAGCCCGTGCCGAACGGCATCGGCTCGCTGGAGCGATTCGCCCGTGCGGCCTCGATGATCCGCACCACGTCGCCGGGCGCCCATGCGGTCGATCGCGCCTTCGCGATCCTCGAGGCCGTCCATCAGCCAAACTTCACGCGCTGGCGCATCGTCTACGATCCCGCCGCCGCGACCGTGTACTTCCGCACCGACCAGAACCTGGAGCTGCGCTGGGTATCGTTCGCATCGTTCGACGGCGCATGCGCTTCCGCAGTGCAGATGCTCGACGCCAACACCCAGGAGTCCGGCGACGTCGCTCCGTTCTTCGCGGACTACACCACCGCCGCGAACCTCGCGCTCGTCAACCGGGCGTACGACGAGACGCCGTTCCTGCGCAACACGTCGGAAGCGCACAGGGTCGAGGTCGCGATGCACGGCGAGAGCGGCACGTGCGTCGTTCCGCGCCGCTTACGTTCCGTGCGCCACTAATCAGGCGTCCGAAGCAGCGGAATACCGTCACCGGTGAAGGCTGTGCACGAAGCGCGGAAGACGCGAGGACGCATCTGACGTGCGCACTGTCGTCGTCGATGCAAACGCCCTCGTCTCCTTCTTCGTCGATCGTAACGCGAAGCAGCGCGGTTCGTCGTCTTCGAGACCGCAAACGTCCTACAGAGCCAGTACGGCATCACCGGCGAACGGCTTGCCTCGGTGATCCGCGACATCGTCACCACCGCCGGCGCGCAGGCGATTGACACCTGCCCATGGCGCCGCGTCTTCGAGCTTGGCCGAGTCCCCTCCCCGGCCTCGCTGATGCATCGATCGTCGCCGTTGCCACCACGCACCGATACGACGCCATCGCCACCTTCGACCAGAAGCTCGGGAAGCGCGCGAAAGACCTCGGTGTCGCCTCGTACTGGTGAACCACCAATAAAGCCGTGTTCCAAACGTTCCACGCGCGAAGCTTGTGACGCTTATGAAGCTCGCAAGATCGGCTCTTTCCGGCGCTAACTGCGGTGTCAATTAGACCCCCGGCCTGTCACGCCGGAGGTCGCGGGCTCGAGTCCCGTCGGCCCGTCAAAGTAACTCTCATGCGCCGCGACTTCGCGGCGTTTCGTGTTTCAGAGGTCGCTTAGAGAATTGGAGACTCGCAAAGTCACTGGCAAGGTCGCCAATTTCGCGAGCAGAATTTGCGCAGACCCGCGACCAAAACGGCGAAATGTTTCGCATTTCGGCGTGAGTGTTCCACGGAAAAAACGCGTCACGACGGGCGAGCACGGAGCGCGGGCGCGACTTGGCCGGGGGTGCGAAGTGCGGCGGGTCAGCATGGAGCGGATCGGAACGCGAACAGCGGCGCGAGAAGATCACGCACGATTGCGCGGCGGAAGTGCATCATCCCGCGCATCGATCGCGCGCGATGCATCACGTGACGACGTGCGGCCGTTCATCCTTCATGCGGAGCGCAGCTACCTGGGCTGGCTTCCAACCCGCTTCTGCCGGCGCTTCCAGCCCGGCAACAACGCGGCGCAAGCGCAGAGCTCCCGCGCACGACCGGCGCCGGGCAGGATGCCCGCCGCGGGCCGGGCTGGAAGCCCGGCCCTCCCTACATCTTCAAATGGATCACCGAGAAGAGCCCTCAAGGGCGGCCACATGGTTTTGCGCTTCTGTCGCCCATGCCGAGGCGGGATCGAGGCGCAGATAATCCTGCCAGGCTTGCAGCGCGGCGTCGTTCTGATGAACGGCCCCCAGCAACACCGCACGCGTCCATGCAATCGAGGGACTCACATCGAGCGCGCGGGCCCTCTCAATGGTATCGAGAGCCGCGATCAAATTGCGGCGATCGCCTGTTCCTTCCCAGCTCTGGAAACGCGCGCCGGCAAGATCATTGAGAATCGCAGCCTTGCGCTTCGGCGCAAGCTTCTCCTCGTCGGCCAGTTTCAGAGCCTCTTCGAGACTCTTTAAAGCCAGGTCGGTGTCGCCGAGATAGATGCGCACCGCGGCCATTGCCTGCAGGCGGTCGATCGCGTCTCCGCGCGACCTTCCTTCCAGACGCCTCGCCGCTTCCAGGAACTGGAGATTCGACGCGGCCTCGGTCGCTTTCTTTGGGCCGCGCATCACTTTAGGCGTCGGCCTGTATGGATCATCGACGCTCAGCCGGGCCTCGCTGATCCGAAACTGCAGACTCTCAGTCGCTTCTGCAATGCGTTGCACCTCAGACGGCGGCGGGGGCCAGAACACAATCAGCAACACCACAACAGCGGCCGCGGCGACAAGAGGAATCCACCGACGCTTCCAGATAGGGATGGGCTCGTCAACTTCAGCCACAAGGAGAAGCACTTCCCGGCATTCTCGGCAGTCCTCCTTGTCCAGATGCTGCAGCACCTGCTTGCGCGCAACCTGCTCCAACCGGCCCTCCATGAAGGCGGCCAAGGTCTCTTCGCTCGGATGCATCATTTCGGGCGCGGTCATGATTTACTCTTCCGGGTCTTCATCGTCTTCGCCCGTGTCATTGGAGGGACCGGCGTTTGAGTTCTCCCCGAGATCGAAGATCTTGAGGCGGATCTCCCGGTCGCCGTGCTCGAGAAACTTGTCGACGTCGATGTGGTTCACACCGTTTGCTTCCATCGCCTTGCGGAGCATCAACATGAGCTTTTCGAAGCGCTTATAGAATTTTTTCTGATCGAGGTGGAGGGCCCGGGCGATGTCCGCGAGCTTACCTCCGTTCCGGAAGCGCATTTTGAGGATGATGCGATCTTCCTCCTTGAGGGTCGGCAGTACGGCGTCAAAGGTTTGTTTGATTTTGCGCGCGACGAGCACGAGCTCGCCGGCCTCCACGCGCTCTTCGGCATTACCCTTCCCGACGACCGACTCCAAAACGACTTCCTCCGGAACGGAGTTGGGTCGAGGATGGCGGTTGGGCAGTCGGAGATAGAGCTGCCACAGCTGTTCCGGCGTCACCGTCGCGCCCGCGCGCGTCGTGAGAATCTGCACCGCCTCGTTGAACGTGTAGCCGTCGCGGTTGATCAACTGCTCGAGCTCGACCACCGTCTTGCCGAGGCGTTCGGCCTCCGCCGAAGATCGCCACCTTCCGCGTCTCTTGACCTGATATTGACAAAAGAGCCGCACGATGACCGTCGTCAGATAGGTCCAGAGCGAGCTCCGCCCCTCGAATTTCCGCAAGATCGCATAGTCGTCATCAAAGAGAGCCACCCGCACGACCTGAACGAATTCCGTTATTTCGTCCGGATTGAACATGCCCCGTTTCCGGGCCACAGAACGGGCAATGCGCTCGATGCGAGGCAGGTACTCGAGGTACGTTATCTCCCAATCCATCGTTTGCGGACCGGCAAGACGCTTATGCGTCTTTACTGCAGAGATTTGGGTACTTGTGCAGTCTAGCAGGTCGCAGTTTCGTTAGACCTCCGGCCTGTCACGCCGGAGGTCGCGGGTTGGAAGCCCCTCGGCCCCGCCAACTAAAGCATCCACCAGCCGCCACCTGGCGGCCGGCAGTTATTCGTGTCAGCCGGCGTTTGCTAGACTGACGAACGAGGTGACTCCCATGCCCACATCCATCATCAAGAGCGGCGGCCAGACCATCATGCCCAAGGAAGTGCGCGACGCATTACATCTCGAAGAAGGCGCCAGGCTGACGTGGAACGTGCGCGGCGCAAACTCGAGGTGACGTGGGAATTGGGCAGCGGAAATGCCGAGGCGACGACCGATCGGCTGGCATTCTGGCGATGGGAAGGATTCATCAAGGTGGGACCCGGCGACGTCGTGGACGATGTGGCGAAGGCACGCGAGCTCGAAGGACGAAGCTGAGTTGCCTCCCGTCGTCGTCGATACCAACGTCTTCGTCTCCCTTCTCACCGATCGGAACGATGTGCAACGTTCTCTCGCGAAGGAACTTCTCCTGCGCGATGATGTGCGAGTATCGCGGGTGCACGCGTGCCAGCCTTTGATAGATCAGCGGCGGCTCCATCCGGCCGCGCAGCAGATGGGTCACGGGATGCTTCCCGTCGATGTTGAACCCGCTCGCCGACTTCGGCCTCCACGGGTTCGGTGCGCGGCGTCAGCAGCCCCTGGCGATAGAGCTGATCCGCCTCGCGCAGCAGCGAGAGCGCGACGGCGGGAGAGGCTCGAAGCGCGACAAAGCGGCCGCGCGACGGCGCGTCGGCGAAGGAGAGGATCTCGTCAACGTGCTGCACCTGGAGCCATGACGTGTCGATCGAGATGACCGGCTGACCGGCTGGAGCTGCGACTCGAGAAAGGTGAGGAGCGGCTCGTAGATCCCCTCGCTCGTGCCGGCTATCAGCTTTCCGAGTCACCCGTCGGTCGCTACGGTTTCCCCTGCGGCTGCGACTTCCGTTTTTCATTGCCGAGCTCTGGCAACTTCGCGAACGTGCGAGGCGGCGCCACAGGTCGTCCGTCGCCGTCGAAGAAGCGCTGCACCTTCATGCTCACGCGATCATCGGCCGACCTGTAGATCACGCGAACGACAGCCCGGATGTCCATGACGGTTGCCGCGGCGGGCGAATGGATGATCACCGCCTCGATCGTCTCCGGCTTCGCTGCCTGCTCCTCGGGCGCCTGCCATCCGTATCGCACGAGACCCTGCAGACGCTTCGCTTCACGCACAACGTCCTTCGAGATCACGGGCCAGTGCAATTCGGCGAACGACGCTCGCTTGTCGTATCCCGCCGTCAGGAGGAGCCGGGATGAGACGACCGGCACGCCGTCGATTTCGCGGGTCAGCAGGGCGTAGCGCTTGCCGTTCGATTCCTTGCGATTCGTGATGGTGTGGGTCGTTTTGTCGAAAGCACCCACGCCGTGCTGCTCCTGAAGCACGCGCGCCTTCGCCACTTCGTCCTTCGGAATGCCGACACGTTCGAGAACACGCGCGGCCAAGGCCAGAAGCTCTTCGTCGGTGCCGGGAAACGGTTCAGCCGTGCCGCTGGCGCGCGCCGCGTCGTACATGAAATACGTCCGGCTGTCGTTGCGATGGCTGAACAGATCGTTGCCGGTCCTGAGTCCAGTCAGGTTTGCGGCGGCGATCGGCTTCGTCGCGGGATCGAACCGCATTTCGAAGATCTCCGTCGCCAGCCGTGCATCGTTCGCCTGCGGCTGCGACGTTGTCTTGCAACTCGCCGCCAGCAGCAGCGACGCGATGACCAGGATTGCCTTTCTCATGACGCTCCTCCTCAGTTACAGACCCACCGCCATCCGAACCAGTTGGGAATCGGATCACTCCGCCCATCGGTGAGACGCTCGTTCTCGCGGCGATCGACGGCGTCGGCCTCCGTTTCTCCTGCCGCGATCGCGACGGCGCAGACACTCTCATCGACGTCCTGGAGTCCGGTCGCCATCCACGCGTCTCCAACGGAGAGCGGCGGATAGAGGATGAGAGGCAAAGACACCCCAAACGGGAATGGCAGGTCAATCCTCCCGCCACCAACCGTGTACACAGCGAAATTGGCCGGACGCTGTGCGCTGTCGTACGTATCGTGGGTAGAGGTTCCGGAATGTCCGGTGGCGACGTGCAGACCGCGAAAGACGGGGAACCAGTTGTTCCCGATCGAAATCAGATCCATCGGGCAGCTGGCTTCGAGGAAGAGGAACTGCAAACTTCCACCCGATTGACTTCCCCACTTGTCGTTTGCGCCGATGTCATCGAAGTCCAGACCGCCGATGTTCCCGCACGGTGTGATGAAGTCGGGATCGGTCGGACCGGGTGGGTCCTGACAGGTGCCGTGCCCGGCGTAGAGGTAGATCTGCGGAACATCGCTGCCGCCGCCAGGATCGCGATCGTTCGGCGATCCCGCGTTTCGAAAGTCGTTTCCCCATACGTCCCCGTTCCGCCAGTTGGAGAACGCCGGGAACCCGGCCAGGTTGAACCAGCCGGCAACCGCATCCGCCGAAGAGACGCGCCACGGCAGATTGGGAAAACCGCACGGCATGTACGCATCGACACCTCCGGTCGAGTATGTCGGGGTCGCGGCCTCCGCCGTCACCATGATGAAAACCAGGAGCACGTTCGTGATGAATGCTGGCTTCATACGTTCAATCCTTCACTCATCTGATAGTGACTCCACTCTTCAAACCGTTACATGCGGCGGAGCCTGAATGCTCCCTCCGGCCGGCAGGAGGGATATGCTGAGCGTTCCGTGGCCAACGATGACGTCCGCCGGCTATTCCGCACGTGCAGTGAGCGTGATCTCGCCTGCTTGAGGGCGTCGGCGAGATCCGCCCACAGATGCCCGCAGGCTACGTTCAGTTGCCGCCGGTGAGAGCGGACAGTTTCGAGAATGCGACTCCGACGAAGTACTGCCGTACCTCCTTCGACATCACGCCGAACGAGCCGTTTTCGATGCTCGTCAGCACCTTGAAGCCGTCGGATGGTTTGTCGGGATTCTCGAGGTAGGCAATCGTCGCTTTGTACATCCGCTGTGTTCTCGGGACGGTCGCCGCGCGGTCGCTCAGATCGTTCACGGTCCATGTGCCGTTCAGCGAGATCATGAAGCGGTCGTACGCGAAGAAATGATAAAGCGCCGTCGCTTCGAAAACGCGACCGTCGAACGACTCGTCCTCCTGGTCGCGATTGCGATATCCGTACGACGCGCTGAATGTCAGCGGCACGGTGATGAACTGCTTCTTCCCGAAGAGATTGACGGGCCGAGCGACCGGTATCCAGCCGGCGACTTTTGCGACGGCGTCCGCATTGTGGACGTCGCGATGAAATGCTTTTTCCAGCCGCGCTTCGACACCGAACTCACCGTGCATCCACAGTCGGCCGGCGCTGAGGCCGATGAGGCTGAATCCCACTGCCGCGCGATTGTTGTCGATGAAGTC
>Ga0105242_10002564_pt1 | contig 14236 bp, 11 predicted proteins | sample KBSM24metaG_FD_81521 | JGI IMG/M metagenome (GOLD analysis project Ga0105242, IMG submission 81521) | Miscanthus rhizosphere microbial communities from Kellogg Biological Station, Michigan, USA - KBS M2-4 metaG | ecosystem: Host-associated > Plants > Roots > Rhizosphere > Soil | place...
GGCTCCGGGTCATCGTCAGCTGTCCCAACGCTGACGCGGACTTCCTCGACTGGGTGCGAGCGCAACCGAATGCCGAGCTGAGGGTGCTCCGCCATCTCAAGGGCGCAGGGTTCAACGTCAAACCGTCGGTGCTCCTGGAACTGCTCGAGAGCCATCCCAACGTGGTCTGGATCGATTCCGACATCATCGTCTCGGGCGACGTCGAGAAGTGGTTTGCACCTGACGCCAACCAGTTGCTCGCGACGGAGGAAACGTATTGGGGCCAGCAGCAGGGCGGGGACTTTCGGACATCGGCATGGGGTCTGGAACCCGCACGCAGCATGACTTGCACCGTCAATTCGGGCGTGGTGCAAGTCACCCGCGAGCACGTACCGTTGCTTCGGGACTGGCAGACGATGCTGGCGCACCCCTCCTATCTGAAGGCGCAGTCCCGGCCCTGGTACGAGCGGCCGGTACACATGATCGGAGACCAGGAGGCCCTGACCGGGCTGCTCGGTTCGTCCGAGTTTTCGCAGCTCCCGATCACCCTTCTGAAACGCGGGACCGACATCGCGCAGTGCTTCGGCCCGGCCGGCTTTACCCCCATGGAGCGGATTCATGCCCTGGCGGGGCGCGGCCCGTCCTTCATCCACGCCATGGGGCCCAAACCCTGGCTCCGCCCGGCCAAGCCGGTGCGGATCGTGCCCTCCAAGAACAAGTCCACGACGCTGCGCGACTGGTATACCTACCTGGCCCTCGACGTCTCTCCGTACTGTGTCGAAGCAAGATCCTATGCGGGCAAGCCGGGAGTCGATGTCGGCTGGGCCTGGCCACGTTCGGTTCTCGGGAAAATTCTGTGCGCCGTCGGCGGCAACCATCCGGCGGCACCGGGCTTGCCGCTGGCCGTCATCGATCACTTCGCGCGATGGCTCAAGAGAGTGCTCGGTGTGGGCCGTTATTCCAACAATGCGGAGTACACCCTGACGCAGCGCCCCTTCTAGAACCTATCTAGATGAGCAAACCGCTCCTGTACACATTGCACTGCGGGAATCTGTACGGCACCGAGCGAATGGCGCTCGCCACCCTCGAAGGGCTCGACGAGTACGAGCGGTTCGTGCTCGCCCCACCTTCGCCCGCATCGCCCTCCCTGGTGGAGGTAGCACGAACGCTGCGTTATGGGGTGCGCCGCGTGCAAACGCGCGCCCAATTGCTCTGGGCGCTCGTCCCGCTGTTCATCCGCAATCGCAGCATCGACGTGATTTCGACGTCGGTGACGCATAACGTGATCTGCATGTGGCTGGCTCGGCTGTTCTTCGTGCGGCTGAGGCAGTTGAATGTCGTGCATGGCGGCGGGGAGGAGCGCTACAGCTACGCCAACAAGCACCACCTCAACCGCACCCGCGTGCGCGTCGTCGCGGTGTCTGAATTCGTCCGCGGACGATTGCTGGCTCACGGCGTTGCGCCGGAGAAGATCGTCGTGATCCAGAACTTTCTCTCGCCTTCGGACCTGGCAGGTCGTCCCCGACGCCCGCCCTTCGACGCAGCAATGGCCGAAGCCAGGCCGATCGACCGATCGCGTGTCAAGGTCGTGGTCGTGTCGCGGGTCGATCCGGTGAAGCGTCTCGACGTCCTGCTGGATGCGGTGGCCACAGGACGACTGTCTCAGTTTCGGTTTGACGTGTTCGGCAGTGGCGAGCTCCTCGTCCCGTACCAGCAACGAGCACGGGCTTTGGGAGGCGCGATCGAGTTTCACGGCTACGTGCCGGATGTGGCGAAGCGGCTGTCGCAAGCCGACTTGTTCCTGCACCTTTGCCCGGATGAGCCGTTCGGCTTGGTGGTGCTCGAGGCCTTTGCTGCCAACCTGCCGGTCATCGTGCCGCAAGCCGGTGGCGTGGCAGAGCTTGTGCAGGACGGCCTCAGCGGCGTGACTTACCCTGCCACCGATGTCACGGCGCTGGTGTCGCGGCTGCTCGAGACCGCCGACCTGGATGGGCCCCGCCTCGACGCGTTGACCCGAGGCGGGCGCAGCGCCCTCGACAACAGGTACTCGGTCGCTGCCGGAGTCCACGCCTATCGAAGTGCATTGGGCCAAGCTCGTCGCTGAGCACCGCGCGAAAGCGCCGAGTGGCGCGCCGTCATGTTTTGATCAACTCTCTGAGGCATCCCGTCGTCCAGCATGGAAGCACTTATTCGACAACTCGCCAGGAGATTGCTGCCGAAGCGAAGACGCGACGCGATCGCTCGCCTTTTTGGATCGGACAAGGATCTTCAAAGGGTATTTTCGAAGGTCTACCGAGGTGGACTCTGGGGCGCCAACGCCGGAGGGTTTTATTCCGGCACGGGCAGCCATGACCCGGAGGTGGTACTCCCGTATGTCAAAGCGATGCGGGCCCATCTGCAGGGCTTGACCCGACCGGTCAGACTGGTCGATCTCGGATGCGGCGACTTCAATGTGGGCGGGCAACTTGTCGACTGTGCCGACAGCTACATCGGCTGCGATGTGGTGCCCGAACTGATCGAGCGCAACAGACGTGAGTTTCGTCATCGCGGCTTGACGTTCGAAGTGATCAATGCCGTCGAGGATGACCTTCCGGATGGCGACATCGTCTGCGTCCGACAGGTTCTGCAACACCTCAACAACCGCCAGATCGGCGCTATCGTGCGGAAGTTAGGGAAGTATCGCCAGTGGGTGATTACGGAAGCACTGCCCGGAACGAGCTTCGAAGCAAATGTCGACAAGGCTGCCGGGGAGCACATTCGCCTCGTGTCCGCCTCTGGCGTCGTCCTGACCGAGCCCCCTTTTGATGTCAAGCCGTCGAAGGAAGTCATACTTTGCGAGGTTCCTCAGTACGGCGGAGTAGTGCGCACCACGTTGTACTGTTTCTAGAATGTCAGGGAACGAACTGCAGGGGCGGGCGGACGCCGGGAAGCACTTGCGGGAGCGGCGCTTCTCGCCGACCGAAGGATCGCATCAGTATCGAGAGACATCCGGCAAGCGCGGCCGAGCACGCGGGTAGCACGTGCGAGTCCTCGTCTTCAACGAAGCGCCGACCACTTTGCTGGGCGGCATCTGGACCGAGACCCGGACGCTGATCAAGGGCTTGCAGGCGCGCGGCCATTCCGTCGCTCTTGCGAGCGATGCTCCCTTGCACGGCCTCGACGTGGACCACTTTTTCATCTCGACTGCGCGCACTGAACGTTCTGTCCAGGAGTTGCAGGGAGCGCTTGCGGCATTTCGGCCCGAAGTCGTCCACGTTCTCTTCGCCTTCGTCGGAGGAGTGCTCCGTTACTCGAAGGCTCTACACGCGCACCCGTGGGTGCTCACCTGTCATTCCGTGCCACCCCACGAATGGTCTTCCGGCGTGCTGCATCACCCGGATTGGCTCCACTATCTGGCCCGAGCGTGGCGCATCAGGCGGCCAGCTCTCGGCGGCATGCTGGTCTACGGATTGCGGATTCCGCCTCGCATCATCGTGCACAGCGAGGTGATCGGCACGCACCTGCGGCAACGCTTCTTCCCGAAGAACCGCATTTCGTTGATCCCCTTCGGCTATCAGGCGAGGCCAGCCGGCTTTTCGTGGCCTGCCCTCGACGATGCAGCGCAATCGGTGCCCCGCCTTCTGACAATCGCCTGGATCACCCATACGAAGGGCCAGCACGATGTACTGAGCGCGCTGCCTTCAGTACGCCAGCAGTACCCGGCTTTGAGGTACACCATGCTCGGTGAAGTGAGGGATGCCAGCTACCTGGCATTTCTCAAATCGAGGATCGCGGAGCTGGGTCTGGCGTCGAGCGTGGATTTCGTCATCAACGCTTCGCGGGAACAAGTCGAGCAGGCGCTGGCAAGCGCCGATCTGTTCGTGCAGCCTTCGCATGAAGAAGGCTTTTGCCTCTCGTACATGGAGGCTGCTGCGCAAGTACCCCGCCTCGTGGGCACCCGGACCGGGGCCATGGCGGCGATGAGCGCCGATGATCCCGGCGCTCGCGTCGTCCCGGTAGGCCACCCCAAGGCGATTGCTTCCGCCATCCTGGACCTGCTGGCGGCGCACCTGCCTCCTGCTCACATGCGAGAACGCGACGAGCGGTTGGCCGCGGCTTTCGATTGGTCGCGCTACTTCGACATGCATCAATCCGTCTACGAGGCCGAGGTCGAGCGTGCTCGCCGGCGGCGGCGCACGGGGGAGAACTGAACGTCTCGCGCCGAGATGGGTGTCGCGACGCGCGACGACCCAAGGCCTTGCGATCGAAGTCGGCGAGAGGTGGGGTCAATATCTAAGGATCGCCTCGCGATAGAGCGACAGGATGCGGTCGACCTTCAGCTCCCAGTCGTACTCGGTGCGCACCTTGGCCAAGCCACGCTCGCCCATCTGCTCGCGCGTGGCTCGGTCACGCGCCATCTCGATCATTGCCTTCGCGAAGCCCTCGATATGCGCTTCACGCGAGTCGGGTCGGACCAGGACGCCGCAGGTGGCATCGAGATAATCGAGCGGACCGCCCCACGCCGTCGCAATGACCGGTTTGCCCATCGACATCGCTTCGAGCACCACAGCGCCGCCGCACTCCAGCAGGCTCGGCAACACCAGGCAATCGGCTTCTCTCAACCGGGCAGCACATGCCGCCTGATTGAGCCAGCCCGCGAAATGGACCGAACCCCTCTCGCCCGAGCCAGGTTCTCCCATCGAAAGGTCGGCGGCGAGAGACTCGAGGCGAGGCCTCTCCGGTCCATCGCCCAAGATCCACAAGCGCATGCTCGCCTCGCGACGCGCCTTGTCGAACGCGTGCAGCAGCAGATCGACCGCTTTCCAGTCGACCAGCCGTCCCATGAAGGCGAACGTGACCACTGTCTCGTCACGCGCAGCTTGCGTCTCCGGCGCGCGCCAAAGGCCCATGTCGACGCCGTTCTCGACCAGTTCGAAGACATGGGTCGAAACGCCGGCCGGCAAGGCGTCGCGCGTGCGCTGATTGGCGACCAACAGGGCGGCGGCTTGCCGCTTGCCGGGAATCAATCGATTCATGGCGCCTGAGCTTGCCCGCCCGAGCCGGATGAAAGTGCGCTCGAGCCAGCCGATGTTGTTGCGAAAACCCGGCGGGTAGTTCATCCCCCCGTTCATCGGCCCGATGACCACGGGTACCCCGAAGCCGAACAGCATCGACGGCTCGCGCGGCGAGACGGGCATGGGCTGGTGAACGACGCTGATGCGGTGCTCCCGGACCAGTCGACGCACCACGCGTCGTTGTGAAAGCTGCGTTGAGAGGCGGGACACGAAGCCGGTCGTGAACCCGGCGACGCGATCCGGCAGGATCTTGCCCATCCGCCAGAGCGCGCGGTGCAAGGCCGTGTCCTCGATGTAGACGAGTTGATCGGAGTCGGGGAACAGCCGCGAAAGCTCTTCGCGCGTGCGCGAATGGGTGACGAGCCACACCGGGACGCCGCGTTGGTGCAGGACGCGGAAGTAGTGCAACGGTAGAGCAGCCTCGCCGCCGAAGTTCGCCGATGCATGCTCGGTGGCGATCAGGACTCGCAGCTCGTCGCTCGATGTCGCTCGTTCAGCTCTTGCGCTCACGGATGGGCGAGTACGTCTATCACGCACGGGGGATCGGCGGTCCGATTCAGAAGGGTGTAAAGGGATGGGTTATCGTGCCGCTTTCGGCCGACATCAGGCTATCGTATCGCGATGCTCGCCTGGCTAAATGCCCGTGCGCAGGATCCTGATCCGCACGCGCGAGAATCGAAGGCCCTCGTGCCAAAGAAGAGCGACCAATGATCAGAACCGGAATGATCGGCCTCGGGAAGATGGGCCTCTCTCACCTCGCCATCGCTCGCGCGCATCCCGAGCTCGATCTGGTCGCCGGCTGCGACGCGTCGACCTATCTGATTGACATATTGTCGAAGCATGCGGGCCTGAAGTGCTACACGGACCTGGACAAGATGCTCGCCGAGGAAGCCCTCGACGCCCTGATCATCGCGACCCCTTCGAAGCTTCACGCAGCGATGGTCGACAAGGCGCTCGGCCGCAACCTGCACATTTTCTGCGAGAAGCCGTTCGTGCTCGACGTCGCGGAAGGCGAGCGGCTGGCCTCGCTGGCCAAGCAAAAGGAAGTGGTGACCCAGGTGGGCTACCACTATCGCTTCGTGGGTGCCTTCAGAGAAGCTGCGCGGTTGGTTGCGTCGGGCGCGCTGGGCGTGGTGCATCACGTTCGTGCCGAGGCCTACGGTCCCGTGGTGCTGCGCCGCAAGGGCAGTACCTGGCGGTCGACCCAGGAAGAAGGGGGCGGCGCGCTGTACGACTACGCGTGCCACGCGATCGACCTCGTCAACTTCGTCTTCGAGCCGCCCACTTCGGTGAGCGGAATCGTTCGCAACCGGGTGTTCTCGGGCGACGTCGACGACGAGGTCTACGGCACCCTGCACTTTCGCGGCGGAGCAAGCGGCCAGGTCTCCGTGAACTGGAGCGACGAGAGCTTTCGCAAGATGTCGACCAAGATCTCCGTCTGGGGGACCAATGGCCGAATCACTGCCGATCGCCAGGAGTGCCAGCTGTACCTGCGCGAAGCGCACGATGCGCTTCCCGGGGTTGCCAAGGGATGGACGGTCCGCTACACGACCGACCTTTCCGAAGAGGTCTGGTTTTATCTCCGCGGAGAAGAGTACTCGGCGCAGATCGAGTACTTTGCACGAAGCATCCAGGCTCGGCGCCTCGGCGGCGAGAACTCCTTCGAGTCGGCGCTGGCCGCCGACAAGGTCGTGGCGATGATGCTCGGCGAGGCGACGACCCCTGATCTTCCCGGCAAGCGACGCGGCGGCTTCTGGGCTCGCCTCAGGCAGGGTGGCCTTGCGGTGAATGCACGCAATTGAGCTGACGCATGCCCATGGATCGAGTTCTGTTCGGCGACAACCAGTTCTTCGGCGTCAACCACATGTCGGAGGAAAAGGCGCGTGCGCAAGCGCTTCGCTTCCAGAGCCTCGAGGCGATCATCGAGGTGCTGGACTCTGCTTACGCGGAAGGCATTCGCACGTTCATGTGCACCTCCCACGAACGCGTGGCCGACATCTGCGATCACTTTCGAGCCCACTCCGACAAGTACCCCGATTACCTCTTTTATCCCTGCATGCCGTACGCCCACAAGTACGCAAACGCCGTGACCGAGCACGGGATGATCGAAGCACTGCGCATGCTCCTTCCGCGCGACGGCGCCATGGCTGCGATGCTCAAGGGCGGAATCGCGTTGGCCAACAAGGACATCGAGTCGATCATGCAATTGCTGATCGACGCCGAGATGAAGATGTTCGAGCAGCTGCGGACGCCGGTCATCTTCATGCAGAACGTCATCACCGACCTGCTGCTCGGCCTTCGCATGAACCAGTGCTTCCGAATTTTCCACGATCATGTTCGCAGCAAGTATGGCGCCGAGCCAGGTTTCATCACCATGAACCTGCCCCGCTTGCTGGACACGCTCGATGCCCTTGGCATCGAGAACCCGATCGTGTGCGCCAACATCAACAAGATCGGCTTTCGCATGTGCGGTGGCACCCAGGCCTATGAACGCGCCATTGCGAATCGCCGCTTTCGACCGGTCGCCATGTCGATATTCGCGTCGGGCGCCATTTCACCGCGTGAGGCGATCGACTTCGTGTGCGCGCAACCCCGCATCGAATCCATCGTTTTCGGAGCATCCGGGCGCGCCAACATTCGGCAGACCAAGGCGCTGATAGACGAACTGAGCGTCCGGCCCATCGTCGCGTAAGGCGCTCCCATCAGCGCCGCCCTGAAGCTCACAGCCAAGGGCGGTCCCGATCCGCTTGCATCTGATCGATGAAGTCCCCGATCCGGCGCGCCATCCGCTCGCGATCTGCCGTGCGGGGGCGCGGAACAAACGTCGCGAGCTCGACCAGCTTCGGGGCGATGTCGTCTGAATCGTAGGCTGCGAGCAGGTGCCCAAGCTGCTCGAACTTGCGCGCCGTGGCCAGCTGATGATCGTTGACCACTTCGTGGAACCGCTTGGCGCGAGGCAGCACGAGCAGCGGCTTGCAGTACGCCAACGCAAGCTCGATCGTCCCGGCGCCGGCGTGCGCGATCAGCGCCGTCGCTTCCTGCACGCGCTGTTCATACTGAGGCTTGGCCAGGAACCGGTCGAACCTCATGTGGCGCGGCTCGTACAGACCGGCGCCGATCTGCGCGACCACCTCCTGGCCGATGCGCTGCATGCCCGCCAGATCATCCACCGCGCGAACGAGGCGATCGAAGGGGAACGTGCTGCCCACCGTCAGGAAGATCACAGCAGCTCCCCTGCGTATTCGACGTTGCGATACTTGGCGGCCACCTCCGGCCACTGTGCCAGGCACAGATCCGCCACGTGCCTCATGACGCGGCCGCTCAGGGAAAGGCCGTCGATCTGCGCCACGCTGTCGATCCAGACGACTCGGGCGCCGAGCAGCTTCGAGCAGATGGCGAACATCGCGAGCGGCATCGATCCCGTGGTGACGATCAGGTCGGGACGCAATCGGATTGCCAGTGCACAAGCACGTGCCAAAACGCCCAGTGACTGGAAGGCTCTCTTCCTGTCGCTCTCGCCGATGACGTAGACCGGCCTGCCGCGCTTGGCGAACGCTGCCGCGGTGATCTCCATCGTGGTGACGTACGCCGCAGGCTCGATGCGCCAAAGCCGTCCCTCCGCCACTTCAAGGAGACGCAGCAGCTCGTTGGCGTGACCCCCGGCGGAAGCCCCCGCTACCAGCTTCAGTGGTCGGCGTTCGGTCACGCTTGGACGATCTGACGCAGTGTTCGTCGATCGCGTGTCCGCCACCGGCGGGTGCGGGCGTCGATCACGTGGCATGGGGACGTGCTATTCGGATGTCTTTGAGTAGACGAGTCACGTCAGTCCGAAGTCATTGCTCTTGCCACCGGCGAAGTTTAAGGGCGGTCCTGCGGGCCTGAGCCGATCCAGGCGAGCTCAGACGAAGTTCGACTCGCTGCCCTCGGCTCGATGGGTCGTCCGCAAATGGTGACCGAGGGTGTCCCGGGAAGGATCAACGCCGCCGTTGCGGCCGCGAACCGCGCTGCGCGCCTGAGCATGCCAAAGGCCCAGAGATGCGCCACATCCATCACGGTTCGCGCGAGGCCACCCACGTCCCGCCGCAGGAGGTCAAGGAAGGCCACCGGCGCCACTGAGCTTGCCGTTTGTAACACAAGGATGGGGGGTCCAAACACACTTCGCACCGATAGTCACCACTCTTGGATTTGCGAGGAAGCACATGTTCGAGGTTGGGAATGGACTCAGAGTTCTGCGTCGAGCGTTGGGCCTCGCCGCGATGGTTTATCTCTCTGGGTGCGGCGGAGGAAAGGAAGCCGCCACGGCGTCCGCAGAGGCGGCGGCACAGGCGGGCCCCTCGGTTTTCAAGGTCGGTGCCGAGAGCTTTTCGAGTGCCCCTTGCGCGAGTGAGGGCGGCACGTGCACTTTCGTCGGCGAGCAAAATGTTGCCTTTGGAGCAGGCTCTCAATTTGTCGTGAAACGATTCGTAAACAGCGCGCGATGCGAACGCGCAACCTTCGGCACCATCATTGCCATGACCGGGAACCGCTGCTTCTTGGCGGCGGTGGTCGCCATCGCAGGCAGCAGCCCCATCGGTCCGCCCGCGGCCGCGAGCACGCCGACCTCGCAGCCGTTGCCGGTCGTCAACATCTCGGGACCGGTAAGCAATCCCGAGGCGGCGCGTTTCCTCGTCCAGGCGACGATGGGGCCGACCCTGCCCGAGATCAATCGTCTCGCGAAGATGGGCTACGGCGCCTGGCTCGACGAGCAGTTCGCCGCCTTGCCGATGGAGTCTCATTGGGAGTATTACCGTCGCCGCGGTCAGATCGGCTGCAACCCTTGCACGTCCTATTGGGTCGGCGCGGCGATGGAAAGCTTCTGGACACAGGCGATCCGCGGCCAGGATCAGCTTCGGCAGCGGCTGGTGCTTGCGTTGTCCGAGATTTTCGTGGTGAGCACGGTCAACAATTCCCTGGAGACGGTGGGCGCCGCGCACGCCGGCTATCTCGACACGCTCGGGCGCAACGTGTTCGGCAATTACCGTACGCTGCTCGAGCAGGTCGCCAGGAGCCCGGCGATGGGGAAATACCTCTCGCACATGCACAACGAGAAGGAGGACCCTGCGAGCGGACGGCTGCCCGATGAAAACTTCGCCCGCGAGGTGATGCAGCTTTTCTCGATCGGGCTCTGGGAACTGAACGAAGACGGCTCGCGCAAGAAGGACGGCGCGGGCAACGACATCCCGACCTACACCCAGGCCGACATCATGGGCATGGCGAAGGTGTTCACGGGCTTGGGCTGGGGCAACGATTGGGACCGGGGCTTCACGTGAGCAAACACGAACGACGAGTACGAGCGTGCATACAACCTGCCGATGCAGATGTACGCCGATCATCACAGCACGAGCGAGAAACGCATCCTCCGCGGGGTCGTGATTCCGGCCAACACGTCGGGGACCGAGAGCCTGAAGATTGCGCTCGACACCTTGTACAACCACCCCAATGTCGGCCCCTTCATCGGCAGCCAGCTGATCAAGCGCCTGGTGACGAGCAACCCGAGTCCGGCCTACATCAAGCGCGTGACGCAGGCGTTCAACGACAACGGCGCGGGTGTTCGCGGTGACATGAAGGCAGTCATCCGCGCCATCCTGCTCGATCCTGAAGCGCGGGATGCGGCCAAGATCACCGATCCCCTGTGGGGCAAGTTGCGTGAGCCGCTGCTGCGCTATGCGAACTTCCTCCGTGCGTTCAATGCGAGTTCGATCAGCGGCGCCTACCGCATTCACGAGCTCGAAAACACCCTCACGAGCATCGGCCAGAACCCGCTGCGCGCGCCCAGCGTCTTCAACTGGTTCAGGCCCGACTACTCGCCGCCTGGCGATCTCGTGACCCGTGGGCTGGTAGCGCCCGAGTTCCAGATCACCCATGAAACGACGACGACCGGGTACGCGAACTTCATGGCCAACGCGGCCGAGCAGCAGAACACCTGGTTTCGCGATCACGAATATGCGAAGTGGGGACCGGTGACCGAGCATCTTGCCGTCGACTATTCCGCCGAGATGGCGCTCAGCAACGACCCGAACGCGCTGCTCGATCGCCTCAACCTGCTGCTCATGTCAGGGCAGATGAGTGCCTCGACGCGCAAGGCGATCCTCGACGCCGTGAGCGCAACGCCGGCCGACGCCAATCAGGGGCAGCTTCGCGTCGCTTTCGCTGTCTATCTGATCATGATCTCCCCTGAATTCATCGTCCAGAAATAAACCAGGCATGGCAAACATCCACCACCACGTAGGCCGGCGCGATTTCCTGAAGCGCGCGAGCGCTGCAACCGCGCTCGCCGGGACGCCCTTCGCCGCCAATCTGTTGGCGCTTGGCGCCGCAAGCGCCCAGCCCGTCAGTGGCTATAAAGCTCTCGTCTGCATCTTCTTGAATGGCGGCAACGACCAGTCGAACACGGTCGTCCCGATGACGGGCAGCGCATTCGACGCGTACGCGCGTGCCCGGCAGTCGGTCGCGCTGCCGGCCTCCCAGTTGATCTCGTTGAGCCCCCAGGGCTACAACGGTCCGGCACTCGGACTCAACGCGTCGCTGAGCTCGCTCAAGCCGCTGTTCGACCAGGGCAAGGTGGCGTTGCTGTCGAATGTAGGAACGCTCGTCACCCCGATCACGCTGGCGCAGTGGAACGCCGGCACGGCCCGAGTTCCCGCTCAGCTCTTTTCCCACTCCGATCAACAAGGGGCCTGGCAGACAGGCATTCCGGACCGCGTGTCCGCGAGCGGCTGGTTGGGACGCATCGGCGATCTGACCGCCGGCGCGTTCAATCCGGGCAGCCATGTATCCATCGCCATCTCGACGGCCGGCAACAACGTCATGCAGACCGGCAATTCGACGATCCAGTATCAGATCACGACCGCTGGCGCGGTCAGGATCAACGCGGTCTACGGACCGGACCGATGGAGCTACGTCGCTGCCCCTCTGCGGCGCCTCATGACCGAACCCAGGACGAACGTCCTCGAGGCCGAGCTGACAAAGGTCGCGGGCCGGGCCATCGGCACGGAAAGCGAGGTCTCGACCGCGCTCGCCTCGGTCAGCCCGCTGGCGTCATTCCCGGACACCAGTCTCGGCCGGCAGCTTCAGATCGTGGCCCGCATGATCGGCGCTCGCAACGCGCTTTCACAGAAGCGCCAGATCTTCTTCGTGGAGGCGAGGGGATACGACACTCACGACGGCCTCATCCCCGACCACAACAACGTCCTGAAGCAACTCGGCGATGCCATGGCGGCCTTCTATCAAGCGACGGTCACGTTGGGCGTCGCCCAAGACGTCACCGCCTTCACCGCGTCGGACTTCGGCCGCGGGCTGCAGGGCAACGGCCGCGGCTCGGACCATGGCTGGGGGGGTCACCACTTCATCATGGGCGGCGGAGTGCTCGGCAATCGGGTCTACGGCAGCTTCCCGACGGTGGCGCTCAAAGGACCGGAAGACGTCGGCCAAGGTCGGCTGATGCCGACGACTTCGGTAGACGAGTACGCGGCGACGCTCGCACGCTGGTTCGGCGTGGCTGACACCGACTTGACGACCGTGCTGCCGAACCTCGGGCGTTTCCCGACGCGCAACCTGGGCTTTCTTGGCTGAGCTTGGCGGAAGTGTCCCGCGACGACGGGGCCGCGCCCTGCTGAAAAAGTTTGGGCATGGCCACCGCGGAAGTTGATTCCGCGGAACTGGCGACGGCGCGTCGGATCCTCGTCGTCCAGTACGCGGGAGACTACCGGGACACTTGGCATCGCCTGCAGGGCGGCGGTCCTGAAACCTATCTGGCCCAGGCGTACTCGGATCGCGCCATCGCACAGTGGGCGCTCGACGGCTCCGAAGTCCAGGTCGTCATCGGCATCACGACTTCCGCCTACTTCGAGTCGCTCGCCGAGCGATTGACCGTCGTGGGTCTGGGCTACAGCGGCGCCGTCCCCGAGGCCCCCGTCGTCGAAGCGGCAGCGCGATTTCGGCCCACTCACCTCTTGCTTCGATCACCGATGCACCGCGTGCTGCGCTGGGCCTGCCAGTCGGACGTGAACACTCTGGTGACGCTGGCGGATTCGTTCCCGCGCGGATTGACGAGCTGGCTGCGTTTCCGTCCCCTGGTCCGCCTCATGAATCACCCTCAGGTCAAGTGGGTCGGCAACCACGGCACCGCTGCATCGCGCGCGCTCGTTGAGCTCGGCGTCGATCCGTCGAAGGTGATCCCCTGGGACTGGCCGCACGCGAACAGTCCTGAGCAATGGGGCGTCAAGGCGCTCTCCGCGGACCGGGAGCGCTGGAATGCCTTGTACGTCGGCGCCCGGGTAGAGCTGAAAGGCGTGGGCGATGCACTCAGAGCGGTCGCCGTCCTGTCCCGGCGCGGATTCGACGTGCGTCTTGAAGTCATCGGCGAAGGCGACGACTTCACGACGCTGGCAGATTCACTCGGGATCGCGGGTCGCGTTCTCTTCCGCGGCCGCGTCGCGAACGCGGAGATCATCGGCGCCATGCGTGCCGCGGATGTCGTTCTGGTGCCGAGTCGAAAGGAATATCCGGAAGGATTTCCCTTGACGATCTACGAAGCCCTCTGCTCGCGGACGCCGCTGGTGACATCCGACCATCCGATGTTCGTTGCGAAGCTGAAGCCCGAAGCGTCCGCCGTCATTTTCGAAGCCGGCAACTCCGACGCGCTCGCCGATGCGATTCAGCGTCTGCTCACGTCTCCCGACCTCTACGCGGCGTTGTCAGCCGCCGCGCTCGAGACCTGGCAAGGCCTCCAGGTCCCCGTCAAGTGGGCCGAGCTCGCCGATGCCTGGCTGGACGGCACCCCGGAACGACAACGATCGTTGGCACGACATGCCTGGGCTTGCTGGCGCTACGTCTGAACAGCGCCCGTCTCGGTCGAGGCGCCGGATCGCAGGCCAAGGCGCGCCTCCGCCAAGGCAGCCGCCCGGACGGCGTGCATCTCGTCGATGGTGCGCCCACGCATCCACTCGATCGATGCGCGCGCCGCTTGCGCCCACAAGGACCTTTGCGCGAACGCCTCGCCCAGGGCTCGGGCCAGGTCTTGCGGATCGCCGGGCCGAAAGCTCCAGCGCAAGCTGAGCGGTGCGAGCGCCGTTTCCAGCGTGGAAGTGGCCGAGTGGAGCAGCACACAACCGGACGCGGCGGCGTCGTAGACGACCCGGGTTTCCTCCTGTGCCCGGGTGGGA
>Ga0105242_10002569_pt1 | contig 14211 bp, 7 predicted proteins | sample KBSM24metaG_FD_81521 | JGI IMG/M metagenome (GOLD analysis project Ga0105242, IMG submission 81521) | Miscanthus rhizosphere microbial communities from Kellogg Biological Station, Michigan, USA - KBS M2-4 metaG | ecosystem: Host-associated > Plants > Roots > Rhizosphere > Soil | place: Michigan...
CAGCTCATGTTTGATCGGCTCGACGACGGTGGAGACGACCCAGCGGTCGACGTAGTTGAACAGGTTGATGAAGGTGAGGACCGCGAGGGCGTACGTGGCGCGACGGTCGCTTGGCTGCATCCGCGTCAGTTTAGCGGGTCCGCTCTGCACCACACCAACAGCCAACGACTCTCGTTATCATGTCCCCGTCCATGAAACGCCTCCTCCCCTGGTTCATCGCCGCGGCGGGTGTGGTCCTCATCCTTCTCGTTGTGCCGGTCTATCGGCCCGGGCAGCCGCACGGGATCAGCGTCACGCGTCCCGAGGCGCGGCACATCGCCGATCGCGGCGCGCGCGAAGTCGGGATCTCGCCTGAAAAAACATGGTCGACGCTCGTGTGGTGGCCGTCGCCGATTCTCGAAAAAGAACTGCGCGATCACCCGCGCCGCGCCGAAGCGTGGGATGACCCTGTGCTCGGGCCGCGCCTCAACGCGTACCGGGCCACATATTACGACCGCGTGAAAGACAAGTTCCCGCCGCACGGAGTCGTTCACGTCGGCGGGCAGCGCGGCGAAGTCACGGCCGCGCTGCTGCGGCTGCGTCCCGAGGACAAAGGCGCGAACGCAACCGAGGCCCAGCTTCGACCGCGCGCGGACGCGTTCGTTCGCTCGCGCGCGTTCCGCGGCGCGCCCTCGCCGCAGTTCGAGTCGGCGCGTCCCACCGTGCAGCGCGCGCGCACCGATTGGGTCTTCCGCTATCGCGTGCCGCTGCAGTTCCCGCTGAAGAACGTCGTGCCGTATTTGAATGTGTATTTCGCCGGCGACCGCCTCGCCGGATGGCAGCTCAGCGAGGAGTACGCCGACGGGCATCAGTTCTCCGGCGAAAGCGGCGGCGAGCTCGCCGGCACGCTCATCCAGTTCGTGCTGATGTTCGCGCTGCTGCTCGTGCTGCTGGTGATCTTCCTGCGCAAGTACCACGCCGGAGAAGTGGGAGTGGGAGCGGCGTCGGCGCTCTTCGTGGTCATGGTCGTTCTGGCGCTCGCCTGCTCGTTCATGATGCGCGTCTCCGTGTCGGAAGGGATGGGCATGGGGAGCGTGTCCGCGCCGCTGACGTCATGGGCGGCGATGATGTTCAAACTCCTCTTCGCCGACATCCCGATCGCGGTGATCGTCTTCTTCGCCTGGGCGGCGGGCGAGAGTTTCGCGCGCGAGCGATGGGGCGAGCGGCTGGCCGCGTTCGACGCGATCCTTCGCCGCGACCCGCTCAACGCGACCGTGGGGCGCTCGCTGCTAAACGGCGCGCTGATGGCCCCCGCCGTCGCCACCGCGGCGCTTGGCGTCGGCGCGATCGGCGTGGTCACCGGTTGGGCGTGGGCATCGCCCAGCGGCGGCACGGGCGAGATTCTTTACGTCGGCGGACCCGCGTACCCGGTCGTGCGCTCGGCCGTCGATGCGCTGTCGGCCTCGATCGCGGGTGTGCTCTTTCTTCTCGCCTGGACACATCGCCGTCGCGCGCTCTGGATCGGAATCATCGCCGCGATCGTCATCGGCACGCTTACCGCGACCGCGCCGCCGCCGATCGACCCGTTCACGCTGCGCCTCGCCTTCGGCTTCGGCGGCATCGCCGCGGCCATCGCCGTCTTCTTCCGCTTCGATCTTCTCGCGGCGACGATCGCACTCTTCGGCGGAAGCGTGATCGCGTTCATCGCGCCGCTGCTGTCGGTCGCGCGCGGCGATCTCGCGCAGGACCTCGCCCTCGCGCTTGCGATCCCGTTCGTCCTCATCGTCGCCTTCGCCATCGCCGCGCTCCTCACCCGCCGCGAAGTCGTCTACACGTACGACGATCTCGCGCCGCATGTGAAACGGATCATCGAGCGCGAGCGCGTGAAGGCGGAGATCGACGCCGCGAACCGCATTCAGGCCGCGCTCTTGCCCATCGAGTCTCCGCGCCTCGCGGGCATTTCGGTGGCGTCGCACTATCGCGCGGCGACGGAGATCGGCGGCGACTATTTCGACTTCCTGTATCAGAAGAACGGCGAGATCGGAATCGCGTTCGGCGACGTCTCCGGGCACGGCCTCACCAGCGGCATCGTCATGGCCATGGCCAAGGCCGCGCTGCTCGTGCAGATCGAGAACGATCCTTCCCCACGGACCGTGCTCGAGGTGTTGAACGGCATCGTGATGAAGACCGCGCCGAAGCGGATCCTGATGACGTTCTTCTTCGGGATTCTCGATCCGCAGGCGCAGACGCTGCGGTTCTCCTCGGCCGGTCATCTCGATCCGTACGTCTATCGCGCCGCGACGCGGACGCTGGAGGCGCTGTCATCGTGGGGATTCCCGCTCGGCGTGCGCCGGCGCGAGCCGTTCCGCGAGCACACCGTCGAGTTCGAGCCCGGCGATCGCCTCGTGCTCTACAGCGACGGATTGATCGAAGCGATCGACGACGACGGCGAGCCGTTCGGATTCGAGCGCTTCGAGAAGACGATCATCGGCCACGGCGAGTCTTCAGCAGACGAAATCAAGAAAGCGCTCCTCTCCGCCATCCGCAAATTCACGCGGAATCGCCCACCCGAGGACGATCAGACGCTGGTCGTGGTCGCGTTCGAAGAAGCGGCGGCCGACCTCCTGCCACGCGATGCCCGAGTGGCCGCGATCGCGGCGGCTGAGACAGTTCACTGAATCGCCGATTCGGTTTTCCGTACAGAAAAAACCACAAGAATGTTGCAAAACTGACCGCCAAACACGCAAGTGTTTGCGAAGCAATACTTTACGTAACGGGCGAGTGGGCCCATTTTCTGCTCACGCGATTCGTACACCGCGACGTGTATCCACCGAGCCGCGAGGCCGGTGGCCAAAAAAGGAGGAGGACATATGCCCCAGGTCCGTCAGGTATTGGTGTTCCTGTTTACCATCCTGCTCGCGACGGCAGCGTTCGGGCAGGGCACAACCGCATCACTGGCCGGCACGGTCACCACGGATAACGCTCCGCTTCCAGGCGTGACGGTCACCGCCACATCGCCCGCACTGCAGGGCGAGCGCACCGCCACGACTGGCGACGCGGGGTCATACCTCTTCCCTTCCCTTCCGCCAGGACCGTACACCATTTCGTTCGAACTGAGCGGAATGCAGAAAGTGACGCAGAAGGTCACGCTGAGTCTCGCTCAATCGGGACGCGTGGATGCGCAGATGAAGGTGAGCGCCGTCTCGGAGGCCATCACGGTCACGGCGACGGCACCGGCGGTGCTCGAGGCGCCGGGCGTATCGACGAACTTCACCAACGAGATGGTCTCCAAGCTGCCGATCGGCCGCAATATCCGCGAGACCACGCTGCTCGCGCCGGGCGTCAATCCGAACGGCGTCAATCGACAGGTCACGATCAACGGCGGCCCCTCGTACGACAACATCTTTCTCGTCAACGGCGTGGTCGTGAACGAGAATCTGCGAGGCCAGCCTCACGGCCTGTTCATTGAAGACGCCATCGCCGAGACCACGGTCATTACGACCGGCATTTCCGCGGAATACGGCCGTTTCACCGGCGGCGTCGTGTCGACGCTGACCAAATCGGGCGGCAATGAATTCAGCGGCTCGCTCCGGGACAGTTTCACCAATTCAGCCTGGACGGAGGTTCCCGATTATCCGGGAGCCACAAAAGCGGCGAGCAAGACCAATCAGATCTATGAAGGCACTCTCGGCGGACGCATCATCCGCGACCGTCTATGGTTCTTCGGCGCCGGCCGCAAGGCGAAGACCGCGACCGCGCGCTCGACGTTCCAGACCGGCATCGCGTACAACAACGGGTTCGATGAGAAGCGCTATGAGGGAAAGCTGACCGCTCAGATCACCTCAAAGCACAACGTCATCGGGTCGTATCTCGATGTGAAGAACCTCGAGATCAATAATGCGTTCACGCCGATTTACGACGAGGCCAGCATCGTGCCGAGCCGCGACCTCCCCAATTCCCTGGAGTCGGTCAGCTATAACGGCATTTTCACGAACAACCTCGTCGGCGAGGCCCAGTGGTCCCACAAGAAATTCGCATTCGTCAACAGCGGCGGACGATTCACCGACCGCATCCGGGGTACATTCGTCCAGGACTCCGTCAGCGGCGGCTTCAGCAACGCCCCCGTCTTCTGCGGCGTCTGCACGCCGGAAGAGCGCAACAGCGGCGGCATGGCCGCAAAGGCGACGTACTTCCTGAGCACGAAAGGCTTCGGCAGCCACAGTATCGCCGTGGGCGCGGATCGCTTCCAGGAAGAGCGCATCGTCAATAACCACCAGTCGGCCAGCGACTACAACGTCAGCGCGCGGGTGATCGTCTCGGGCAGCAAGAACTATCCGCGCTTCGACAACGGCACCACGCTGGCGTGGCAGCCGATTCTCGTCGAGTCCCCGGGAACCGATTTGGCGAGCGATGCCTTCTTCATCAACGACAAATGGGATTTCAATAATCACTTCTCGTTCAACATCGGCGCCCGCTACGACAAGAACAATGCCGTCGACGCGGACGGGGAGACCATTTCCGACGACAGCAACTTCAGCCCGCGCCTCGGCCTCATCTTCGACGTCCGCGGCGACGGCCGTCATCGCGTAACCGCGAACTATGCCCGCTATGCGACGAAGATCGGCGACGGAAGCAACGTCTTCTCGACCGCGCAGGCCGCCGGAAATCCGGGAAGCTTCGTCTGGACCTATCGGGTCTGCACCGCGACCGTCACGACGGATTGCGGACCGGCGGTGAATCCCGCCGGAACGACGAATTTCACCTCTTATGCCGACGCGCTGGGCATCCTTTTCGCCTGGTTCGACGCCAGAGGCGGAACGGCGAATACGAATTACACCTCGACGACCTATCCGGGCTTCGGCTCGATCTTCCGCGAGTCGCTGCAAACGCCGGTCGCGGACGAATACACGCTGGGTTACGGATTCCAGGTCAGCCCGCGCGCGTATGTCCGTGTCGACGGAGTGCGCCGCGAATGGCATCACTTCTATGCCCGCCAGGTCAATGAGCCGGCGCTGCGCATCATTCCGCCCAACAACATCGCCGGCGACATGAGCGTCACCGTCAACGACGACGACTTTACGAACCGCACGTACAACGCCATTGAGCTGCAGGGAAACTGGAACATGCGTTCCAATTTCACGGTCGGCGGCAATTACACCTGGTCGACGCTGAAGGGCAATGACGTCGGCGAAGGCGGCGGAACGGCGACCATCCGCAATACCCCGGGGGAGATTTTCTATCCCGAGTTCCTCAACTATGCGAATTTCCGTCCGGAAGGGTATCTCGGACAGGACCGCCGTCATCGCGCGCGTGTCTGGGGGACTTACGACCTCAATACGCCGATCGGCAGCTTTGCATTGTCGGCGATCCAGTCCTACGACTCGGGGTTCGCATACTCCGCGGTCGGTAACATCGACGCCACCGGACGCAATAACAGTTTCCGCGCCTGCACGGCGGCGAATTCCGCGCCGGGCTGCTTCACCGGCGTGAAGACGAATCCCGGATATGTGCTCAATGGAGCCGGAACGTCGCACGCCTACTTTTTCAGCAAGCGCGGCGAGTTCCGCACCGACGACCGCCTGGCCACCGATCTGGCGCTCGTTTACTCGCTCCCGGTGTGGGGGCGCTTCACGTTCTTTGCCCGCGGCGATCTGCTGAACGTCTTCAATACCAGCGCCATCGTCGATCCCGCGCAATTGAACACCGACGTCATCACCTCGCGCACCGGCACCGTGATCGAGTACAACCCGGACGGCACGATCAAGACCCTGAACTCCGGCCTGCTGCCGTTCAATCCGTTCTCACAAAAGCCGATCGAATGCCCGCAGGGCGCGAAGCCGGACGTCTGCGCCGGCATGGGCGCGCACTGGCAGAAGGGACCGAACTTCGGGAAGGCCAACAGCACGGACGCGCTGCAGATCCCCGATCGTTCTCTCGCCCCGCGCACGTACCGGTTCTCCCTCGGTTTGCGTTTCTAGTTTTTTTCTCATCGCGGTCAGGAACGCCCCGGCTGAAGAAGCCGGGGCGTTTTGTTTTGGGGGTGTGGTGCGCGCCTCCGGCGCGCCCCCGGGTGGAAGGCGCGCCGGAGGCGCGCACCACACCGAGGAACCGCAATACAATCCCCCGCCATGGCCCAGCCCGAACCCAACAAAGTCATCTACTCGATGGTCGGTGTCTCGAAGTTTCACGGGAAGAAACAGGTCCTCAAGGACATCTACCTCTCCTATTTCTACGGCGCGAAAATCGGCGTGCTCGGTCTCAATGGATCGGGTAAATCGACGCTGCTGCGCATCCTCGCCGGCGTCGACAAGGACCACCTCGGCGAGACCGTGGTCTCGCCCGGCTACACCGTCGGCCTGCTCGAACAGGAGCCGCGTCTCGACGAGACGAAGACCGTTCGCGAGATCGTCGAGCAGGGCGTGCAGCCGGTGCTCGATCTGTTGAAGGAGTTCGACGAGATCAACGACGCCTTTGCCGACCCCGACGCCGACATGGACAAGCTCATGGACCGCCAGGCGAAGGTGCAGGACAAGCTCGACGCCGCGGGGGCGTGGGACCTCGACTCGAAACTCGAGATGGCCATGGACGCGCTCCGCTGCCCGCCGGGAGAAACACCGGTCGCCAAGTGTTCGGGCGGCGAGAAGCGCCGGGTCGCGCTCTGCCGCCTGCTGCTCCAGCAGCCCGACATCCTCCTGCTCGACGAGCCGACGAACCATCTCGACGCCGAGAGCGTGCAATGGCTCGAACAGCATCTGCAGAAATATGCCGGCACGGTCATCGCCGTCACGCACGACCGCTACTTCCTCGACAACGTCGCCGGCTGGATCCTCGAGCTCGATCGCGGCGAAGGCATTCCGTGGAAGGGCAACTATTCGTCATGGCTCGAGCAGAAGAAGGGCCGCCTCGAGCATGAAGAGAAAGCGGAGTCGAACCGGCAGAAGACGCTCGAGCGCGAGCTGGAGTGGATCCGCATGTCGCCGAAGGCGCGCCACGCGAAAGGGAAGGCGCGCATCAACGCGTACGAGAACCTCCTCAATCAGGAGACCAGGGAAAAGATCCAGGAGCTCGAGATCTACGTGCCGCCCGGCCCCCGCCTCGGCAACATCGTCATCGACGCCGACGACGTCTCGAAGGCGTACGGCGACAATCTCCTCATCGACGAGATGTCGTTCAAGCTGCCGCCGGGCGGCATCGTCGGCGTGATCGGACCGAACGGCGCGGGCAAGACGACGCTCTTCCGGATGATCATCGGCGAGGAGAAGCCGGACAGCGGCACGATCCGCGTCGGCGAGACCGTGAAGCTCGGCTACGTCGATCAGAACCGCACGCTCGACGGCGACAAGACGATCTTCGAAGAGATCACCGGCGGCGGCGAACTGATTCAGCTCGGACCGCGAGAGATGAGCTCGCGCGCGTACGTGGCGCGATTCAACTTCTCGGGACAGGACCAGCAGAAGAAGGTGGGCGTGCTCTCCGGCGGCGAGCGCAATCGCGTGCACCTGGCGAAGATGTTGAAGGAAGGCGCGAACGTGCTCCTGCTCGACGAGCCGACGAACGATCTCGACGTGAACACGATGCGCGCGCTCGAAGAGGCGCTGGAGAATTTCGCCGGCTGCGCGATCGTGATCAGCCACGACCGCTGGTTTCTCGACCGCGTAGCCACGCACATCCTCGCCTTCGAAGGCGACAGCCGCGTGTTCTTCTTCGACGGAAACTTCAGCGAGTACGAAGAAGACAAGCGCAAGCGCCTCGGCGTCGACGCCACCCAGCCGCATCGCATCCGCTATCGACAACTGAGCCGATGAGACTCCGTGTCGGTGGTGTGGTGCGCGCCTCCGGCGCGCCTTTGAAAGGGCGCGCCGGAGGCGCGCACCACACCGCTACATTGACACTGCTCCTCCTTCTCCTCCTCGCACCGGCCACGTTCGGAGCGACGATCACCTCCGCGCTCACCGGCCGCATCATGAGCGAAGGCAAGCCGGTCGCCGGCGCGACGGTCACGGCCACGTCGAGCGCGCTGCAGCATCCGCGCGTCTCCCGTACGGGCTCGTACGGAACGTACTGGCTGGCCGCGATGCCGCCGGGCGTGTACGAAGTCACGTTCGCCGCGAAAGGAAAACAGACCATGACCCGCCGCGCGACGATCGAGCTCGGACGCATCGCGCGCGCCGATGCGGTGCTCGAGCCGAGCGAAGACGAAGAGAACGTTACCTCGACGGCGAAGACGGTCAGCGCCGGCGACACGACCGCGATCACGACCTATTTCTCCGACTGGCTCCTCGACCGGCTGCCGACCCGCCGAGATCCGATCGCCGCCGGCGCGATCGCGGCCGGCACGCTGAACATCTTTCCGGTCATCGACGGCTCCATCGACATCGACTCGTCGCTGCTCTTCGGCGAGGAGATGCTCGAGCAGATCACGGTCTTTCGCGGCGCCGTGCCGATCGAACAGCATCGCTCGATCGGAGGGACGGTCGACGTGCAGACGCGCTCGGGAAGCAATGACCACTTCTTCTCGCTGCGCGACAGCATCACCAGCGCGTCGTGGATCGAGGGAGCGCCGTACGGCGGGGGCAGCGGCCTCGATCATTTCGTCGAAGCCGCGGGCGGCGGACGATTCGTTCGCGACCGCTTGTGGTTCTTCGGCTCGGCATGGTCGGGCGACGACGCATTCTCGCCCGGCGACAGTCGTGGATTCGCGGTGAAACTGACCTCGCAGATCGGCGCGTCGCACAATCTGATCGGAACGTACGTCGATGCCGATCGCGAATCCGATCTGATCCAGGGCCGCATCGAGAAGAGCCTCCTCGCGCTGCAATACACGGGCGCTCTTTCGCCGCGGCTGACGGTGGAGGGAACGCTCAGCCGCACCTCCGATGCCGCCCATTTCTTCGGCGAAGGCGTGAGGGTTCGCGACGACCGCGATTCACTATCGGCGAAAGCGACCTACGTGCTTCCGACGTGGGCCGGCGATCACGTGTTGACCGCCGGCGGCACGATCGCCAGCACGGACTTCGCGGGCGGCACCTATGACGAAGACGTGATCTTCGTGAACGACCGCTGGTCGTACTCGCGGTGGATCATCGAAGCGGGCGTGCGCAGGCAGACGTTCGGCGATCACACCTTGCCGCGTGCCGCGCTGGTGTACGACCTTCGCGGCAACCGGCGTCACGCCGCGATCGCGACGTTCACGCGTTACTCCGATCCCGAGCTCGGCTACGTCCTCACCGAAAACACGATCGGCTACGCCGCCGCACTCGGATCATCCGGTTCGTTTCGCGCGGACGTCATCCGCGCCGAATCAAATGCCATCGAGCGCGTCTCGTTGCAGCTCGACGGCTCCTACCGCCTCTTCGATCGCCTCGAGACCGGCGCGAACTACACCGCCGCCTTGCGCGATGAGCTCAATCCGCGGCCGCGCCACACCGCGAACGGATGGATCACCGTCGACATCCCGCTCGGCGAGCGCGTTCTCGGAGTCACGTTTCTGCAGCGCTACCAGTCGAGGTTTCGGGAATCCGGCGAATCGACCGCTTCCACCGATCTCGCGCTGCGCTATCGAACGCCTCTCGGCCGAACGATGCTCACGCTCGCGGCCGATGTGACGAACGTCTTCAACGACAGCGACATGTTCCGGCACTTGCCGCGTGCGCTGCGGCTGTGGGCGCGCGTGAGCCTGTAGCTCTACAGCCCCTCTTCCGCGAGGATGTACGCAAGCGCCGCAAGCGCCGCGGTGTTCTGCGCGAGCGCTTTCGGATCGACTTTGTCGAGCGTGTCGGCGGGCGTGTGGTGGAAGTCGAAGTAGTGGCGCGGATCGGGGACGAGGCCGAAGCCGGGGACGCCGGCATCCGTCAAAGGTGAGGTGTCGGCGCCGGTGTGCTTCGAGCTGGTGAACTTGATCGGCGCGATGCGATTCAGCGCCCGCGCGTGGGACTGAATCCGTTCCAGCGCCGCACCTTCGAGCGTCGTGATGAAACCCGTCGGCGGAGCGGCGCCGGCGTCGGTCTCGATCGCGGCGACGTGCTTCTGCACTTCCTCGCGCTTCGCGGCGTTCTCGAAGTATTTGTGTCCGCCGCGCAGTCCATTCTCTTCGTTCATGAACAGCACGCCGCGAATCGTCCGCTTCGGACGGATGCCGAGCTCCTTCAGCACGCGCAGCGACTCCATCACCATCGCCACACCCGAGCCGTCGTCGATCGCGCCCGTGCCGAGGTCCCAGGAATCGAGGTGGCCGCCGATGAGCACCACCTCCTCGGGACGCTCGCTTCCGCGGATCTCCGCGATCACGTTCGCGGACTCGACGTCGGGGAGCGTCCGCGGCGTCAGCACCAGATGCATGCGCACGCGCTCCCCTTTCGCGAGAAGACGATGCACGAGGTCCGCATCTTCCGTCGTCATCGCCGCGGCCGGAATCTTCGGCTGCTTTTCGTCGTAGCGCATCGCGCCGGTGTGGGGCGTGCGCAGCGACGCCGTGGCGACGGAGCGAACCACCGCCGCGGCCGCGCCATATTCCGCCGCGCGACTCGCGCCCGTGCCGCGGAACACGACCGCGTCTCCGTACGCGTCGAATGCATGGCCGCTCTCGACGAGGGCCATGTTCATGGCCTTGTTGTAGAACACGATCTTGCCGGCGATCTTCGCGCGTCCGAGCTGCGCGAGCTCGTCGTACGACGCGACCTCGATCACCTCGGCGGTGATCCCGTCCGCGGGCGTGGCCACGCTGCCGCCGAGGGCGGTGAGAACGATCTTCTGGTCATTGTGGGAAACGAGGCGGGCCCGCTCGGCGCCGCGCACCCAGTGCGGCACCATCACCGATTCATTGCGGACGTCGAATCCCCACTCGCGCAGCGTCTTCGTCGTCCACTTCACCGCGAGATCGGCGCCTTTCGAACCGGACAGGCGCGGACCGATGTTGTCGGTCAGGTACGAGAGCGTCTCGTACGCGCGCGAATGCGCGAGCTCGTGATCGATGATGCGGTCCGCGTTCGTTTGCGCGAAAGCGGTGCTCGCGTATAGGAGTGCGGTGGCGCAAGCCACCGCTCTCGTCCAGCGAAGCGGCAGCTTCGCTGCCGTCATCCAGAGCGGCGGCTGTGCCGCCGCACTCCTAGACATCAATCTGCGCCCTCTGCAGACTTCCCGAATAGTCGACATAGATCGACTTCCACTCCGAGAACACGTCGATGCCCGCCACGCCCGCCTCGCGGTGACCGTTTCCGGTCTCCTTCGTTCCGCCGAACGGCAGGTGCACTTCCGCGCCGATGGTCGGAGCGTTGACGTAGAAGATTCCGGTGTACATATCGCGCATCGCCGTGAAGGCCTTGTTCACGTCGCGCGTGTAGATCGACGACGACAGGCCGTACTTCACGCTGTTGCCGATCGCGACCGCTTCTTCGAGCGAGTCGCAGGGCATCACCGCCGTCACCGGTCCGAAGATCTCCTCGTTGGCGATGCGCATGTCGGGCTTGACGTTGGCGAACACGGTCGGCTCGTGGAAGAAGCCTTTCGCGTAGTCGCCATCGCGCAGCGCGTTGCCGCCGGCGACGACCTTCGCCCCTTCGTCCTTGCCGATCTGCACATACGTCTCGACCGTCTTCAACTGCGAGGCGGAGATGCTCGGTCCCATGTCGACCCCTCGATCGAGTCCGTTGCCGACGCGCAGCTTCTTCGCGCGGGCGGCGAGTTTCTCGACGAACTGGTCATACACCTTGTTGTGGACCGCGACGCGCGAGGCGGCGGTGCAGCGCTGTCCGGTCGTTCCGAACGCGCCCCAAAGCGCGCCGTCGACGGCGAGATCGACGTCGGCGTCGTCCATCACCATGATGATGTTCTTGCCGCCCATCTCGAGGTGCACGTGTTTGAACGTCGGCGCGCAGGCGACGTTGATCTCCCGCCCGACGTCCGTCGATCCGGTGAACGAGATCACGCGCACTTTCGGGTGCTTGAGCATCGGCTCGCCCACTTCGCGTCCGCCGCCCGTCACCACATTCCACACGCCCTTCGGCAGTCCCGCTTCTTCCAAAGCCTCGGCGAGCATGATCACGGAGAGCGGCGTGAGCGACGCCGGTTTGATCACGACGGTGTTGCCGCAGATCAGCGCGGCCATGCCCTTCCACGCCGGAATGGCGATCGGGAAGTTCCACGGCGTGATGAGACCGGCCACGCCGAGGGGCATGCGCACGGCCATGTTGAACTTGTTGTGCAGCTCGGACGGCGTGGTGACGCCGAACAGGCGCCGGCCTTCACCCGCGGCGAGGAAAGCCATGTCGATCGCTTCCTGCACGTCGCCCTTCGTCTCGTCGAGGACCTTGCCCATCTCCCGCGTCATCTCACGCGCGATCTTTTCCTTGTCGCGCTTGAGAATGTCGCCGGCGCGATAGAGGTACTCGGCGCGTTTCGGCGCCGGAGTGAGGCGCCACGAGTCGTATGCCCGCGCGGCCGCGTCGACCGCGGCATTCAAGTCATCGGCATTCGAGTCCTGAAACGTTCCGATCAGATCGTCCTGATTCGCGGGATTGCGATTCTCGAATGTTTTCCCCGAGCTCGAGATCACCCACTGTCCGTCGATATAGTTCGAGTACTCGCGTGTCGCGCGCAGGTCGTGTTGTTGCGCGGACGTTTTCGTGTCGATTGCAGTCATTGGTTTCGCTCCTGGTTGCGCGAGTGGAGCGGCGGGCTCTCAGCCCGCCGAACCGAATGGCGGGCTGAGAGCCCGCCGCTCCACTCCTACTTCGTCTTTGCTTCTATGCTTTCATGCGGCACCTTCGATCCCATGTCCACCGAGCCGCGGAATTTCGCGCCTTCGGCGACGATGATCTTCGGCGCCTTGATGTTTCCGTCGACCGTGGCGTTGGCGACGAGCTCCACGCGATCGTCGGCGGAGATGTCGCCGGTCAGCTTTCCTTCCACGAGCACATTGCGGGCATGGACGGTTGCCTCGACGCGCGCTTTCGTTCCGATGCGAAGATCGGCCGACAGATTCACCTTACCGCGCAGAGTTCCTTCCACCACCACCGGCTCCGAACCGGTGATCGTGCCGTCGACCGTGACGTTCGGACCGACGAACGTGCCGCCCGGCAGCGCCGGCGAATCAGGGCGTGGAGCCGGTCGAGGCGGTGCGACATCCTTGGAGAAGAGAGCCATATTCAGACCTCGCCAAAATCGGGGGCGAAGCATAGCACGCGGGCTGCGGAACAAATCCCTGGATGCGGGGGATCAAATCTTTGGATTTCCTGCCCCTCCCTCCGGCGACTTCGCCCTTGCTAACTCGCTGCAAATGAACGGCTTCATAAGAGTAGCATTCACGGTCAAAATCGTGCACACTGCTGCTTCCAAAATCGCGACAGCCCCGCGGTAGTAAGCCCTCACTGCCGCAGTTGCGAGAGGTCAACAAAATAGGAGGAAGGTTCATGATGAAATTGTTCCGTCTCTGCAGCCTCGTGCTAGCACTGGCGATCCTGCTGGCTCCGGCAGGCTTCGCACAGACATCGATCAATACGGGAGCATTAGCAGGTACGGTGACCGACACCGGCAACAGTCCGCTTCCAGGCGTGACTGTCACGGTGACCTCACCGGTCCTGATCGGATCGCGTACCGCCGTCACGGAAGCGAACGGCACGTACCTGTTGCCGTTGCTGCCCCCGGGCATCTATAACGCCGACTACAGTCTCTCCGGCGTGAAGTCCCAGGTGCGCGACGGCATCCGCATCAACGCGACGCAGACATCGCACGTTGATGTGCAGATGTCGCTGGCCGTCTCCGAGACCGTGACGGTCACGGCGAGCCAGATCGTCGTCGACCCGACCCAGACGCAACAGACCACCAACCTCAAAGAAGATCGTCTGAAATACTCGTCGGTCAGCGCCGCAAACCGCAGCTTTCAGAGCTCGCTGCAGTCGGTTCCGGAAGCGGTCGGCACCGGCAACGTCAACCTCGCCGGCGCGAACATCAACTCGAACACGTTCATGATCGACGGCATCAACGCGCTGACCGACCCGGTCACGCACACCTTTGCCTCGAACATGGCCTTCGACGCGATTCAGGAAGTGAACGTCCTCGCCTTCGGTAAGGACGCCGAGTTCCGCTCATCGGGCGCCACCGTCAACGTCATCACCAAGTCGGGCGGCAACCAGTTCTCCGGCAGCCTCGATTACCGTTACTTCGATCCCGACTTCTTCACCTCCACCGGCAAAACCTACGAGGCCGCGCCCACGTTTTTCGGCGGTCCTCCGGTCG
>Ga0105242_10002570_pt1 | contig 14210 bp, 13 predicted proteins | sample KBSM24metaG_FD_81521 | JGI IMG/M metagenome (GOLD analysis project Ga0105242, IMG submission 81521) | Miscanthus rhizosphere microbial communities from Kellogg Biological Station, Michigan, USA - KBS M2-4 metaG | ecosystem: Host-associated > Plants > Roots > Rhizosphere > Soil | place...
AGCAGCAGCGAAAAGCGTGTCTGTGCCTGCGCTTCGATTACCCTGGAATCCATTGACTGCATTTCGTTGATCAATGTGTCCTTACCGGCGCGGTGCACTACGTCGCGGACTGCGCCGGCCAGGGCAGTCGGGTTTCCGTCGGTCCGCAGCGCCCACCAGGAAGCAGCCCCGTTGTTCACATATCCATCGGTGACGTAGAGCTGTTCGCGACCCGGTTCGATCAGAGATGAATTACGCTGATGGCCCACCACTCCGACGATCTCTCCCCATTGAGCGTCGGGCGTGCGCACGCGAAAGAGGATGCGTTTCCCTACCGCTGATTCATTCGGGAAGGCTTTCGCGGCCAGTGCCTGATCAATTATGAGCAGGTTGCGGTCAGGCCTGCTGTCGTCCTGCGTGAACGTACGCCCGGCGATAAGTTTGGTCCCCATCGCCTCGAAATACCCAGGCAGAACAATCTGAAGATCGGCAGCCTTAAACTTGCTCGGATCTTCCAGCGCATCGGCGCCACCCCAGCGCACCGGACTAAATCCACCGGCGAGCGGCAACGGAAACGACGCGGTGACGCTGCGCACGCCGGGAATCGCGCCCAGTTGTTCACGCAGCTGGCGCTTGAAATTTGCGGCTTCCTCCGGCGTGTTGCCGATGTTGCCGAGAAGTTGAAAGGTCAGCAGCCCGCGCGGGTCAAAGCCGAGATCAACGCGCTGAATCGCCATGAAGGTACGGAACATTAACCCTGAGCCAATCAGCAGTACGAACGCCAGAGCAACTTCCACTATGACCACCGCGTTCCGCATTCCGGCAGCGCCGAGTGCACCGCTGCGCCCGGTCGTGCGGAGAATGTTTATGAGATTTGGTTTCGCAGTGCGGATGGCGGGAATAACTCCAAAGAGCGCCGCACATAAAAGCCCCGCCAGTATCGAAAATCCCAACACCTTTAAATCGATCCGCACCGCATTCAAGCGAGGCAGATTCGCCGGCGCGATCGCCAGCAGTTCGTAAATACCTAAGTAAGCAAGCCCCACACCCAGGAGCGTGCCGACAGCTGCGATGACGAGTGATTCAGCGATTGTCTGCCGCACCAGAGCCCACCAACCAGCGCCCAGCGCGGCCCGAACTGCGAGCTCTCGTTCGCGTGACGCCGCTCTCACTAACATCAGATTCGCGACGTTCGCACACGCAATCAGTAAAAGGAAAATTACCGCACCCATAAGCGCGAGAATCGCGGGTCGAACTTCGTCGACCAGATGTTGCTTCATCGGCACCAGTTGAAAAGATTGACCGGCTGTCTTAGCGATCGGATTTTCGTCGCGAATTTTTTGAGAGATGGTTTCCACTTCAGCCTGGCCCTGCCCGATCGAAACACCGGGCTTGAGCCGGCCAATCGCGCGCCACTGCACGTTGTTGCGGTTGGCCACGTCGTAGGGAATACGAGCGGCAAACCAGACACTCGGAAACTGTTCCAGATTCGCCTTCGGCGGAAACAATAATTCAAAACCCGGGGCCAGCACCCCGATCACGATTGGCGGTGGTCCACCGCCGGCGGCGGCGGCCACCGGAAGAGGTTTGCCAATTACAGATGCGTCACCGCCGAAGCGCTTCTGGAAATATTCATTGCTCAGAATAACCATGTTCGGTAAGGGAGGCGGCCCGGCATTATTTGCAGGAGCATTCGCCGGCGGAGGTGGCTGGGGCACGCCATCAGAATCCTGAAAATCGCGGCCCGCGACGATCCGGCCTCCCATCATCTGAAAGAAGTTAGTCGACACCGCGGCCGCCCGGATCCGCTCCGGCGTACCGTCCAAACCGGGCAGCGTAAAGCGAAACGTATTGACGGCCGCGAAGTCTTCGAAATTGTTTTTGGCGCCGTTGCGGACTTCGAGAAAGTCGACGTTCGAGAGCGGAAAATCTTTGACATCGCGTCGCTGCATATCGCTGCGCGCCAAAACCAGCCGCTCGGAATCTTTATAAGGAAGTTGCCGCAACAACACACCGTTAGTGACACTAAAGATGGCCGTGCTGGCGCCGATAGCCAGGGCGATGGTGATGATGACCGTGATCGTGAACACCGGACTCTTGCGCAGCGTGCGGAACGCGTATGAAAAATCTTTTAGCATGCCCGAAGTTTAGAGACTCTTCCCGTTTTCAGCCAACGAAATAGTGTTAAGAATTATTAAGCTGGAGTTGATCAGACTTCAAGACTTGCGCGTCGCCGTGGGTGATCTTGGTAATTGCCAACGGTGGCTGCCAATCCTCATCGAACCACTTTTGAGAAACAAGTCTACTGACTAGGCTGATCGTATTGCTGAGGGTAGAGGCCGCGGGTACAAATATAGTAATACACTCCCGGCGGTTGCAGGCTTGTGAAATCGGGCAAACCAAAGTTCGATGTTCCATCGCCGCCGTACGTCGTTTGCAACAGGTTAGCCAACTGGGGGTTATTAGCGATCGGCAATAACTGACCGTTGCATAGTGACCATCCTTTCGGCGGGTCAGGAGATGGGAATGACATGACTCCGCCGACAAGACCCTGGGCCACGCCGCCTGACGGCACGTTGGCAATTGAGTAAATCGATTGCGGCAGCGGCGGGTTCGATCCCTGACTCTGTAAGACGGGCGGTGCTTGCGTCAGGTCCGGAATCCCAAAAGTAGTCTTTCCGTCACCGCCAAAGGTGGTTCCGAGAAATTTGAAAAGTGAAGGGCTTTGCTCTATCGAAAGCGTTTGGCCGTCACAATTGATCCATATTGGCGCATGCGGGGGAGCAAACGGAGGGAGGTAAGGAAGAAGCGCGAGCTCGCCGATAAAGGCTTCGCTCGGGTCCGTGGGAGCATTGCCAACAACCGCCATACAGTACTTCCCACCCTGCTCCGTGAGATTTGGGAAATCAGGCACCCCAAAACTTGAAGTGCCGTCACCGCCGAAGTTGGTTCCGATCAACGAAAACAATTCGGAGAACTTCTGGATTGACAACAGTTGTCCATTGCACGCGACCCAGTCCTTCGGCACGAAATCAAACGCGAAGACATTAACCTGGCCAATCAACTGCCTATTCATTGGACCCTCCTCGAGCTGAGACAGTGAGAAATCTGATCAACCTATCGAACATGCGAGCCGGAGCTTACTCTCGCCCATGGTCCGAAGCTCTTCAAGAAATTCAAATCCAAGCCCCTGCTCCTCTTCCTGGTACCACTCGAAAGCTGCTTCGATATCAAGCTCGACGGTAAGAGCAGCTTCGAGTCAATAGTGTTTCACTTGGACTTTTCAGTGAGACGGTCGATTACCTCGAACGCGGGTTTTGCGGCTGAGGGATTTTCTCGATAACGCCGCAAACGCTCCTCGGCTAATTGCAAGTGAGTCTGTGGAACAGGAACCTCGTTAGGATGCTCAGAGATTTGATCCCAGAGGGCCTGGAGGTAACGCACTTGCTCAACCTTAGAGAGTTCGTTAAAACCCGGTGGTGTTTCGATGGAAGTCTCTGGCATGCAGAAATACTAGCGACAATTGAACCCGCGCACAATAGGCCGCTGATGGCGTGAGGTTCTAAACTGGATGAGCGGGGGTAGTAAATTTTCGTCAGGCCTGCGATTTGTGTCTTGTGGGGATTTTGAGCTTCGCGTCGCCGTAGGTGATTTTGGTTATCGCCAACGGTGGCTGCAAATCAATCTGGAGGAATGGGGTCAGGCGTTCGATTCTGCGATCCTGGTTCAAAGTTGAAACTCACACAGGAGGCCCGCGACCGTGAGGTCGTCGTGATCGATTGAGAATGACTGAATACGTCCGAAGGGCCGGCCAGAACCTGGACCTTAGCCTGGGACCTGGTTGTAGCTGGTTTCGTCAGCGGCGTATCCGTTGATTTCTGTTTCATACGCCGGGACACTTAAGGCTGGCCCAAAGTCGGGCTCAGTGCGGAACTTCTTGAGTCCGGCCAGTCGTTCGCGGGCAACCTGCAAAGCAGGGGATTTTCTTTTTAGTCTCGCCATATGCGTAAGGTTCCTTCTCCGGCTATTCGGGTGATTGTTAGTAGGAAGCGAGGCGACAGGCGGCATTATATTCCCCCAGCCAAACGAGCATCAATAGTCACAATTACTGAGGAAAATGCCCCACTATGCGATTTTCTTGGGAAAATTGAATTAATTCCCCAGGGAAAGAAATTCTTTCTCTCAAGATCAAAATTCAAACGGTATTGAATGAAGTTCTAACTCATCCGATCAAAGTTTGGGATCGGGCGAATAAATTTCTATCTCATCCGTTCAAAGTTTTAGGTCGAGAGAATGAAGTTTGAGATTGACCGAATGAAGTTTGTAGTTGCGATCGAGAAGTTTCATTGAGGCGTCGCAGAATTATTTCAGCCAGGGAAGAAGTTTGATCGACCGAAGACAAAGTTTGGAGTTCGGTGTTCGGAGTTTTTGGTTGAAGGAAAGAAGTTTGAGGCGCGAAGCGCCGAGATGTAGTAGACCCCGACCGTCAGGTCGGGGTGCGGCTGATCGAGAACGCAACCCGACGGGTTGCCAGAAAGTAGTCGGTGGTCGGAGTACGCGGAGACCACCGGAAAAGGTCGTTAGTCATCACCGCACCCCGGAGGGGTGCCAGATGTTCACAGTAAATACTTGTCGTCAAATTCGATGCCCGCCGCGTTGAGAAGCTCTCTCAATTCATCAACAAAGGAATGTTTATGATGATGTGCCTCCTGCGTGGCAATGTAGCGCTGCACTGAGTCGGTCGCCGTGGGGCTTACGGTGAACGCCGCATAACCTTCTTGCCAGGTGAATCTGCGATCAAAATTCTCTTTAGCCCACATGGACGATTCCTTCTTCAATTCGCGAAGTATATCCGCAATGCAATGCACTGGCCTTAGGCTCGCCAGGATATGGACATGATCCTCGACTCCGCCCACAATCTCGGCCACGCCGTTCATGCCTTTGAATATCCCACCGAGGTAAGCATGAAGACGTGGTCGCCATTCGGGCTTAATGAAGGGTCGCCGCTCTTTGGTCGAGAAGACGATGTGATAGTGCAGGCTGAAGAAGGTTGAACCCATAATTGAAGTCTAGATTACGGGTCAACGTAAAGATCTTTACATATCTTGCACCCCTCCGGGGTGCGACTCAAATTGATATCGCTTTCCGGTGGTCTCCGCGGACTCCGACCACCGGCTACTTTCTTCGCAACCCTTCGGGTTGCGGTCATGACATGACTTTTTTGGTGGTCTCCGCGGACTCCGACCACCGGCTACTTTCTGGCACCCCTCTGGGGTGCGACCAATTAATCTCGCATTTCCGGTGGTCTCCGCGGACTCCGACCACCGGCTACTTTCTTGCACCCCTCCGGGGTGCGACCAATTAATCTCGCACTTCCGGTGGTCTCCGCGGACTTCGACCACCGGCTACTTTCTTCGCAACCCTTCGGGTTGTTGAGGTGAGTCAACTAGGCTGTTCGGTAACCCAATTACACAACCTGACCGGCGGCGAAAGCCGAGGCCCAGGCCCACTGAAAGTTGTAGCCTCCCAGTTGGCCCGTCACATCCACCACTTCGCCGATAAAGTAGAGCCCGGGAACGCGTCTGGCTTCCATTGTTTGTGACGAGAGGTCCGCGGTCGAGACGCCTCCGACTGTCACTTCAGCTTTTTTGAAACCTTCCGTTCCGGCCGGCGTAAGCTGGAGCCTGTGAATGTTGTCCGCAATTTCCTGAAGCTCCTTGCCGTTATACTGTTTGAGCGGCCGCGACGCTCCGTACAGATCGCACCAGGCCTGCGCAAACCGTCGCGGCAAGTAACGTGATAAAAGGTTGACCAGCTCAATCCGGGAACTGGGTCCTACAGTCTTCGTCGCGCCCTGTGTCGGTCCTTGGGCAGAACCTGGTGCTGAATCGGACTCGATTATTCTTGCCGCCGAAATGACCTCCAACACGTCTTCATCGGGTAGCAGGTTGATTGAGATCGACTCGCCGGGGCGCCAGTAGTTTGAAACTTGCAGTATCGCCGGCCCACTCAAGCCGCGATGTGTAATCAAAATGTTTTCCCGAAACGAAGGAGACTCGGGACAAGTGACCAGGGCGTCTATCGAAACTCCGCTTAACGCCGCCAACTGCTTCTGAATCTGCGCCGGCAGCGTTAGAGGCACCAGGCCGGCGCGGGTTTCTTCAATGCGCAGCCCAAATTGTCGCGCAATGCGATAACCGAAGTCGGTCGCTCCCAAAGGGGCGATAGATAACCCGCCAGTCGCAATAACCACGGAAGCGGAGTGGAAAGTGCCTTGATTGGTTTGCAGCATGAACGAGCGCTCTGCTTCGTGGCGGTCCACCCGAAGGACTTCGCAGCCGCATCGAATCTCGACGGCAGCGTCGTGACACTCACGGAGCAGCATGTCGATGATCTGTTGCGAGCTGCCGTCACAGAAGAGTTGGCCCAGCTTCTTCTCGTGATAAGCGATGCCGTGTTTTTCGACCAGGGCAATAAAGTCCGCGGGTGTGTAGCGGGCGAGCGCTGACTTGCAGAAGTGTGGGTTCTGGGAAACGAAGTTATCGGGGCTGGTCGAGGTATTGGTAAAGTTGCAGCGCCCGCCGCCGGAGATGGCAATCTTTTTTCCGACCCGGTCGGCGTGTTCAATTACCAAGACTCTACGCCCGCGTTGGCCCGCCACCATTGCGCAAAAAAGACCCGCCGCCCCGGCGCCAATGACAATAACGTCCCACTCATGCATAAAAGCAAGGGTACAACAAACCGGGGGAAGGTTTGCGATGTTGCGATTCTCGACAGTCGAATGCGGCCGTTGAGCACCATACACAACCCGAAGGGTTGCAAGAAAGTAGCCGGTGGTCGGACTCCGCGGAGACCACCGGAAAAGTCGTTTGTCACGACCGCACTCCGACGGGGTGCCAGAGGTCACAATAGATACTTCTCGTCAAAGTCGCGACGTTGGTGCCAGGCTTGCGATGTTGCGATTCGAGTAATTTTGCGATTCTCAACTTCGGCTTTTCTTTGCCCGGTGCAATCTTTACGTTTCGAAGCAGGATCGAGCAGCTTGTTTTCAGGACGTTCGCCGAGGCGAACGCCGCATCGGCCCGAAGGGCCGTCATGTAATAGCCGCGACTGTGAGGTCGTGGTTAGATAGTATTTAATGATTGAAGAGGTCCGAAGGACCGGAATGAATCATGTCGGACCTTCGGGCCTATTGAAACGTTTACCCCGACGTAACGGTCGGGGCTACTGCCCGCCGGCCCTTCGGGCCTGCCATTCGGACTCATCCAACCAAACAGTCAGGAGATGCAAGAATTTTACGTTGCATCGGGGGTTATCATTTCGTGATGGCGGGAAAACATCTGAGTTTGCTTGTCCATTTTATCTAGAGCACTGCAGGCCGGGAGCCCTGGATTGGATCAGATTGGTCAGACGATCTCTATGGAGTCCTCGGTGGGGTGATGAAAAAGAAAGGGCGAAACTTATTTTGCGCGGGCGGGATGTTTGATCACGTGCATCTTTACCCCTCGCTTCCGTCGACAATATCGGTTGCAGGATTTTTTGAATGCGGTGAAGTCGAATTCTCTCACTGGGTGCGTGAGTCGTTTGCGACGCGCAAGGGTTTTGCCTGGCAGGAAGGTTACGGCGCATTCACGGTCAGTAAGTCAGAAGAGGCGAAAGTCATTGGATATATCCAGAACCAACATCGCCATCACGCCAAGAGAAGTTTCAAAGATGAGTTTATCGACTTCCTTGTGCGGAATGAGATTCCATTTGACGAGAAATACTTATGGCAATAATAAGCGCGAGAGCGTGACCAGGCGCGAAGCGGCGAGATGAAATAGCCCCGACCGTCAGGTCGGGGTGGCATTACCCGAAAACAGTTGAGGCGTGAAGCGCCGTGCTGTAGTAGCCCCGACCGTTAGGTCGGGGTTGAGAGTCAAAGAAGCAACGGAGGCCCGAAGGGCCGATATGATTCATTGCGCTCCTTCGGACCTCCTTGATCATCTAAACACCTCTTACCCCGACCTAACGGTGGGGGCTATTACAATTCGGTCCTTCGGACCTGTTCTATTTCTAAACCCAACGTGACCCCGACCTGACGGTCCGGGCTATTGCACAACGGCGCTTCGCGCCTCACGTCCTTTCTTTCTCCAACGCGTTTGCCAAAAGCAGGATCGCTCCGCTGAAGAGAAGTGTGTCGAAGAAAAAGTTCAGCGCGACCACGTCTTTGGGTGCGGCGAGGAGCATCGGCAGGTAAATCCACAATACGGTCAGCAGAATCGTGAGTCCTAAGAACGTCGCTGCCAGACGGGCTTTCTTATTAATGACCAGGCAGAGGCCTGCGAGAATCAGGATCACACCTACCAGGTAACTCAGGAAGATTCGTCCCGGAATCCATTCCGGAGTGAGCTTTTGCAGTGGAATGCCCGGGACGTACTCCGGATGCAGCAGATGTTCCACTCCATAGAATATCGAAGGCACGCCGATAAAGAAGCGCGGAACGGCGGCGAGTGTCTTCGTCAACGGCGCGCGCGACCATTGTCTGGGCCCAGTGCTCTGCGACGACATCGCAAAGGCAAAGGCGCCGCCACTGAAGGCGAGTTGTCTCAGGGCCAGCGCCCAAAAGAATCTGTTGCCGGGCTGTGTAAGCGTGACGGGCAAGTCCATCACGAGTACGAAGATCAGCATCGTCATTCCGACCAGCACCGCGGCCAACCGTGCCTGAACGAGAACGATGATGCTGACCGCCGCGCAAATAAAACCGGCGCCTACCAGATAAACCCAGAACGTGTGCGCCGGAATCCAGCGTGGAACCAGAGACGCAACACTCGCCGTGACGGTGAAATGTTCGGAACCAAACACGGCCAGGGGAATCGCAAAAAACAAACGGCCAAACGGCATGATTTTGTCGAGGCCATGTTCGCGCGGCAGCTCTAAGAGAATCTTGATAAGGCCGATAATCAAAAGGAGCGACGCAAAGAAATACATCCAGAATACGATCGATGACAGGCCGAACGGCGGGAAAGCCAGAGCGACAACAAGCTGTTGGATTTGCAACGCGGAACACTCCCTATCTGAATTCGAGTGGCGGCATTCTAGGGTCCCCCAACCGAAGAGGCAACAGACCGCGATTTGGATCGAAGGAATAAGACGCGAAGCGCCGTCGTGTACAGGCGCGAAGCGCCATCGCGTACAGGCGCGAAGCGCCGTCGCGTACAGACGCGAAGCGCCGTCGTGTACAGGCGCGAAGCGCCGTCGTGTACAGGCGCGAAGCGCCGTCGTGTACAGGCGCGAAGCGCCGTCGCGAACAGGCGCGAAGCGCCGTCGTGTACAGGCGCGAAGCGCCGTCGTGTAGTAGCCCCGACCGTCAGGTCGGGGTTAAGAATGCGAAACGAATATTGAGGCCCGAAGGGCCGATATGATCAAATCGGTCCTTCTGAGCTTCGGATGTCTGAAATGCCCTAACCCCGACCTAATAGTCGGGGCTACTATTAGTCGTTAGATTTCGAACCTGGCCTCTTTGTTCAGCAACATTAATCGTCAGGCTGCCGCCCTTCGTCGTTTGTTCTGCAACCTTGGTCGTTCGCTCTTCAACCTTTGCCGTTCGCTCCACAATATTGGCTGTTCGGTCTTCAACCTAACCAGTTCGCTGGGCAACATTAGCTGTGCGCCGTCCGACCTTACCAGTTCGCTCTGCAACATTAGCTGTGCGGCGTCCGACCTTAACAGTTCGCTCCGCGACACTAGCTGTGCGGCGTCCGACCTTAACAGTTCGCTCTGCAACAATTGGTGGTTGGCTCTGCAACATTTGTCGATATTGCCCAATAAAAACCGACCTAACACGAAATTGCGTGAAATTGCGCACCCATGTCGCGAGGAGGGGCGCCAAAGGCCCTCATCGCTTGAGAGCTTCACGCCCGGGGCGAAAGGCTTCGTCAAAATCGACCACCTTCAACCTTCCCACTGTGGAGTTCCCCAAGCCGCCGCTCAACCTCAGCAAACCACAATTCTTCCGCCCCCGTTTCCACTCCGCGTCAGCAGCGTCTGAAAATAGCCCAGTCCCGATGCGTCGGGACTGGGTTAGCGATTTATTAGAGATGAGAGAGCCCGCTTAAGCAGCGTCAGATTCTTGCCTTTCATCAACCCCGCGATTTACCATCGCAGCCATGTCGCAAGCAATACCCCTACCACCACCAGGTTTTGCCGCCCTTTCAGTCGATGAGCAGATCGATTACGTTCAATCTCTCTGGGATCACATCGCCGCGAACCCTGAAGACGTGCCCGTACCCGATTGGCATCGGGAAACATTGGCGGCCCGTCTGGCAGCGCATGATGCCGACAGAAATCAAGGCAAAGAATGGGAAGAGTTTGAAGAGGAACTCACGGCCGAATTACGCGAACGGACAAGCTAATGCAGCGACGCACCTTCGTCCGCCCGGAGGCGCAAACTGACATCAGAGAAGCCGCGCGCTGGTACGAAGACCGCGAACCCGGCCTGCGTCTCCGATTCCTCCCGAGACTCGCACTTCTATACAACACATCAACAACAATCCACTCAGGTTTCCGATTATTGAAGAAGACGTGCGCTGCGCTTTATTGAACAAGTTTCCCTATTCGATCTAATCCAATCGCTTCTGCCAGTAACCCGGCCGCCGATGCTGGTGCATAACTGCTGCGATGTAGATTCGGTCTGGATGGACTTCATAAAGAATCGTGAATGGAAAACCTGACACCAAACGCTTGCGAATGTTGACGTGCTCAATCGGACCAGCGTTAGGTGACTGAGCTATTCGACGCGTCGCGTCCTCGACTGCATCCAAAAAGTCAGCACCAAGACCTTCAGATTTGTTTTCGTAATATCGCGCTTGCCCGATCATTTCGGCATGCGCTTCTGGATGGAAGATGACTCTCATTGCTTGAGAGCTTCACGCGCACTACGAAAGGCCTCATCAGCATCAATGCCTTCAACCTTGCCGCTGCGAAGTTCTTCAAGCCGTCGCTCAGCCTCCGCAAACCACAAGACTTCAGTATCGGTCTCGACTTCCTCATCAAGAGTAGACACTAAGCGTTGCGCAAGCTGCACGCGATCTCTCAGGGGGAGTTTCATTGCGTCAGCCGTAAGCCGATCCAGATTAGAACTCATGCCGTGAGAATATCACCGCGCTGCCGGACTGTGAAGATCTCCGTCCGCGTCAGCGGACGATTGAAAATAGCCCAGGCTTTCAAGCCTGGGTAATGTGTCCCCCCAAAAAACCGAAAGCCGGCTCTAGCCGGCGACAGATTTCACGTTACGCAACGTCAGCATCCTTGACGGGTAAGTCAGACAAATCAATGTCCGCTAACGGCTCCCACGAGCGAAGTTTCCGCAAACCCATCTTCTTTCCGATAAAGCTGATGCCGCCGAAATCTGCCGGGACATCCACGTCAACGAAATGTTCTCCGCGACGAGGCATGTAACGTCGCTCATTACCGACTCGCCAGAGAGTCTCAATATCACGATGATGCGGCTCGCTGAGAACCCATTTAATTAAGCGCTCAGTTAGAATTGGGATGTCGTCTCTGAGTGTGGATGTCGAACCTATAGTGTTCTTGGACAGCACGGCAGTTTGGAACTCGTAATGTTTGAGTTCATCGACCGAGAGGGCGGTCAGTTCGTGCAGCTTTGTCGGTCTAGAATTCAGCCAGCGTCCAGCGAACTCCGCCTGATCCAAACCCTTCCGCAGCTCAGCATCCACATATTTCACATCCCTAATTCGATCGGGATGATTCAACCACTTCAACTGGAGGCCAAGACCGAACCGGTGCGCTTGATCTATTACAAGTAGATCCAGATCACTTGTCTTATTTTCATGCTTAAACTTAATCGGTCCAAATGTCATTAGACCGAATTTCGTCAGATTAGGTACCAGATCATTTAGCCACAGCGCTTCCTTTTCATTCCTCAATCTCGAATGAATCTCTGGCCGAATGATTGAGATTAGATCCCACAAGTTGCGCTCGGCGTTTGAGAGCATCACCAACTGATTACTCAACGCCAACAACTCGCCGCGTAAACAAAAGAAAGGCTGGGACGTAACGTCAGGTTGTTTCTTACCATTGGTGTAGAGTCGGGGATCATAAACCAAGTCTGTCAATATCTGGCCCACTAAATCCCTTTTCATACCTGACCTTTGACATATTTCCGTCTGCCATCCGTGCCAACTCATCGTCTTCACTACACTTTCGAGCGCACCTCCTTTCAACCCAGAAAAGAAGCACACAGCGTTGTGAATCCAGCAAATCGACAGCAGGACGATCCAAAATTCTCTAAACTCCGACATTGTGTATCCACCGAGATTCCATTGTTCTCCTAGTTCCCAACGCGACGACAAAACTGTGCGTTGAGCTTCTGCGATTTCGCAAAAAGCGTGGTCAGGGACCATATACTTAATGCGACCGGAGTGATGGCGATGTATGTCAATACTCTTTAAGAGGTCAGCGGGATTCAGTCTCGCCAAGACACCTTCCAAGTCATTTTGAAAGTCCGGGGCGTCTGGGCTTGCGAAGAAATGACTACAGGTATCAAACACCTCCGCGTCTGGGTTTTCGTAAGTCAGTAAGATGAGATCATTCTCAACAAGTTCTCCAATCGCGGCTCCGCGATGTAGTTGTGCCATTAGATCCCAAATCATCGAGTATCTGATAGCCGCTTCGTGACCCTGCGCTGCAGCTCCATATGCCTCAAAATCCAAATCGAGCTTGTCATTCCTCGTGGGATTGCCACAATAGGTGTGAATCCAATCAATCGCGAACTGCATTCCATCTTGACCTAGTTTCAACAGCGACGCACCATCAGCGAAGTCAGCACGACCTAGCGCGAAGAGCCTACAGTAGTCTTCGAAGAATCTCAGCAAACTCATGAGAGCAATATCACGTGGAAACGATAGAAGCGGTTCAGAGCCAACCGATTTATCGATTCGCTCATCGAGCTGTTGGATATCTGATCTCGTCAATATGGGCATTTGGTTGATTACGAAAAAGAACCGTCGCGATTCCTCGCGACGGCCGAGTTGGTTTTGAAGGCTTGGACTGCTTGTGAGCGGAAGTCTGGAAAACTAGCTGGTCAATGGAATCGCGAGGTGAGTTCTCGCCTGGTTCGAAAACTAATGAACGACGGTGAACTAAACTGCGCTGTTAAGTCTGATTCTGGTAATTCTCTCCTAATATCAACCTAGCTCTCTGATCCATCCGCTCACGCAGATGGTACTGACGCAAACGGGTTCACTTACATTTCGAATACCCACAATCCCGACAAAAATCACACCCACTAGCATGCTCCAATTGCCCGTGGCATTCGGGGCAGGTGCTGATCATTGTGGACATGATGGCGCCGACTACGTGCGCGGTTCCCGCTGGCACGGGCTCCGAGTGATTAGTGATGGGTGAGGCGTGATGAGTGACGGCCTGCTGCTTCAGCGCGCGGGCTGAATCAGGATGTCCTTTCAAGCGCCGGTTGGTGATCATGAGGCATTCGGCGACGGCTTGTTCGGGGCTGGTCAGCAGGCGCTCGTTGAACCAGACGGCGTGGGTGCCGGTGACTTTGTTCAGGCTGTAGGCGACTTCGGCGGCGTCGAAACCACCGCGCAGCATCTTGGAAGCGAGCATGCCTACGCCGCCGCTGATGGGGCCGGTGGCGAAGACTTCGGCGATCATTTCTTCGTCGTGATTGACGGTGACGTAGAGGTTCTGGCCGTCGAACGGAATGCGCCAGGTCGCGCCACGCAGTTCGCGCGGACGCTCGAGACGAATCGCGCCTTGCTTGCGGGCGGCTGCTTCGGCTTCCGCGAGGCGGCGCGCGGCGGCTTCATTTTCTGATTCAGTCCGACCCTCGGGAACTACGGAGTCGGGAGCCGAGGGCCGGGAGTCGGGGGCTGACTCAATGATCGTGGTAGTAGTAACCACGGTCGGTGTTTCAGACTTCGCTTCTGTCTTCATGGAAGTCAATACCTGGTTCTCGCGCGAGCCGTCGCGGTAATAACTCACAGCTTTGCAGCCCAGCTGTCTGGCCAGACGATACAAAGCATCGACTGACTCGACGGTGTCGTTGACGGCGCCGTTGCAGGTCTTTGAGACGCTGTTATCGACGTTGCGTTGCGCGGCGGCTAGTACGTGCACGTGCTGCTCGGCGCTAATCGACATCGCGGAGATGAAGTAGCCGGGAAGTTCATGCTCATGCTCGACCACATAAGCGGCAGCCGCGGCAATCGAAT
>Ga0105242_10002571_pt1 | contig 14204 bp, 6 predicted proteins | sample KBSM24metaG_FD_81521 | JGI IMG/M metagenome (GOLD analysis project Ga0105242, IMG submission 81521) | Miscanthus rhizosphere microbial communities from Kellogg Biological Station, Michigan, USA - KBS M2-4 metaG | ecosystem: Host-associated > Plants > Roots > Rhizosphere > Soil | place: Michigan...
AATGGATGTTTGAAATAAGGAACTCGTACGTTGTGAGGGTATTTTTGTTCAGTAGATGCCACCCAGTTATTTAAATCATCAGATCCTTCTATAAACAAGGTTATAATGCAAGAATCAATAATGATATCAAGATTTTTTATTTGCTCAAAAGTGACTGAAATAACATCTTTCAATTCCTCACTGTGATGCATAGCCATTGTATTCGAACGAACTCTTTCCAAAGCCGTTTCGATCTTTGCTTCTCTTGCTTGTGCTTCCGCTTTTTTCAGATCAAGGAAACGGGTATAGGTCTGTTCAAAAACATTTGTAAAACGTTTGAAGATAGTATGTGCTTCGGACACCGGCTCATAAGTAATAAATAACAAAAACCCCTGGGAAAAATAAGCACAATGAAATATTTGAAAAGTAGGTAAGGGATGACCTGCAGTAATAATGGAATCCAAAATTTCCCCTACAACTGGCAGTGTTCGCATATAATTATAATGTGTTACCAATGCTTCACCACCCACTTCCTCCACATGAAAAGCATCGCCTCTTTCGTAAGCTTCTCGCATATGAATAAAAGAGGGGTCGTCTGTAAGTGGTGCATGGGCAGAAGGTTGCATAACTCCTTCACTACTCATCCAAAGTGTGATGCCTTGTTTATCCTCATCCCAAATGCAATAACCCGCACTCCATGCAGGTATTCCCAAAGATTGTACCTGCAAAAAAAGATGGTTCGCTGCCACAGGTAATTCTTCGCTTCGCTGCATCGCCATCGTTCTGCTTCTTATTTTTTCCAATGCATTTTCAATCTTTGCTTCTCTTGCCTGTGCTTCAGATTTCTGCAGATCAAGAAATCTTGTATAGGTCTGTTCAAAAACGGCGGCAAACCTTTTGAATACATCATGAAATTCAGGACAGGGTGCAAGTGTAATAAACAACAAATTACCCTGCGAAAAATTAGCCAGGTGATGTATTTGTGTTTCGGGCAAATCAAAACCGACACTTACGGCATAGTCGAAATAAGCCTTGAATGCCGGAATAGTTTTCAGATATTCATAATGCTCCTGCATTCTTTCGCCTCGTAGCTCCAAAACAAAAAATTGTTCACCATTTTGTTTTGACTCAACATAACGGATAAAATTAGCGTCTTCAGTCAATGGGATATTTGGAACCCCGTTAATGATACTACCGTCCTGGCTACTCATCCAGGAAGTAAATTCCTTATCATCTTTTTCCCAAATATTATAACCGCAGCTATAAGCAGGTGCTCCCAATGATTTTACTTGCTGAAACAATAATGCAGCAGCATTTTTTAATTCATCACTATGCTGCATGGCCATTGTTCTTGCACGAACTCTTTCTAATGCAAGTTGTATCTGTGACTCTCTTGCCTGTTCTTCTGCCTGTTTTAGATCATTAAACCGGATATAGGTTTGATCAAACACAGCTGCAAATCTTTCATAAAGCCCGACGTTGGCCGGTACGTTGGGATCTACACTGATAAACCCCAACATACCTTTTGAGAAAAAAACAAAATTCTCCACCCGTCTTTCACCAAAACTTTCTCGCTTCAGCCTGGGACCTCTGCTTTTCAAGAATTGGAAGTAAGTTTCCAACTCTTCACCCCGAAGATCTATAACTATTGATTTTTTTTGTTGTCGCCATGCACCGTAAACTTTCTGCATGAGTATCGGTTCATCAATTGGGAACTTCTGCATCTTTTCCATTTGGCTGCCATCTGGCCGGGTGGCCCAAGCGTCAACGACACGTTCCTCTTCATTCATCACGCCAATGATTGTTCGTTCAATATGTTCACCCAACTGTTTAAGCTGATCAAATAGTACGACGGCTGTTTCCATTAATTCATCGCTCTTCTGCATGGCCATCGTTCTTGCACGAACTCTTTCCAATGCAAGTTGTATCTGTGACTCTCTTGCTTGTGCTTCTGCTTGTTTCAGATCATTGAAGCGAGTATAGGTCAAATCAAAAACTTTGGCAAACCGGTTCAGAATATCAAATTGCTCTTCCTTCAATAGTTCAGGACCGGCAGTTTGCAAACAACCAAAATTGTGAAAGGATGCTGTGAACATTACTCTATCTATTGCCTGCATGTTTTTTTTCACCGGTTCAGGCAGATGTTTCATTTCGGTTTGGTTAAAAACATACCCATCCCATTCTTTTTTTACCTGTCCATGTAGATCATATTGCCATCTTTTGTTTCTATCCTTCCATGCTTTTACAAAAGCGAGATAGGGCGGGTTATCATGATAAGGTATATAAAAATTAACCGGCTGCGATTCTGCATTCGCCATCCATAATCGTGATGAAAGATCTTCACTATTCATTACCCAAATCAGGCAACGGTCAAATGCTAGATCCAATTTGGTGAGTTCGTTATAAACAGTTCCAACCAATTCTTTTAGCTCATCAGAATGTTGCATAGCCATAGCTCTTGCTCTCACTCTTTCCAATCCTAATTCTATCTGTGATTCTCTTGTCTGTGCTTCGGCTTTTTGCAGATCGAGAAAGCGTGTATAAGTCTGTTCAAAAACTTTTCCGAATCGCATCAACGTATTTTGCGATTCCTGGCTAAACGGAATGACACCAATGACACCAATTGTTCCCTGTGCAAAAAAAGTTTCAGTAAATACCAGTCGATCAGGAGGTGCAATAACTAACTGTTGAAGCATTTTATCCTCTTTCAAATAAGGAACGGAAGCTATGTATTTTAAATAGTCTGTTAACTCACTGCCGGTAAGCTCCCTGTTATAAATTGATTTCCTTCCTTTCCAGGATTCATAAACATCTATAAGATGCCCATTTGCTTTAAGCGATATACGGTGACTGCCGGGTCTTAAAATTCCATCTTCTTTGGTCGTCCATACTTCCGAAGTAACTGTGTCCTCATCAATAAGGCTGAAAAAAACTCTTGAGCCTTCCGGCAACAATCCTAAACTACTAAACTGTTGAAAAACTAATGTCGCCGCTTCTGCCAGTTCATCACTTCGCTGCATGGCCATCGTCCTTGCACGAACTCTCTCCAACGCCAGTTGGATTTGTGATTCTCTTGCCTGTGCTTCGGCTTTTTGCAGATCAAGAAAACGAGTATAAGCCTGGCCAAATGCATTTGCAAATCTTCTTAAGATCGCATTTTGCTCTTCTGTAAAATGGTGTGAATCAAATTTTCCAATAGTAAGCCAAGCATCCTTTAATACAATAACGGAAGATGTATAGCCAATTTTATTATATTGAATTGTTTTGAATTCATCTGGCAACTCTTTAAAAACAGATCTCGTGTACATGTGCTCCATCCATCGGTCTTTCTCTTTTTTGTTCAGATCAATTACAAAAAAATCTTTACCAGTACGGTGATAAGTATCAAGTCCTGCTGAAGCAATAGTAAAAAGAGGGTGATCGATATATGGAATATAAAGTCGTTGAGCGGTCTTGTACAAACCGGGAACCACAGCAAAATTCCAGACATCGATCCCATTAGAAACATCCAAGCCATTTGCACTGAAGTTGGCCCATTCAATATCAAAACCGAGAATTACAAATTGTTCTCCTACTACATTGATCACATCAAGAAATTCGGATGGCTTTTGCATGGCCATTGTTTTTGCACGAACTCTCTCCAAAGCCAACTCGATATTTGATTCCCTTGCCTGTGCTTCGGCTTTTTTCAGGTCGAGGAAACGGGTATAGGTTTGCTCGAATACGCCGGCAAATCTTTCCAGTAATTGAATAGTTTCCTGTGGGTGAGGTTCAGTTGTAGAAAATATAATTGTTCCTTTTGAAAAGAAAGCAATATGAATAACCCAGCGATCCTCTTTGAATTCAAGATTCGATAATCTTTTTCTGTATACATTATACTTTCGCAGATCCTTACCGGTAATATCTATCACCAACGATCTTTTTTGTTCCTTCCATCCGGCATGAATTTTTTTCATAACCACCGGTTCATCCAAGTCAACTTTCGCCGCTTCTTTCCATTGCGATCCGTATAATGTAGAATATAGTTCCATTATATTCTCCTCTTCTTTAAAGATCCCAATGGAAATTTGTTCACTTGTTTCTCCAAGGTTTTTGAACTGTTGAAAAAGCACTAAAGATGTTTCAGCCAATTCTTCACTTTTCTGCATAGCCATTGTTCTTGCACGAACTTTCTCCAATGCAGTTTCGATCTTCGCTTCTCTTGCCTGTGCCATTGCCTGTTCAATATCCATGTACCTTTTATATGCCAGCTCAAATACTTTCAGAAAACGTTTGAATAAATTCAACTCATCTTCATTTAACGGATCGTATGTTGACATACCTAATGCAACAGGTCCGAGTGAATGCCAGTAATAGTTGAGTGAATTTGCTTTTTCGAGGAAACGATCAATAAAAACATTGGTGGTCTTTTGATATGCGAGCCAATCTTTTACTTTCTTTCCTTTGATATGTGTAGTATAAACTTCGCCCTTTCCTTTCAGCATTTGTGAAGCAAAGGCCTTCGCTATTTTATGATTCGTGTAAACAGTTTCAGTGATAAATGTTTTTTTATGCTTTGCATAATATTCATAATTCATATAGGCACCCTTACTCTCATAAAAAATTGCAGTCTGCACATTCCGGATCTCTTTGACACCTAATTTTTGTAACTGAAGTGAAATGGTTTTGCAAACTTCCAGCATATCAGCTGGTTTTTTCATTTTCAAAGCAACGGCCCTCACTTTTTCCAGGCCGGCTTCAATTTTTAATTTCAGGACATTAGCTGCAAGCTGCTGTTTTAGTTCAGCATTTCTTTTTATCACTTCTTTTTCCTTGCGGCTATTCATAACTATTATTGAACAATTGTTAATTGTCTGAACCATGATTCATAGGGTTTATGGGATGAATGGGATTAAAAAACATTTCTCATAATTCCTATGCATCTCATAAATCCCAGTTCAGACAATAGGTAACTGAATTACAAATTCACTTCCTTCACCGTCTTTCGTCTTTACTTTTATTTCACCACTGTGTGCTTTTACAATGTCATAACTTAAACTCAATCCCAATCCTGTTCCCTGCCCGGTTGGTTTTGTTGTAAAGAATGGCTGAAATATTTTATCCAATACTTTTTGCGGAATGCCGCTGCCATTATCTTTTACAGAAACGACAATTTTATCATTTTCTTTTTTTGTAGTTACCGTCACTGTTGGTTCGTAACCATTTGCAAGTTGCTTCTTCTTTTCTGCCACAACATAAAATGCATTGGTAATTAAATTCAGAAACACTCTCCCGATTTCCTGCGGGATGACATTGACCTTACCAACCGCTTCATCAAAATCAGTTTTCATGGTGGCATTAAATGATTTGTCTTTTGCTCTTAATCCGTGATAAGCTAAGCGCAAATACTCATCTGCTAATTCATTAATATCTGTTGGCTCTTTAACGCCGCTGCTGCTTCTTGAATGTTGCAGCATGCCTTTTACAATTGCATCTGCCCGTTTACCATGATGATTTATTTTTTCTTCATTGCTGATAATATCATTTGCGATCGCTATCACTTCGTCAATGTTTCCTTTTTCGATCTCTTCTTTCATTTCCCCCAACAACTCTTTATTTACATCTGAAAAATTATTCACGAAGTTCAATGGGTTCTGTATCTCATGTGCAATACCTGCAGTAAGTTCACCAAGGCTTGCCATTTTTTCTGACTGGATCAATTGCTTTTGCGTAACCTGCAATTCGGACAATGCATCTTCGGCACGTTTCTTTTCTGTTTGCAGTTTTACCAGGTCTTCTTTTGCCTGCACGGCATGTGCTTCTGCAATTTTTAAATCATTAAACCGTGTGAATGTGAGGTTGAATACGGCTGCAAACCGTTCCAATAATTGGATCGTTTCATCACCCTGCCCATCAGGTGAGGCCATCCCAATAAATCCTTTACTGAAATAAGCTACACTTTGTACTCTTCTTTTTTGAGTAAGTCCCCCTTTAAAAGGAATATGCATTACATTATTGAGGTAATGGAAATAATCTTCCAGCTCTTTTCCCTGCATATCTACTATCACCGATTTCTTTTGGGTTTTCCAGCCATCATATAATTTCAACACCGACGCATTTTCATTTTTATTGAACATGAATCTTTTTCCTACTTGTGTGCCATCTTCATCAGTCGCCCACATCTCCATATCACCTGTTTCTTCTTTTACAATTCCGATATACAAACGATTGGGTTCAATACCCAATCCTATCAATTGCCTGAAGAGTTCGGCTGCAGTTTCTGCCAGCTCATCACTCTTCTGCATGGCCAGTGTGCGGCTTCTTACTTTTTCCAATGCTCCTTCAATCTGTGCTTCTCTTGCCTGTGCTTCGGCTTTTTGAAGATCGAGAAAACGGGTATAGGTTTGTTGGAATACTTTTCCAAAACGCATAAGAATTTTATTCTCTTCATCTGAAAAAGGAATACCCGCAAAATTCTCTATGTACAAGCCAACATTTTCTAACAATACAGTCGATCCTGCAAGGCCAGGGATACTAAAAAGAAAATCCTTTGTTTCTTCCGGTAATCCAGGGACATACTCAATTATCTTTTGATAAAATCTATTTTTCTCTTCGAAATCCAGGTTGGTGGCAAAGAAATCCTCTCCTTTTTTCTTTGCTTCATTAAATCGATTGTAATAAACACAATCAAAATAAGGAATAGTTACATGAGAAGGAACCCCAAGCTGGTCAGCGATCCAGATATCGTAATCATCTCTTGCCTTATAATCCATCACAAACCCTGTATGTTCAACATTAATATTTAAGTGAACGAATTGCTCATACACAACCTGTATTACTTCTTTGAGCTCTTCACTTTTTTGCATACCCATCGAACGGCTTCTCACTCTTTCCAATGCAGCTTCTATTTGTGCTTCTCTTGCTTGTGCTTCGGCTTTTTGAAGATCAAGAAAACGGGTATAGGTTTGTTCAAAAACTTTGGCGAAGCGTTTAAGAATATTTGCTTTTTCTTCTGAAAGAGGTCCTGGACCTAAAACCTGTAATGCACCATAGCTGATGAAAGCTGTTGACAGGGTTACAGATTCTAAACTTATCATTACTTTTTTTGCATCTTCCGGTATGTTTATAAATTCAGTTTGGGTAAAAAAGATCTCATCAAAATTTTGTTTCATTTTACCCGTGTATTCATACACCACATATTTGTCACCTTTTTTCCAGGGGTTCAACAGCGCATCCTGATAAGGATGATCAAGATATGGCACCGTATAACTTTCCGGGAATATTTCCTGCGAAAAACCTGACACCCAATATTGGGCATTGCCCGATTCTTTATCAATAATGATGATGTTGCAGGCTTTCGATTCAAAATTCAACTGTTGCAGTTGTTCATAAATTACAAGAACAGCTTCACGAAGTTCATCACTTCTTTGCATGGCCATCGTTCTTGCCCGAACTCTTTCTAATGCTAATTGAATTTGTGATTCTCTTGCTTGTGCTTCGGCTTTTTGCAGATCAAGAAAACGAGTATAGGATTGTTCGAATACTGCAGCCAGCCGTTTGATCACTTCATTTTCTTCGGCGGTATAAAATGTGCCATCATAATTAATAACAGAAAGAGAAATATTTTTCATGAGAACGGTAGTAAGTCCCATTCCTTTTTGCTGGTATACCCATTCCTTTCTTTCAGCAGGAGTAACCCTGGCGTCCGTTTTTTCAAACAAGTAATGAAAGAACTCGTCTTTTTCCACTTTATTCAATGATGCGGTCAGGAATTCTTTTCCTGTAATTATCGCATTGTTCCTTTCGTTGAACAAGATATGATCAAAAGAAGGAACATGAATTCTCGGCGGTGTATTGTCGAGTCCCGGAGAAGATATCCATATTTCCCAATCAGGCATGCTTTCATTGGTAACGAAATTGGCTGTATGAAAATGAAAACCAAGAACAGATAGTTGGTCTGTCAGTACCCGAATCACTTTGTGTAATTCATCACTGCTATGCATAGCAATACTGGCACTTCTCACTCTCTCCAGCGAAGATTCGATCTTTAATTCTTCATTTGCTTTTTTGATCTTTTCATTTAACTCTGTCAATTCTTTATTGCGCTGACTTACTACTTCTGCTTTATGAGAGATTTCAAGATTGGCAATTTTTTGATTTATGCTGTTTTTATGAAGTTCTTTTTCTATTTGAAAGTGTGCTTCCAGTTGAACAAGTGATTCTTTAAAATCCCTTTTTCGCTGGTAGTACTCGTGGAAATTATAATATGCTTTGCTTAAAAGATCCTGTGCCTTTATTTCATCCGCAATATTTAAAGCGCCGGAAAGCCATTCAAATATTTGATGATCTTCAACATCGTTTCGGTTTTTATACAGATCGGCAAGAAATAATAATACTTCGGCTTGTCCCCTTTTGTCTCCCCTTGCTTTTCTTATTTCAAGACTTTCATTTGAAAAACGCGCAGCCAGTTTGACATCACCGGCTTGCTCATATATCTCACCGAGATGAAGCAACGCATTTGCTTCTCCTTTTTTATCGCCTGAAGCCTGGCATATTGCCAAACTTTGTTTACAATGATCGATCGCTTTATCAAGTTCATTAAGCTTAAGGTAAGTGAAGCCGATATTATCCAAACTTCCCGCTTCTCCCCATTTGTCATTTGATTGCCGGCGAATAGGTAGACCTTGTTGATAACAATCCAATGCCTGGTCATAATTGCCATTGTCAAAATAGATGGAGCCGATGATATTAGTGGCATAGGCTTCCATCAATGGATAGTTTATTTTTTTTGCCAACGAAAGTGTCTTGTATAAATAATCCAGTGCATTTTCGTGGTTGCCGAGGTGCTTGTAAGTAACACCTATCTGGTAACAACTTGTTAATTCAATTTCCGGTGGAGATGTTTGCTGTATCAGACCATTTCCTTTTAGTAAGAGTTCTAACGAAGTGCCTAAGTTTCCCCGATTACGTTCTATGATCCCCAAATATTCATACACAATAGCCTGCCCACTCAGGTCATTCAAAGATTGAAATAAAGAAAGAGATTCTTTTAAAAGAAGAGCCGCCTCGTCATTTTTAGAAAACCGGAGATATGAAAATCCTAATAACCGGAGCCCTTCCGCTAAACCTTTTGGATAATTAATGCTTCGGGCTAGTTTTACTGATTCCTGGCTAAGTTCGAAGGCTTTTGGCATATCAGATACCCTAACCTCCCACGCCTGTTGGTTGAGGTCATCAATTTTTTCTTTAAGCGATATTATAGCAGTATCATTACTCATCGATGGCAAATGAGAAAATTAGTTTTGTGATTGTTCTCCCTGGTGTTTGCTTGCTGAAATTAATGATTTCTTAAAGACTTATAAAATAAAGGAATATGTAGGGAATTGGAGAGATCCCTTTTCCTGGAAACAACTAAAAATCTTTGAAAAAAATACGCTAAAAAATCAATGAGTGTACAATTGATGAACAGTTTCTAATTGCAAAACTTCAACCGCTTTTTTATAATATTCTTTTGCTTTTTCAGCAGAAGAACCAATGCAAACCACCCCAATTTTTCCATATTGCGATAAAGCGCCGATAAGATGAAACATGACGCCTTCCTGTAACGTTCCATCATAATGCAGATCATGTAACATGGCTATATCAATAAGGTCAGGAGGAGTAAGTCCATGAAATTGTTCACTGCGAAGATTATCGGAACAGAAATAATAGCGCTTCTGCCCATTGGCGGTAAAATATTCTCCCTTATCTATGTCATAATCACCATCAGTTAAAAACTGCAGCATGATATATGGATGTGTAGTGCCGCCTTTTCTTAAATTAATTTCAATGGGGTAATGCGTCCACCCATTTTTATTTTTTACAGAAATAAAATCAACAGCAAATCTTCCAAGCACTCCTTTATCACGCAATGCTTCTGCTACTTTTAATCCCATTTTTCCCAACTCAATAGCGTACTCGGGATTTGCGGGAAAATAAGCACCGAGAAATACCTGGCCGCTTTCACCGCCCAATTCCTGGTCATGTGTTGAAATAATAACACATTTGCCTTTTGGATTTACGCGACATTGAACAGACGGAGATGTCTTGATCTCACCTTCCACAAATTCTTCCACTATACCTCCCATCGCTTTAAATTTTGCAAGAAATTCTTTTACATCAAGATCGGTGGCCACTGGTTTTAATCTTGCATAGAAATAGCTGTTTATTTTATGATTCAGGTCGTCCTTTTCTTTTACACCGTCATAAGAAAAGATCGCATTACCATCACCGGAAAAACCATCATTTAGTTTTACAACAGCTTTTCGTAATGAAGGTTTTTGTTTTTTTAATTCAACTAACGCATTTATTATTTCTTTTTCTGTATAAAGATCTTCAAACCCAGTGGGCGCATTTAAGCCACATGCTTTAAAAATTTTACGTCCCTCGCTTTTATTTCCCAGGTTAAATAGATCGGGATCACAACCGTAAATAGGGAGCCCTAGTTCTACAGATAATTTTCTTTCTTTCTCCGTAACATTAAAACAAGCCATGTGTGCAAAATGATTATCAGGAATGGATTGCTTTATTCTTTGGATCAACCGCGGTCTTTCAAGAATTTTTTCAGTTAGCGACCTGCCTGATGAATCATAACAACTCAGCAGGTGTAATCTTTTTTGAGCATGATGGCCGGTAATGCCGGGAAGTAAATGCAAATAATAATCTATGATAACCGGGTCGATGGGCATACTTGTCACATAAACTACATGAGTACGTGGCATACGCAATAATAACAAAAAGCAAAGCAATCGTTCTTCATAGTGAGTTATTCCCTGGATCTTGGAAAGTATTTCCTGGTCCAAAGTCAGTGAGGGTATGATCACTACAGTTTTAGGGGCCAGTTTATCCGGAAATGCTTTATCAAACTGTTCCGCAAAACAGCTTTGAATTTTTTTGAATTGTAATTTTTCCTCCTCTAATTCCAGAAGCAATTTATCAGCACCATTTGTTGGAACAGCAGAAATTCCTTTTTTATTTATTGCTTCCATACCCAGATTGCGAATCTATTTTATTTATAAATTATAAATTATGATTGTTTAACGACACCCCGGTTGATTATTGTCATCCTTCTTGTCCCAGCCAAACCGCTCCACCAATACTACTACGGCTTGCGCCAGTAATGGAAGATAAAAAATTATATTCTTCCCGCCAGCGAAGAACGCCCATAAAAGCCACACATATCGCCTTATTCAACTCATTCATGCTTTCATTTGTAATATTTAGTTTTTTTAGTGCAGAAGTATAAAATTCTCCGTTTCCTCCAAGTGCCACATCAATTGCTGTAAGATCTGTGATGACAGCCAGCCCCGTTGCTGCAGCAACTGAAGCTCCATTAAATAGTATGCCTGGAGATTCTGCATGTACTGTGATCAGTGCAACCTGGTATTGCAAATTATTTTCTTCAATAAATTTTTCAATTAATGAAACACTATTTCCTGTGGAATAGGAATTATTTGCTTTTAATGTAAATGTCCATACCCCGGCATTTTCATGAAACTCAGAAAAGGCTACCGAATAACCGGATTCGGAAAATAAAACTCCTATTGCACGATAGATCATTTTGATTTTAGATTGCGGATTTAAGATTTTAGATTTGTAAAAGTACCGCTTTAGATTTTGGGCAAAGTCGTTCACAATCGTAAATCCGAAATCGTAAATCCTCCGAAGGAGTTCCTTCGGAATAAAATCAAAACTGTGATTGTAAACCTAAGCGACCAACATTCTCTTGTAAGCAATTGGGTAAGTGAACTGCGTGATATAGATATTCAACAAGACAGGATGCGGTTTCGCCATAATCTTGAACGCATTGCCGAGGTAGCAGCTTATGAGATAAGCAAAGTTTTACCTTTTGTGGAGACGGAAGTCGAAACTCCACTGGGAACAGCTACAAGTAAAGTTTTAAAAGATCAACCTGTACTTGCCACTATTCTCCGCGCTGGTTTACCCATGCATAATGGTTTGCTTAATTATTTTGATAAAGCAGATAATGCCTTTGCAGCTGCGTATCGCAAACATGAAAAGGACGGCACATTTGAGATCAGTCTTGAATACATGAGCTGTCCAGATCTTGAAGACAGGATCCTTATAATTTCCGACCCGATGCTGGCTACCGGTGCTTCCCTTGTAAAAACGATTCATTTTTTAAAAGAAGAAGGCCCCCCAAGAGAAATACATGTTGTTTGCGCCATCGCCTGTACGGTTGGGATAGAATATGTAAAGAGGGAGGCTCCTGCGGTTACAATCTGGTGCGGGGATATTGATGAGGAGCTAACTGCCAAGGGTTATATTGTACCGGGTTTGGGTGATGCCGGCGACCTTGCCTATGGCACTAAAAACCAGGGGTAAAAGCAGCAGATTTTAACTTTCATTCGTCTTTAAAAAAATGTACATTTACTTTCCTATTCATTTATAATGAAGAAACTCCTCTTAACCCTATTGTTGTTTCCAGGTTTTGCTTCTGTCTGCTTGGCACAGGATCCTAATTTTTCACAATTTTTCGCTTCACCTTTAACTTTAAATCCTGCGTTGACCGGTAAATTTGATGGTAGTTTTCGTCTTGCAGGTAATTACAGAAATCAGTGGCCCTCTATTAATAATGCTTTTGTTACTAAAACTGCTTCCGCCGATTTTCATTTACTAAACAATAATTTGCCGGAAATTGATCGCTGGGGTTTCGGAGTATTATTTATGAACGATCAAAATGGCAATGGTGCTATACGCACCAACCAGTTTTCACTTTCTACTGCTTATCATAAAGGACTTGATGAAAATGGTTTTCACCAAATTGGGGTCGGCTTCCAGGGGTCATACACAGATAAAAGGCTTGATGTGAATAAACTGAAGTTTGAAGATCAGTTAACAGCGTTAGGCTTTACAGGTCAGACGAGTGAGATCTTCCCTCAAGAGAATCTGCAGATTAAATATCTCGATATCAATGCGGGTATATTATATAATGGTAGCACTAATGGTTATAATAATTTTTATCTCGGCGCTTCTATGTATCACATCAATCGGCCGAAGGAAACTTTCCAGGGTGGCGAGTTTTATTTGAATTCAAGAACAACCTTGCAAGCCGGCGGTAAATTGCCAACCAATGAATATAACGCCTTTCATTTTAGCTCTATTTATAGTTTCCAGGCAAATGCTAACAACCTGATGTTTGGGGGTGCCTATGCTATGAATCTTAATTATGATGAAGAAAACCCGGTGAATGTTTATATGGGAGCATGGGCAAGGTTTAATAATGTTACTGATGCACTTATTCCCTATGTCGGTTTGGAGTTTGGCGACGTCCAGATCGGTGCCTCTTATGATGTAAATATTTCGAGCCTGCAGCCGGCATCCAATATGCGTGGAGGTTTTGAGCTTTCTGTCATTTATATTAAAAAACCGGTTGACAGGAGTCTTAAAAAACTTAATTGCCCGAAATTCTGATCCAACACAATATTTTTTGAAAAGTGTCCTGCCTGAGGCGGGACACTTTTGATTTGAGCAATAAATTTTTATCTTGTTGCAAATTCAAATCCATGAAAAAAGTAGCCACCCTTTTTTTCCTAGCATTTCTTTTTAATACTTCCCATGCACAAATGGAAGTGGGTTATAACACCACCGATATTGGTGCCGAATTTCAATGGTATAAAGATGGAAAATTTATTGGGATCCATTTAGCCACAAATGCAAAGCTTCATCATTCCTTTCATGCCACGATCGGTTATTATATGGCAGGCGACCCAACCGCTTCTTTTTATTATAACCAAAATAATGGGGGACTGGGAGTTGGATTGGGCTATCGTTATTATGTAGATCTACGGCCACATGGTTTTTTTATTGGCGCAAAAGCAGAGCTGTTTACTTATAAAGTAATGCTGGATACACAAACACCTGAAGGACCTTATACTTCCATGATCTTTATTCCATCTGTACAAACAGGCTACATGATCCTTATTAATGATATGTTTTTTATTACTCCAACGGTAGGATTTGGCTATAAAACAAACCTGCAAAGCAAAATGAGTGGAGATGAAAAAAGATCGGTCTTGTTGTTTGGTATTAGTCTTGGTGCAAAGTTTTAATCTAAAATTATTACCGGAGACTTAGAATTTGCATAGACTTGAAAAAGGATCGTTACTCGTAACCGCTTTTAATAATGGTCGAGATCATCTTAAACCGACCGTTTGGTTTTATGAAATTTGGTAAATGTGCAGGTA
>Ga0105242_10002573_pt1 | contig 14200 bp, 11 predicted proteins | sample KBSM24metaG_FD_81521 | JGI IMG/M metagenome (GOLD analysis project Ga0105242, IMG submission 81521) | Miscanthus rhizosphere microbial communities from Kellogg Biological Station, Michigan, USA - KBS M2-4 metaG | ecosystem: Host-associated > Plants > Roots > Rhizosphere > Soil | place...
GAGGCGATGCTGATCACGTCCTGGGAAGCATCGCCGGCGGACGTCGCGGCGTTGATCCATCCGCACCCGACCCTGTCCGAAGGCCTCGGCGAGGCGATGCTCGCGCTCGCCGGCAAGGCGCTGCATTCCGCATGAGGAGGACCGTGGCAACCAAGGTCGAACCCGATGCCGCCGCCAGCGGCCGACCGCTCCCCGACGACCGGCTGACGGAGATCCTCTACTTCTTGAAGCTGGCTCGGTATTTCGACGAGCGGATGGAGGCCCTCTACCGCCAGGGCCGGCTGCCCGGGGCGATCTACTCGGGTCGCGGACAAGAGGGCACGCACGTCGGGGTCGCCTACGCCCTCGAACCTGAGGACTCCCTGTTCCCCACGCACCGGGACCTCACCGCCCAGCTGACGAAAGGCCTCGACCTCAACCGGGTGATGGCGCAGTTCTGGGGCAGGATCGACGGATACCTCCGAGGCCGGGACGGCAACAGCCACATCGGGGACTGGTACGGCCACCGCACCTACGCCGTGATGTCTCACCTCCCGATCGCCTATCCGGTCGCGTGCGGCGCTGCGCTCGCGTACCAGCGGGCCGGAAGCGGCCACATCGCCATGGCGATCTGCGGCGACGGCGCGACGTCGAACGGCCGGTGGCACGAGGCCCTCAACACGTCGGCGGTGTTCCGCCTGCCCGTCGTGTGGGTCGTGAACAACAACCAGTTCGCGTACTCGACCCCCAACGCGAAGGAGTTCGCCGTCCCGACGATCGCCGAGCGCGGAGCCGCCTATGGGATCCCCGGGATCCGCGTGGACGGCACGGACGTCCTCGAGGTCTATGGCGTCGCCCGGGAGGCCGTCGAGCGAGCCCGCCGAGGCGACGGCCCCACCTTGATCGAAGCCGTCTCGCTTCGGTGGCGTGGACATGCCGGACACGACCCGGCGAAGTACGTGCCACGGGAGCTGCTCGAGCACTACATGCTGTCCAAGGACCCCGTGAAGAACTTCGAGCAGTACCTGAAGGATCAGGGTGTCGTCACGGACGAGGACGTCGCAGAGATCCAGGCGCGCGTGGAGCGCGAGTTCGAGGAGGGCCACGAGTACGCCCTGGCGTCACCGTTCCCCGAGCCCGGAGACGTGACCAAGGGCTGGTGGGTCGAGGACGGCTACTGGGTCGGGGAGCCGGGCCGTGGCGGCGGCACGGAGGCGAGTTGATGGCGACGCAGCAGGTCGAAGCCGGCGCGGCCGGCCACGGCGCCGAGCCGCGCGGCAAGCGCGGCGAGGACGGGCAAGCCACCTACCTGATCGCCATCGCGGAGGCGCTCTGGGAGGAGATGGAGCGCGACGATCGCGTGTTCATGCTCGGCGAGGACATCGGCGTCTACGGCGGCGCCTTCAAGGTCACGGAGGGATTCATCGATCGCTTCGGGCCGGAGCGGGTGATGGACACCCCCATCGCGGAAGAGACGATCGTCGGCATGTCGGTCGGGGCCGCGATGGAGGGCCTGCGTCCGGTTGCGGAGTTCCAGTACGCCGACTTCATGTCCAGCGGCTTCGACGAGATCACGACCGTGCTGTCCCGCTACCACTACCGCGCCGGCGTGCCGCTCCCCGTCGTCCTGCGCGGACCCAGCGGCGGCGGCGTGCGGGCGTCCAGCTTCCATTCGATCAATCCCGAGCCGTGGTACGCGTACGCGGGCGGGATCAAGATCATGTGCCCAGCCTTCCCGTCCGACGCGAAGGGTCTGCTCAAGTCGGCGATCCGCGATGACAACCCCAGCCTCTTCCTCGAACACAAGTGGATCTATCGCCGGATCAAGGAACAGGTTTCGGAGGATCCGGAGCTCCTCGTTCCGATCGGGTCGGCCGACGTGAAGCGCGAGGGTTCGGACGTTTCGATCATCACGTACGGCGCGATGGTGCACAAGGCGCTCGAGGCCGCGGACGCCCTGGCTCGGCGTGGCATCTCGGCCGAGATCGTCGACCTCCGCACCGTCTATCCGCTGGACGAAGAGACGATCCTGCGCTCGATCGAGAAGACGTCGCGGGCGCTCGTCCTGTACGAGTCCTACCGGTTCCTTGGGATCGGAACGGAGGTCGCGGCGGTGATCGCCGAGAAGGCCTTCGAACACCTCGACGCCCCGGTCGTGCGGTTGGCTCCGCCCAACGTGCCGGTCCCGTTCTCGCCGCCACTGGAGGACGCGTTCCTGCCGCAGATCGCCGACATCGAGGCGGCCGTCGACCGGTTGGCCGGCTGGTGAGGAGGACGATGTGACGTCGATCCAGATGCCGCAGCTCGGCGAGACGATCGTCGAGGGCACGATCCTGAAGTGGCTCAAGCGCGAAGGGGACGCGGTCGCTCGGGACGAGCCGCTGTTCGAGATCTCGACGGACAAGGTTGACACCGAGGTGCCTTCGCCCGTGGCGGGCACGGTGACCAAGATCCTGGTCGACGAGGGCGCGACCGTTCCGGTCGGGACGGCGCTCATGGAGATCTCCGAGGCCGGTGGCGCGGCAAGTGGCGACGCCGCCTCCGGTGGCGCGGCTTCCTCATCCGCTTCCGGGGCGGCGCCTTCGAGCGATGCGGTCGCTGCCCCCTCTACGGGCGCCGCCTCCTCAGAGGGATCGTCTGCCGCGCCACCTGCGGCTCCAGTCGCTCCTGCGGCTCCAGTCGCTCCGGCGGCTCCGGCGGTGGCCCCGGCGGTTGCGGCGGTGGCGACCATGCCCGATCGCGGGCCGCGCTCGCAGATCCTCTCGCCGCTCGTTCGCCGACTGGCGAAAGAACACGACCTGGACCTCGCGCAGATCGCAGGGACCGGGAGCGGCGGAAGGATCACGAAAGCGGACGTGATGGCGGTCATCTCATCGGGTGGGCAGGTCGCGTCCGCGACCGCGGGCGCGACCGCCCCGGCCACGGCGCCGGCGCAGCCGATGCCCGCGCCGAGCGCGGGCATCGGCGAAGAGATCGTTCCCGTCTCCCACATCCGGCGGGCGATCGCCGAGCACATGCTCGCCTCCACCCAGACGTCCGCGCGCGCCTGGACCATGGTGGAGGTCAACGTCGATCACCTCGTCAAGCTCCGTGAGCGGATCAAGGCCACGTTCCAGGATCGATACGGCGTCAAGATCACCTACCTCCCGATGGTCGTTCGCGCGACCGTCGATGCGTTGCTGGAGTACCCGGACGTTAACGCACGCTTGGACGGCGACAACATCGTTCGTCACCGGTTCGTGAACATGGGGATCGCCGTCAGCTACGACGCGGGACTCATCGTGCCGGTGATCAAGGGCGCCGACGGGATGAACACGATCGGCGTCGCCAGGGCCATCGCGGACCTGGCGGCACGCGCCCGGTCGCACCAGCTCCGGCCTGACGAGGTGCAGGGGGCCACGTTCACGATCACGAACCCCGGTCCGTACGGATCCGTCGCGAGCGTCCCGATCATCAACCAGCCGAACGTTGGCATCCTGTCCTTCGACGCGATCGTGAAGCGTCCGGTCGTGATCGACGACGCGATCGCGATCAGGAGCATGGTCAACATCTCGATGTCGTGGGATCACCGGGTGATCGACGGCGAGCTTGCCACCCGGTTCCTCGCGCGGGTGAAGGAGAACCTCGAGACCTGGGACTTCGCCGAGGACCTGGGCGTCTGAGGGCGGCCCATCGCATGCCCGTACCCGCCTGGCTGATCCGACCCGGAACGGTCCCGTACGACGTCGCGAACGCGGTGATGCATCGGCTGGCGGAACGACGACTGGCCGACGAGATCCCGGACACGGTCATCCTCCTCGAGCACCCTCCCGTCTTCACCGCAGGACGTCGTGCGAAGGCCGACGAGCTGCTGTGGTCTCCGGACGAGGTCGAAGCACGCGGCGGGCTCGTTCGCATGATCGACCGCGGAGGTTCCTTCACGTTCCACGGTCCGGGTCAACTCGTCGGGTATCCGATCCTCGGGCTCGGATCGAGACCGGACGCGGTCGACTACCTCCGGCGGCTCGAGGAAGCGGTGATCGGCATCTGTGCGGATATCGGCGTGGCGAGCGAGCGTCGAGCCGACGTGCAGACCGGCGTGTGGGTCGGCGACGACAAGATCTGCGCGATCGGCGTTCGCCTGATGCGGGCACGCGTCACGCTGCACGGGTTCGCGCTCAACTGCGAGACCGACCTCTCGTGGTTCCGCGGGATCGTCGCGTGCGGCCTCCCCGACCGCGGACAGACCTCGCTATCGGCTCAGCTGGGTCGCCGCGTGGGCCTAGCCGATGTTCTCCCGCTCGCCGAGCAGCACCTGGCCGAGGTGTTCGATCTCGCGTTCGAACCCGCGCCCCGCGGGATCGTCACAGCGTTCCAGGTCGCCGATGCCGTCTGACGCTCGCGTCCATCCCTCGGTCCTCGGCTTCGAGCGCGCCGTCGCCGACTACGAGCGGGGACGCCCCGGGTTCCCCGATCGAGCCATCGCGTTCCTGGACGACCGGTTGTCACTGGGTCCGGGGCGAACGCTCCTGGAACTGGGCGCGGGAACCGGCAAGCTGACGCGTTTGCTGGCCCCGTCGGGGGCGCGCATCCTCGCTGTGGAACCGCTCGTCGCGATGCGCGAGGCCCTGAGCCACAACCTCCCGGAGGTGGAGATCCTCGACGCCGTGGCCGAGGACCTGCCGCTGGCGGACGGCGCCGTCGACGCGGCCGTGGCGGCCCAAGCGTTCCACTGGTTCGACGGCGAACGCGCCCTCTCCGAGCTGGCCCGCGTGCTGAGGCCCGGTGCGCCGATCGCCCTCGTGTGGAACGTCCGCGACGAGTCGGTCCCGTGGATCCGAGGTCTCACGGAGCTGATCGAGCCGCACCGAGGCGACACGCCGAGCCACCGGTCGCTCCGGTGGAGAGCCGCCTTCGATGCGAGCGATGCGTTTGCCCTACCGGAGCTCACCTCGTTCCCGTACGTGCACGACACCACGCGGGAGCGGATCGTCGCGCGTGTCTCGTCGATCAGCTTCATCGCGACCCTCGCGCCGGACGAGCGGGAGCGGGTCGCCGCCGCCGTCCGCCGGCTGGTCCCGGCGGAGCAGGTCGCGTTCGCGTACCGGACGGATGTCTGGATCAGCCGGCGAGCCTGAGGCTCAGGCTTCGGCGACGATCGCGTAGCGGGGGCGACTCGTCAGCGGGCCGAGCGGCCATGGCTCCCGTTGTTCCGCCGCCCACTCGACGTCGAGGAGCCGCTCGAGCTGCACCGCGCGCCACCCGGCCGCGCGCACGGCGTCGACGAATGGCGCCGGCGTCGTGGTCGCCGCGAGCGGAAGGTGGCGGACCACGACTTCCGGATACGGCCCGTGGTGATCGTCGGCGTCACCCCGGATCCGGTGGATCAGGGCGACGATCCCGTCCTTGACCTTGACGAGCGGACCCTCACCCCCCCACGAACCTTCGAACAAGACGACGCGGCCGGTGGGGGCAACCGCACGCCAGGCGCTGAACGCGGCGACGGGATCCGGAAGCGTCCAGGCGACGTGTCGCTCGATCACGGCATCGAACGGCCCATCCGGCGGTGCCTCGGCCGCCCCGACCACGAAGGAGATCGCCGAACCGCGCTCCTCCGCCTTGCGACGCGCGCGATCGAGCATCCCTTCGGAGAGGTCGAGCGCGGTGACCTCGTGACCAAGCTCGGCGGCGAGCAGGGAGAGCGAGCCGGTCCCGGCCCCCACGTCCAACACGCGCGAGGGAGGCGCCGGGAGGAACCGCCGCAGCGCCGCCCTCCAGGCGGCCGCTTCCACCGGGTCGGATATCGCATGGCCGACCGAACGGTCGTAGTGATGCGCATCCGCATCCCACCAGTCCCGGATCGAGCCGTGCAGGTCAGGCACCATCGTCGGGCTCTCCCCTGTCCTCAATACAACGCCGATGCGAGCCGCCGCCGGTACTCAGGCACCAGCTCGTGCTCGTCCCCGAGCACGGCGAACGACGTGATCAGCGCCTCCCGGGCGCCATCACGGTCCTCGGCGAGCGCTGCGATCATGCCGGGGAGCGCGGCCGCCCAATCGCCGGCCGCCGCGAGCCGCTTCGCCTCGGCGAGCATCCCGTCACCCGTTCCATCGGCCCAGTCGTGAACGGCGAGCACCGCACGCAGTCGCTCGGCCTCGGGTGCGGGGAGATGCTTCGCCACGAGCGCTCGCGCCTCGTCGAGCTCGCCGCGGTCGATCAGCAGCTTGGCGAGCCCCAGCCCCGCGTCCTCGTTCTCCGGGTCCTCGGCGAGGGCGTCCCGGAACCCGCGCTCCGCAGCGGCGACGTCGCCCGACTCGGCGGCCTGCTCGGCCACCTTCGCGTCGAGCTCGGCGCCGGTCGGCAGGATCGAATCGATGAACCGGTTGACCTCCTCCTCGGGATAGGCACCGATGAACATCGAGACCGGCTGGCCGTCGCGGAAGGCGACCACGGTCGGGATGCCCTGGGAGCGCACGGCTTGCAAGAGGGACTGACCGACGCTGTTCGCGTCGATGTCCACCTTGGCGAGCAGGAACGCTCCCTCCCGCTCCGCCGCGACTTTCTCCAGCATCGGGCCCAGCGTCCTGCAGGGACCGCACCACTCAGCCCACAGGTCGACGACGACGGGCCGTTCGCTCGAGCCCTCGATGACGGTCCGCTCGAAGGTCTCGTCGGTCACTTCGATGACGTGTTCCATGGTCGTGCTCATGCTAAGAGAGATCCTTCCCTCGGATGACCAGGCGACCGGCGCCGCCCATCACGGAGCGCAACGCCTCGACCCGCTGCGGTTGTTCCCGCCTCGGGCCGGAGGTCGATCCAGGCCCCGGTGTAGACTCGCCGCAGGGTGCGAGGAGGCACGACGTGTCCGCGCAGGTGACCGAGACGGCCCACGGGTCCCTGGGGCTTGCCGTCGACGACCTGCTGGGCATGCACCGCACCATGGTGACGGCTCGGCTGATCGACGAAGCCGCGCTCCGACAGAACCGGATGGGACGTGCTCCCTTCGTCGTCCCCGTCTCGGGTCACGAGGGCTGCCAGATCGGGACGGCATGGCCCATGCGTCGCGGCACGGACATCTGGGTCCCGTATTACCGAGACCTCGGCGTGGTCCTGGTTGCGGGGATGACACCGGAACAGATCTTCCTGGGGGTGTTCTCGAAGGCGACCGACCCGACCTCGGGCGGTCGCCAGATGCCGAGCCACTGGAGCTCGAAGGAGCTCGGGATCGTCAGCCACTCCTCGCCGATCGCGACGCAGGTCCCCCACGCGGCCGGGATCGCGTACGCCATGAAGTACCGGAACGAGGATGCCGTCGTCGCGAGCTGGTTCGGGGAGGGCGCGACCAGCGAGGGTGACTGGCACGAGGGCCTGAACATCGCCGCGATCCACCGCCTCCCCGTCGTGTTCATCTGCGAGAACAACGAGTACGCGATCAGCGTGCCGCAGTCCAAGCAGATGGCGGTGGCCGACGTCGCGACCCGCGCCGCGGGGTACGGGATCCCGGGGTTCGTGGTCGACGGCAACGACGTCCTCGCCTGTTTCCGCGTGATGAAGGATGCGCACGACCGCGCTCGCGCCGGCGAAGGACCGACCTTGATCGAGTGCAAGACCTACCGCTTCCTCCCTCACACGTCCGACGACGACGACAAGTCCTACCGGTCGCGCGAAGAGGTCGAGGAACGCCGGAGCCACGATCCCATCGAACGGTTCGCCACGTACCTCATCGACGCAGGCATCACCGATCGAGACACCATCCAGGCCATCCACGACGAGGTGAAGTCCCAGGTGGAGGCAGCGATCACGGCCGCCTGGGACGCTCCCGACCCCGATCCGTCGACCGCGACCCGCAACGTCTTCGCCGAGGGCGACGCGTGACGGAGAAGAACCTCGTCACCGCGATCCGGGACACCCTCCACCACGAGATGGCGGCCGACGACCGCATCGTGTTGATCGGTCAAGACGTCGGCGCGCGCGGCGGCGTGTTCAAGGTCTCCGAGGGGTTCATGGCCGAGTTCGGGGAGCAACGCGTCGTCGATGCGCCGCTCGCCGAGTCCGGCATCGTCGGGGTGGCGATCGGGATGGCGCTCCACGGTCTCCTGCCGATCGCCGAGATCGAGTTCGCGGACTTCATCCACCCGGCGTTCGATCAGATCCTTTCCGAGGCGTCCCGCATGCGGTACCGAACGAACGGCGATTGGGGATGCCCGATGGTCATCCGAGCGCCGTGCGGCGGCGGGATCCACGGGGCGCTCTACCACTCGCAATCGATCGAAGCGTTCTACGCGCACATCCCCGGTGTGAAGGTCGTCATGCCGTCGACCCCGGCCGATGCCGCCGGACTGCTGCGCACGGCGATCGCCGACCCCGACCCGGTCTTGTTCCTCGAGCACAAGAAGTGCTACCGCGTGATCAAGGGTGAGGTGCCGGACGCCCCCCAGGCCATACCGATCGGTCGGGCCGACGTGAAACGGGAAGGCACGGACCTCACGGTCGTGAGCTACGGCTACGACCTCCACCGCTGTCTCGATGCCGCAGCGCGGCTCGAGGAGGGTGAAGGGATCCACGCCGAGGTCGTCGACGTGCGCTCCCTCGCGCCCCTCGACACCGAGACGATCCTCGCGTCGGTACGCAAGACGGCACGCGCGATGGTCGTGTACGAGGACAATCGGACCTACGGTGCCGGCGCCGAGATCGCGGCGACGATCGCGGAGCAGGCCATGTTCGACCTCGACGCGCCGATCGTGCGCATCGGCGGCCCGGACATCCCGGCGATGCCGTTCGCGGCCGCGCTCGAGCACTTCTACATGGAGCCCGAGCCGGACCACATCTTCGTCGCGATGCGCGACCTCGCGCACTTCTGAGTCCCGCCGGGCGGCCCAGCCCGCACGGTCTCCCCCCGGGCCTCGATCGCCGAGAGGGCACGGGCGGGCGGGAAGTTCAGACGCCCCGTTCCTCGCCCGATAACCGGTGGGACGTGCGCGAACGTGTGCGGCCATCCAGCCCCCCTCGGCGGCCGAACGGACGACGCGACGTGCTCAGCGTCGTGGCGGCCGTGGCTGTCCTCTTTGCGTTGGGCAGCGCTCTCGGGATCTTCGAGCGGCTGCAGGATCGACTGGCCTCCGACGGTCTCGGCCGGCTGCTCGGTCTCGCTCTCCTGTCGCTCGTCGGAACCGCGATCTTCGCGCTTCGTCGGTCATCCCTCGCGGATCGGGAGCAGCGCCTGCGTGAGACGGCCGACGCCCGTCTGCGCGCGTTGATCGAGGGAACGCCGGCCGTCTCGTACAGCTGGGACCCGTCGACGCATCGACACCTCTACGTCAGCCCGCAGGTGGAGCAGCTCCTCGGCGTCTCTCCGGAGCGCTACACCGACGACTGGGTGGAGATGATGCACCCCGACGACCGGGAGCGCGTCCTGGCGTCGTCGGCGGACGCCGACGACGCCGGGACGCGGTTCGTTGCCGAGTACCGCTCGTACCGGGCCGATGGACAGCTCGTCTGGATCCGCGACGAGGCGAACTACGTCGCGTTCGACGCGAGTGGTGGCCCGACCCTGTCGCAAGGGGTGATGTACGACATCACGGCCCGGAAGGAGGCAGACGATCGAGCGTTCGCCGCCGAACGGCAGTACCAGACGTTGGTCGAGCGCGTGCCCGCGATCGCGTACGTCTGGGATGCGGAGCATGCCCCCGGCATGGCTCCGGCCACGTACATCAGCCCGCAGATCGAGCACGTGCTCGGATACGACGCTGCGGACTGGATGCGCGATCCGGCTGCCTGGCACGACCACGCGCATCCCGATGACGCGCCACGTGTGCTCGAGGCATGGAGCGCCGCCGTCACGGAACGCCGGCCGTTCGTCGACGAGTACCGGATGCGCGCGGCCGACGGATCATGGCGCTGGCTCCGAGACGAGGCGAATCCGGTCACGGAAAACTCGGGAGGCAGCCTGATCTATCAGGGCGTGATGCTCGACATCACCGAGCGTCACGACGCGGAGGACCGTCTCCGCGAGGCGGAAGAGCGGTGGCGCACGCTCCTGGAACATCTTCCCGTCGTGGCCTACATGATCGAGTCGACGCGCGAGGGCGACGTCAGCGAGCGCTGGGTCGCGCCGGGCATCGAAGCGCTCGTGGGCGTGAGCCCCGCCGAGTGGCTGGGAGACCTGCAGACGTGGGCACGGATGTTGCATCCGGACGATCGCGAGGAGGTCCTCGCCGGGTGGGAGGCGACGGCCAGGGTCGGCCTGCCGTTCGATATGGAGTATCGGATGATCCACCGCGACGGACGGGTTATCTGGGTACACGACCAGGCGGTCTCGGTGCTCAGCGACGGTCGCTTCTACGCCGAAGGCGTGTTCTATGACGTGACGGCTCGCCGAACGGCCGAACGCGCCCTCATGCAAGCCGAAGACCGGTTCAGGAGCCTCGTGGAGCGGCTCCCGCAGATCGTGTACGTCGAGGACGCCGTCACCGGTGATGACGTATACGTCAGCCCGCAGATCGAGGCGGTCTACGGCTACACGCCCGAGGAATGGACGGCGGACCCTGGGCTGTGGGAGCAGAGCATCCATCCGGATGATCGCGCGTGGGTGATGGCCGCGGATCAGGCCGACACGGGCGACCGGTGGAGCGTCGATCACCGATCGATCACCCGCGACGGACGGGTGATCTGGATCCATAACGACGCGGAGCTCTTGCGCGACGGCGAAGGGAAGCCCCTGTACTGGCAGGGCGTGATCTACGACATCACCGAGCGCAAGCGAGCGGAGGAGAAACTGCGTGAGGCCGAGGAGCGCTACCGCACGCTCGTCGAGCAGCTCCCGGTCGCGATCTACACGGACGCGACGGACGACCTGAGCACCGCGCTCTACATCAGCCCTCAGTACGAACGCCTCACCGGCTACAGCCCCGAGCAACGTCTGATGGATCCAGGCCTGTGGGTCCGCATGCTGCATCCCGACGACCGCGAGCGCGTGCTCGTGGAGTCGAAACGAACGAACGAGACGGGAGATCCGTTCGACGTCGAGTACCGGGTCGTCCGGGCCGACGGCACCATCACCTGGCTGCACGACCATGCGATGGTGGTCGCCGGTCCGGACGGCAAACGCCTGTGGCACGGCGTGCTCCAGGACATCACGGCGGAGAAGGCAGCCGAAGAGCAGCTGCGCGAGGCGGAAGAGCGATACCGGCAGCTCGTCGAGGAGATCCCGGCGATCACGTATCTCGACGAGTTCGACCCGAACGACCCGGATCGCTGGCCGACCGTCTACATCAGCCCGCAGGTCGAGACGATCCTCGGCTACACGCCGGAGGAGTGGCGGGCCAACCCCTGGATCTGGAAGGAGATGATCCATCCGGACGACCGCGAGCGGGTCGCCGAAGCGGAGCACGACCACTACGTGGATGGCGAGCCGCTCGACGTGGAGCATCGGGTCACCGGGAAGGACGGCACGGTCCGATGGTTGCGCGACCAAGCCTCGATCGTTCGGGACGAGGACGGGCGACCGCGGTTCAGCCACGGCTTCCTGATCGATGTCGGCGAACGCAAGGCAGCCGAGCAAGCGATGCACGATGCCGAGCGCCGATACCGATCGCTGATCGAGACGCTGCCGTCGGTGACGTACATCGACACGCTCGGCGAAGACTCGGTCCCGGTCTACGTCAGCCCGCAGGTCGCCACGATCTTCGGGTACGCGCCCGACGAATGGCGATCGATGGATCGGCTCTGGCGCAGCCGCCTCCACCCCGACGATCGCGAGCGGACGCTCGATGCGGTCCGGGCGCACGCCTCGACGTTGGAGCCCTTCGACGCCGAGTACCGGTTCCAACATCGTGATGGCACCTGGATGTGGGTGCGCGACCAGGCGGTCGTGATCCGAGACCAGGAGGGCACACCGCTGTTCTCCCAAGGCGTCATGCATGACGTCACCCGAGAGAAGACCGCCGAACGGAGGCTCCGAGAAGCCGAAGAGCGCTACCGGGGGATCGTCGAGCACATCCCCGCTGCGATCTACCTCGATCGGCCAGACGCCAGTATGGAGTCGGTCTACGTCAGCCCCCAGATCTTCGAGATCGCCGGTGTCACCCCGGAGCAGTGGCTGGAGGATGCCGAGCTGTGGCTCCGCCTGATGGATCCGATCGAACGAGATGCGGTCGGGGCGAGCTACACGCTCGCGGCGACCTCGGGGATGCCCTGGAGCGCCGAGTATCGCTTGCATACCCCCGACGGCCGTACGATCTGGGTGCACGACGAGACCACGTTCCTGCACGCCGACGACGGCACGCCGCTGTACCTCCAGGGCGTCATCTTCGACATCACGGAACGCAAGCTGGCAGAGCAGGCTCTGCGCGAGAGCGAACAGCGGGAACGGGACGCGGCCGAACGGCTGCGCGCGCTCGACGAGATGAAGAACACGTTCCTCGCCGCGGTCTCGCACGAGCTTCGCAGTCCTCTCACCTCCATCCTCGGGCTGTCCCTCACCCTCGAGCGGACACCGGAGATGCCCGACGCCGACCGGGGGGATCTGCTCCGGCGATTGGCGCAGAACGCATCGAAGCTCGACCGGCTGCTGAAGGATCTGTTGGACATCGATCGGCTCAACCGGGGCATCGTGGAGCCGCAGTACCGCGTGACCGACGTGGGCGCCCTCGCGCGGCGGACCGTCGAGAGCCTCGACATCCTGAGCGGGCGAGAAGTGGTCGCCGAGGCCGATGCGGTCGTGATCGCGGTCGATCCGGCGAAGGTCGAACGGATCGTCGAGAACCTGCTCATGAACGCCGCGCGACATACGGCCCCCGACCGGCGGATCTGGCTCAGGGTGACGGCGCGCGACGGCGGCGTGGCGATCGCGGTCGAGGACGACGGTCCGGGGGTTCCGGCCGAGATCCGCGGGGCGATCTTCGAGCCCTTCCGTCAAGGTCCGACGGCATCACCCCATGCGCCCGGGACGGGGATCGGACTCTCGCTCGTCGCCAGGTTCGCCCAGCTGCACGGAGGCCGCGCCTGGGTCGGCGAGCGCGAGGGCGGCGGCGCGGCCTTCCACGTCTTCCTCCCGGGCCAGCGGGACGGAGCCGTCGCGACCGGCCCATCTCCCGCGACCGGCCAGGACGAGGGCGATACGCAGCTGTCACGCGTCGACGTCGGCTGAGCCTCAGCCCGACGGCGTCCGATCGCAGGCCAGATCCTCGACCACGGCGTCGTAGGCGCCGCCGAGGCGGCGCGCGGGCGCGGCCGCCTCGGAGGCGACCTTCGAGAAGGGATCGTCGTCGCCGATGCCGTCCAGGAGGTCGCGGTAGTCATCACGCGCTGCTGAGAACGCCCCGCCCACCGGATCGGGGACCGCGTCGGACCCCTCGACCGCGCGTACCGAGCTCGTGAGCTTCTCGAGGTCCCCGCGGACCTCCCCCACGCTCGCCCCCGGGCTCGGCGCTTCGAGGAAGCTCACCGTCGCCCGAAGGTTTCGCAGGTCATCACAGATCGACGCCGTTGGCGCCTCACCAGACCCGTTGCACGCGGTCGCCGACAGCGCGAGGACCACGATGACCGCTGCGACACGGAGGGTCGGTGACACGGTCCGAGCGTACACTCGGCTCGATGGCCGAACGCGACCACAACCCCTCGGGCCGTCGTCTGCATCTGCCGATCGTCGGGGTGACGAACGGACCCGGCGTGAACACGCGCGGTTCCCGTAAGCCACCGTGGCTCAAGGTGCGGCTCGCGACAGGCCCCAACTACACCGAGCTGAAAGGGTTGATGCGCGACGCCTCATTGCACACCGTCTGCGAGGAGGCGATGTGCCCCAACATCGGCGAGTGCTGGGAGGAGCGCGAGGCCACCTTCTTGATCCTCGGAGCGAAGTGCACCCGCCGTTGCGGGTTCTGCGACGTCATGACCGCGAAGCCTGATCCGGTCGACGAGGACGAGCCTCGCCGGCTCGCCGAAACGGTCCGAGCGATGGGGCTGCGTTACGTCGTCCTCACCGGCGTCGCGCGGGACGATCTTCCCGACGGTGGCGCTCACGTGTGGGCCGCCGCGGTTCGCGCGATCAAGGAAGCGGTGCCGGGCATCGGTACCGAGGTGCTGCCGTCGGACTTCAAGGGCGGCATGGATGATATCGCGACCGTTCTGGCCGCGGCACCCGACGTGTTCGCACACAACCTCGAGACGGTCCGTCGTCTGCACGACCGCATCCGGCCCGCGTTCGGATACGACCGCACCCTGGACGTGCTGCGCTTCGCGAAGC
>Ga0105242_10002575_pt1 | contig 14198 bp, 14 predicted proteins | sample KBSM24metaG_FD_81521 | JGI IMG/M metagenome (GOLD analysis project Ga0105242, IMG submission 81521) | Miscanthus rhizosphere microbial communities from Kellogg Biological Station, Michigan, USA - KBS M2-4 metaG | ecosystem: Host-associated > Plants > Roots > Rhizosphere > Soil | place...
TGTCACGACGCGGGTACCTCCGAGCGCTGTACTCTGATTGGCTTAGACACCCTCAGAATACAAGCACTTGCGAGTGCCCGCTTCGTCTTTATCCGCAGTGCTCGTGAATAATCCGGGCTAACTTCTTCCTCCAACTCCGTCGAGCGTCACGAGCTCGCGCTCGGACAATCGACCTGGAGTCGAAACGCGGCGGTAGCAGGAAAGGCGGCGAAGACCGCCAATACGAGGAGGCCCCGTTGCATGCCGTTGGAAAGTGCAATGGGGATTCCATGGCGGTTGCTTCATGAGTTCGCCATTTGTGATGGTTGCGCTGAATGATATAGTTACGGATACTATCCTTCATGATATGGCTTCGTACAACGCTCCTTCTCTTCGTCGCGATCTTGACTGCCTCCGTTGCGAATGCCTGCCAGGGTTGTGTGTGGCATATCGATACCGGTCCGATTTGTGAGCCCGTGGCAACGGGGTACTGCACCGAAACGTGCTGTTGGGCAGAGCAAGGCACCCCTTGTCCACAGCCCGACTACCTCTGGCCCTGCGGAGGTGGATTCAGCTTTCGAACTGCGTCCACGATCACCTTGGTGAACGCACGGATCCAGGACGCACGGGAACATCCCAAGCCACCGTTCTCGCGTTTGCTGCTGATGCGCAATCAGCAGCGGAGGCTCTTCGCCGTGCCGCTGGTTCGCCAAGCGAGAGCGAATGGTCCCATAGCGCGCCGGTGCGCGTGATTGTAGGAGTGCGCCGGCAGAACCGCCACCGCACTCCTATGGCAATCAGTGCTGCGTGGCTGAGGAAGCCATGCTGAACGCGGTAGCCGGCGGCGCAACTCCGGCCCGGTTGAGCTCTTCGTCGATGGTGCGCATCATGTTTTCGTGCGACGGCTCCACCATCCAGCGACCATTGAACGTCAACAAGGGAATCCGCGCGTACGGCGTTCTCGCGCCTCGCCTGGTGAAGTACCTGCTCTCGATCCGGCCGCCCAACGCGCGCGGCTACATCCATGCGAATCCCGCCACCGGCAAGCCGTATGTGGACATCCGGAAGCAGTGGGATCGCTTGATGTCGATCGCAAGCGGGATGCTCGGCTATCCACTCGTGAACGAGAAGGCCGACTTCTTCACCTTCCGCCACACCGGCGCTAGCAACATCGCCCAAAGCTCGCGGAACAGAGAGACGAGCTAATGCGCGTCGTGAACATGATGGGCGACACGAACGTCGAGACCGTGAGCCGTCACTACCTAAACCTGCAGTACGCGCCGGATGACGAAGTGATCGCGAACTGGGACCTACCGAAGACGCTTCCTTCCGCCGTCTCGCAACTCGCGGACTTCTTCTCTTCCGATCTCACCAACTAACAACGACCGCAGCGCGGCCCGCTCTCGCAGCGGCGCAGCCACGGGAGAACGCTCCGAACCACCTGCACACGCTTCCCGCCGCCGCCGTCCCGCGCTTCGCTATTGAGTGTTTCAATGAGTGCGCCACCTTTTGCGCTTCTTTCCGACAAACAACAAAAACGCCGCCAAAGGCGGCGCGTGCGAAATGTAATTTGGCGGGGCCGACGGGACTCGAACCCGCGACCTCCGGCGTGACAGGCCGGCGTTCTAACCAACTGAACTACGACCCCGCGGTCGATAATCGACGCGACAGCGTCGATCGGACTCCCTGCAACGCCACTGGGGTGGGTGGCATTCCCAGGGAGCGGCGCATCGTAACGGGTGGGTGGGGGCGCGTCAAGGTGCGAAAGTGACGCCCTCGCCGAGGGGGGCTCCGGCGGCGTCTTTCGGCGAAACGAGCGGCGTCTCGATGGGCCAGGGGATGCCGATCGCGGGATCGTTCCAAACGATCGTTCCCTCGCCGTTCGCGTTCCACAGCGCGGTGCATTTGTAGGCGACCTCCGCGTTGTCCGTCAGCGCGGCGAAGCCGTGCGCGAAGCCGGCGGGGACCCAGAGCATGAGTTGGTTTTCCTCCGACAGCTCGCGCGCGATCCACTTGCCGAGGGTCGGGGAGCCGCGGCGGATATCGACGGCCACGTCGTAGACGCGGCCGCGCACGCAGCGGACCAGCTTTCCCTGCGGGGGGTCGAATTGGTAATGCAGACCGCGAATCACGCCGTGGCGCGAGCTCGAGTGATTGTCCTGCGGGAACTCGATCGGGAGACCGTGCTTCGCGAAAGCGGCGGCGTTGAACGTCTCCATGAACCAGCCGCGGTTGTCCTTCCTGAGCACCGGTTGGATGGTGAGGATCCCGGGAAGTTCTGTCGGTTGGATCTCCAAGCGGCGCGGATGATACACGTTCGCGATATCTTTGTTGACGTGAACGAACCGGACGAAACGCAGCTCGAACGAAAACCGCAGTGGCGCCTCACCGGCGTCATCTTCTTCGGCCTCCTCGCGCTGGTGCTGCTCTACGCGGCGTTCATGATCCTCTGGCCGTTCATGACCGCGATTCTCCTCGGCGCGATCGTGGTGATCCTCACGTTCGGCATCTTCAAGCGACTGCGCGCGCGGCTGAAAGGAAGCTCGAATCGCGCCGCGCTGACGATGCTCCTCGGCATCACCATCGTCCTCGTCATTCCCGCGCTCATCCTCATCGTCCTGCTCGTGCAGCAAGCCAACGTCGTCGTCGAGAAGCTGCAGTCCGGCGAGGCGCAGGCGATGGTGCAGCGCATCGATACGGCGCGCTATCTCAACTGGATCAAACGCATCGCCCCGAACTTCGATCCCGAGACCCTGAGTCCGCAGCGGATGCTCCTCCCGGCCGTGCGGCAAGTCCCCGGCTGGGTCGCCCGTCACGGAGGCGCCGTCGTCGCCGGCTTCGCCGAGGCGGTGCTCGGATTCGCGCTGATGCTCCTGTCGATGTACTTCTTCTACGTCGAAGGCGAATCGATCCTCGTGCAGTTGTCGATCCTCTCGCCGCTGCCGAAACGCTACGACGACGAATTCCGCGCGCGCTTCAAAGACGTGATCGAAGCGACGTTCCGCGGACAGCTCTTCACCGGAATTGCGCAGGGGCTCATGACCGGCATCGGCCTCGCCATCGCGGGCGTGCCGGGCGCGGGATTCTGGGGCGCGGTCGCGGCGCTGCTCTCGCTCATTCCGATGGTCGGCGCGGCGGCGGTGTGGGTGCCGGCGGCGATCTATCTCATCATCTCCGCATCGATGGGACAGAGTCCGTGGTGGCAGGCGATCTTTCTCATCATCTGGGGCCTGCTGCCGGTCTCGCTGATCGACAACGTCGTGCGGCCATGGGCGATGGCCGGCAAAGCGCAGTTGCCTGCGATTCCGCTGCTGTTCGCGGTCCTCGGCGGCCTGCAGGCGTTTGGATTCGTCGGTCTCGTCATCGGTCCGCTCGTCTTCTCGCTCTTGATGTCGATCATCGAGATCTACAAACGATCGTTCCCGAAAGAGGCCGTCCAGACGGAGGAAGCGACATGATCACCGGCGCGCACTCGATCATCTACAGCAGCGACGCGGAAGCGGACCGCGCGTTTCTGCGCGACGTGCTGAAGTTCCCGAACGTCGACGTCGGCGGCGGATGGTTGATCTTCGGATTGCCGCCGTCCGAGGTGGCCGTGCATCCGGGGGAGAACGATGAGCACGAGTTCTATCTCATGTGCGACGACGTCGACGCGTTCATCGTCGAGATGAAATCGCACAACGTCGAATGCGGTCCGTTGCACACGCAACCGTGGGGTGTGTTGACGCAGGTTACGCTGCCGGGCGGCGGGAAGCTGGGCGTGTATCAGCCGCGGCATCGGCGGCCGCCGGCGTCATGACGTGACGTTTCGCACCATCTCCACGAGTTGCCGCGGCTCGAACGGCTTCTTCACGACGGCGAAGACATCCTTCGACGCGCGGCGCAGCATGGAAGGCGGCGAGCCCGTGACGAGCACCACGCGTTTCAACAGCTCCGGATCGTTCTCCCGCAGGTGCTCGATCACGGTCATGCCGCCCTCGGTCGGCGTCATGATGTCGAGCAGGAGCGCGGCGTAATCGGCGCGATGGATCCTCTCGATCGCCTGGCGGCCGGTGCTCACGCAGTCGACGCGGAATCCCTCGCCGCGCAGCAGCCTGGAGATGAGGCGCTGCATCGACGCATCGTCGTCGAGCAGCAGGACGCGCGGTTTCTTCCGAAAGCGGATCATGAGGTGGTGCGGGGTGAGGGGATCGAACCCCCGACATCCTCCTTGTAAGGGAGATGCTCTACCACTGAGCTAACCCCGCACACTGCAAGGAAGGCGCCGCAGAATAACACGCGCCTTACGGGCGCTCATTTCGGGCCAGCTTCTCCAGCGCGTCACCGGTGATGCGATAGACGGACCACTGATCCATCGGCAATGCGCCGAGGCCGCGGTAGAAGCGGATGGCCGGTTCGTTCCAGTTCAGGACCGACCACTCGACGCGGCCACAGTTGCGCTCGATCGCGATGGCTGCGAGACGCGCGAGCAGCGCGCGGCCGTAGCCGTGTCCGCGCAAGTCGGGACGGACGTAGAGGTCCTCGAGATAGACGCCGGGCCGGCCGAGGAACGTCGAATAGTTGTGAAAGAACAGCGCGAACCCGAACGGCTCGGAGTCCGTTTCGCCGATCAGCACTTCCGCGAATCGCGGATTGCCGAACAGCGTCTTCCGCAGTGAATCCTCGGTCGCCACGACCTGATGCTCGAGTCTCTCGTAATGCGCCAGCTCACGGATGAAGCCGAGGATCAGCGGCACATCCTCTTCCGTCGCCGTACGGATGTTCATGCGCGGCATCGTACAATCAAATTCCTGTCATTCTGAGTGAAGGCGAAGGACCCCCGGCGTCCAGGCGCCGAGCGTTCTTGCGCCGAAGATCCTTCGCCGTCTTCGCGGCTCAGGATGACAACCACGTCCGCCATGAAAACGAAACCGCTGGTGATGCTCTCCTGGGTCCAGGTCGTCATCGCCGTGGCATTCGTTCTTCTCAACTTCCACATGCTGATTCACCGTCCGTTGACCGGCTTCGAATACGCGAAGTCGAGCGGCAAGGTGCTCAATGTCGCGCCCGAGAGCTCGGCCGCGCGGGCAGGGATCGCGCCGGGCGATCGCGTCGTATCGGTGAATGGATACGCCGTCGGATACGACGTCGTCCCGCTCTTCTTCGCGCGCGCCGGCGACACCGTGCCGGTGGTGATCGAGCGGAACGGCGCGGTGCGCAAGCTCGAGATCACGCTCAGCTCGCAGGAGGAGCTGCGGCGGGCATCGCTGCACGCCGGCGGCACGCGCACACTCTCCGCGATCACCGGCTACCTCAACTTCCCGCTGCACATCTGGATGCTCGGCCTCGGAATCGGTCTGCTCGTGCTGCGGCCCGGCAACAAGGACGCGCGTCTGTCCGCGCTCACGCTTGTCTACTGGGCGGGCAGCATGTTCATGTATCAGATCTCGGGATTCGGAACGATCCTCGACGCGATTCCGGAAGCATTCAAGCTGCCGATGCTGATCGTCGACGCGATCTTCTGCGCCGGGTTCTTCGCCGCGGCCGCGCACTTCGCGCTGATCTTTCCGAGCGAGCGCGTGGGGCGCCTGCGGCGGGCGTGGGAAGCCGTTCCGTATGTCGTCGCGCTGCCGATCTTCATCGAGACGCTCGCCAACAACGTGCAGCGCCTGCAGCATGACCTTCATGACGCTCCGCTTCCCTTCCGCGATGCCTCGTCGAGCTTTGGCACGTTCCTCCTCGTCGGCGCGCTGATCATCCTCGGCATCCGGTTCACGCGGATGCGCGACGCGAATGCGCGCCGGCGCGTGCAGCTCGTCTTCCTCTCGCTGCTGCCCGGCACCGTCACCTTCGCGCTCGGATTCATCGGCGAGACCTTTCATCTCGGATACACATGGACGCAAGTCGTGCGGCTGCTGAACACACCGTCGACGATGCTTGGCTCCGCGCTGTACGCGTACGCAGTCGTACGCCACCGGCTGTTCAACGTCCGCGTCCTGGTACGGCGCAGCCTGCAGTACGCGCTCGCGCGGGGCACGCTGTTCGCGCTGATGTCGCTTCCGCTCATTGCGCTGGGTGCGTTCTTCTACGCGCATCGGGCCGATTCGCTGTCGGTGCTGCTGACGGGCAAGCCGGCGATGTATCTGCTGTTGATCGTGCCGCTCATCGCGGTCATTCACTACCGCAAGCGGCTCCTCGAGCGCCTCGACCGCCGTTTCTTCCGCGAGCAATACGACGCGCGTCGCCTGCTGCTGCACGTCGTGTCGATCATCCGCGGCGGCTCGGACATGCTCGCGCTCTCGCGCGCGGCACTCGACGAGATCGACAAGGCGCTGCATCCGACGCACATCTCGCTGTGGCAGGTGGATCCCGAGGGAGGGCAGTTGCATCGCGGGTTCTATCGCGGCGAAGACGCGCCGTTCGAGGTGCCGCTGACCGCGAGCGGCACGCTCGCGTCGCTGCTGACGACCGACGACGATCCGCTCGACGTCCACAGCCGCGCCTCGCGCACGCTTCTGCAGCGGCTGCCGGAAGCGGAACGCGAGTGGCTTCACCATTGCGACGCGTATCTGATCGTTCCGCTGCTCATTGAGAAGCGCCTCGTCGGGCTGATGGTCCTCGGCGAACGCAAGTCGGAGGAGCCGTACAGCCGCGAGGATCGCGAGCTGCTGCGGATGCTCGGCGCGCAACTCGCGCTGACGCTCGACTACACGCGCCTCAAGCAGTCGCCGTCGCTGGTCTGGTCGCCCGCGCCGGTACACCTCTTCACCTCCGACGTTTTGCAGCTCTGTCCGAAGTGCGGGCGCTGCTATGCGCCGGAGGCGACGGAGTGCGAGCTCGATCAACAGGCGCTCGTTCCGGAGTCGGGCGTGCCGCGCGTGATCGAGGACAAGTACATCGTCACGAAGCTCCTCGGGCGCGGCGGCATGGGCTCGGTGTATCTCGCGACGCAGAAGCGCCTCAATCGTCCCGTGGCCATCAAGGTGCTGCTCTCGCATCTCGTCGGCAGCTCGTCGATGCGCAGCCGGTTCGAGCGGGAGGCGCGCATCGTCGCCCGGCTCCGGCATCCGGCCATCGTCACGATCCACGACTTCGGCGTGCTCGCCTCGGGACATGCCTACCTGGTCATGGAGTACCTCGACGGCGAGACGCTGCGGAAGACGATCAGCAGCGGGCCGCAATCGCTCGCGGCGGCGATGACGATTCTGCGGCCGGTCGCCGACGCGATCGATGCGGCGCATGGCGCGGGCATCGTGCATCGCGATCTGAAGCCGGAGAACATCATGATCGTGCGCGATCACGGCAGCCTTCCGGCGCCGCGGGTGCTCGACTTCGGACTGGCGAAGATGTCGAATCCGATCGGCGAGGACGAGGCGACGTTCGTGCAGTCGGGTCACAGCGCGGGCGTGGTCGGCACGCTGATGTACATGGCGCCCGAGGTGCTGAGCGGACATGCCGCGGACGCGAAGGCCGACCAGTACAGCCTCGCGCTGATCGTCTACGAGCTGCTGGCCGGCGAGCATCCGCTCGGGCACGCGACGAATCTCGCGTCGGTCGTGCGCGGACACACCGACCTGCCGATGATTCCGATCACGGAACGCGTGGCGGACGTGCCGCGCCATACCGCGGAAGCGATTCACCGCGCGCTGTCGAAGAAGGCGGAAGAGCGCTTCGGAAGCGTCGGCGAGTTCATCGCGGCGCTGTAATGGAGCGGCGGGCTCTCAGCCCGCCGGCGGCCGTTCCGCTTCGGCGGGCTGAGAGCCCGCCGCTCCACCTGGGACGACCATCACCGGTACGGGTGCGTGGCGGATGACGTCGAGCTTTCCTTCACTCGGCTCGCTCTTCGCGTTGAGGAAGATCGCGTCGGCGTCGGACTTCGCGGCGTAGCGGACGATCTCTTTTTGCGCGTCCGAGCCCTTGACGATGCGCGTCGTGGCGTTGGGCACCTTCGCCGCGAGCGTCTGCAGCAGCTCCTCGGCGCGCGCGCGCTGCTCGTCGTCGCAGACGGTGAGCAGATGCACCTCGCTCCCGATTTTCGCGGCGAGGTCGAGCGCGGCGTGCGAGGTCTGCTCGAGATGCACCGGCACGATGATGCGTTTGAGATCGGTGCGCTTGCGGATGCCGTAACGAATGGCGAGCACCGGCGCGGGCGGATCGCGCAGGACGGCGATCGTCGTCGAGCCGACGAAGAGGTGCGCGACGTGGTGGCGGGCGTGCGTCGCGATCACGATCAGATCGGCGTTCTCGCTGATGGCCGTCCTGCAGACTTCGTTGCCCGGATCGGGTGCCTGGCGGACGATCAGCCGCGTCACGACCGAGGCGTTCGCACTGCCGACGCGCGCGCGCAGCCGCTCGAGCTCCTGCTGCTCGGCGTACTCGTACAGCGAAGGATCGGCGGGGAATCGAAGCTCGTCGGGGTGCGATGCCCAGGTCATGCGCACGTGAAGGATGATCAGCTCCGCACCGGTGTTCGCCGCGATCCGGACCGCGTCCTCGAACACCCACTCGGACGCGGTGGAGAAGTCGGTCGGGATGAGAATGCGGCGAAACATTGCAAGTGGAGCGGCGGGCTCTCAGCCCGCCGGCCCGCGGCATCGGCGGGCTAAGAGCCCGCCGCTCCACGCCTATCGTGCCACAGGCGCTGCCGGAGCGGGAAAAACGGTTGGGGTGACGATGTAGCGGATCACCGTCTTCGGCTCCGCTTCGGTCTCCGCGATCTGCAGCGTCACCTGTTTCCCGTTCGGGTTCATCGCTTCGCCGGGGATGAACGGGTCCTGCATCGCCTGGTTGAGCTGTACCTCGAGCGTGCGCCAGTTCTGCTGCTCCGGCGGATACGTGTCCTGGGCCGGGAACGCGCGGAACTGTGCGAGGTAAGTCGTGTAGTAGTGATAAACCTGCGGGAACGAGTCATCGGTGGCGAGCGTGTAGACCTCGGCGCCGGCGCCGTAGCGGCCGCGGACCATGACCTCGTCGCGGCGGGTCAGATCCTCGCGATACTCCGCGCCTTCGTAGATCGGAATCGCCTTGTTGATCGAGCCGATGACCTGTCCCGGATCGACCGGCATTTCTGCCACCGGCGCTTCCTTCGGAGGATTCTGCTCCGTCGCGGCGCTCGACTCCGTGCCGCCCGTGCAGCCGCTGAGCGCGAACGACAGCGCGAGTACGGCAACCAATGCCCTGATCATCACACGTTGATAGAGCAATCGATGTTCCAGAAGGCGGACGGCAGACGGCCGGCGGCCTGCTTCTGCACTCTGCCCTCTGCCATCCGCCATCTGCATTAGTTGTTCTGCGGATGAAAAGTAACCGAGCGGTACCGTTGCGCGTTGCTGCGGAGACGCTCGAGCGCGGTTTCGCCGCCGTATCTCGCGACCAGTTGCTCGTCGTACAGATCGGAGATGCTGGCCACGCTGTCGAGCGAGGCGATGAGTTGCTCGGGGCGCAGGCGCCGTCCGAGGAAGGAATGCGAGTAGAAGATGTCCTGTCCGACCATGCTGAAGGCGCCGAGCGGGACCTCCGCGTTCAGGCGGAGCAGCTCCTGCATGCACTCGAAAGTCGGATCGACGCCTTGCACGCAGAACGCGAGGATCTCGATGACCGCGTCGTCTTCCTCGTACGGGTCGATCGAAATCTCCAGCACCGTCGAGCCGTACTTGAGATAGAAGTCGCAGTGATCGGCGTCGTCGAAGTGCTCATCCGTCAGTTCATCGAGGTACGACTTCACAGCCCGGTACACTTCCTCCTGGCATTGCGTGTGGAACTGCTTGGTGCGCGCGGGCGGCATTGGCGGTGATTATAGCGATGAATGTTCCATTTGACGGTCGCAGAACGCTCGTGCTCAAACGCGGCAAGGAACGCGTCGTCGCAAATCGCCATCCGTGGATTTTCGCCGGCGCGATTCACAGCGAGCGCGGCCCGGAAGACGCCGCGATCGGAGATCTCGTCGACAGCGAAGGCAAGCGCCTCGCGTCGGGCCTCTACTCGCGCCATTCGCAGATCCGGCTTCGCGCGCTGACGTTCGGCGATGAAGAGCTGACGCCGGAGCTCATCGCGGCGCGGATCTCCGCCGCGATCGCGCGGCGCGGCGCGATCTTCGACGACTCCACGAATGCCGCGAGACTCGTCCACGCCGAAGGCGATGAACTGAGCAGCCTCGTCGTCGATCGCTACGACGACCTCGTCGTCGTCGAGATCGCGAACCGCGGCCTCGAACAACTGAAGCCGCTCATCGTCGAGACCCTGCAACGCGAGCTCTCGCCGCGGGTGATCTATTTCAAGAACGACTTGCCAGTGCGCAAGCTCGAGCAACTCCCGACCATCAGTGGAGCGGCGGGCTCTCAGCCCGCCGATGACGCAGGCCGGCGGGCTGAGAGCCCGCCGCTCCACTTCCTCGAGTCCGGGCTCTCGTTCCGCGTCGATCCTGCCGAAGGGCAGAAGACCGGATTCTTTCTCGACCAGCGCGAGAATCGCCGCCTCGCGCGAACACTTGCCGGCGGTAAGCGTGTGCTCAATCTCTTCTCGTACACCGGAGCGTTCGGTGTGTATGCGGCGGCCGGCGGCGCGTCGTCGATCATGAACGTCGACGTCTCCGCGCGCGCGATCGAGCTCGCGCGCGAGAACCACGCTCTCAACGGACGCGAGGCGGACTTTGTCGTCGCCGACGCGTTCCAGTTCGTGCGCCAGCATCACGAGCGGTTCGACCTCATCGTCTGCGACCCGCCCGCGTTCGCGAAGTCGCGCGGCGACGTCGAGCGCGCCGCGCACGGCTACAAAGATGTCAACCTTCACGCCCTGAAGCTCGTCGAGCCCGGCGGCATGCTGATGACGTTCTCCTGCAGCGGCCACCTGTCGCTCGATCTCTTCCAGAAGATCATCTTCGCCGCCGCGCTCGATGCCGGGCGACGCGTGTCGTTCGTGCGCCGTCTCACCGCCGGGCCGGATCATCCGGTGAGCGTCTATTGTCCGGAAGGGGAGTACCTGAAGGGATTCTTGCTCGAAGTGAGATAATTTTCAGTCCGCTCATGACCACCACGCTCACCAACGTCCCGCTCCCCAGGGCCTCGCGCGAGATCACCATCGCGTACCTGGGCGACCTTCTCCGCAACGCCGGCTTCATCGACGACAGACAACGCGCCGATCTCGACGGCGTCGACCGCCAGTTCCGGGCCCAGGCGCGGGCGTCGAAGTCGCGCACCGAAGAGGAAGCGAGTCCGTTCAAGGCGCTCGCGGCGCTGAACCTCACCGACGCCAGCGGCAACGCGACGAAGATCGACGACTTTCTGCTGGCCCGCCTCATCGCCGAGGATGCGCGCGTGCCGTTCTGCAAGATCGACCCGCTCAAGCTCGACGTGGAGATGATCGAGTCGAAGATCTCGCGGCCGTTCGCGCGCAAGCACAAGATGGTTCCGGTGGCCATCCGCGACGGCAAGGTCATCGTGGCGATGGTCAACCCGTTCGACCACGCCGCCATCGACTCCTATCGCCCGATGGCCAAGCAGGACATCGAGATCGTCGTCTCCGCCGAGTCGGACGTGATGGGCGTGATCACCGAGCAGTACGGCTTCCGCACCGCGGTGACGAAGGCCGGCCGCGACCTCGCCCGCGGCGCGATCGACCTCGGCAATCTCGAGCAGTACATCAAGCTCAAGTCGGGCGCGGAGATCGAGACCAGCGACCAGCACATCGTCAACGCCGTCGACTACCTGCTGCAGCACGCGTACGACTCGCGCGCCTCCGACATCCACATCGAGCCGAAGCGCGAGCAGGCCCAGATCCGTTTCCGCATCGACGGCGTGCTGCACGAGATCCAGCGCGTGCCGAAGCTGGTGAACCTCGCCGTGACCTCGCGCCTCAAGACCATGTGCCGCATGGACATCGCCGAGAAGCGACGCCCGCAGGACGGCCGCATCAAGACCGAGCACGATGGAAAAGAGATCGAGCTGCGCGTGTCGACGCTGCCGACCGCGTTCGGCGAAAAAGTGGTGATGCGCATCTTCGATCCCGAGATCCTCATGCACGACCTCGGCGGACTCGGATTCTACGAAGACGAGCTGAAGACGTTCGCCGACTGGATCAAGCGCCCCCACGGCATCATCCTCGTCACCGGTCCCACCGGCTCGGGCAAGACCGTTACGCTCTACTCCGCGCTCAAGAGTCTTTCCTCGCCCGAGATCAACATCACCACGATCGAAGATCCGATCGAGATGGTGTGGGAGGACTTCAATCAGACGGCGGTGCAGAACAAGGTCGGCATCACGTTCGCGTCCGCGCTGCGCACGATCCTCCGCCAGGACCCCGACATCATCATGGTCGGCGAGATCCGCGACGGCGAGACGGCTCAAAATGCCGTTCAGGCCGCGCTGACCGGACATCTCGTCTTTTCGACGCTGCACACGAACGACGCCTCGAGCTCGATCACCCGCCTGGTCGATCTCGACATTCAGCCGTTCCTGATCTCGTCGACGCTCATCGGCGCGATGGCGCAGCGCCTCGTGCGCAAGATCTGCGAGCACTGCCGCCGCAACCGCCCGCTGAGTCTCGAAGAGTCGTCGATGCTGAACCTGCAGGCGCCGGAGGGAAAACGGATCATCGTGAAAGAAGGCGCCGGCTGCATCCGCTGCCGCAACACCGGCTACTTCGGACGCACCGGCATCTTCGAGATCCTCCCGATCGACAACGCCATCCGCGACCTCATCGACCGCGGCGAAGACTTTCTGAAGATCAAGGACATGGCCATCAAGCGGGGCATGCGCACGCTGCGGCAAAGCGCGCTGCGCAAGCTGGCCGAGGGGATCACGAGCTTCGAGGAAGTCGTACGGGTGACGGGGATCTGACGCTCAGAGCGGCGGATTCAATCGCACTCTGAATTTTTCGCCGTCCACCAGATGCATTCCCCCGAGCTGTCCGCCTTGAATGTGCTGCTCGGCGGCAGGCACCCATCCCCAGAACGCGTCGGCTCCGCACTCGAGCGTGCAGGCATAGGGATACTCGTCGCGCGAAAATCCGTATTCATGGGATTTACGCGCACCCGGGAGTTGCACCCCGATGTTGAACACCTTTTCGCGGGCGACGTCGCGGATGCTGACCGCAGTATTCGCGTCGCCGCCGATCATCGCGAGAGACCTGATCTGCTGCGACGCCGTGTGACGCGCATACACGGTGGACACCGTGTCGGCGACGAACGTGAGCGTCGTGGGAGCGCCTTTCTCGATCGCGGCAGCCGTGAGCCAGTAAATCTCCGGCGTGGTGGCCCTGTCGATGGTGTGCACCTTCAATGGAGCCTGTTGGGCGCGCTGCACTACGCGGGAATGCGCCATCATCGGCAGAATCGCGACGCCGGGCGCGGTCGCGCGCCGCGCCATCCGTTCGGCCTCCGCCTCGAGCAGGGCGTCCTGCACGACCACGACTCCGGCGCCGAACGGATTGCGTACGCGGCCGGCTCGCTGCTGGACGACATGCGCGAGCTCGTGCGCGAGGATGCGCTGCCCGGAAGGCGTGTTCGGATTGCCGGCGCCCGGCGCCAGATGCAAGTGCGTGCCATGGGTGAAAGCGAGTGCGCCGATCGACTGCGCGTGCGGACCGACATGCACGCGAACGTCGGCGAAGCTCGTGCCGAACGCCGCCTCCATCCTCTGGCGTACAGCCGGCGGAAGCGGCTGGCCGCCCGCGATGGGAAAGGTGACGAAGGACGACGGCAGCGGCGTCGCCGGTCCACGCGGCACCATGCGCTGAACCTGCGGCGCTGGACCTGCCGCGGACCGCGAAGCGAGCGGCTGGGCGACGCGTGCGCGCACCCAATCCGGCGTCGTCCGCATCGGCTGGGCTACGGGCGCCAGCCGGAGTCCCTGCGGGAAGTACCCCTGGATGACTCCTGTGTAAGGCATGGGAAATGGAGTTCCATCATACGCCGGTTACGGGGATCTCAGAACTACGGCTCGATGTCCCACGCTTACCGGCGCGAAGCCGTTCGAGAAGTTGTACTCGTTCAAAGTTGTTTCATGTGGTGACCGCTGCCCTCAGCGGTCACGGGTGGGACGGCGCTTCGCGCCGTGCGACCGCTGAGGGCAGCGGTCGCCACATAGCGAAGCAAACTTGAACGACCACTAGAACGGCCTCGTCGAGGGCATACTCCGAGTATAGGTCGGGCCGGTGCTATCCTTTCGGGCAGGTTCACAGCAACGTCGGGAGAACGCGATATGACCGTTCAGGCTGCGCCTTCGTCGCTCGAGCGCGAACTGGAA
>Ga0105242_10002576_pt1 | contig 14196 bp, 9 predicted proteins | sample KBSM24metaG_FD_81521 | JGI IMG/M metagenome (GOLD analysis project Ga0105242, IMG submission 81521) | Miscanthus rhizosphere microbial communities from Kellogg Biological Station, Michigan, USA - KBS M2-4 metaG | ecosystem: Host-associated > Plants > Roots > Rhizosphere > Soil | place: Michigan...
ATGCGGCGGCTCGTCCACGTCTCCAACCGCCTCGGGCGCGGTGTCCAGCGTAACCCTGAGCGCGACCAGCGTCACCGTCGCGGGGAGCGCAACCGGCACCGTGACGTTGAGCGCGCCGGCGCCTGCTGGAGGCGCGACCGTGGCGCTGGCCAGCAGCAACACCGGCGTCGCGACGGTTCCGGCGTCGGTGACGGTCGCTGCGGGCTCGTCGAGCATCGGGTTCATCGTCGTTGCCGTCGCCCCCGGTTCCGCCGCCGTCACGGCGTCGATGAACGGCAGCAGCAGCCAGTCACCGGCGCTCACCGTGACGGCGCGCGCGGCGCTCGCGTCGATTGCGTTGTCGACCGGCAGCATCGTCGGTGGAGAGACGGTGAACGGCACCATCACGCTTTCGGCCGCCGCTCCCGCCGGCGGCGCCAGCGTGTCCCTGTCGGGCACCTCGCCGGTAGTCGTTGTCTCCAGCGTGACGGTGCCGGCTGGATCGAGCAGCGCGACCTTCTCCGCGTCCACCGGCGCGGTCAGCAGCACGGTTGTCACGACCATCACTGCGTCCTATGGCGGCGACTCCAAGTCAGCGCAACTGTCGCTGACGGCGCCGACCGCGGCGACGGCAAGCTTCGGCGTGACGGGTGCGACCGAGAGCGAGACCTGCGCGCTGGCCAACGGCGGAAACACACTCAACTGCACGTTCAACGGCAGCACATCGACGGCGCCGGGGCCGATCGTGTCCTGGGAATGGACCTACGGCGTCGCCGGGGCGACGACCTTCTCGCAGCGGACGACCGGGGCGGTGCTGACGCAGCCGGCCGTCAATTGCAGCTTCCTCCCTCCGCCGCCGCTGCCGGCTGCGCCCGCCGATCAGTTTTTCAAGCTGACGGTCACGCTCAAGGTCACCGATAGCCTCGGCAACGTCAGCGCGGTGGCCAGCAACCCCAATGCGCGGGTCTTCCCGTCAGGCACCTGCGGGTTCTAGAAATCCAACCTCCGCTCCCCGCCGTAGATGGGGGCGGAGGTGTTTCGTGCGACGACCGTTGTATTTCGCCACGTTGATGGTGCTGCTGCTGGGTTACGCCATCATGCCCGGACGGGCATCCAGCCACCGTGAGGCCCCGCTGATCAGCAACGATCCGCAGGCCGATCACACGGACGTCTATGCGTTCGTGAGCCCGGACGCGCCCGACACGGTCACCATGATCGCGTCGTTCAACCCGTTCGAGGATCCCGCCGGCGGCCCCAACTTCTTCCGCTTCGGCGACAGCGTCCTCTACGAGATCAAGATCGACAACAACGCCGATGGCGTCGAGGACATCACCTATCAGTTCCGGTTCACCTCGCAGGTGCTCAACCCGAACACGTTCCTCTACGCCACCGGGCCGATCACGTCGCTCGACGCGGCGACGCGCAACATGTACCAGACCTACACCGTGACGCGGATCGAGAGCGGCCGGACGGTCTTCACCGCCGGCCCGATGCGCACGATGTACGACAACGTCGGCCCCGCCTCGACGCCCAACTACGGCGGCAACGGCAGCGGCATCTACGAGTTCCGCCAGGCGGACGGCGGCGTCGGCCGCGTCTTCGCCGGGCAGACCGACGATCCGTTCTTCCTCGACCTGCGCGTGTTCGACCTGCTCTACGGCGGCAACCTCTCGGAAGCCGGCACCGACACGCTCGCCGGGTTCAACGTGCACAGCATCGCGATTCAGGTGCCGAAGAACTCGCTCAAGGCCGGCAGCCCGATCATCGGCGTCTGGTCGACGGCGAGCCGTCCCGCCACGACGACGCGCGCCGCCGGCACGGAATCGTCAACCGGCAGTTTCGTCCAGGTGTCGCGCCTCGGCATGCCGCTGGTGAATGAAGTCGTCATCCCGGTCGGCCAGAAGGACAAGTGGAACGGCAGCATCCCGTCGGCCGACGGCCAGTTCCTCAGCTACGTCACCGACCCGGAACTGCCGAAGCTGCTGCAGCTCGTGTACGGCATCCCGGCGCCGTCCACTCCGCGCAACGACCTCGTGCAGGTGTTCCTGACCGGCGTCCCCGGGCTGAACCAGCCGTCGGGTGTCAAAGCGTCGGAAATGCTCCGATTGAACACGGACATTCTGCCGACGGCATCTCCGGCCCGTCTCGGCGCGCTCGCCGCAGACATCCAGGGCTTTCCTAACGGCCGCCGGCTCACCGATGACGTGGTGGACATCGCACTGCAGGTGACGGTTGGCGCGCTGGGCGGCGTCAAGACGTCGCTCGGCGACGGCGTCGATCGCAACGACGTGGCGTTCCGCACCACGTTCCCGTACCTCGCGTTCCCGCACTCGGGCGGCAACGCGTGGAAGCTGAACCCGAACGCACCTCGCGGTCACTGAACTCGCGGCAATCGGTCGTAGGGGCGGACCCGTGTGTCCGCCCCGGGGCCGGCACATGGGCCGGCCCCTACATCAACCGGCATCGGAGTGTCGGGCAGGCCTGAAGGCCTGCACTACGTTCCGCCAATCGGTCGTAGGGGCGGACCCGTGTGTCCGCCCGGCGGCTGGAACGAGACGTAGGGGCGGACCCGTGTGTCCGCCCTGGGGCCGGCACATGGGCCGGCGCCTACATCCAATCCCCCGATCTCGTGAATAGGAGCTTGAAGCGTGCGCAGGTTCTTTACGCCATCCACCTTCGTCTCGGTCGCGATCATCGCCGCGGTGACGGCGATGGTCGCGGTCGCCAACCTTCGCTCGCGAGAATCACGCGCCAGCTACGGCCGGCAAGCCAACTGGCGACCGATGGGTACTCGCGGCGCCGGGACCAGCCGCGCCGATCTCGGCGCCCGCATCGTCGAACTGCGAGCCGCGGTGGCGAAGCAGTCCGAAGACGTCGCCGCGGCGGTAGTGCTGGCGGACGCGCTCGTCCGCCAGACGCGGATCACCGGCAATACGGGCCTGGCGATCGAGGCCGAAGGCGTGCTGAAGCGCGCGCTCGCCAACGACGTGTCCAACTACGACGCCAATCGCGCGCTCGGGAGCCTGCTGCTGTCGCAGCACCGCTTTCGCGAGGCGGTGGCGATCGGCGAGAAGAACCGGGACGCGAGGCCCTACGACCCGATCAACTACGGCGTGATCGGCGACGGGTATCTCGAGCTCGGCGACTACGACAAGGCCTTCGAGGCGTTCGACAGGATGATGTCCCTCCGCCCCAGCTCCGCCTCGTACGCCCGCGTGGCCTACGCGCGCGAACTGCAGGGCAACCTGGCGGGAGCGATCGAGTCGATGAAGCTTGCCGTGGACGCGACGCCGCCGGATGACCCGGAGGCGCTCGCCTGGCACCACGCGCAGGTGGGCGATCTCTATCTGCGTCTCGGCCGGATGCACGAAGCCGAGAGCGAGTACATCGCCGCGTCGCACGCCTTCCCCGGTCATCCGTTCGCGATGACCGGCTACTCTCGGCTGCTGGCGGCGCGCGGCGAACCGGGCGCCGCGCTGGCGCTGCTGCAGGAACTGGCGACGACGGCGCCGACCCCGGACCTCGCGGCGCGCACCGGCGATCTGCTGGCGCAGATCGGACGCCGCGACGAGGCCGAGCGGCAGTACGCGCTCGCCGAGGCCGGCTGGCGGACGGATGCGCCGGAGCCGAAGAACCTGGCGCGCTTTCTCGCGGATCACGATCGGAAGATTCCCGAAGCCGTTGCCGTTGCCGCCGGCGCGGCCGCCGAGCGTCACGACATCTTCACGGAGGACGCTCTCGCGTGGGCGTACTTCAAGGCCGGGCGCGTCGCGCAGGCGCGGGAGGCGATCGCGCGCGCGCTGCGAACCGGCTCGAAAGATGCGGACATCCGCGCGCATGCCAGGGCGATCGAAGCGGCAGCAGGTCAGGCGGCCGCGCGATGAGGCGGGCAGCCGCTCGACATGCCGGCGCGACGGCCGTCGAGCCGCGCGCGTTCATCATCTTCGTGGTCGTGTGCGTCGCGCTGCTGTTCGCGATTGCCGCCAACGCCCATGAGATCGGCAAGACGCAGGTCCAGGCGTCGCTGCGCGGCGGCGCCTACGAGATTGATGTCGTCGTCGATCCCGATGCGCTGCTGCCGACGCTGGAGGCCTACGGTCGGCGGCCGATCTCACGCGACCTGCCGCGCGACGAGCGGGATCACCGAATTGCCGCGCTCTCCGGCGTGTTCCTCGAGCGGGTCCGCGTCTCGTTCGACGGCCGGCCGGCCGAGTCGGCCTTCGAGTACCTGCCTTCGTCCGCTTTCAACGACTTTGCGCAGGCGCCGTCGAAGGTGCGGCTCCGCGGCACGGTGCCGCCTGGTTCGTCGGACTTCGCCTTCACCTACGGTCTCGCGCTCGGCACCTACGCCCTGAACCTCAGGATCGGCGACGGTCCGGTGCTGACCCAATGGGTGGTGGGCGGGGCCGTCAGCGAGCCGGTCTCGCTCGCCGCGCCGCTGCCGCCGCCGACCCGCGCCGAGATCGGCTGGCAGTATTTCGAGCTGGGCTTCACCCACATCCTGCCCAACGGCTTCGATCATGTCCTCTTCGTCGTCGGCATCTTCCTGCTGACGTCGCGATGGCGGTCGATCGTGGCGCAAGTCAGCACGTTCACCGTCGCGCACTCCATCACTCTGGCGTTGACGATGTACGGGATCGTGTCGCTGCCGGCGAAGGTGGTCGAACCGATGATCGCGCTGTCGATTGCCTACGTCGCGATCGAAAACCTCGTGGTGCGCGAGCTCAAGCCCTGGCGGCTCGCGCTGGTGTTCTCGTTCGGCCTGCTGCACGGCATGGGATTCGCCGGCGTGCTCCGCGATCTCGGCCTGCCCCGGCCGGCGTTTCTCACCGCGCTGGTCACGTTCAATGTCGGCGTCGAGGCGGGGCAGCTTTCGGTGATCGCGATCGCCTTTGCCGCGTGTGCGTACTGGCAGCACCGCGATCGCATCGCCTATCGCCGCTTCGTCGTGGTGCCGGCCTCGCTCGCCATCGCATTGACGGGCCTGTTCTGGACCGTTCAGCGCGCGTTCGCCTGACGGGCTATGGCTGCGCCTGACGGCCGCCGGCGCCCCGTTCCCGATCGATGGAGCGTCATCGAGGCGGGGAAGCCGCCGGCGCCGATCCTGCCGTGGTGGGCGCGTGCGGCCGACGTCGCGGCGATCGCGCTGGTCCTGGTCGGGCTCACCGTCTCCGTGACCGGCGGGTTCCGCCTTCGCTTCGGGGAGTGGCGCTTCGCGCTCACGTCTCTTTCCCGTCCGCTGCTGCTCGCGCTCCTCGTCGCCTTCGTCCGTCATCTGCTCGTCCGCGATCACCCGCTCTATACGCATGCCTGGCAGCAGGCGCAGCGCTGGACGCGATCCGTCGCACTGCGAACCGCCGCATCGGTGTTCGCCGGATCGCGTGCGGCGATCTTTTTCGCCGGGCTTCTCGCCGTCCTGATGATCGGCTACGCACCGGGGACGCCGCCCTGGCGCGATTACGACAACGAGCTGATGAACCTGCCGCTGCGATGGGACGCGGGCTGGTATCTCCAGATCGCCGAGAACGGCTACAGCTACATCCCGGACGCGGGCGCCGAGGCGCAGCAGAACATCGTCTTTTTTCCGGCGTATCCGATGGTGACGCGGGCGGTCGCGCTGCTGCTCGGCAACCACAAGACCGCGTACGTCGCGGCGGCGACGATCGTGTCGCTCGTGGCGTTTCTCTTCGCGCTCGCCTATCTGCATGCGTTCGCGCGCGACGAGATCGGCGACGAGGCGGCGCCGGTGGCGCTGTGGCTGCTGGCGGCCTATCCTTTCGCGCTGTTTTTCGGCGCGGTCTACACGGAGTCGCTGTATCTCCTCGCCGCGCTCGGTGCCTTCCACCACTTCCGGCGTCGTGAGCTCGTGCGCGCGGGCGCGTGGGGGATCGTCATCGGCCTGACGCGGCCCAATGGCGGCTTGCTGAGCGTGCCGCTCGCGCTGCTCGCGTTGTCCCCGTGGTTGCCATTCGCCATTGCGGGTGGGCGTGCCGTGATCCGCGCCCCGGGCGCGCGGCGATTGAAGCACGTCGCGCCGGCCCTCTTAGCGGCATCGACCTGTGCGATCGGGACACTCCTGTATTCGGCGTTCGTCTGGCGGATGACCGGCAGCCCGTTCGCCTGGGCGAGCGGCCATGCCGCCTGGGGCCGGCACTACACCAGCCTCGCGCACCTGGTCGCGACCCGCTACGACGTCATCGGCCACGCGGGGCTGTACGAGTACGTCGCCCGATCGCCTTACGACATGCTGAACGTGCTGGGCGCCGTCTTCGTGCTCGCGGCCGTGTGGCCGGTGTGGCGGCGGTTCGGGATCGCGTTCGCGGTGTTCATCCTGATCAACATCCTGCCGCCGCTGACCACCGGCGGCTTCCTGTCGGCGGGCCGCTTCTCGTCCGTGCTGTTCCCGGCGTTCGTGTGGCTGGCCGCCGTCTTGAGTCCGCAACAGCGCACCGCGTGGATCGTCAGCTTCGCGATGCTGCAGGCGATGTGCGCGGCGCTGTTCTACACCTGGCGCCCGTTGTTCTAGGGTCCGGGCACGCATTCTTAATTCTTAATTCCAAATTCTTAATTCCGATACGCAGCCGCCTGAATCCCATACAGCTGCGAGTACTGTCCTCCCTTCGCCATCAGCTCCTCGTGGCTCCCGGATTCGACGAGCTTCGCGCCGTCGAGGACGACGATCAGGCTAGCCATTCGCACCGTCGAGAAGCGGTGCGACACGAGGATCGTGATGCGGCCGCCGTGGGTGTCGTTGCGCGCCGCCTCGGCGTAGCGCTCGAACAGCGCGTGCTCGGTCTCCGCGTCGAGCGCCGCGGTCGGCTCGTCGAGCACCAGCAGCAGCGGGTCGTCGCGCATGAAGCCGCGCGCGAGCGCGAGCTTCTGCCACTGGCCGAACGACACGTCCACGCCGTCCGGCCACGTCGGCCCGAGCTGCGTCTCGAGCCCCGACGGCAGCCGCGCGATCACATCGTTCGCGCCGGCGCGATCGACCGCGCCCACGACCGCCGGCTCGTCGTCCATGCGCGGCACGTCGCCGAGACCGACGCTGTGGCGGGCGATGAACTCGAAGCGGAAGAAATCCTGGAAGGCGCCGGCGAGGCGGGCCCGCCACGCGTCAGCCGGCACGCGGGCGAGCGGTGTCTCGTCCACGAAGATCGACCCGTGCGTCGGCTCGTACATCTTCGCCAGCAGTTTCACGAGCGTCGTCTTGCCGGCGCCGTTCTCGCCGACCACCGCGACGACCGCGCCCGCCGGCAGCGTCAGCGAGATGTCGTCGAGCACGACGCGCGAGGCTCCCGGGTAGGTGAACGACACGTGATCGAAGCGGATGCCGCCGCTCACCGTGGCTGGAACCGCGCGATCGGCGGCCGCGGTGAGCGACGCGGCGTAGTCTTCGAGCCAGGCGAGGCGCTGCGATCCGTGCATCCACACGCCGCGCAGGAATCCAATCTCGCCGACCGTGGCGCCGACGTAAGCGGACAGCCGCGACCCGGCAGCGAGCACGAGCAGCACGTCGCCCGGCGTCGAGCCGGCGCGGATCGCGACGAAGACGACCGCGCCGACGTAGGCGCCGCCGAAGACCGCCCACGCCAGCGTGTGCCACACCGCGGATCCCCAGCGCGCCGCAGCCACCGGTCCGTACCAGCGTTCCCACGCCTCGCGCCGCTCTTTCATCAGCCGCGGGCCGATGCCGAGCACCCGGACTTCCTTGCCCGCCGCCGCCGTGGTCGCGAGCGTAAAGAGATGACGCGACAGGCGGGACGACTGCGCGCCCGATTCCTGCGCCGCGCGTTCCACGGCCGGCCGCCAGGCCGAGGTGAACACCGTCGGCAGCGCGAACGCGGCGAGCAGGGTGAGCGCCGGATGGATCGATCCCAGCAGCGTGATGGTGACCGCAAGGCGGAGGATCCATCCCGCGGTCGAGAACACCGACATGTACATGTGGTCGAGCACGAAGACGTGATCGCGCAGCGTCGAGAGCCGGTCGAGGTAGTCCGGGCGCTCGTGGTGCGCGATGGTCGCGATCGAGGCCAGCAGCCGGGCGATGTGCGACTCGAGCGCGATCGTGATCTTGTCGCGGAATCGCCGCTGCAGCCGTGTGCTCACGGTGCGGAGGAACCAGGTCGCGGTCGCCGACACGCCGAGGCCAATCGCCGCGGCGAGCACGAGGCGGGGCCGGTGGCCGAGCACGCCGTCGCCGAGCAGCTTGAGCCATACCGCAATCAGCGCGTCCGGCAGCGCAGACAGGAGCGCGAGCCCGAAGGAGACGAGCATCAAACCCGGCTCGTGCTGGTAGCCGAGCTTGCACAGCCGCCACATCGACGAGAGCGCGGGCGGCAGCTCGTCGGCCGTCCTCTCAGGCGAGGACGTCATACTGCTTCCCTTCCTCGTCCTCGGCCGCGTTGAACCGCTGCGCCTGCAGATCGAACATCGTCTGATACCGTCCGCCGCGCGCCATCAGCTCGTCGTGCGTCCCGAGCTCCACGACGCGGCCCTGTTCGAGCACGCAGATGCGGTCGGCCTGGCGCACGGTCGAAAAGCGGTGGGAGATGAGAATGGTCGTGCAGCGGCGCGTGGCCGCAAGAATCCTCTCGAAGATCTCCGCTTCGCCGCGCACGTCGAGCTGCGCGGTCGGTTCGTCCAGCAGCACGACGCCCGCGCCGAGCTGTACCGCGGCGAGTGCGCGCGCGAGCGCGACCCGCTGCCACTGTCCGCCCGACAGGTCGGTGCCACCGGTATAGCCGCGCGCGAGGATCGTGTCGAGGCCGGCGAGACCGGCTGCGCCGGCCGACTCGAGTGCGGCGCGAACCATGTCGTCGGGCGCTCCCGACGGCGCGACGTTGTCCCGCAGCGGCAGCTCCAGCCGGATGAAGTCCTGGAAGACCGCGGTGATGCGCGCGCGCCATTCGGCAACGTCCATGTCGCGCAGGTCGATGCCGTCGGCCTCGATGGCGCCGGACTGCGGGTCGTAGAGGCGGCACAGCAGCTTGGCGAGCGTGGTCTTGCCGGCGCCGTTCTGACCGACGATGGCGATCGACGAACCGGCGGGGATGGTGAGATCGAAATGCTCGAGCACGGGCGCGCCGGACGCATAGGCGAACGACACGTCGCGGAAGCGGATCTCGCGCGCCGGGAGGCCGGCCGCGCGCGAACCGCGCTCCGGGCGGGCCCGGCCCGTGCCTGAGGCGAGCGCACCGGCTGCGGCCATCACGCCTTCGAGGCGCAGCACCGCGGCGACCGGCGCCGCCGCGCCGTCGAGCGCCCAGGAAAAACCGCCGAACGCCAGGAGCGACACGCCGACCGCAGCCTGCGTGAACACGACGACCTCTGCCAGCGAGATGCGGCCGGCCGACGCCGCGGCGGCGAGCGACCAGAACACGAGCACGTTGGCGCCGAGCACGATCAGCAGGCTCCACACCATCGGCTTCTCGCGCAGCCGCGTCGCCTCGTACTGCAGCGCGTGCAGGCGTGTCCGCCGCTCGACAAAGCGGGCGATCGTCCAGCCCACGAGCCCGAACAGCCGCAGCTCCTTGGCCGGGCCCGGGTCGACCGCGAGGCGATAGGTGTATTCGGCATCGCGTTGAGCGGCGCGAACCTCCGGCGTGTTGCGGTCCCACCAGACGGCGCTTTCACGCAGCAGCCACTGCGTCGACAGCCAGGCGCCGGCCAGCACCACCGGCGCCCACCACGCGTAGGCGACGAGCACCGCGGCAGCAGCCAGGCCGCCGATCATCTCGACCATGCCGGTGGCGATGAAGTCCATCGAGAAGGACAGCGGCGGGCCGGTCATGCCGAGATCGAAGTCGCGCGCCACCGTGAGGTCGCTCGTCAGCGCCGGATCTTCGAGGTGCGCCATCCCCGGCGGCGCGATGCAGGCCGCGGTGAGCCGGTCGTACAGCCAGGCCGCGGTGCGATCGCCCAGGTTGGAGCTCATCGCCAGGTGAATCGGCGTCAGGATCTGCAGCACTACGAAGATCGCGCCGACCAGCGTCAGCGGCAGCGCCAGACTGGCGCCCTGCTGGACCGCGCCGACGAGCCACCCTGTCGCGACCGCGAACACGGCAGGCAGCACGCCGCGCAGGATCAGCGCCGTCCACCAGCCGATCGCCAGCAGGCGATCCGCCTTCGGCAGGACGCTGAAGAGCTGCCATTCCTTGCGTGCCGTCAGGGTCCGAATCACCGGGAGAGTGTCTCAAACTTCCGTCGGCCGCGTCTTGTAAGAATGTGACCTCGGCGCCGGGCCGACCAACCTCACGCCTTCGGGGACGGCACCAGCGCCAGCGCCATGCCGAGGAGCGCGAGGCCGCCGACGTAGTATGCCGGCGCCATCGGGTTCGTGCGCAGCCAGACCGTCAGGATGATTGGCGTCAGGCCGCCGAAGATGGCGTATGACACGTTGTAGGAGAAGGAAAGTCCGGAGAAGCGGACCGGCGCCGGGAATAGGCGCACCGCGACGATCGGGACCATGGTGGCCGCCCCGACGAAGAAACCGGTGATGCTGTACAGCACCATCAGCGTGTCCGGCGTTCCCGGAAGCCGTGCGTAGAACTCATAGCTGCTGGCCAGCAGCCCGCCGAAGCCCACCATCATCGACGCGCGGGTGCCGAAGACGTCGTTCGACCAGCCGAAGAACAGGCACCCGAGCGCGAACATGAACGTGGCCACGCTGTTGGCGCGCAGCGCGAGCGGCGCCGGCACGTGATGGATCTGCTGCAGGTAGGCCGGCGTGAAGAGAATCACGACGACGATTGCGGCCGTCAGCACCCAGGTGAGGGCGAGTGCCAGCAGCGTCGCTCCGCGGTGGGAGCGAAGGACGGTCTTGATCGGGACCTCGCGCGCGAGCGTGCGGCGGGCCTTCATTTCCTGGAAGACCGGTGTCTCCTCGAGGAACCGCCGCAGATAGACCGAGACGAAGCCGAACAGGCCGCCGATGACGAACGGGATGCGCCAGGCGAAGCGCGCGACGTCGGCCGGCCCGTAGATCGTGTTGATCGCACCCGCCAGCAGCGATCCGAACAGGATGCCGACGGTCAGTCCCGCGGTGAGCGTGCCGATGCCGAGGCCGAAGCGCTGTTCGGGCACGTGCTCGGCGACGAATACCCATGCGCCGGGCACCTCGCCGCCGATCGCCACGCCTTGCAGAATCCGCATCAGCAGGAGCAGCAGCGGCGCCGCGATGCCGATGGCGGCGTAGGTCGGGAGCAGGCCGATCGCCAGTGTGGGCACCGCCATCAGGAAGATGCTCAGCGAGAACATCCGCTTGCGGCCGAGCAGGTCGCCGAAGTGCGCGATCAGGATGCCGCCGAGCGGGCGGGCCAGATAGCCGGCCGAGAAGATCCCGAACGTCTGCAGCAGCCGCAGCCAGTCCGGCATGTCGGCGGGAAAGAAGAGACGCCCGATCACCGGGGCCAGGAAGACGTAGATGACGAAGTCGTAGAACTCGAGCGCGCCGCCGAGCGCGGCGAGCGACAGGGTGCGGTAGTCGTGACGGGTCAGCGGACGCGGCATGCGCTAATCGTAAGTTATCCTATGACCGCCGTGAGAACCGTGCGCGTCACGCGCTACGTCACGCCGCTGCGGGAAGGCGGCTCGCTTCCTGCGATCGTCGAGGCCGACGACGATGGCCTGTACGTGTTGAAGTTTCGCGGAGCCGGCCAGGGTCCGAAGGCCCTGATCGCGGAGCTGGTGTCCGGCGAGATCGCGCGCGCCCTGGGTCTGTCGGTGCCGGAGATCGTCTTCGCCGAGCTCGACCCGGATCTGGCGCGGACCGAGCCCGACCCCGAGATCTTCGCGCTGATCCGCGACAGCGCCGGTCTCAACCTCGCGCTCGACTACCTGCCTTCGTCCGTCATGTTCGACCCGATCGTCGAGAACGTCGACCCCAATCTCGCCTCGCGCATCGTCTGGTTCGACGCCTATGTGACGAACGTCGATCGGACCGTGCGCAACACCAACATGCTCGTGTGGCACAAGCAGCTCTGGCTCATCGACCATGGCGCGACGCTGTACTTTCACCATTCAGCAGGCTGGACTGAGGATCTGGCGCGCGCGCGTGCGCCGTTCGCGCTCATCAAAGAGAACGTCCTGCTGCGCCGGGCCGGGCTGCTGGCCGAGGTCGACGCGCCGATGGCGAGCCTGCTGACGCCGGACATCATCGAGGGGATCGTCGGACTGATCCCTGAGTCCTGGCTGGAGGACGGTCCGTCGCACCGCGCGGCGTATGCCCGCTATCTGGTCGGGCGGCTGGCGGCGCCGCGGCCGTTCGTCGAGGAGGCGCTTCGTGCCCGGTGAGCACACCTACGACTACGCGATCATCCGCGTCGTGCCGCGGGTCGAGCGCGGCGAGCTGATCAACGTCGGCGTGATCCTGTCGTGCCCCGCGGTCGACTTCCTCGAAGCGCGGATCGAGCTCGACGCGGCGCGGCTGCGCGCGCTGGATCCGGCGCTGGACGTCGAGACCACGCGCGCGAATCTCGACATGATCCCGCGGGTCTGCCGCGGCGGCCCGGAGGCCGGCGAGCTCGGGGCGCTGCCGCAGCGCGGCCGGTTCCACTGGCTGGTGTCGCCGCGCAGCACCATCATTCAGATGTCGCCGGTGCACACCGGGCGGACCGACGATCCGGAGAAGGCGCTTCAGCGTCTGCTCGACACGATGGTCCGCTGAACCTGCGTCACGCTGCGATCGCGTCCAGGAAAACAGCCACAGAGACGCGGAGACACAGAGCGTCTTCAACCACAGAGGCACAGGGGACCGAGAGCCGGAGCGCACGCACCGACGTCAACGCGCCGCACGTCGGCCGGCATGCCGGCCGACACGCGCGTCAGCAAGAACGCCAGGAACGCAAACGGCGGTGAATCAGCGTTTGTGTTCCTGCCGTTCTTGATGACGCGCTGCCGCCCGAGGGCGGCGTGCGACGCGTCTGGCTCTGTGTCTTCGTGTCTCCGTGGTTTGTCTTTCGGATAGGTGCGCTGCACTGACGGAACACTGGGCAGGCCTAAAGGCCTGCGCTACCTACGAGGGGTGGGCTTTTTACGACGGGTGGCTTCACCAGCAGCGGGATGATCGCGCTGACCAGCATCAGGCCGGCGATCAGCCGGAGCCCTTCGTCGTACCCGCCCGATCGCTCGCGCATCGCCGCGATCAGCGTCGGACCGAGCACGCCGGCCACGCCCCAGGCCGTCAGCATCAACCCGTAGATCGATCCGACATGTTCGGCGCCGAAGTAGTCGGCGGCAAAGGCCGGCATCGTGCCGAAGCCGCCGCCGTAGCAGAGCAGGACGACGACGGTGAGCGCCGAGAACACCGTCAGGCCGTGCGCCGACGGCAGCAGCCAGAAGATCACCGCCTGCAGCAGGAACATCGCGAGAAACACGGTCCGGCGTCCGACGAGATCCGACAGCCACGCCCACAACAGACGGCCGGCGCCGTTGGCAATCGAGATGACCCCGACGATGCTCGCGGCGCGCGCGGCGCTGATGCTGGTGATCTCCTGGAACATCGGCGCCGCCTGCGAGATGACGGCGATCCCCGCCGTCGTGTTGAGGAGCAGCAGCGTCCACAGCCCGTACCACTGCCAGCTGCGCAGCGCGTCCGCGAGCGTGTAGGAGCGCGGGGTCAGATCTCGATTTTCGCCTCCGGTGGTCGGAGTGCGAAAATCGAGATCTGACCCCGACGGCGGCGGGTTCTCCATGAACAGCGCGCCGCCGGTGACGGCGACGAAGTACGCGATGCCGAGGATCGCGAACGTCCGCAGCACGCCGACGCTCGCGATCAGGCGCGTCGCAATCGGCGCGGTGATGAGCGCGCCGGCGCCGAAGCCGGCGACCGCGAGCCCGGTGATCAGCCCGCGCTTGTCGGGAAACCATTTCACCAGCGTCGCCACCGGCACGATGTAGCCGAGGCCGAGTCCGACCCCGGCGATCACCCCGTACGACCCGTACAGCCACCACAGCCGGCCGCCGGTGAAGCTCGCGAGAAAGACACCGAGCCCGTAGAGCACGCCGGCGGTCAGCGCGACCGTTCGCGGGCCTACGCGACGCATCCAGAGGCCGCCGCCGAACGCCGCGAGGCCGAGCACGAAGATCGCGATGGTGAAGGTGAGCGTGACCTGCGAGATCGACCAGCCGAACGCCCGGGTCAATGGGATGCGGAACACGCTCCAGGCATACACCGCGCCGAGCGCCATCTGCATGACGACGCCGGCCGCGGCGATTCCC